>Ga0137403_10010541_pt1 | contig 10231 bp, 9 predicted proteins | sample CZOMad2_1_16fung_FD_122057 | JGI IMG/M metagenome (GOLD analysis project Ga0137403, IMG submission 122057) | Vadose zone soil fungal communities from Angelo Coast Range Reserve, California, USA - CZOMad2_1_16fungal (Hybrid Assembly) | ecosystem: Environmental > Terrestrial > Soil > Vadose zone... | reverse complement strand
AAAAAGCCAAGCGCGGAATCGCGCGAGAACGGCGACATGAAGCTGACGCTGGCGCCGCCCTCGACACAGTCGACCAGTACATCAGCCAATTGATCCAGCGCGCTATCGGCAACCGGCGCATCGAGAGCCGTTATTTCGACTTTAGCGCTCACGCCAGATCGAGCTTCGACGCGACGGTGGCGTCGGCATTCAAGCGGTAGATCACCGGCGCGCCGGTTGCGAGTTCGCGCGCGAGAATTTCCTTCGGCGAAAGTTTTTCCAAGACCATGATCAGCGCGCGCAGCGAATTGCCGTGCGCCACCACCAGCGCGCGCTCGCCGCGCAGCACGCACGGCAATATCTCCTGGACGTAATAGGGCAGCGTGCGCGCCAAAGTATCCCTCAGGCTTTCACCGCCGGGCGGCGCTACGTCGTAGGAGCGTCGCCAGACATGCACCTGCTCCTCGCCCCATTTCTTGCGGGCATCGTCCTTGTTGAGGCCCGACAGATCGCCGTAATCGCGCTCATTGAGCGCCATGTGCTCTTTGACGGGAAGGTCGGTCTGGTTGATCTCGGCCAGTGTAAGATCGAGCGTGTGCTGCGCGCGCCTGAGTACCGATGTAAATGCGATGTCGAAGGTCAGGCGCTTCGCCTTCAGCTTGCGGCCGGCCTCCCTGGCCTCGGCAATCCCCTGCTCGGTGAGATCGGGATCCTTCCAGCCGGTGAAGAGATTCTTCAAGTTCCATTCGCTCTGGCCATGACGCACGAGCACGAGAAGACGGTCGCTCATTTTCTTGATTTCCGTTCAGATCTCTAGAAGTCGCCGAGCCCGAGCACGTCGGCCATCGAATAGAACCCGGGCTTCTTGCCGTGCGCCCACATCGCCGCCTTCAGTGCGCCGTGCGCGAAGATCATGCGATCCTCGGCGCGGTGCGACAGCTCGATGCGCTCATAGGGACCGGCGAAGATCACGCTGTGATCGCCGGTGACGGTACCGCCGCGCAGCGACGCGAAACCGATGTCGCCGGTTTGGCGCGCGCCGGTATAGCCGTCGCGGCCCCGCGCCGAATGTTTCCCGAGTGAGATCCCGCGGCCCTCGGCGGCAGCTTCGCCGAGCAGGAGTGCGGTGCCGGAGGGCGCATCGACCTTGGCCTTGTGATGCATCTCGAGGATTTCAATGTCGAAGCCGTCGCCCAGCGACTGCGCGACGCGCTTCACCAGTGCCGCCAGCAGGTTGACGCCGAGGCTCATGTTACCTGACTTCACGACGATGGCGCGTGAGGTGACGCTCTTGATGACAGCATCATCCGAGGTCGACAGACCGGTGGTGCCGATGACGTGAACCAAGCCCCGTTCGGCGGCGATGGCGACATTGGCGATGGTCGCAGCCGGCACGGTAAAATCCAAAATGCCGTCGGCGTTGGCCGACAGCGACCACAAGTCCGCCGACAGCAGGACGCCATTGGCGGGCAAGCCCGCCAGCGTCCCGGCGTCCTTGCCCAGCAGTTCGGAGCCCGGCGCTTCCAACGCTCCGGTGAGGACCGCGCCGGAGGTTTCCGAGATGGCGCGCGTCAGCGCGCGGCCCATCCGGCCGCCGGCTCCCGCAACGATCAAGCGCATGTCGGACATGTCAACCTCGCCCTTGCCGTATAGCCGGGGCAGGCTGTTCCGGCAACCAATCAGGGCACAACCGCCTTAGGGCTGCGGCCCGTCGTAGCCCTCGATGATCACGAGGTCGCTTTCGGCATAGGGGCTGCGCAACGCGACCAGGCGCACATATTCCGGCGAATTGTAGCAGGCCAGCGCGGTTTCATAATCCTTGAATTCCAGCACCACGTTGCGCGAGCGCGAGGAGCCTTCAGTGGGCACGTGCTTGCCGCCGCGCACCAGGAACCTGGCGCCGTATTTCGCAAATACCGCGCCGTTCTGCGCGACGTATTCCTTGTAGCCGTCCATGTTGTGAACATCGACACGCGCGATCCAGTAGCCTTTTGCCATCGGTTGTCTTCCTTTGCTTCAGGCCAGTGCCTGCACGATCTCGGCCTGGATGGCCTCCGCCACCGCCCTGGGATCGGCGGCTTCCATCACTGGCCGTCCAACTACCAGATAATCGGCCCCGGCTGAAATTGCGCGCGAAGGCGTCATGATGCGCTTCTGGTCGCCGGCGGCGCTACCCGCGGGCCGGATACCCGGCGTCACCAGGCTCATCTGATGACCCACGACCTTGTGCAAAGCCGTCGCCTCTTCCGGCGAACACACCAGGCCGTCGACGCCGAGGACCTGGGCCTGTTGGGCGCGGGCCTCGACCAGATCCGACACGCCGAGGCGATAACCCGCGGCATGGAGATCGCCGTCGTCATAGGAGGTCAGCACGGTGACGGCGAGAATTTTCAAGTCCGATCCCGCGCGCGCCTCGACGGCGGCCTTCATCGTCTGCGGATAGGCGTGCACGGTCAGGAATGTCGCGCCGAGCCCGGCGACGCTTTCGACGCCGCGCGCCACCGTATTGCCGATGTCGTGCAGCTTGAGATCGACGAAAACCTTCTTGCCCGCGCCGGCGAGTTGCCGAACCAGCGGCAATCCTCCGGCAAAGGCCAGCTGATAGCCGATCTTGTAAAACGTCACGCTGCCTCCGAGCCGGGCAATCATCGCTTCGGCCTTGGCGACGCTGGGCAGATCGAGCGCCACAATCAACCGGTCGCGTGCGGCAATATCTGATGGCTGCATGTCACCTCACATCATGCGCTGGGAGACGTCGATCAGCTGCCGCACCAGCGCGTTGAGCGCCTCGATATCGGCGGAGTGTTTCAGGCGATCCATATCATCATAGGCCTCTCCCGCGAACGATAGCGCGAGCTGGTTCGGAATGACCGTGGCATGGCAGGCGGTCAGGATCAGCCGCAGCGCCGCCAGAGACCGCGCGCCGCCGAAGCGGCTTTCCGAGGCGGCCGCTATCGCAAAGGCGCGTTCGCGAAACACCTGGCCGCGGGTTTCGTGTGCATCCTGGACGCGCGTCACCCAGTCGATGGTATTCTTGACCAAAGGCGGCACCGAGGAATTATATTCCGGCGTCACGATCAGCACGCCATGATGGGCGCCGATCATGCGCTTGAGATTGATTGCGTTCTTCGGCACGCCCGATTTGGTCTGCAGATCGCCGTCATAGATCGGCAGCGGAAAGTCGCCGAGCGAAATGCGGGTGACTTCCGCGCCGGCCTGGGCGAATTCATAGGCCGCCGCCGCCGCAAGCCTCGCATTGAGCGAGCCGGTGCGAAGCGAGCCGGGGATCACGAGGATTTTCAGCGCGGACATGATCTAGATCGCATTCAGGCAAACCTGCCGCGCGGGCCGCGCAGGACGGTTCAGCGCTTGCGATACACCCAGACGCGGGCCGGCGGAAGGTTCATCCAGATCCGCTCGGAGGCTTCCGTGGACACGCCCGGCAGCGACTTCGGGATTGGCGGCACCACCGAATAGGTGAACTGCACGAATGGCGCACCCGGCGCGAGGGCTGCGAAGGCATCGCGGATCAGTTTCAGGCGCGTCAGCATCGGCTTGGTGACAAGCGGCAGGCCGGAGACGACAGCGGAGGCGGGGGCGTTCAACACATTCCGGAGCGAGTCGCGCAACGTATAGGCATCGCCCTGTACGACCTTGGCTTGCGGATAACGGTCCCGCAGCAACGCACAGAAGCCCGGATTGTACTCGACCAGTACGAGACGCTTCTGATCGACGCCATGCTCGATCAGCGCGCTGGTGATCGCACCGGTCCCCGGCCCAAGTTCGACGACCGGCCCCGACGAATTAACGTCGACATATTGCGCCATGGTGCGCGCCAGCAGCTTTCCCGAAGGCATCACCGCGCCCATGTGAAGCGGCTTCTCGATCCATGAACGAAGAAAGCGAACCTCATCGTCAAGACGAGGCGGTTTCTTCAACGCACGCACAGACGATTGCAAGGGCATGTCGCTACCAGGCGGGGCCGCAGTTTCGCGGTACTGTCAGAAAACAGTCACAATGACGTATAGGTAGCAGCCGGTACGGTCAAGTTTGCTGATCGCGCTAGGGGCCGGCGCGGGTACCGAAGAAGTCCTTGACCTTGGTAAAGAAACCCGCCGCCTCGGGTTGCGTTGCGCCAGACGACAATTTTTCGAACTCGGCCAGCAATTCCTGCTGCTTCTTGGTCAGATTCTGTGGCGTTTCGACAACGACCTGAACATACATGTCTCCGGTCTGACGCGAGCGTAGCACCGGCATGCCTTTTGATGCAATGCGAAAGCGCCGGCCGGATTGGGTTCCCGATGGCACTTTCACCTTGGTCTTGCCCTTGTCGATGGTCGGCACCTCGAATTCGCCGCCCAGCGCCGCCGTCACCATCGAAATCGGAACACGGCAATGCAGATCGGCGCCGTCGCGCTGAAAGAACAAATGCGTGGCCAGCGACAGAAAAATGTAGAGATCGCCCGGCGGCCCGCCGCGAACGCCGGCCTCGCCTTCGCCCGCAAGCCGAATGCGCGTGCCGTCTTCCACGCCCTGCGGGATATTGACCGACAAGGTCCGTTCCCGCGTCACACGCCCGGAACCCGCGCATGAGGGACACGGGTCTTCGATCATCTGGCCGCGACCCTGACAACCGGGGCAGGTTCGCTCCAGCGTGAAAAATCCCTGCGCCTGCCGCACGCGGCCGGCGCCGCCGCACAACGAGCAGGTCTTCGGCTTGGTGCCGGCCTTGGCGCCGGTGCCCGAACAGGACTCGCAGGTGACCGAAACCGGAATCTCGATCTGGGCGGTCTTGCCGGTGAAGGCTTCCTCCAGCGTGATTTCCATATTGTAGCGCAGATCGGCGCCGCGCTCGCGCCCGCCGCCGCGTCCGCGCTGCCCGGCCATGCCGAACAGGTCTTCGAAAATATCGGAGAACGACGAGGCAAAGCCCGCGCCGAATCCGGGACCGCCGCCGCCCGCGCCCTGCTCGAAGGCCGCGTGGCCGAACCGGTCATAGGCAGCGCGCTTGTCGCCGTCCTTGAGAACTTCGTAGGCTTCGTTGATTTCCTTGAAGCGGACTTCGCTGTTGGCATCGCCCGGATTCTTGTCCGGATGCCATTTCATCGCCAGCTTGCGGAATGCCGCCTTGAGTTTGGACTCGTCCGCAGTGCGATCGACTTCAAGGGTTTCGTAGTAGCAGCGCTTGGTGGACATCCGTCAAACCCGCCCGAAGTTCGTCCTCATTCCGAAGGAATGCGTTTTTTAAAGAATGCAGCCTCCGGCTTAACGAAAAATGACCCCCATCCTTGGAGACGCGGCTTTCGCGCTCTTCAGAATGAGGGTCATGATCATCGCCCGATTAAGCAGACTTCTTGTTGTTCTTGTCGTCGTCGACTTCGGTAAACTCCGCGTCGACCACGTCGTCCTTTGCGGCATCCTTGGCCGCATCGCTCTCGGCCTGTTGCTTGTACATGGCCTCGCCGAGCTTCATCGAAGCCTGCGCCAGCGTGTTGGTCTTGGCCTTGATCGCCTCGGCATCGTCACCCTTCAGCGCTTCCTTCAAATCGCTGACGGCGTCTTCGATGGCGCGGCGCTCGCTTTCCTCGACTTTCGAACCATGCTCGGCCAGCGCCTTCTCGGTGGAATGCACCAGAGCGTCGGCATGGTTCTTGGCATCGACCGCTTCGCGACGCTTCTTGTCCTCGGCGGCGTTGGCTTCGGCGTCCTTGACCATCTTCTGGATGTCGGCTTCCGACAGACCGCCGGAGGCCTGAATCCGGATCTGCTGCTCCTTGCCGGTCGCCTTGTCCTTTGCCGACACGTTGACGATGCCGTTGGCGTCGATGTCGAAGGTGACCTCGATTTGCGGCATGCCGCGCGGCGAGGGCGGAATGCCCATCAGATCGAACTGGCCGAGAACCTTGTTGTCGGCCGCCATTTCGCGTTCGCCCTGGAAGACGCGGATGGTGACGGCGTTCTGGTTATCCTCGGCGGTCGAGAACACCTGGCTCTTCTTGGTCGGGATCGTGGTGTTGCGGTCGATGATGCGGGTGAACACGCCACCCAGCGTCTCGATGCCGAGCGACAGCGGCGTCACGTCGAGCAGCAGCACGTCCTTGACGTCGCCCTGCAGCACGCCGGCCTGGATCGCCGCACCGATGGCGACGACTTCGTCCGGGTTGACGCCCTTGTGCGGCTCCTTGCCGAACAACTGCTTCACCACTTCCTGAACCTTCGGCATGCGGGTCATGCCGCCGACCAGCACCACTTCGCCGATCTCACCGGCGGTGAGGCCGGCATCCTTCAGCGCCTTGCGGCACGGCTCGATGGTCTTCTCGACGAGGTCCTGAACCAGCGCCTCGAACTTGGCGCGCGTCAGCTTCATCGTCAGATGCTTCGGCCCGGACTGGTCGGCCGTGATGAACGGCAGGTTGATCTCGGTCTGCGTCGTCGAGGACAATTCGATCTTGGCCTTTTCAGCCGCCTCCTTCAGGCGCTGCAGGGCCAATTTGTCGTTGCGCAGGTTGATGCCCTGCTCCTTCTGGAATTCGTCGGCCAGATAGTTGACCAGCCGCATGTCGAAATCTTCGCCGCCGAGGAAGGTGTCGCCATTGGTCGACTTCACCTCGAACACGCCGTCGCCGATCTCCAGGATCGAGACGTCGAAGGTGCCGCCGCCGAGGTCGTAGACCGCGATCGTGCCGGTCTTCGTCTTGTCGAGGCCGTAGGCGAGCGCAGCCGCGGTCGGCTCGTTGATGATGCGCAGCACTTCAAGGCCGGCGATCTTGCCGGCGTCCTTGGTGGCCTGGCGCTGGGCGTCGTTGAAATAGGCGGGAACGGTGATGACGGCCTGGTCGACCTTCTGGCCGAGATGGGCTTCCGCGGTCTCTTTCATCTTCTGCAGGATGAAGGCGGAGACCTGCGAGGGCGAATAGCTCTTCCCATCGGCTTCGACCCAGGCGTCGCCGTTGGAGGCTTTGACGATCTTGTAGGGGACGAGCTTCTTGTCCTTCTCGACCATCGGGTCGTCATAGCGGCGGCCGATCAGGCGCTTCACCGCAAAGAACGTTCGCTCGGGATTGGTCACCGCCTGACGCTTGGCCGGCTGGCCGACGAGGCGCTCGCCGTCATCGGTGACGGCAACGATCGACGGCGTGGTGCGCATGCCCTCGGCGTTTTCGATGACTTTCGCTGTCTTGCCATCCATTACGGCGACGCACGAATTCGTGGTGCCGAGATCGATCCCAATGACCTTTCCCATGGTCCTCATATCCTTCTTGTTGCGGCAGGTTGGCTGGGCCCTGGACGGCGCACCTAACCGAACCCCCAACGATCAATTACTCGCGATATTGCGACGGTGAGCCTCATATAGGAGGGGGGGTTGGGCCTGCAAGGACCGAAAGCAACCTTAGAGCCTGAAAAGGCTGACGTTTGAAAGATTGTGTCAGCCCGGGTCCGGGCAGTTCAATCCCGTCACCGGTTAAGAAATCGGAAATGCCGGTGGCAGCCGAACGGGCTTCGCTCGCGCCGGCGAAGCATTGCGCAACGATGCGCTGTCGTCCTGGCCGGCGGCCAGCCCTCGCTGCAGGGACGCGGTATTTGGCCGCTGGAAATGTCCCGAAAAAGCGTGGAGACCGGGCAAAATCCCCCGAAAAAGGTGGCGTTTCGAAACATGACCGGGGAACGGACGCCGCCCTGCCCTGTTGCATGGACATCAAAACCGCTAAAAGCGGACCGACTGAACGGCGGCCCTGCGCCGCAGACCACAGATTGCACGTGCACCGGCCGACCATTGAACGGCCTCAATGCAAACCCGGTAGATCCTTTCATGAAGCCACTTCGATACCTCGCTGCGGTTGCCCTCATTATTGCCGCCCATTCTTTGGTGGTCGCCGCCGCGTTCGCCGCGGATCCGGTTTTTCCGCCGGGCGCCAGGGTCGGCATGACGCCGCTGGTCGGGCTCGTCAGAGCCAAATCATTCATAGGGTTCGAGACCGAGGACCAGGGCGTCAAGGTGCTGGTGACCGACCTGCCCGTCGAGGCCTATGGCGAGGTCGCCAATGCCTTCAAGGCCAATCCCGGCGGCACCGGCGGCATCAAGCCGGAGAGTATCGAGACCGCGGCTGGGCTTGCCTATTACACCGCGGAAAGCGCCAAGGATGGCGGCAACAATGTGCGCCGCTATTCGATGATCCTGCCGGGCCCCACCTTCTCCGGCTACGTCGCCGTGCAGGTGCCCGAAAACGCTGCCAAGATCTACACCGACGACGCGGTGCGCCAGATGTTTGCATCCGCCGTGATCCGCAAGGAGGTTCCGACCGAGGAGCTGCTCGGGCTGATGCCATTCAAGATCAGCGAGCTCTCGAGCTTCAAGAATGTCCGCACGCTGGCGCCGGGCGCCGCGCTCATTCTCGCCGACGGCGACGAAAAGACCGGCCTTGAAGCCTCGCCGTTCATGATCATCGGCCTGATCGGCTCGGCGGCGGCTTCCCCCGACGATCGCGGCCGCTTTGCCCAGCAGATCGCGACCACGATCCCCGGCGTGCGCGACGGGCGGATCACGATGTCCGAACCGGTCCGTATCGATGGCCAGCCCGGCTATGAGACGCGCATCGATGCCACCAGCGGCAAGGACAATACCCCTGTCACCATCGTGCAATGGCTGCGATTCGGTGCCCAGACCTCGTTGCGCATCATCGGCAGTTCGCCGCGCGACGACTGGACCAAGGCGTTTCCGCGCTTCCGCGCCGTGCGCGACGGAATTCAGCCGCGCGGCTGATCGGCAAATCCGCGAGGCCCGCCGAAATTTCGGGCTTTCGTTCGTACACGAATGGAACTAGCTTTCGCCATCGGGTTCGTAATCGGGGAGACGCACCATGTTTACTCGCAGGCTGGTTCTGACAGGTCTCGGCGCGACGTCCGTCGCCGCCCTCGTCCCACACGCGCTGTGGGCCGCACCGATCAAGCCCGACGAGGCATCCGCGCTGCTCGTCATCGACGTACAAAACTGTTTCCTGCCGGGCGGCAGCCTCGCGGTCAAGGACGGTGAGCAGGTCGTTCCCATCATCAACCGCATCGCCAAGGGCTTTGCCAATGTGGTGATGACGCAGGACTGGCACACGCCGGGCCATATCTCGTTCGCGACATCGCATTCCGGCAAGAAGCCGTTCGAGACCGTCAGTCTCCCCTATGGCAAGCAGGTGCTGTGGCCGGATCACTGCGTGCAGGGCACCGAGGGCGCGTCGCTGTCAAAGGACCTCTCGATCCCTCAGGCCGGGCTCATCATCCGCAAGGGTTTTCACAAGGAAGTCGACAGCTATTCGGCCTTCACCGAGGCCGACGGCAAGACCACGACCGGACTGGCGGCCTACTTGAAGGCGCGCAAGGTGAAGCGGCTGGGAGCCACCAAACCGCCATCGGGCCATCTTTCATTCGAATCCCTGATCTCCGGTCTTTTTGCCCGGTTGCTGAACGTACCAGACTCCCCGATCGATTCGGAAATCGAGGTCGACCGCGAGGTAGAGAGCGCGTTGGGGCAGATTCTAAATTTCTTCCAACTGGACCGCTGCGCATTGCTCGGGGTCGCGACACACCAGAAATCCATGCGGATCACCCATGCTTGTTGCGTGGAAGGAATCGAGGAGATATCCGGTCAGATTGAATTCGCCGCCCGGTTTCCCTGGTGCCATAAAAAGCTTATTGTTCAAGGGGAACATGTCAGTTTCACGCGATTGGCGGACCTGCCGCCGGCGGCGGCGCAGGATCGTCAATCCTGGGCCGCCATGGGCGTTCGCTCCTGTCTGATGATTCCCTTGTTGGCCGGGCAGACGGTCCGCTCCCTCTTCGTGATTCAAGCACTGCGTGCGGAACGCGTCTGGCCTGAAGAGCATGTCGCGCGGTTGCGTCTGCTGGGGGAGATTTTGATCAACACCCTTGAGCGCAAGCGTACCGACTCCGCCGCGCGGGAGAGCGAGGCCCGGTTCCGGGTCGTGGCCGATTCGGCGCCGGTCCTCATCTGGATGTCGGACACGGACAAGCTCTGCAACTTCTTCAACAAACCCTGGCTGGAATTCACCGGTCGTACCGCGGAACAGGAAATGGGAAACGGCTGGGCCGACGGCGTCCACCCGGACGATCTCTCGACATGCGTCAAGACCTACCGGGAATCGTTTGACGCCCGGCAGCCGTTCGTTATTCGGTATCGCCTCCGCCGGCACGATGGTGAATATCACTGGTTCTCGGACAACGGTGTTCCACGGTACGATGCGCA
>Ga0137403_10010539_pt1 | contig 10232 bp, 15 predicted proteins | sample CZOMad2_1_16fung_FD_122057 | JGI IMG/M metagenome (GOLD analysis project Ga0137403, IMG submission 122057) | Vadose zone soil fungal communities from Angelo Coast Range Reserve, California, USA - CZOMad2_1_16fungal (Hybrid Assembly) | ecosystem: Environmental > Terrestrial > Soil > Vadose zone... | reverse complement strand
CGAACGCTCCACATTCACTACTTCTCCGGCAACGTTGGCCCCCTTGGGAAACAGGGTCCTACCATTCGCGACGACCGGCGCCGCGAGGCTTCCGTGGAATACCTGGCCTATGCTCGCCGTCTCGCTGCTGAGGGCCTCCGTGATTCGCACTTGCACCGATGTCCCCGGCGGAATCTTGGCATTCACCTCTGCCATCGCCGCCAATGTGCCTAGCATTGCCCATAACGCAATAGCAAGCGTCGGTCTGAAATAACCTTTCATCAGTTGCTCCCAGCTCTTTGGATTCTCTTTCGACCCTTATGCTAGGCGGGGGCTTCTGTGTGGGCATGTATCGGAAGGCCATGTCCATGCATAGCGGCGCTGGCGACGGCTGCAACTATTGCAGATGCGATGACGGGCAGGCCATATGCAAGGAAAAAGAGCGATGCACCCTTCTGCGGGCGAGGAGCGGCGTGGGAGTGAGGACTATCGTCATAGGAAGCAGGCAGACACCGTCTACGGCAATCAAGATGCGGGCCAAGAAAGAAATTTTGAATCCGGCGCTGAGTCGGTCCTTACCTTTCGACGGTGGGACAAAGAGGCCAGTCTGGCCTTTCCGAGGAGGGAACAGAGTGGGAAGGCGGAGTAGTTGTCCACCCAAGTCCCTCTGGCGGTTTTGTACTCGTCCAGTGGATGGGTGACACTTTCATTCCTTTCGTTGCGATGAGTTCTGGCGGAGGAACTGAAGTGGGGTTAAGTAGCCCAGGGCCTGGTGAGGGCGGACGGTGTTGTAGATTTTTTCCCAGTGGCGGAGTTCGCGGTTGAGTTTGTTCATCTCCAGCGAGCAGGGAGTGACCTGGTAAAACTCTTCGGTGTGGGTGCGATTGGCGCGCTCGACGGCGCCGTTGAGTTTGGGCGAGCGCGGAGGCAAGACGAACAGATGGAGGCCGCGCTGTTGGCAGGCCTGTTCGAACTCGGCGGCAAACTCGGGGCCGCCGTCGATCTGCACGGCGCGGATGGGAAAGGGCATGCGATGCTGCAAGGTATCGAGGAACTGAGTGGCGGTTTGAGCGGTGGCCCGGGGATGAGCTTGAATCACGTCCCAGCGGGAAACCACGTCGCGGGCGGTGAACTGTTTAAAGACCACGCCGGGGATGGGACGGACGTCCAAGGTGTCGACTTCGACCAGGTCGCCGGGCTCCGACACCGCGTACTGGTTGGGTTTTCGCACGGCATAGGGACGAGGCCGGAGCGCGCGACGCGATCCCGGAACTCCCGTGCGCGGCGGTTCCACCAGTCGGCCCTGCTGCTTCAGTCGAGTGAGAATGCGTCCCACCATGGAAGTCGAAACCGCCAACTTCTGCCGGCGCAAAAGAACCGCCAGCTTATCCTTCCCCCAACGTGGAAACTGCAACCGCCCGTCATTCAACCGCTTCAGGCAGTCCTATGCGACGCGACCGGTCTTTCATCCGTGGGTCGGAGCGCAGCGTATCGAACTCTGGGTGTCGCTTAAGCCACACAATAAGTCTGGAATCGCGCTGTACGCTTTCTCCAGAGATGCACTTGCTTCCATATACGCAGGGTTGGGAGAAACCCCATGTGCACTGGCAACCGGGGCAACACCATCCCATCAGTGCTTGTAGATTCAGACCACGCACTCTGACTCCAGCCCCTGGACAGGTCCAAAGCAAAAAATGCCAAATCGATAGGAACGAGGGTGCTGGTCGGACAACTATAGTCAAAGTCCAAGTCGTTGAGTTTAGTCACAGTTACATACCGGACGAACACTTCAAACACACGGCAATGACACCACATTCACACGGCAATACCCGGAAAAAGGGTGGCAGTCCGTTGCGTGTCTTTCCCCTGCGTCAGAACAGAGGCGAGTGTCACAGAGGCAGGAGATCCGTTTCTTTTCACGGGCACCCCCAACGTCTGCTGCAGGAAATCTCTGAGTAGACCAAAGTAGACCGCCCGCCTGCAATTGCGCAGTTTATCCGCCACGAACCGGAGGAGGTCGTAGTTGGGCACGAGATACAGGAAGTGCTTGATCTGTGTTTCCAGTTCAACTCTCTGCAGCACAGTCTGGTACTGGCGCGCCGCTTTCGGGGTCCGCTCGTATTCCAACGCAAACTTGCAGTCCTGCCCTGCCAGATGAACTACCACAATCGCGTCATAGTATTTCCAGTACCCGTCGGCGGTCAGATCATTTCGTGACCGTATCGCCGTCTCCGGAGTCCAGTAGACCAGTGTGCCGGTTCGCTTGAGCGCCAAATGTATCTCATTCAAGTCCAAGGAGTGTTTAAGTTGGCTTCGCCCATCACCGGTGACCAGACCGATCTTTTGTACCAAGTGGAGTGTTAGTGTAACGCCTTGTTAGACATTTGTCCGTCGTAGCCGCCGGGGGTGTGGGGATGTGGGAAACGCGGAGCGTTTTCCATATCTCCATGCCCCTGTTGCTTCGGCAAGGTTGCTTGTGGTGCCGGTGGCCTGTAACCCAGTGCGGAGTGGGGCCGCTCCGTGTTGTATTCCACGCGCCACGTCTCCGTCAAAATCTGTGCCTCCTTCAACGAGTAAAATATCTCGCCGTTCAAGAACTCATCGCGCAGCTTCCCGTTGAAGCTCTCGCAGTACCCGTTCTCCCATGGACTCCCAGGCTCGATGTACAACGTCTTCGTGCCCAGCTTTCCCAGCCACTTCCGCAACTCCTCGGCAATAAACTCCGGTCCATTGTCCGAACGTATGTGCTCTGGTACCCCGCGCACCAACATCACATCCGCCAAGGTTTCGATCACCTGCAAACTCCCCAAGCGCCGCGCCACCCGCAGCGCCAAACATTCCCGCGTGTACTCGTCGATCACCACCAGGACGCGTAGCGCTCGTCCATCGTGCGTCATCGCCTTCACGAAATCGTAGCTCCACACATGATTCGCCCGCTCCGGTCGCAACCGCACACACGAACCATCCCCGAGCCACAACCGTCCTCGTGGCCGCTGCTTCTGCGGCACCTTCAGCCCTTCGCGTCGCCAGATCCGCTGCACTCGATCCTTGCCCACCGGCCATCCCGCATTCTGCAACAGCGCCGTGATGCGCCGATAGCCGTACCGCCCATACTTCACGGCCAGGGCCAGAATCGCCTGCGTCAACTGATCTTCGTCCGTGCGCCGCAGCGGCAGATAGCGTTGTGTCCCTCGCCATTGCCTCACCACTCGGCACGCCCGCCGCTCACTCACTTCGTACTCCTGGCGGACATGCTCCACGGCGCACCGACGTCGCTCCGGGCTTAGAAGTTTCCCTCCGCAATATCCTTTAATATCTGTTTGTCCAACGCCAGTTCCGCGACCAGCCGTTTCAACTTGCCGTTCTCCTTTTCCAAGTCCTTCAGTCGCTTCGCCTGGTCCATCTTCAAACCGCCGTATTCTTTCCGCCAGCGGTAGAACGTCTGGATTGTGATCTCGGCTTCTTTGCAGGCTTGTGGAGTGGTTTTTCCGTTCGCGATGCCTACTTCAATCTGCCGCAGCATCGTCACGATCTGCTCTGGCTTGTACCTCTTGATTGGCATGACCCGCTCTTCCTCCAAGTGGATTCTCTCTCATTCCGCTTGGCACAACTTTTGCCGGTCACGTCGCCTAGCGTATCAATGCAAACATATGTAATTAAGTGCTTTATATGGAAACACAAGGCAATCCACCAAGTTCCGCATATTTCGCGTGTTGCGAGTATTGCGAGTATGTGCTACATTCTAGTCATATGGCTGCCACCGCAGAACGTCCGATCACGTTGCCCCAAACCGAGCGCAAGCAGGTGCAAGACCTGGAGGCTTTTCTCGGCCGGGGAAACGCAGCACTCCTGAGTTCTACCGGTGAGCGGATTGATTTGCCGAACACGGTTTTCGAGATTCTTCGAAGGGTAGTCACCCTCATGGCGCATGGCCAAGCCGTCACCCTGGTTCCGGATAATCAGGCCGTCACCACCCAACGCGCCGCAGACATTCTAGGAATGTCGCGACCCTTTTTCGTCAAATTGCTCGAAACTGGAGCGATGGGATACCACCGAGTCGGGAATCAGCGACGGGTGTATTTGCGGGATGTGCTGGCATACGCCAAGAAACGCGACGACGAGCGCCAAGCTGCACTCGATCGCTTGTCACGAGCGGCAGTGGAAGCCGGCCTGTATGACCGCAATAAGTTTCCCGAAGGCGGCCGGGACGAGTGAGAGCCGATTTTCCCGTTGTCTTGGACGCTTGCGTCCTAATCCCCATGCCGCTGGCTGACACCTTGCTGCGGCTGGCAGGCGGTCCTCGGCTGTTTCTCCCAAAGTGGACGGACCAGATCTTGGCGGAGATAACCAGGAATCTGCAGGAGAATTTCGGCGTGACGGCCGAGCAAGCGGCTTACCGGGAGAGCGAGATCCGCAGACACTTCGGCGAGGCCTGGGTGGAAGGCTACGAAGACTTGATTCCGGCCATGACGAACCACGAGAAAGATCGTCATATCCTTGCCGCCGCAGTTCGCTCCGGTGCAGAAACAATCGTAACCTACAACCTGAAGGATTTTCCCCGCTCCGCGCTTGCCCCTTATTCCATCACGGCCCAAGGCCCCAGCACGTTTCTTAAGAATTTGTATGAACTGGACCCCGACGCGGTGTTGCACGCTCTTGAACAGCAGGCGGCAGCGATTGATAAATCCTTCGACTACCTTCTGGATAGGCTTCGCGTCAACGTTCCGGGGTTTGTTCATACGCTCACGCAGCAAAGATGATGGAAACTGGGCGATGGAACCGTATTGGAGCTACGAAGACATTGGAGTGTTCTTCTTCGTCCTCGTGTTCCTGGCTGCTGTCGTTCGTCTCGGCGTGCGCATGCACTTCCTGCGCCCATCCGAATTGCTAACTCCGGGTTTGGCCTTGCAGAGCTTCGTCATCATTTTCCTGAGCGTCTCGCTGTACCTGATTCTCAAGTGGCGTCATCACCGGCCGGTCATTGCACCTTTGGGATGGGTGGCCCCGAATGTCTTCTACACCACTCTCGCATCGGTTGCCGGCATAGCGTCTGCTCTCTCCATCGCGTTCCTTGCCCACCTCCGCCATCAAGTTATGCCGACTATTCCGGCACCTGACTTCCTCGTCCTGGGTCTACTTCTCGGTCCCATTCTTGAGGAGTCTGTGTTCCGCGGATGTTTGCTTCCCTTGCTAGCCAGCACCTTGGGAAAAGTCGCATCTGTTGCGGCCACGGCCGTGCTGTTCTCTGCATTTCACGGTCCGGCAGACGTGACACATTGGGTTTGGTTTGCGGTCACGGGTGTCGCCTACGGATGGTTGCGTTTGGCTTCTCACACGACAACGGCAGCCGCGTTGATGCATGCCACTTGCAACCTGACTTTGTTTCTTGCCACCAAATTCTGATCGGGCAATGACAATCCTTCTTGCCCGGCGTTGTCCTCGAGAAACAAGAAGTGAAGACTGGCAACGTTGTCCGCGCCAAGCCTCGCTTGCGTCCTCCATAGAGTTGGCTAAACTATGGAGGCTTTCTGCCGCTGATAGCGAGTATCGGAGCAGCAGCAGTCTTGAATGCTCGAGGGGGTCAGCCGTTGCAGAGGAAGAAGCGCATTCGTTCGCGAGAACTCACCTCAAAGCTTCAACGCCATGCGCATGAAAGAGCCGCAGCGGAAGCACGGCGTATCCCGTGGCAGGTACTCGTGGAAGCACGCAACCAGTATCTCGACTGGCAGGAGTTCTACTACTGGGCGCGGTCGATCATGGATTGCGAGCATGCCATCCCTGATTTGCTGGCAAGAAAGCTCGACGAAGTGTGTCCCGGGTTCCTGGGAGCTGAAAAGCAATACTTGTTGAGGCATCCGAAAGAAGCCACGCTGGCGCCGGTCCGGCTGGGCCAATGGATTGACGAACGCATTTTCGGGTTTGCGAAGCAAGGAGGGTGGCTCCTGGCGATCACCTTCTATGCCGTGCGGGAAACGCGATATCAAAAGGCCTCAGCTTGCTGGTCGGAATCTGTACAGAAATGGCAGCAAGCCAGACCCATCCAATATCCGTCGTTCGAGGAGTGGCGTCGTGAGGCTGCTCGATGCGATGAAACAGCGCGCCTCCTGCCGGCGATTCGCAAGCAGCGAGCGTGCTTCAAGCTGGTTGACGCGGAACGCTTGGCGCACGCCGTTTCACGTTTCATCGATTGGGAAGCACTTGCCTATTGGGCTCGACCGGCTTTCGAAGCCGGCGGTTCCCTTCCGAGCGAGGTCACACACGAGCTTGATTCGCGCTGTCCGGGTTTTCTGGAATCTAATGCCGAGCAGCACGGGGTGAATGGACGATCGCCCGACGACTGGGATCGCCTCATGCTCTGGATTAGCGAACACTTTTTTCAGGATGCCCGATCTGAGGGATGGTACGACGCGATCCTCATTTCCGCCCGCACTCATCCCCGAGTGTATCGCATTCTTATACGAATCGGATTTCAGTCGGGGTGGCGTCCGCAAGACACGGCGAAGAACTGGCGGCTATGCCGTGTTCGGGCGGTTTGTCGGTTCTAGCGTAAGACGAACGCCTAATCCCTTTGCAGCCAAAACAAGTCCACAATTCTCTGACGTGAGTCCAGCAAAATGATTCTCCCGCTCAGCACCACTCGCGCCCAGTCCCTCGGCAATCGCGGCAAACGAGTTGTGCATTGATCCGGCAATGGCTGCACCCGCTTCTGCAATCCCGGCGGCAGCGTTCCGTTGCGCTCTAGCTGACGCTCGAGACCCGGAGGCAGCCGATCTTTCTTCGCAAGTCCCGGCGGCAAGCCCGCGCGGTCATTGACGTAACAATCGCTAATGATTTGCCGTTCGCGAGTCGAAAATCCGGCGGGCCCGCGGCCATCGTAGTCTTCATCTTCATCGTAGGAATGCTGCTTCATCCGCTCCCGCTCTTCAGCGTAGTCGCCGCGGGATTGCCGCTGTTCTTGCCGCTGTGGCGCTGCGCCTGCCGGAGCGCTCTGTGCTTCCCACGCCAGCACTGCCTCCGATTCCACTTGTGCGGGCTTCTTGCCAGTAGCCGCGGCTGCTCCTGTTCCCGCCGCTGCGCCCACTCCCGCGCCGATGGCTGCTCCCTTCCCGCCGCCCGCGATGGCTCCAATGAGCGCGCCCACTGCCGTACCACCCCCGATTTTGGTGACGTTCGACTTGGTATGCGACTCGCCTTTGATTACGATGGGAAGCACGGCCACGGCATAGCTGCGTGCGCCAGACCGAATCGTCCGTAAACTCAGGTGCAACTCGCCGGGAGTGCTCAGCCGTCCCGAACGTTCCACGTTCACCACTTCGCCCGTAACCTGGGCTCCTTTCGGGAACAACATTCTTCCGTTCGCCACCACCGGAGCCGCCAGGGTCCCGTGAAATACCTGTCCCACGTTCGCCGTCTCGCTGCTGAGTTTCTCAACGATTCGCACCTGCACCGCTGTCCCCGCCGGAATACGGGCGTACACTTCCGCCATTGCCATCGATGTGGCCAGGATCATTAGGAACGACATCGCAAGCTTCCGCCTGAAATACCCAGTCATAGCACGCTCCAACTTCTGGAGATTTTGGACTTTCTCGACTCTCATGCTAGACGGGGACAGCGAGCATCGGCATGTATCAGAAGGTCATGTCCATGCGCGGCACAGCCTGTCTATGCTCCTCTCACGCCCAAATCGCATCCGCGCTCGGGTGCAATGGCCTTACCTGAGCACACTGCTAAAAAAGCCACGCCTGTTTCCGGATTAAGTCGCGAGGACGAACCGCAAAAAAGTCGGATGGTTGCAGACCCCGCAACCAAGCACTATCGATCAAGAAAAATCTGGTGCCAGCAGAGAGATTCGAACTCTCAGACACCATGATCCTGGGACGGCCAGTGTCGAGGGGCGGTGTCCGTGGTTCGGGCTGGTCAAAATGAGGCAACGACCCTCTGCAGCACTAGTGCATTGACGAATTTTCCGAATCGGTTACGCTGGAGTTGATGTCGAAATCCCGAGCAGCAACACAACACGGACTCATTCCGTTGGAGATTATCGAGCGGCGAATTTACTTTATCCGGACTCACAAGGTGATGCTGGACAGCGATCTCGCTGAGCTATACGGCGTGACAACAAAACGCCTGAATGAGCAGGTGAAACGAAATATCGACCGATTTCCCGCCGATTTTATGTTCCGATTGAACCAAGAAGAATCGGATCGTTTGAGGTCGCAATTTGCGACCTCAAAACATGGCCGCGGCGGGCGCCGTTATCAGCCATATGTATTTACGGAACACGGGGCGCTGATGCTGGCTAGCGTTCTCAATAGCGAGAAGGCTATTCAGGCAAGCATCCAGATTGTGAGAGCGTTTGTCAGGCTTCGCGAACTGTTGGCGACCCACCAGGAATTGGCACGAAAACTAGCAGAGATGGAGAAGAAATACAACGCTGAGTTCAAAGCGATTTTCGAGGTCATTCAGCAACTCACGGAACCGCCTGAAGAGCCGGAACGCAAGCCCATCGGATTCACGCCCTAGTGATTTGGATTTCAGCCTGCTGTGTCTGGCCGCCATTTGGCGGCTTTTCGCGTTCATCGAAACGGCGCACCGCTGCAGAAGCATGATGCAAAAGAAAACAGCCTTCAGTACGAGCACCCAAGGCATTAAAAGCTTTTCCAGACTACTTGCGGGTGGCGGCGGCCGTTGCCCGTCTTTGAAACGTATTGTTTCATGGACACATCATGCACAACTCTTCGCGAAGGTGAGTGGTATGCAACGGTGCAGGTCTCTGAAAAGTGCCACTTCGTTCTCACGCTCGCTGCGAAGCAACTGACTGGTGAGGCTCGTGTAGCGTTCGTCCAGCCTTTTCAGTTCGGTGACTTCCACCGCCAGGACACCACCCTGTTTGACCTTTCCCCTAGGGGTTTCGACCGGGAAAAAGTGATTCACCTAGGAACCTGCGTAGGTTCCTCACGCGTACGCGGCCATGCTACACCTTGATGGGCTGCGATATTACTCAGTTGCCGTTAGCGACCGTATGGTTTATGCTTATACTTTCGTAATACGCTCCTGCTGTTCTTCTTGGGGTGTGCGTGAGCCGATGGCCAGCCGCGCCACACCTGCCAAAGGGTTCTTGGGGGATCGTTTATTTCGGGACGCTGCCCAGCGTCACGCTTGACCACCCCTTTTCAAGCAATACACAACGTTAGAGAGGAATCACCATGCGGCGGACAACTCTGATGCTAGTGTCCATAGTTTGCTTAATGGTGCTGGGGGGCGTCCTTATCAGCCGAGGCATTTCAGCACAGAATGTAACCGAGTCGGTTTACAACCCGTACCCTCCCGGGATTCTCCCCGCCGATCTGAATTCAGAGATAGCCAGGGTCCTGCGGGAGGTGGATTTCATCGAAGCCAGAGCAATTGCACGGTGGCAAGCGTTAAAGCCCCCGATTCTGACAGGTCAGCCGCCAATACTTCAGAACACGGGAACTGAGGCGGTAGAAACACTCGGCGAGCTTATGAATTACGACAAAAATATCTCGCCGAACAAAAATCAAGCGTGCTCGTTTTGCCACATGCCGTATGTCGCCTTTAGCGGGCCGATCCCCTCGGTCAATCTGACGATGATCGCGTATCCCGGAACGGTTCACTTTCGGGCGGGCAAGCGGACAGCGCAGAGATACACGTATTCACCGTTCTTCCCAGTACTCCAGTACAACCAAGAACAGGGTCTTTTCTTTGGCGGAAACTTCTGGGATTCACGCGCGACCGGATACTTGTTAAGGAATCCCGACGCCCAACAGGCACAGCATCCTCCCGTCGATACCCAAGAAATGGGCTTCCCTGACACTGCATGCGTCGCATTCCGGCTTTCGCACGCTGTGTACAGACCTCTCTTTGAGGAGGTGTGGGGCAAGGGCTCGTTGGATATCACTTTTCCACCCGAGACTGCGCAGATCTGCGCAACTCCTGGAGGGGCTGCGGTGTTCGGCGGGAACACCACCCCAATTCCGTTAACTCCAACAGACCGTACCCACGCAAACACGGTTTATGACCACTGGGGGCAGTCCATTGACTCATACGAGCAGTCCGTGCAGGTCAGCGCTTTTTCGTCGAAATTCGACGCGTTCGTGAAAGGCAACTACACGATGACAGCGGACGAGATGGCCGGTTACAACCTGTTCAAAGGCAAAGGCAATTGCAACTCGTGCCACGTTGACGGAAGAGGAACCACTCTGAAGCCAGGCCAGACGGATACGAGTACGATA
>Ga0137403_10010538_pt1 | contig 10233 bp, 7 predicted proteins | sample CZOMad2_1_16fung_FD_122057 | JGI IMG/M metagenome (GOLD analysis project Ga0137403, IMG submission 122057) | Vadose zone soil fungal communities from Angelo Coast Range Reserve, California, USA - CZOMad2_1_16fungal (Hybrid Assembly) | ecosystem: Environmental > Terrestrial > Soil > Vadose zone... | reverse complement strand
TCAAAGGCTTAAATACGAGTACGCCGTGCGTTGGCCGCAGTTGAGCGAAGCGCGTTTGTTTCCCGCGATCGGCGACGGGGCCGCAAATAACATCGGCGAAGGCTGCGTATCCGCCGGCACGGTCGCATTGATGATCGGCACGTCGGGGGCTATGCGCGTGCTTATTGAAGACATGCCGCCGTCTTCACTTCCTGAGTCGCTGTGGTGTTATCGCGCCGATCGAAGTCGCATCGTGATTGGCGGTGCTTTGTCAGATGGCGGCAACTTGTACAACTGGATAAGGGATTCATTGCTTTACGGCGATGACTCAGGATTAATCGAAGATGAGTTGGCGAGTTTGCGGCCCGACAGGCATGGGCTAACTGTCCTGCCATTTTGGTTGGGAGAGAGAAGTCCAGGCTGGAACGCAAACGCCCGGGGTGGAGTTTTTGGGATGACACTTGGGACGCGCCCAATCGAAATTTTGCGCGCCGCAATAGAAGCCGTCGCCTATCGCTTTGCTCTGGTCGCAAAAGAGCTCGATCGTTTCGCACCCGGTGCAAGGTTAGTCGCGTCAGGGCACGCGCTGCGATCGTCCCCCACCTGGGCACAGATCGTCGCCGATGTGCTTGGTAGGCCGCTGGTGCTGTCGGAACGATCCGAAGCATCAACTCGCGGCGCCGCCTTGCTTGCGCTGGAGGCGGCGGGCAGAATAGACAGTATCAGCGACTTTCCTGTTTCAGCAGCAACTACTTTTGAACCCGACATGTCGTGCCACGAGCGATATCAGGAAGGTCTCAAACGTCAACAGCAATTGTACGACCGAGTGATCTTGAAGACTTAGAAAACGCAGGACGGTGAAATGAGCACCCCAGTGCAAAAGGAAAACAATTTACCGACACCCGAACTCGACCAGCTATGCATCAACACCATTCGGGCGCTTTCGCTCGATGCGGTACAAAAAGCGAATTCCGGCCACCCGGGTTTGCCATTAGGCGCGGCGCCAATGGCTTATGTGCTGTGGACTCGTTTCCTACGGCACAATCCAAAGAATCCCAAGTGGGAAAATCGCGACCGGTTTTTGCTTTCTGCCGGGCACGGGTCGATGCTGCTTTATGCGCTGCTGTATCTGACCGGCTACGATCTGTCGTTGGATGAAATCAAAAGTTTTCGCCAGTTCGGATCGAAAACTCCCGGCCATCCCGAGTATTGCTTGACGCCGGGAGTTGAAATTACCACTGGTCCACTGGGCCAGGGTTTTGCGAATGGCGTCGGCATGGCGATGGGCGCGGCGCATCTGGCGGCGAAGTTCAACAAAGAAAAGTTTTCAGTGATCGATCATTACGTTTATGCGATCGTTTCCGACGGCGATCTGATGGAAGGAGTGGCCTCAGAAGCAGCTTCACTTGCCGGCCATCTCAAACTCGGCAAGCTTATCTACCTCTACGACGACAACCATGTGACCATCGAAGGTTTTACTAACCTGGCTTTCAGCGAGGATGTGCCGAAACGCTTCGAAGCTTATGGCTGGCACACGCTGACCGTTGAAGATGGCAACGACCTGCCCGCAATTGAGCAGGCAATTCGCGACGCACAATCAGTCGGCACTAAACCGTCGTTGATTTCCGTGAAGACGACCATCGGCTACGGCATGCCCACCGCCGGAACGCGCAAAGCGCACAGCGACGCGCCCGGCGAAGACGCGGTGCGCGAAACCAAGCGACACCTGGGCTGGCCGGAAGACAAGCAGTTTTACGTTCCCGACGAAGCGCTGGCGCATTTTCGTGAAGCGATTGAGCGTGGCGCGCAGCAGGAAGACGACTGGCGAACGCTGGTTGAGAAGTTTGTGAAGGAACATTCCGATTTGCGTCAAATATGGACCACCACGATGAAGGGCGAACTGCCGCCGGACTGGGAAAAGCACTTACCGGATTTCAAAGATGCGAAGCCGATGGCAACTAGGGTTGCCAGCGGCGAAGTAATTAACGCGCTCGCGCCGCATCTGCCGATGTTGATTGGCGGCTCGGCCGACCTGGGTGTTTCCAACAATACTGACATCAAGGACAGCGGTAGTTTCGAAGCTGGCCAATACGATGGCCGCATTCTTCATTTCGGCGTGCGCGAACATGCGATGGGTTCCACGTTGACCGGAATTTCATTGAATGGCGGCTTGATTCCCTATGGCGGCACGTTTTTAACGTTTTCCGATTACATGCGTCCGGCAATTCGCCTCGCTGCGCTTTCCGAAGTGCAGGTCATTTATGTTTTCACTCACGATTCAATTGGTCTTGGCGAAGATGGACCAACGCATCAACCAATCGAACACCTGGCAGCGCTGCGCGCGATTCCGCATCTGTTTGTCATTCGTCCTGCCGACCCGGCAGAAGTTGCCGAGGCCTGGCGAATTGCGATCCTGCGACGCAATGCACCGACGGCGCTGGCGCTGACGCGGCAGAAGGTTGGCTTGATCGATCGTACACGTTTTGCGGGCGCTGAAGGCTTACGCCGCGGTGCCTACATTCTTGCTGAGGCTGATGGAGCAGAGACTGCCCAATTGATCCTGATTGCCACCGGCTCAGAAGTTTCCCTGGCGCTTGAAGCGCGCGAGAAACTACAAAGCGAAGGCATCACCACTCGAGTTGTTTCCCTGCCGTGTGTGGAACTCTTTGAAGAGCAGCCGAAAGATTATCGCGATGAAGTCTTGCCGCCAGCAGTCGATGCTCGCCTCGCTATTGAAGCGGGCGTGCGACAAGGTTGGGATCGTTATGTCGGCCGACAAGGCGACGTGATTTGCCTTGATCGTTTTGGCGCGTCGGCACCGGGGGATATCGCGATGCGCGAGCTGGGCTTTAATCTGGAAAATGTTTTGGAACACGCGCGAGCCTTAATCTAATCAATGCGAATTGCGATCGCTGCCGATCACGGAGGCTATCCGCTTAATGAACGCGTCATTGAAGAATTGCGTGGCGCCGGCCACGAGATAACTGATTTCGGTACGCATGACGGCTCGCAGCCTGACGACTATCCTGATTACGCATTGAAAGTTGGGCAGGCTGTTCAAGACGGCGAAGCTGAGATTGGCATTCTGATCTGCGGCAGTGGCGTCGGCGCCGCGGTTGCAGCGAACAAACTCAAAGGCATTCGCGCCGCCCTTTGTGGCGACACCTACTCCGGTCACCAATCACGCGAACATGACGATTGCAACGTGCTTTGTTTAGGAGCGCGCGTAGTCGGCGTTGAGCTTGCAATGGATATAGTGCGCGCGTTTGTTGCGGCTAAATTTACAGGCGAGGAGCGACACCGCAGGCGGTTAGAGAAGATTAGAGAAATCGAAGCGATGACAAATGAAAAATTATGAAAAATGAAAATGATAGATGGAAAATGGATCGGTTTACCCCCGCTCTTTTCCAACTACAAATCGCAGAGCCCCTGGCATAATCCGAAACTCCACTGGCGTAACTCCGCGCACATTGCCATCCGCTTCAATCGGCATCGCATCTTCCGGCCTGAAAGTCTCCACTCGCACTCGTGTTCCCTGCCTGATGCGCACTTTTGGATTCGCGATGTGTCCGCCTTTATGAATTCGTGCCAGCTCGCGCATCACGCTTGTGCGTGTGAGGCCGGAAGCAGAGACAACATCCAGTTTGCCATCATCGACTCTTGCTTGTGGAGAAAGCATCATGCCGCCACCCGCGTAGAGTCCATTTGCAACCGCCGCGAGATTCATCCCGCCTTCATAAGTTTCTTCGTCAACGGTGATGCGCACTTGTCGTTCGCGCCAGGCGAATAGACTTGCAAGCGCTGCCGCTGCAAATCGTGCTTCCCCGGAAAAAGAACGCATAAACTTTCCCTGTTGAGCAACACGCGCCGCCGTCTCGCCACCAATGCCCATCGTCGAAGCGTTAAGGCAAATGAAAGGCGTTTGGTCGTTGTCACAAGCCGGGGTCCTCAGCTGCGCAGCCTGGCTGGCGTGGCAGACTCCGTAGAGCACATCTGTTTGTCGCGTAGTTTCACCGCTAACATTGCAGCAATGCGCAACCAGAACATCGATCCAGTGACCTAGCGTCTCACGCCGGCCCATCAAACCGCGCGCAAAGTCGTCGCCGGTTCCGGCCGGAAGGATCGCCAGCGAAGCCGCAGGATTTATCGATACCGGCAGTTGCTCCACCCGATCAGCAAACTTGAAAAACCCCTGGGCGGCTTCGCTCAATGTTCCGTCGCCGCCCACCACGGCAATCGTAGTTACGCCGGACATCAACGCCGCTTGAGCTTTCGCAGTGGCATCGCCCGCGTGAGTTGTTTCGTGAAAATCAAATTCAATTCCGTTGGCTAAGAGTCGCTCCTTCACAAGCGGCCATGCGCGTTGTGCTTTGGCTGCCGCACTGTTGACGATTATGAGAGTCTTGTTCACGGCGGTGAATAGTAAATCGTGAATCGTAAATGGCAAAACTTCTTTGCGGGTCCAGCCGCAGTTTACGATTTACGATTCACGATTTACGATTGACGATCATGAGAGCAGTAACCATTGCCACTAGCGGCGGACCTGAGGTTTTAGAAATCTGCGAGGTGGAAACGCCTCCTCGTCCCGCAGCCGATCGGGTGCGAGTGCGAGTGCGTGCAGCCGGCCTGAATCGTGCCGACGTTTTGCAGCGTCGTGGCCATTATCCGGCGCCGCCCGGGTTTCCGCAGAAAATTCCCGGACTCGAGTTCGCCGGTGAAGTAGAAGCGATGGGCGACGAAGTGCGCAATTGGAAGATTGGTCAGCGCGTTTTCGGGATTACTGGCGGCGGCGCGCAGGCCGGGTATGTCGTTGTTCCGGAAAGCCATCTTGCAGAAATTCCAGCGAACCTCGATTGGCCGGAAGCGGCGGCCGTGCCGGAAGTTTTCATTACGGCGCACGATGCCTTATTCACTCGTGCAGGTTTGCGCTCAGGCGAAACGATGTTGGTCCATGCCGCCGGATCCGGCGTAGGCACTGCGGCAATCCAGCTTGCACGCGCGGCCGGTGCAACCGCATTTGGTACGTCACGCACCGCAGACAAACTCGAGCGGGCGAAATCTTATGGACTGAGCAACGCAGTCGCGGTAGGCGGAAATCCACAGGCAATGGTCGCACCGGCTATGCAATGGACGGGCGGTCGTGGCTTGAACGTAATAATCGATCTGGTCGGCGCCGCCTATCTGGAGGCGAACCTGAACGCATTGGCCCGCCAGGGCCGTCTGGTACTGGTTGGAACCACTGCAGGTGTGAAGGCGACACTGGATCTTTCGCTAACCATGGCAAAGCGACTGACAATTGTAGGAACAATGCTGCGCGCCCGTTCGCTGGAAGAGAAAGCAACCGCGACCAGATTATTTTCGGAGCAGGTGGTGCCGCTACTGGCGGCCGGTACCGTAAGCCCGGTAATTGATCGAGTTTATAAACTGGAAGAAATTCGCGAAGCGCATGCGCGTCTGGAAGCGAATGAAAGTTTTGGCAAGATTGTTTTGGTGATGTAGGACAGACATTCATGTCTGTCGCTCGTCTGCCCGTGAAACACAAAGGACAGGCAGAAATGCCTGTCCTTTGACTAAGGAAGAGAAACGACCGGCAAGAATGCCGGTCCTACTTTTATGAACGTGCCCGGGCGCGCCTTGCAGCGAGGGCCAGTTCGCGAGCACGCGGCATTGCCGCTACGGCCCGCGCGATTTGCGGGTCGCTGTCATTGAATACCTGGTACGCAGAGATTGTGCCGAACGCAGCCGTAGTCAATTCATAACGCAATTGTCGCTCGACAAATGGACGCGCGCGGTCCAACTGTTCAGGGGTCACTTTGAAGATTGGCTTGCCGGCCACGTACTGCCTGAATTGCTTAAATAGAGCGTCAGTAACAGGAAAATCCGTCGGCTCCAAATCGTGTTCAAACTGAATTGCGCGTTGCACCTTGTAGTTTTCAAAACCTGCTGCGCGTCCCGTCGTCAGTTCCAGCGCGAAAGCGAAAATCGCATCGCTCAAGCGCGCTTCCGAAATCGTGATCTTGGTAGGCTTCACCACTTCATCCGGCGCAATTCCGCCACCACCGTAAACAGCACGCCCGGTGTCCGTATGACTTTCAGCACCCATCGTCAGCGCCGGCGAAGCTTCCTTCGCGCCCGCCAAACCAGCATGCGTGTAATAGTCGTAAACGCCGCTGTTTGAATAGTCGCGTTGAATCAACCGGCCCGACGGCGTGTAATACTTCGCCACCGTCAGCAGTAATGCTGAGTCGTATTCAAGTTGGATTGGCAGCTGCACCAGGCCCTTGCCAAAAGTGTTCTCGCCGACAATCAAAGCGCGATCGTGATCCTGCAAAGCGCCGGCAACGATCTCGGCGGCTGATGCCGTCTCATTGTTTACCAGGACGACCAGCGGCGTCAGATCCGGAGAATCGTTAACGGCACGGAACGGTTCAGAGCTGCCTCTGATTCGGCCCTTTTGCGTCACAATCAACTGGTCGCGTTGCAGGAAAGTGTTGGCCACGCGCACTGCTTGTATCAGCAAGCCGCCACGATTGCCGCGCAGATCCAGCACCAGCATGTTCATGCCCTTCGAATGAAGGTCTTCGAGCGCCGCCTGAAACTCATCGGCAGTAGTCAGGTTAAAGCCGCCGCTCATGGCGACGTAGCCGACGCCAGGCTTAATCATATAAGCCTGCGGAATAGAAGGCAGCGACACCGCATCGCGCGTTATTGTTACCGTCTCAGTTTTTCCAGTTGCAGCATGCTCTACAGTGACCTTAACAACCGTGCCCCGTGGACCGAGTAAGAACTTTCTGACTTCGGGAAAGGTTTTGCCTTTCATTGACTGGTCGTCCACTGCCACTATGCGGTCGCCAAAACGTAAACCTGCCCGGTAGGCCGGCGCTTCGTCAAAGGTGGCGCGAATGTAGGTGTTGACCTGATCGCCTTCACGCAGATCGCCAATGGTGGCGCCGATGCCAAAATATTCCGAGCGTTGTTCGGTCTTGAATGCGGCGTAGTCAGTCGCATCGAAATAGGTCGAATGCGGATCCAGCACATTCAGCATGCCGCTGATCGACGACTTGAAAATCGCGTTGTAATCAAGTTTCTTGCCGTCGATATAGTTATTCTGAATTACGGAGAGTGCTTCCGAGAGATCGCTTTTCACGATGGCGGAGTTCACCGGAGCTCGTGATGTTGGGGCTTTCGCTATCGAACCTTCGGGGGAGGTAGCGGGCTGGCGGCGCGCCGCTCCCGTCTGTTGCGAAAAAACACTCGCAGCCATTGAAACTGCCAAAATAATGAGTATCACGCCCGGCAGTTGAAATCTTTTTCTCACAAAAACCCTCCTAAAACCCTTCAGATCGACCCGACAAGTCAAAAGCCGCTCCGCCACAGCGAAAAGCGGGTTGCCAGAATAACACGAAGATCCTGAGTAAATGAACTGCGATCTCAAATGAACCATGATTGCTGAAAGTGGGCAAAAGCTGCCGCGAAAATAACCGCCTGCCGCTTGGGGGTTTAGTGGTTTCCCACCCTCAAAAAGTTGCCCTCAAAACGTAGGTTTGATGTAAAGCTTTTGGCACTATAAACTGCTAAACCCAAAACGAACTGTCAGCAGCAAGTACCATATTTCACTGGAGGATGCCCTGCATGGCGAGCACCCTGGATCGCAACGAACTTTATATATTTGCCAAAGCGCATCGTAAGGAATACGAAACCCTGCTCAAGACTCTTGTCGAGGTGCCAACCGTGTCCTCTGATCCGGCCCACGCGGAAGACATTCGCGCGGGAGTAGATCTGACTGTGGACACGTTCCGCCAATTCGGCGGGAAAGTGGACGTTTACAGGGCCGACCGCGGCAATCCGACCGTTCATGCGGTCTTTGGTTCGGCGAAAAATGCGCCCACTGTTACGGTCTACAACCACATGGATGTGCAACCGGCTTCGAAAGGGACCGAGCCCTGGGATACAGAACCATTTGTCATGACGACCAAAGGCGACAGCTACTTTGGCCGCGGTACCACTGACGACAAGGGCCCGGCATTGGCGGCGCTGTATGGTGCGCGCGCCGCGCAAGAGGCAGGCGTGCCAATTAATATTCGTTTCCTGTGGGAGTTTGAAGAAGAAATCGGTTCCCCTAATTTCGAAAAGATCATTTCCAAAAACGCACGCGACCTGCGCACAGATTCAGTCGTGGTTTCGGATACGGTCTGGGTTTCGCGAAGCCGGCCGGCAAGCTCAGCGGGCTTGCGCGGCCTGCTGGGGTTTATTCTGACACTCCAAACCGGGGCGACCGATACGCATTCTGGCGAAACAGGCGGCGCCTCGCGCAATCCAATTGCAGAGTTGATGCGATTGGTTTGCGATCTTTACGATCCAACTACGGGAAGAATTAAGTTCAAGGGTTTCTACGACGATGTGATACCGCCGTCAAAAAGTGAATTGAACGATTGGGTCAACTCCGGATTTACGGTTAAGGCGTTTAAGAAAGCACACCATCTAAAATTGATGCGCAGTGACAATCAGCTCGAAGTAATGAAACGCATCTGGGGCATGCCCACGATGGAGATTCACGGAGTAGTCGGTGGTTATCAGGGACCGGGAGTGAAATCAATCGTGCCGCCGCGGGCGGAGGTTAAGGCTTCGTTTCGCCTGGTGCCGGGTCAGGATCCGGAAAAGATTAGGAAGCAGTTGCAGGCCGCGATAAAGGAACGAAACGCGGACGTGAAGATTCAATTTGAATCAGCCGCGCCAGCCTTTCGCACAGTCTTGACAGGTGAGTTACCGCAGGCTTTGAAGCGAGCGATCAAGTTTGCTTTCGGGCGCGACGCGGTTTTTGTGCGCGATGGCGGAACGATAGGAGCGATGACGAGTATCGAAAAAGTGTTGAAGTGCCCGGTGCTGTTTCTGGGCCTGTCACTTCCGGAACACGGTTATCACGCTCCTAACGAAAACTTCGATTGGCAGCAAGCCTCAGGAGGAATGGTGGCGTTTGCGAAATACTTTGAAGAGATTGCGAACCTGTCAAAGAATAATTAGCCGCAGATGAACGCGGATAAAACGCGGATCTGAATAGAACAGAAGCAGCCGGAGAATTAGCCACAGACTTACGCAGATAAAAACGGATCTGAATCATTAAGGAAGAGACTAGCTAACCGCCCTTTCCTTTATGCTTCAGATCCGTTCTTTCTGTGTAGAGATCTGTGGCCCTCTTCTGTCTTATGTAAGATCCGCGTCCTCGTTAATCTGCGGCCAATCCGCTAGATCACACAGGCCATGCGTTCCTCATTCAAAGTCATAAATCCCAGCTTTTTATAAAACCGGCGCGCTTCCGGATTCTCCAGATGCACGGCTACATCAATTCTCGTCACCGCCTCTTTTCGCAGTTGCTCTTTTAGTTGTTCCAGGAGCGCCGTGCCTATCCCGGCACCGCGGCGATCCGTTTTGACTGAAACGTCGTCGAGTTTCGCCACGACGGCTCCCATCGACGTTGAGATTGCATAACAGACTACGCAGACGCCGGCAGCGCCCTGCTCGTCATAAGCCAGCCATACAAAACCCAGCTCCGGCTGTTCAAGAAAAAGATCGAGCGCATCGTTGAGTCCCTGGAAACCGCGGTCGCCATACGCTTTGCTGCTGGAGAGATAATGCTCATCTTCGCGCAGAAAGACGCGCAGCATTTCAAAAGCGTCGGTGACATCGGCGGCGGTCATCTTGCGACAGGTGATCAAGCCATACTCCTTTTGCCATGCACATTCGATCTATGCGTCAAAGCGCTGCTTTGAGTTGAAAATCTTTTGGGACAAACTCCACGGAGCGTAGCGTTCCGTCAACCTTTTTTTTCGAATCGCCGGCAGCTACGTAACAAACAATTACATTATTCTCCGGCTTCCGCGGGCCACAGGATATCTGGTTGCCGGCGTCGGGGCTAAAACTGGTGAGATCAATAGTCTCGAAGCTGTCTGTCCTGAGTTGCAACACCTGCCCCCCAACTCTAACAATGAAGAGAATGCCTTTGGCGTCGCAATCAATGCGCTCGAGCGAGCCCTGCACTTGTTTCTCGTCAGCGGCTGGTTTTCTCAGTGCCTCTCGCAGATATGACGAAGGGTCACGATTCACTGGAACTTCGGGTGGTCCATTCAAGACTGGCGGCGAGCCATCGGAAGAACGCGACGCCAGAGCGGCGTTTTCAGCGCGATACTGCGCCATCTGCTCTTCCATTGATCCCAACCGGTCGAGTAAGACTGTTGCCTGTTGTCGCACCTCGCCATT
>Ga0137403_10010534_pt1 | contig 10237 bp, 9 predicted proteins | sample CZOMad2_1_16fung_FD_122057 | JGI IMG/M metagenome (GOLD analysis project Ga0137403, IMG submission 122057) | Vadose zone soil fungal communities from Angelo Coast Range Reserve, California, USA - CZOMad2_1_16fungal (Hybrid Assembly) | ecosystem: Environmental > Terrestrial > Soil > Vadose zone... | reverse complement strand
CTCACCGTCTGTATGCTGGCCGGCTCCGGTCTCCGATCAGTGTTCGGCGTCTACATCAAGCCGATGGAGGCGGAATTCGGCTGGACCCGAGGCGCGCTGTCGGGCGCCGCCGCCGTCTCGCTCCTGCTCCTCGGCGCCGTCGGGCCGTTCGTCGGGCGCCTGGCCGACCGCTGGGGGCCACGCAACGTCATCGCGATCTCGCTGTTCGTGCTGGCCCTGGGCGCCATCGGATCGTCGTTCATTCAGAAGCTCTGGCACGTCTACGTGATGACCGGCGTCTTCATGGCTCTCGGCGCCGGCGGGGTCGCGCTGACGACCGGGTCCACCGTCGTCGCACGCTGGTTCGAGGCGCGGCGCGGATTGGCCATCGGGATCGCCGCCGGCGGCATGTCGGCCGGCCAGCTCATCGTCATTCCGCTCGCGCAGGCGATCACCTACTACTCCGGCTGGCGCACCTCGTACCTGTGGCTGGGGGTGGGGCTGCTCGTGCTCGTCCTCCCGCTGGCCGCCTGGCTCATCCGCAACAATCCGGAGGACCGCAACCTGCGGCCCTACGGCGCCACGGGGGTGAAGCAGACGGCCGCGCAGGCCGCCGCCGCGCAGGCGGCGGGACGCGTCCCGGTCTCCGAGGCGGCGCAGACGATGCCCTTCTGGCTGCTGATGGGAACGTTCTTCGTGTGCGGCTACACGTCGAACGGCATGGTGCTCACGCACTTCATGCCCCACGCGCTCGAGCACAACTTCACCGCGTTCCAGGCCTCGGCCGCCCTCGGTGTGATGGGCGCCATGAACGTGGTGGGCACGATGGCGTCCGGCTGGATCTGCGACCGCCTGGGCCGCCGCATCCCGCTGGCCACCTACTATTTCCTGCGCGGCGTCTCGCTGATCTTCCTGCTCTACGTGTGGGACGTGCCCTCGCTGCACCTGTGGGCGGCGCTCTTCGGCCTCAACTACATCTCGACGGTGCCGCCGACGACGACGCTGACCGCGAACATCTACGGCCGCTTCTCGGTGGGCGAGCTGTCCGGCTGGATCTTCTTCGCCCACCAGGTGGGCTCCGCGCTCGGGGCGGCCGGGGCCGGCTGGATCTTCGTATGGACCGGCTCCTACTCGGGCGCCTTCGTCTCCGCGGCGATCATGGCCTTCCTGGCCACCGGCATGGCGCTGATGATCCGCGAGGTGCCCGTGCGCAGCCGGCCGCTCGCGCCGGCGCCCGCGACGACGTAGCGCTCACTTGCCCACCTGGGCGAGCGGCAGCGTGCCCTCGACCTCGCCCTTCATGAGCGGCCGCTGGCGGCCGCCCTCGGCGCGCGCCCGGCGATCCACCTGCTCCTCGACGTACTCGTACAGCTCCGAGACGGTCACGACGCCGTCGCCGTTGCGATCGGCCTTGCCGGCGAGCCCCTGGAGCAGGAAGTACGTGAACACGCCGTGGCCCAGCTCCGAGGACTCCAGCGCGACCTCGTTGGGACCGCTCGCGGTGATGATCACGCGTCCCCTGCTGCGCGTGAGCCGCTCGAGGAACTGGTCGTTGATGCTGCCGGCGCGGATCTGCTGCCGCATGAACGTGCGGCCACCCGCGGTGCCGCTGTAGCACGTGTCGAGGAGCATGACGATGCGCTCGGCGGGGATGCGCGCGAAGATCCGCTGGATCTCGTCCATGGGCAGCGCCGTGCTGTAGAGCGACTCCGGCTCGGCGTCCGCCGGAATCAGGTACTTCGACAACCCGTCGGTCTCGTTGCCCGCCGCGTCCACCTCCGGCGCCCCGTGGCCCGCGTAGTAGATCAGCACCATGTCCTCGCGTCCCGGCTTGCGGTAGAGGAACTCACCGAGGGCGCGGCGGATGTTCTGCAGCGTCGGCTTCTGCCCGGCGCCGTCCGTCAGGAGCAGCACGTTGTCCTTGGGATAGCCGCCCTTCGTCGTGAGGAAGCCGTACATCGCCTCCGCGTCGCGCGTGGCGTAGCGCAGGCGCGGGATCGCCGGGTTCGTGTAGGTGCCGACGCCGATGATGACGGCCCAGCGGCTGGCGGCCTTCACGACCGGGGCGGGCGACGGCGGCACGGCGGCCACGAGCCGCGTGATCGTGCGGACGACCTGGGAGACGTTGCCGGCCTTGTCGGTGGCCGTGATCTCGATCACGTTGTCGCCGGGCCGGAGCGTCGCGGGGACGCGGAGCGCGCGGCCCCGGGCCTGCACGCCGCGCTCCTGCGGGACCTCCACGCCGTTGACGGTCACCTGCACGCGATCCACGCCGACGTTGTCGCTCACGACGCCCAGCACGACGATCTGTTCGCTCTCGACCTTCGTGTCCGCCGCCGGATAGTTGATGACGATCCTGGGCGCCTCGGTATCGCCGGACGGCGTCGGGGCGACGCGTGCCGGGGGTGCGGGCGCGGCGACCGGCGGTGTCGCGGCGGCCGCCGGGGGCGTCGGCACGGTCGCCACCGCGGGCGGCGTGCCCTCGATCGACGCGACTTCGAACGACAGCCACCCGGTGCCGCCGTCGTCGGCCTTGACGAGCTGCTGGACGGCCGGCGCGTACCAGGTCGAGAATTGCCAGACGGGCGTTTGCAGGCCCCCGCCGCCGGTCTGGAACACCTCGTAGTCGATGCGCCACGCCGTGAACCGGCCGGCCGGCACCGTGACGTCCTCGGACGCCCGCACCTGCCACGTGACGCGCAGCCCGCCCGCGGTGGAAAGGCCCGCGACGTTCTTCGGCAGCCGGCTGACGCGCCAGTTCGTCTCGCCCGAGCCCCACAGTCCCGCACGCAGTGGCCACTTCAGGCGCGGCGGAGGACGAAACTCCACGTAGTCGGCTCCGCGGCGGACGCCGGCGACCGCGAGCTCGGGCGTCAGTCGGAGCTCGCGGCCGGGCCCGACGAAGACGTAGTCGCGGCCATCGAGCCGCTTCAGCTCGTACGTGCCGTCGGTCAGGAACCACTTGTGTCCGATCGTGTATGCCGGCCGCTCCGCCGCTTCGATCGGCGCGGCGGGCCGAGGCCCGGGGCGTCCGCCGGGTCCCGGCGGCGCCACGCGCTCGTCGATCGCCGCGGCGGGAGCGACGACCAGGGCCAGCATCGACAGGCAGACGAGCGTCCGCCAGGGCATGGAAGCACAATAACCGACTCCAGGGGCGGGCCGCCGCGGCGTCAGCGCGCGATGGCGTGCGAGCCGCGGCGCGGGTCGGCGCCCGTCCAGCGCGCGCCGTCCTCCGCGATGCGCACGGCGCAGACGGCGCCGGCGCGCCACTCCCACTCGGGCCACTCGTTGATCTCGTGGCCGCGCGCGGCGAGCGCGTCGCGCGTCTCCTTCGGGATGCGGCGCTCGACCTCCAGCTTGCCGGGGGCGAACGTGTGCGGCCAGAACGAGTCGGGGAACGAGCGCGATGCCGCGCGCGGCGCCTCGATCGCCTGCTGCACCGGCATGTCGAAGACGACGTGGTTCAGCAGCACCTGGAGCATCGCCTGCTGCTGCACGTCGCCGCCCGGCGTGCCGAACGGCATCACCAGCCGCCCCTCGCGCAGCAGCATCGCCGGCGCCGGCGTCAGGCGCGGCCGCTTGCCCGGCGCGACGACGCTCTTGTGTGCGGGATCGAGCCAGCCCTGCGAGCCGCGCGGCGACACCACACAGCCCACGCCCGCCACCGCCGGCGAGTCCACGTTGGGATCGCTCGGCGTGGCCGAGAAGCCGTTGCCCTCCGCGTCGACGACGGCGACGTAGGACGTGTCGAGCGACTCGCCGGAGCCGCCCGCGATGGCGGCGGCGCCGCGGCGCTCGCCGACCGGCGGCATCTCGCGCCACGCACGGTCGCGGATGAGCGCGCGCCGCTCGGCCGCGTGGGCCTTGGACAGCAGGCGCTCGGCGGGCACGTCGACGAAGTGCGGGTCGCCGTAGTACGCGTCGCGGTCGGCGAACGCGACCTTCGCCGTCTCCGCGAGCAGGTGCAGGTACGCGGGCGAGTTGTGACCGAGGGCGGCGACGTCGGTCCCCTCGATCAGGTTCAGCATCTGCAGCAGCACCGGGCCCTGGCACCAGAAGCCGCACACGCCGACCTGCCAGGGACCCCAGGTGCCGACGATCGCGCGCTCGACCTCGACCTCGAAGCTCGCGAGATCCTCGGCCGTCAGCGGGCCCTTCTCGGCGCGGTGGAACTCCGCGATGCGCCTGGCCGTCTCGCCGCGGTAGAACTCGTCGCGCGCCGCGCGCACGCCGGCGGCTCGGCTGCCGCCCCCCTTGGCCTCCGCGCGCGCCATGCGCGACAGGGTCTCGGCCAGCTCGGCCTGCACGAGCCGCTCCCCCATGCGGAAGGGCCGTCCGTTGTTCAGGAAGAGCGCGGTCGAGGTCGGCCAGCGGCGGTACTTGTCGGCGTTGGCCGTCATCTGGAACGCGGAGAAGTTCGACACCGGGAAGCCGCGGCCGGCGTGCTCGGTGGCCGCCCGCGCGACGTCGGCGAACGACATCGTCCCCCAGCGCTCGAGCGCCGCGCACCACGCCGCCGGCGCCGCGGGTACCACGGTGCGGGGCAGACCGGGCGGGATCTGGTTGCCGAGGCCGCGGAAGTACTCCAGCGTCGAGGCACGCGGGTACGGCCCCACGCCCGACACCTGGAACGTCTCGCCCGTACGCGCCAGGTGCACGAGGATCGGCGCCACGCCGGCGACGCTGACCATGTCGCAGTGGACGACGCCGAGGCAGATGCCCGCGGCGACGCCCGCGTCGATCGCGTTGCCGCCCGAGCCCAGCACCTGCGCGGCCGCCTCGGCGGCGAGCGCGTGGCCGGCAGCCACGCCCCAGCGCGAGCCGATGGCCTGGACGGTGGAGGTCGGGCGGTACGCGGGCGCGCTCTGCTGGGACGAGACGGAGTCGAGGCTCATGGCCGAGATGATACCGCGCGCGGGCATGCTACGCTCGCTCCGTGCCCGCGCCGCTGATCGGTGTCTCGACCTCCGTCACCGTCGACGAGTACCCGGAGCGCGCCTACGTCAACGCCGCCTACCTGCGCGCCGTCGAGCTGGCGGGCGGCGTCCCGATCTTGCTGGCGCCGCAGCTCTCGCCGGCGGCCCGCGAGGCGCTCTGGGCGCGGCTCGACGGGCTCGTGCTGACGGGCGGCGGCGACGTCGAGCCGTCGCGGTTTGGCGAGGCCGCGCATCCGAAGACCACGCTTGTCTCCGCCGACCGCGACGGCCTCGAGCTGGAGCTGGTCGACCGCGCGCTGCGCGACGACGTGCCGATGTTCGCGATCTGTCGCGGGCTCCAGGTGCTGAACGTCGCGCTCGGCGGCACGCTGCACCAGCACGTGCCCGACGTGTTCGGCGACACGGTCCAGCACAGCCAGCCCGACAAGCGCCACGTCGCCACCCACGACGTGAAGCTGCAGACGGAACACACGCGGATCGGCTCCATCGTCGGAGCTTCCGAGCTTCGCGTGAACAGCTTCCACCACCAGGCCGTTCACCGCCTCGGGCGCGACCTGAAGGAAGTCGCCTGGGCGCCCGACAACGTGATCGAGGCGCTCGAGCACACCGATCGGCGGCGCTTCGTCGTCGCCGTGCAGTGGCATCCGGAAGACCTCGTCGGCCACGACGCGGCCGCGCGTGCACTTTTTACCGCGATCGTCGACGCCGCGCGCGCACGCGGGAGAAACTGACCGACTCCACGGAGAAATGCCCGGGCGCTCCTCGGAGCGCCGCAAGAGCGCTCGCAACGACGCGGACTTAGCGCGAGTCAGGTCTGGCAGCCACGTTGCTCTTGACCGGCGCGTGAAACGTCGAATCGCCGGCTGGCAACTTCCGTATCTGAGAGTCGCGCTCATCCTGCGACACCTTCACCACGAGTCGCACGAGGGCCTCGAGAGCTACCTCATCCGCCGCGACATCGCGAACGTCGAGCGCGTGCGCGGCGAGGTCCGCCGCGCGGGATGGTTCAATTGATCCGTCTCGGTTCGCGACCGGCGCTCGTCGCGGCCACCCTGCTCCTGCTGGGCGGCGGCGCCGCGCGCGTTTCCTCGAGCACGGCGTCCGCGGGCGTGGCTGGCACCACGGCCGGCGTGGCGGTCCTCGGGGGCCCGCGCACGGGCGGCATCGACCGTGTCGTGGTCGTGCTCACCAAGGGCCTCGGGCTGCCGCTGCCGGCGGGCACGCGCGTGCACGTCTACAGCACGCGCGAGGGGTTCCGCCGGGGCCTCCTGCAGGACGCGGCCATGGGCGAGGAGGGCGCGAACGAGCTGGCGGTGTTCGCGATCGGCATCGCCCGGCCCGGACGCGCGCTGCTCAACGGGCGGCTCGCCGGAGGCGGCAGCGAGTGGCTGCGTCTCGTCGCGCACGAGCTCACGCACGTCTCGCAGTTCGAGCTGGCGGGGGGCGAGGGGCGCGCCGAGCAGTGGCTGGCGGAGGGCATGGCCGAGCACGTCGCGTTCCAGGCGCTCGGGCGCCTGGACGAGGGCTCGCTGCAGATGCACCGCCGGCTGGCGCTCGTGCGCGTGCAGCGGCAGCCGGCGTTCGCGTACGGGCGGCTCGACCTGAGCACGCTGGGCTCGCCGCGCGACTTCACATTGCGCCACCAGCGCGAGGGCTCCGTCGAGACGTACCACCTGACCTTCCTGCTGGCGGACTACCTCATCGAGCGGCACGGCTTCGCGAAGATGGTGGAGTACTTCGGCCGGCTGAAGCGGCAGCCCTCGGAGGCGGCGTTCCGCTCCGCCTTCGGCTATTCGATCGCCGTCTTCGAGACGCAGGCCCTCGCCCACCTCCAGGCCGCTCGATAACGTGGGGGGCCCCGAAATGGCCCCCCACACCCCCCATCGCTCGGAAGCGCCCCGGCGAAGCCGTGGCGCTCCTCGATTTCCCGTCCCGTTCCTGGCGCGTCAGCTCCAGCGCGACGGCCGGTCTTGCTGCTTGTCCTCGTGGGCGCGGCCCTCGCGCGCGAGCTTTTTGAGATGCGACTCCACCGAGAGCGCCGCCACCGGGTGCAGCGCCAGCGCCACGTCCACGTAGATCCGCGCGACGATCGCGGGAATCGTCTCGACGCCGTCGGCGAGCGCCTCGAGGATCTGCCGCTCGCGCAGCATCCGGTGCTCCAGGTACTCGGTGATCTTCGCGGGGCCGTCCTCGATGACGGGCCCGTGGGCGGGATAGATGCGCCGCACGTCCATCGCCTGGAGCCGGCGCAGCGAGTCGAGGTAGTCGAGCAGGTCGCCGTCGTCGGAGGGGATCACGGTGGTAGAGCCGCCGAGGATCACGTCGCCCGTGAAGAGCGCCTTCTCCTCGACGAGGTAGTAACAGAGGTGGTCGGAGGCGTGGCCCGGCGTGTAGACGGGCACCAGGGTCACTCCCTCGCCATGCACCGTCTCGCCGGCGCGCAGGTCGTCGATCGGCTCGGACAGCTCCGCGTCCTTGTGGCGCATCTTCGACACGCGCAGGCCCTTGAAGCGCGAACGCAGCGAGGCGACGCCGCCGAGGTGGTCGCGATGGCGGTGCGTCAGGATGACGCGCGACGGCTGCGTGAAGCCGCGCTGGCCGAGATAGTGCTCGAGGAGCGGGACGTAATCGGGCACGCCGGCGCCGGTGTCGATGAGGATCGGATCGCGGCGGCCGACGAGGTACGTGTTGGTCCCGGGGCCGGTCATCATCCCCGGATTGAGTCCCAGCACGCGACCGACGAGCTCGCTCGGCGTGGCGGTGGTCGGAAAGGGCGCGGCCATCAGCGTTCGATCATACGCCGAGGTAGCGATGCTGCACGTCCGGGCGCGCCCGCAGCTCGACCGAGGTGCCGTCCCACACCACCCGCCCCTTTTCGAGGACGTAATGATGATCGGCCAGCCGGGTCACGGCCTCGACGTGCTTGTCGATCAGCAGAATCGACAGGCCGCTCTGCTTGAGGCGCTCGAGGCAGCCCCAGATCTCGGCCCGGACGAGCGGCGCCAGCCCCTCGGTGGCCTCGTCGAGGATCAGCAGCGCGGGGTTCGTCATGAGGGCGCGACCGATGGACAGCATCTGCTGCTCGCCGCCGGACAGCGTGCCGCCGAGGCTGCGCGCGCGGGCCGCGAGATGCGGAAACAGGCCGAACACGCGCTCGACCGTCCACGGCTCGGCCGCGCGGCGCCGGTTGGCGGCCGTGGCGACGAGGTTCTCGCGGACGGTGAGGTTCGGGAACACCTGGCGGCCTTCGGGCACGAGACCCAGGCCGGCCCGGGCCACGCGGTGCGGCGGCAGGCCGTGCAGCGGTCGTCCGTCGACGTGCACGCGCCCGGCCTGGATCGGCACGATGCCCATCACCGCGCGGACGGTCGTCGTCTTGCCCATGCCGTTGCGGCCGAGCAGGGTCACGAGCCGGCCGGACGGAACCTCGAGGCTGATGCCGAAGAGGACCTGGCTGAGGCCGTAGGCGGCCTCGATGCCCTCGAGCCGCAGCGTCACGCGGGGATCTCCTCGCCGAGGTAGGCGCGGCGCACCTCGGCGTTGGCGCGGATCGCCTCCGGCGCGCCGCTGGCGATGACGCGGCCGTAGACCATCACGCTGATCCGGTCGGCCAGCGCGAAGACGACGTCCATGTCGTGCTCGACCAGGACGATCGTGTGGCGGCCGCGCAGCGCGCGCAGCAGCTGCACCATGCGCTGCGACTCGTCGGCGCCCATGCCGGCGACGGGCTCGTCGAGGAGCAGCAGCCGCGGGCGCGTGGCCAGCGCCATGGCGATCTCGAGCTGCCGCTGCTCGCCGTGAGCGAGCGTCCCCGCCACGACGTCGGCGCGCGCGCCCAGCCCGACCTGCTCGAGCGTCGCGCGGGCCGGCTCGCGCAGCGCGCGCTCGGCCCTGGCCGGCCTCCAGAAGCGGAAGCTGTGCCCGGCGTGGGCCTGCACGGCCAGCGCGACGTTGTCGAGCGCGGTGAACTCTTTGAAGATGCTCGTGATCTGGAACGAGCGCGCCAGGCCGCGCTGCGAGCGCGTCGGCGCCGGCAGCGCCGTGACGTCCTCGCCCGCGAAGCGGATCGTGCCGGCGTCGGGCACGAGGTCGCCGGACAGCTGGCCGATCAGGGTCGTCTTGCCGGCGCCGTTCGGCCCGATGACGGCCAGCGTTTCTCCGTCCGCCACCTCGAGGTCCACCCCGTCCGTGGCCACGAGGCCGCCGAAGCGCTTGGTGAGCCCACGCACGGCCAGCAGCGGCTCAGCCATCGCGCGCGCCTGCACCGGGCAGCAGGCCGTAGAGGCCGCGGCGCGCGTAGAGGACGACGAGAACGAGCAGCGGCCCCAGGACGACCTGCCAGTGCACCGTCCACGCCGAGAGGATGTCCTCCAGCAGCAGGAAGGCGACGGCGCCGAGCACGGGACCGTACAGCGTGCCCATGCCGCCGAGGATCACCATCACCATGATGTCGCCCGAGCGCGTCCAGTGCATGTAGCTCGGCGTCAGGTACTCCGTCTGGTTGGCCAGCAGGGCGCCGGCCAGCCCGCACACGGCGCCGGCGATGGTGAAGGCGGCCAGCTTGTAGCGGAACGTGGCGAAGCCGACGGCCTGCATGCGCCGCTCGTTGGAGCGCGACGCCCGGATCACCATGCCGAAGCGCGCGTGGACCAGCCGGTGACCGAGCCACAGCAGCAGCGCCAGCAGTCCGAGGACGACGTAGTAGAAGATATACGGGTTGGCGAGATCGACGACGGGACCGAACTGGCTGCGCCGGGCCAGCCGCATGCCGTCGTCGGCGCCCCAGGCGTTGATCGAGATGCCGAGGTAGTAGAGCATCTGCGCGAACGCCAGCGTGATCATGATGAAGTACACGCCGCTCGTGCGCAGCGACAGCGTGCCGATGACGAGCGCCACCAGCGCCGACAGACCCACCGCCAGCGGCCACTGCACGAAGCCGCTGTGCACGCCGTAGAAGGCCGGGATCGCCACCGCGTAGGCGCCCACGCCGAGGTAGGCGGCGTGGCCGAAGCTGACCATCCCGCCGAAGCCGAGGATCAGGTCGAGGCTCACCGCCGCGATGGCGAAGATCATGATCCGGCGCACGAGGTCCAGATAGAAGGGCTGGTTGAGGGCCGCCGCCACCACCGGCACCAGCGCCAGCGCGACGAAGCCGACCGCCAGCGTGAGCGCGCGCGCGGTCACCATCAGCCGCGCGCGGCCGGAAACAACCCCTGGGGCCGGAAGCACAGCACCGCGGCCATCAGGATGTAGATCAGCATCGAGGCGAGCGCGGGGCCGGCGTCGTTGGCGGCGGACGGGCCGATGACCCCGCTCAGCAT
>Ga0137403_10010533_pt1 | contig 10237 bp, 8 predicted proteins | sample CZOMad2_1_16fung_FD_122057 | JGI IMG/M metagenome (GOLD analysis project Ga0137403, IMG submission 122057) | Vadose zone soil fungal communities from Angelo Coast Range Reserve, California, USA - CZOMad2_1_16fungal (Hybrid Assembly) | ecosystem: Environmental > Terrestrial > Soil > Vadose zone... | reverse complement strand
TTGAATCCGAAAACGGTCAGCTCGCGCTTAAGCAAGTGTCTTGATCGCCTCTGCGTCATCGCAAAAAAAATCTTTCCATCAGAACGTTTATTTACCGTCTAACTTGAGAAGTCATGCCGCTGGAACCGAAAAAGCCCATTGACGAGCTGTTGGAAACCTCCGCCAAGGCCCGCCGCACCGCGTTCGGGGCCGATCCGAAAATGCCGAATCCGATGCGGACGCAGCTGCATCATGAGATTTCACGTTTGGCCCGAAAGGACGAATGCGAGTCGCGCTGGCGCGCATTTGGAATTTCATGGCCGCGGCTCATGACCGCCACGGCTTTGGCTCTGATTCTCGTTAGCGCTTCCGCCATTTGGTGGTGGCGAGAACACCAGTCAGCCGGAGGCGAAACTATGAAGCTGGCGATGCAACAGCCGATGGCTCCGGCAAGCGAAGCCGCCGCACCGGAAAAAGTATTCGAACAAGGTGTCGCTGCTGCGGGTGCTCGGTCTGGTGAAGGCTTCGCCGAGAACAAGACTGGCGCGGTGCAGTCCGCTAATCAGCCCAAAGTTGCGGATACGCTGAGTAGGCTCGCGGAGGCGGCGGTTACGCCACCCCCGCTCGCGCCGGCGACAAAGGATTCTATCAACGCCGGCGAAAAGACAGCTGGATCGCTCCCATCCGATATCTCGTTAGCCGCTAAGGAAACTAACCAGTCGGCGCCAGCAGCGGCGCCACTGGCACAAAACCGGCAGACGACCAACTTCCGCCAGCAATTTTCGAAGAATGCTTCCGATCAAGCCTTTCGCAGTAAACCCAAACAGACACTCAACATTTTGAACGAGTTTCAGGTGGAGCAAACGGATCGCGAAATTCGGGTGGTTGATGGAGATGGCTCCACTTATTCGGGCAGGCTCGAACCGTTGGCCAAGAACGATGCGCGCAGCATCTTCAATCAGAAGCGAAACTATGCAGCGCCGTCATCGCGCGCACCCGCCGGCTTTGATGACAAAGCGCAGGCGGCCAACGTCGAGTTCTATTTTCGTGCCACCGGGTACAACAGCAGTTTGAAGAAGCGCATTGTCTTCGAGGGCAACTACATCGCTTCGTCAGCGGCCGCGCAAAAGAAAGCGGCCGAAGCCAAAGCCGAGGAACGAGACGAACAAACTCGAGCTCGAATTACGGGCACCGCGAAAATTCCCGGTGAGTCGCCCCTTCAAATCGATGCCATCGCAGTGGCGAAGTAACTTTGCGGGTTTCCATGCGCTTTCCACTTCTTCTTCCTCTTCGTCTCCCCTTCCTCTTGTAGGGCAAGCGCGTCGCTTGCCAACCTAATGTAGTGGGCGACTTGGAAGTCGCCCCTTTCAGTTAGAGGTCGGCCTGCGGGACGGCGGGTGTAAGGAACACAGGTCTAGAGACCTGTGCGGTTCAAAGCCCGAGCGCGGCGGCAGGGTCACGCGCGAAATGGAATCCGCTTAGCGTTTCGCGAAAATCTTTGCCCAGGGCAAGCGCTTGAAAATTTCGGCCAAGCATTTCCGGATGCAGCAAAGTTTGCAGGGCGCGTTTTTCAGCAGCGTCAAAGTCGGCCTCTGGAAAAGATTTAGAAATGATTCCGGTAAGAAAATGGTGCTGGTCGGTAAAACCGATTGGAGTGGCACCCGACGATTGGGCTACTTCGGCAAGAGTAGTCCACTCGACGTGCGCGGAAATATCGGCCAGCCCAATCTGCTGAAAAGGCGAGGATAGCTTTTTCTGGTTCGCCCGGACCCGGAGTGAACCCTGGCTGCGATGAAGCGAGTAGAACTCCGTGCGCGAAAAGCCGTAATCGATTGTAAGAATGATGCCACGCGAAAGTTTGGCGGCGATCTCGCTCATTAGTTTAGGCGCAGCCAAATTCACTTCCGTTTCGAAGCCAGCCGGGAAAAATCCGAGACGATCAAGCTGCAAGTTGGAACGGCTAACGTTCGCGCTGGTAAATATGAAACGAGCGCCGGGACAGCGGAGTTTAACTCCGCTGGGCGCACAGGCTGAAAGCCCGTGTTCCAGGGTAACGAATTTTTCGTTCCAAACCGTGGCACCGTTCGCGACTCCGCCAGAAACGATGAGATGCACCGGCAAGGAATCGAACAGTTCGTTGGAAAAATGAATTCCGACGAAGGGTGCGATTTCGTCAACCGAGGCAACCCAGGAAGTTTTTTCGGCGAACTCGCGCAGATTTTTTTGCTGTCGCTCCCGCCAAATCGGAAACGGCTCGATTATGCAATAGGAAGTTGCGGCAAAACAATCGCCGGCCGATCGCCGCAGCGCACTCAGCGCATCAGCTGCAAAAACGCCATCATGCGCACCTTGCTCCACGATCTTGAAATCGCGCGGCCGCCCGAGCTTCTCCCAGATTTCGGCAAACTGGGACGCGAGCAATCTTCCGAAGAGCGATCCAACACTGACGTTGGTAAAAAAATCGCCGCGCCGGCCAATGTTGGCCCGCCCACTCGCGTAATACCCGCGGTCGGGGTGATAAAGCGCCAGCTCCATGAAGCGAGCGAAGGAGATCGGGCCATTCGCGCCAATCTCATTACGGATAATCTCGACTAGTTCGGAGTTTGCCACGGGTCTTTGGCGTTTGGATTTTCGGGAGAATTGCGCCTAAGTTTTCCCTCCAAGTCTAATCCTCTTTTCTACCTGCCCGCATGCCTGTTTCGTTTTTGAATCCAACTCTTCCGCACCGCTACCGGCGACCGTGGTACGCGCGGCCCCAATTTTACCTGCCCACGTTGATTGTGCTGCTCGCAATAATTTTCGTCGCCATCTATTTCGGAATCGTCTCGTCGCAATTGAAGGCGGAAGCCGCGACCTACGATCTGAGCAAGCTCGAACAGATGGAATCGGCCAGCGTGATTCTGGACCGGAACGGAAAAATTTTCGGCCAGATCTACGTCGAGAACCGCGAGACCATTCCCTACGATCAATTGCCGCGCGATCTAGTGAACGCTGTTGTCGCGATGGAAGACAACAAATTTTATCAGCACAGCGGCTACGATCTCTTTGGCATCGTGCGCGCAGCCTTGGTCAACTTCGTCTCCGGCCACGTCCGGCAGGGCGCGAGCACGATTACTCAACAACTCGCCCGCAACAGTTTTGCCCTGAAGGAAAGGACCTATCGCCGAAAACTTCTCGAAATCTATGTCGCCGAAAGGATCGAACAACATTTCGGGAAGCAAAAAATTATGGAGCTGTATTTGAACCGAATCTATTTCGGCGGCGGCCTGTATGGCGCGGAAGCGGCCGCGCGCGGTTACTTCGATAAGCCGGCGCGCGAGATGTCGCTGGTGGAATGCGCCACTCTCGCTGGCGTCATCAAAAGTCCGAATCGGCTTTCGCCCTGGTCAGACCGGGCGACGGCGCGCGAATCACGCAATGTCACGCTCGGCCGGATGCGCGACCTCGGTTTCATCGACCGCCAGCGTTGCACCGCGGCGCAATCTGAAGATCTGCTCATCGGCAACCGGCAGAATGCACAGGGGCAGACTTACGCGGTCGATTACATCCGGCAGAAGGTGATCGAGGCAGTGGGATGGAACCGCGCGATGAACGAAGGCTTCCGCATTCACACCACGATCGATTCCGATTTGCAAAAAGCGGCCGAGGACTCATTGCGATCAAACCTTGATCGCGCGGAAAAGCATCCGGACTATGAACACCCGACCTACGCGGAATACACCGCGACGTTCCGGAAGGCGCGACCGGGAAGCAGCCCGCCGCCGGTGCCCGACTATTTGCAGGGCGCGGTAATTGTATTGGACAACGCTACTGGCGGTATGCTCGCGCTGGTGGGCGGTCGCGATTTCGAGCATAACCAATACGATCGCGCTTTGCAGGCCCGGCGTCCGGCGGGAACGGCGATGACGCCCTTTGTTTTTGCCGCCGCGTTTGAGAAGGGAATGTTCCCCGGATCAGTGGTGGAGGATTCGGCGCTCGACAACCGCGCCGTCATGATTGGCGGGACGACTGGAATTCTCGGTGAATGGGGACCTGAGAGCGCGGAGAACCGTTACGAAGGGCCAATCACCGCTCGCGAGGCGCTCTCGAAATCGAAAAATGGCGCGACGGTGCGCCTGGGGATGAATCCCGGAGTGGATAACGTGGTCGAGCTCTGTCACAACGCCGGAATAAAATCGCCGCTGCGGCCCTATCCGGCGACATTTCTTGGAAGCAGCGAAGTTACTTTGGCGGAACTAGCACTGGCCTACACGATTTTCCCAAACGGCGGTTGGCGACCCAAGCTGCCGCACATTTTGGAACGGATAGAAGAAAAGGACGGAACGGTTTGGCATTCGCAACGCGATTTCGGCAAACAGAACGTAATCAAGCCCGAGATCGCCTACGAGGTGCATTCGTGTCTGGTTGACGCGCTCGACAACGGCACCGGTAAGGCCGCGCGCACGAACTTCGGTTTGAGGAAAATGGGGGCAGCCGGAAAAACCGGGACCGCTTACGATTTTACCGACGTTCTTTTCGCAGGATACGACAGTGCGATTACCTGCGCGGTCTGGGCTGGGTTCGACAAGCCGCAAAGAATTTTTAGCGGCGCGTTCGGACGCGACATCACGCTGCCGGTATGGGTGGATGTGATGAACGCCTCGGCCGAACATTATCCGCCGAAGGACATTTCGCAGCCCCGTGGTCTGGAGCGAGTAAACATCTGCGCGAAATCTGGATTGCTTGCTACCGATAAATGCGTTGAGAAAATCAAAACGAGTGAGGGCGAGGCGGAAGAGAAGACAACTTATCTCGAGCTCGCGACATCAGACCAGAAACCGAGCGAGCCGTGCAATATCCATGGAGAACTGCGCGCCTCGCTCACAGCCGATTTGTCGCCCTCGGAATTTCCGCGAGCGGCCCTGGCGGTTGACACGACCGCGGTGACGCCGGTTACGCCGAAAGGGCCGACACTCCTGGCCACGCGCGACCCATATAATTCGGTGCACGCAATGGTCTATCCGAAGCCTGCGCCTTCGGCGTCGCCCGAAGCCGAAAAAGCGCCGACATCGGAAGAAATGCCGGACCCAACAAAGCCGATTTTGAAAGCAATACCGGTGCAACCAGGAGAAAAGGAAGCGAGCGCGCCGAGCCCTGCACCCGTCCCAACCGACACGGTAACAACGGTGGTGAGGCCGTCCGGTTCGCCCGTCGAGGTCCGTCGCGCGATTCCGGTAGTGCGACCAACCCCCCAAGCTTCCGAGCCAGAAGTCCGCCGGGCAGCGCCAGCGGACGAAGACGAAAGCAATTAGAATGGCGTCAGCGGACGCGGAAAATTTTCGGCTGGCGGTGCTGAATCCAGCCGGGCGCGATCACGAGCAACATTTTGCTGAAAACCGGAGCGCGACAGCTAACGAGCATGCGCCGGTGAATTTTCATGCGTACGCGGCTTGCACGCATGGTGCCGTTTTTCGCGACCTCAGGCATGCGATCGCGAGCGGATGGCCGGTATTGCTCCTCTTGCGCGGCGATTTTCGCCCAAGCGAGCGAGCCCTGGCCGAATTGAAAAAATCGAAACGCAAAACTGTGGTGGCATTGAAAGAAACGGGAGCGCATCAGGTTGCACAGCAGTTAAGCGATCCGACACGATTCGCTCGCTTTGTCAGGATCGTGCGTGCAGCGAATGGCTGCGTCGCGAGCACGCCGGAGGTTGCCGACTTGTTTCGCTTATTTCGCGATAACGGAATCGAAGATCTTCCTACGCCCTATCCTATCGAGGACGAGAACTGGAATTGGGCAATGAAAAATCGTTCCGGAATTTTCGTGGGCACGCGTGAGCTCGCGGTACCTACGCGGAATCATCTCCCCGCTCTTCTCGCTGTAAAAAAGCTGAGCGACGCTACAAAGGAGCCGGTGACAGTCTTCAATTTCGACCGGCGTCGCGGGGCGAAGCTCATCAGCGAAATCGGCTTTCGAAAAATTCAGGTGCACGAAAAACGAATGGGATATCGCGCCTATTTGGGCGAAGTGGCGCGTCACAAAATTGTGTTCCAGCTCGACCGCAGTCGTGTTCCGGGGCAAGTGGCAGGTGATGCCCTCCTCTGCCGCTCCGTTTGTGTGGGCGGCGATGGCGCGATTGAACGGATCGCGTTTCCGGAAACGTGTGGGGAAAAACGTGGCGACGCCGAGTTAATCGAAATCGCGCAGCGTTTGCTGACCAACGAGAACGAACGACGAGCCGTGGCCGAGCGCGCGACCAAGATCGCAAAGGAAAAACTTTCCTTTCGCGCGGGTCGAGAAACTCTCGCGCGATTTTTCGCGACGCTATAGCTGCCGACCTCCAGTTCTGGTTCCCAAACTCAAGTTTGGGAACCCACTCCCTTTCGAAACTCTGTTTCGGTTCGTTCCGGCGTGGTCCGCGCACTGTTTCGTCATCTCGGCCGAGAAAGGAGGAAACGGAGTTTCAAGAGTGCAGAACTATTTTTTACGGTACCAAGCGACCAACCCTCCAGAAAGATATAGCGACAGCACGACACCAAGGGTCAATCCGGCAAGGATCCACCTAATCGAATTAAGGAGACCGCTCATGCTGGAGGACATCGGCAGCCGAGACAGGAACAGAATGGGTCCCAACAGAGTCCAAAATAACAGCGCAAAGGCAACCACCACGAAAGAAGCACGAACCCAGGATGGCGACACTCTTCCGCGAACGGTGAAAGGTGCGCAAAAGAAGAAACAACTGGCTAAGACGCCAAGGGCGCCCGTAGCGAAGTAAGCCTGAGCAACGGGAATGTTCAGTAGAACAGCGACAGCTGCAGAACCAACAACAACAAGAAATAATACACGCAGATACACTTGACGTGTACGACTTGAGGGAAACATTACTATGACAATTCTACATCGTAAACCTGTTCCGTCTCTGGTTCCCAAACTCCGGTTTGGGAACCGCATGCCTCTTCCCGAAACCATGTTTCGGCTGCTTTCAGCTTCTTTGTCATCCTGAGCGAAGTCGAAGGATCTCTAACTATATTTAGAGATTCCTCGACTGCGCTCGGAATGACAAGCTGAACAGTTAACGGCCGATCTCGCGCAAATAAATCTCTTCAAGTCGGCGGGTTTGTTCGGTTTGGCTGAAGTTCTTGGCGACACTTTCTGATGCCGCGCGGCCCATAGCGAGGAGGCGAGTGGAATCTTTTGCGCAATCGATCAGCCCATCACCTAACGCGCGATGATCGCGTTCATTTGCCAGCATACCGCTAACGTTGTTTTCGACGGCTTCCGGAATTCCGCCATGGCGGGTCGCGAAGACCGGCAGCCCGCTCGCCATCGCTTCCAACATGGAATTGGGAACACCTTCCTGATTTCCGTCGCGACCCGTTTCGCTCGGATGCAGAAAAATGTGCGAAGAATAAAGAAGCTCGCGTAGTTCTTCCTGCGAAACGAAGCCCACGAAATCGACAGCGCCGTCGATCTGAAGCTCGCGGGCGAGCGATTGCAATTCCTCAAGTTGCGGTCCTTCGCCGGCAATGGTGAGTCTCGCGGCTGGAAATTCTTTCTGGAATCTGGCGAACGCGCGCAAGGTCGTTTTCAATCCTTTCTTTTCAATCAGCCGACCCGCTTGCAGCAACCGCCACTGGCCGTCGCCCGGAATACCGCGTTCGCGAAACGGAAAATCAGCCAGCGGAATCCCCGCCCGTTGAATTTCGATCTTCTCCGGGGCGCAACCGAGATCGATCACCGCCTGCCGCAGCGAGTCGGAACGAACCAGAACGCGTCTGACCAAGGATAACATTTCCTCCGTCGCGCGCCGATAAGCTGGTTTTTGCATATCCACCAGAACATCCGCGCCATGAAACGAAACCAAGGATGGTTTTTGCCATTGGCGAATCAGCGGACGCAGCAGCATAGCGATGTGGCCAAAATAAATATGTAATAACTCCGCGTTGCTTTCCGTGAGCGCGCGCTCGGTCGCGCGAACTTCAGCGGGAGAGATTTGCCATGGCCGGTCCGCAATTTGTTTGAACCAGGTTCGTCGCAAGAAATGCAGCGCCGGTTTTTTTACGACCCGAATATTCTGGAATGGAAAACGATCAGCGTTTTCGCGTTTCTGGGCGATCACCACCGGCCGCACTCGTCTGAGCGAGGTAATCTGCCGGTAGATGTGCAGCATCTCCGGTTTTAGAAAAGTCGCGCAGTACGACGCGACCACCGGGACGTCCGAAGGCCGGGCTCCTCGGTTCAAAAAGTAAATTCGAACAGCTTAATACCGTCCCATTTTCCCGACCCGTCGGGTTTCATGGCAACGCTCTGCTGGGCGGTACCATAACGCGCGGGCGCCAGCGGATTTAACATTTGCAACGGATTACCACCACGAATCGCACGCGGAATCACTCCGCCGGTTTGGCGCGGAGGAAGAGGCGGCGGCTTTCGGGACGGAGGCGCCTTCCGCGGAACCATCGGAGCGGTGAAAGTCTCGGCGAACGCCAAATTGGCCATCAAGGTCAGTACCACTACGGGAAATATTTTTTTCATAATACTACCTCCTCTTATTAAACACCGATCTGTCTTGCCCGGTTTCATGCCCCGGTTCAATTATATATTCGATGGACTACCTTGAAAAGGGTGCACGCGTGCTCGAAATCGAGATCTTTGAGCTGCAAAGATTGCGGCAGCGGCTCGGCAAAAGTTTCGGTGACGCAATCGAATTGCTGAAGGCGACGGTTGATGCGCGCGGAAAAATTGTCGTCCTCGGGGTTGGAAAATCGGGACACATCGGCAGCAAAATTGCCGCGACCCTTACCAGCACCGGTTCGCCCGCAGTCGTGCTCGATTCGCTCAACGCCTTGCACGGCGATCTCGGAATGGTGGCAGACGGCGACGTCGTTTTGGCGCTGAGCGCGAGCGGCGAGACCGAGGAATTATTGCGGATTTTGCCGGCAATCGCACGCTTTCAGGTAAAGATCATCGCGATTTGCGGTGATGCCGATTCCACCCTGGCAAAAAACGCGCACGTTTTTCTCGATGTGAACATTGAACAGGAAGCGTGCCCGTTGAACCTGGCGCCGACCTCGAGCACGACGGTAATGCTGGCGCTGGGTGACGCGCTGGCGATGGTGCTGCTCGAAGCGCGCGGATTTCAGAAGGAAGATTTCGCCAAATTTCACCCGGCCGGCATGGTTGGGCGCAGTTTGCTCATGCGGGTCCATCAGGTGATGCGGCCGCGCGACGCGCTGGCGCTGGTCGCATCGGATACTAGGATTCGTGACGTGCTGAAATCGATGACGGCAGTGCGCGCCGGAGCTGCAGTGATCGCCGATACCGACGGCAAACTGCTCGGTATTTTTACCCATGGCGATTTCGCCCGGCATTTTCAAAACGATCCAAAAGTAGGCGAACGTTTGGTGGCCGATCTCATGACATTGAATCCGGTAAGCGTGCATAAGGACAAACTGGCGGTCGAAGTGCTCAATCTTCTGGAAAGCCATCGCATCGATGATCTCGTCGTTGTTGACGATAACAACGCGCCGGTCGGCATTGTGGATTCACAAGATCTTACGCGATTGAAGCTGTTATAACGCCCGTCATCCCGAGCAGAGTCGAGGGATCCCGTGGCGGAACCTTTAAGGTAACATGTCGGGATCCCTCGACTGTCGCTCGGGATGACCGAGGTGGTTGCACGAGCGGATTCCCCATGGCACAATCCGCCTCTTTTCACGATTCACGATTAACTTCTGTTCTAAATGGCCGCGGCAAACGATCTCCGAAAAGGAATGGCGATTAAATACAATGGCAACACTGCCATTGTGGTCGAAGTGCATCATCGCACTCCGGGAAATTTGCGGGCGTTCGTTCAGGCGATCATTCGGTATATCAACACCGGCAAAAGCGCAGACGTGCGTTTTGGGTCCACCGACAAAGTGGAGCTCGTCGATATCAATCGCGCCACCCTGGAATTCAGCTACAAGGACCACAATGGGTTTCATTTCATGGACCCGGAAACGTACGAAACCGTGACCTTGCACGATAATCTGCTTGGCGATGCCAAAGATTTCCTGGTGGAGAATTTACCGGTCCAAGTTCTCTACGCCGAAGGCAAAGCGGTGCAGGTGGAATTGCCGGCGTCAGTGAGCCTGAAAGTGATCGAGTCAGCCGAAGGCGTCCGCGGCGATACCGCCAGCAACGTGACAAAGCCGGCGAAACTCGAGACCGGTAAAACCATTAACGTCCCGCTCTTCATCAAAGAAGGCGAAACCATCAAGATCGATACCCGCACCGGTGC
>Ga0137403_10010532_pt1 | contig 10238 bp, 8 predicted proteins | sample CZOMad2_1_16fung_FD_122057 | JGI IMG/M metagenome (GOLD analysis project Ga0137403, IMG submission 122057) | Vadose zone soil fungal communities from Angelo Coast Range Reserve, California, USA - CZOMad2_1_16fungal (Hybrid Assembly) | ecosystem: Environmental > Terrestrial > Soil > Vadose zone... | reverse complement strand
TCGCCTGGCCGATCCGGCCCATGCCGACCATCCCGACCTTGCGATCCCTGAGCGAGCCGACGCTCAAGGGAAAATTTTGCTTCATCCAGAGGCCGGAACGCAAGTAGCGGTCGGCCTTGATGAACTCGCGCAAGGTCGCGATCAGGAGTCCGAGCGCGATATCCGCGACCTCTTCGGTCAGCACGTCAGGCGTGTTGGTGACGACGATGTTGTGCTCGCGCGCGTAGTTGGCGTCGATGTGATCGTAGCCGACGCCGAAAGAGGACACGATCTCGAGTTTTGGAAAACGCGCCAGCGTCTTGCTGTCGCCGCGCACCGAGTTGTAGGTCACCGCGGCGCCGCGGATTTTCTCCGCGACCGCCGGCGTCAATCGCTCGAGATCGGCCGTGGTCTCAAAGGAATGCAGCACGAACTGGTCGGAAAAACCGTTATCGACGATCGGCTTGTTCGGGCCATAGACCAGCAAGTCGATCTTCTCGGAAGAAATATTTCCGCCTGCCATCAGTTTTCCTTTCCAAGCGCACTTTCGTGCCAGCGCCGCAGCACCAGATGCGAGGTTAGCGCCAGCAGCCCATAGATGACAATCCCGGCGGCAGAGAGCAACAGCAGCGCCGCGAACATTCGGGGAATGTTGAGGCGATAGCCGGATTCCGCAATTCGATAGGCCAGTCCGGAACCGGCACCGGCGGAGCCGGCCGCGATCTCGGCGACCACGGCGCCGATCAGCGACAGCCCGCCGGCAATCCGCAATCCGCCGAGCATGAACGGCAACGCCGAAGGCAATTTGAGATAGCGCAGCGTCTGCATTCGCGAGGCGCCGTAAAGCTGAAACAATCCGGCCAGGTTGCGATCCACCGAATTCAGGCCGAGCGTGGTGTTGGAGAGCACCGGAAAAAATCCGACGATCCAGGCACAGACAACGACCGCGGTTTGCTGCGGAAGATAAATCAGCAAAAGCGGCGCGACCGCGATCACCGGCGTGACCTGCAGGATCACCGCATAGGGAAACAGCGAATATTCCAGCCATTTCGATTGGTTGAACAACAGCGCCAGCGCGACGCCGCCGATCGCGGCGGCAACAAATCCTTCGAGCGTGGTTAGAAGCGTGGTCAGAAGCGATTGCGACAGCACCGGCCAGTCGGCGATCAGCGTTCGAAACACCTCAACCGGCGCCGGCAGCACATAGGGCGGAATATTGTTGAGCCGCACCACGAGCTCCCATAGCGCGATGCCACCCGCAAGCACGACGATGGGAAGCAGGATACGGACAAGGCGCAGCGCGCGGCTCTCCGGCGCTGCCTGCTCGGCGGATAATCGCGGCGTCTCGAGCGAGGTCATGATCCGCGCCGCCCGGATTGCAACGGCGTCAGCGCGTGCGAAACCTCGCGGCAATAGGCGGCGTATTCGGCCGAGGTTCGAAACTCCTCTCCCCGCTCAGGGACATCGATACGAATCTCGGCGCCGAGGCGTCCCGGCCGTGGCGTCATCACCACCACGCGCTGCGACAGATAGACCGACTCGAACACCGAATGGGTGACGAAGATGACGGTCTTGCGCAAATTGCGCCACAGCGAGAGCAAGTCGTTGTTGAGCCGGAAGCGGGTGATCTCGTCGAGCGCGGCAAACGGCTCATCCATCAACAGGATGTCCGGATCGGTGGCCAGCGCGCGCGCCAGCGAGACCCGCATCTTCATGCCGCCCGATAGTTCCCGCGGGTAGGCCTCGGCAAATTCGGAGAGCCCGGCTTGCATCAAGGCGTCATTGACGTGCGCGTTGGCGTCGGCCGCCGGTGCACGGGCGAGCTTCAGCGGCAACCGCACGTTCTCGCGCACATTGGCCCACGGCATCAGTGTCGGCTCCTGGAACACAAAACCGATGGAATGCCCGGCGCGCGCCTGATCGGCGCGGTGAGAAACGCGGACGCTGCCCGCTGTCGGTGCATTGAGGCCTGCGATCAGCCGCAAGGCTGTCGATTTTCCGCATCCGGACGGTCCCAGCAGCGACACGAACTCGCCGTTGCGCACGTCAAGGTCCAATGGCCCCAGCGCGTTGACGCCGCTGTCATAGACCTTGGTGACGCCGCGCAGGCTCACCGCGAGGCCGGACGTGCCGGAATAGCTTTCGAGTGAGGCGGCAGGCCCGGCCATCGCGGCGCTAGTTCTTTGGCCGCAGATCGAGGCCGACGCCCTTGTTGACAAAGCGAAGCGTGTAAGCCTTGCGGAAGTCGATATCGGGGCGCACCACGCCGGCCCGCACCATCTTGTCGACAAAGCTGGCGGCGCGGGCGTCGGTCATGGCGCCGATGCCATCGCGCGAGGTGTCGCCGGAATCGACAATGCCATATTCCTTCATCTTGTTCAGCGAGTAGGCCAGGAGCTCGTCGGTCATTTCCGGATTGAGTTTTTTGATCAGCGCGTTGGCGGCGGTGTTGTCGCCATACAGATAATTGTACCAACCGATGATCGAAGCGTCGACGAAACGCTGAACCAGGTCCGGCTTCTTGTCGATCAGCTCGCGGCGGGTCTCGATCAGCGTCGAATAGGTGTTGAAGCCATAATCGGCGAGCAAGATGATCCCCGGCTTGAACCCTGCGCTTTTTTCCACCGCGAACGGCTCCGAGGTGACATAGCCCTGCATCGCGCTTTGCTTGTTGGCGAGAAACGGCTGCGGGTTGAACGTGTAGGGCCTGACCTTCTCCTCGCTGAATCCATATTCGGACTTCAGCCATTGAAAATAACTGGCGATGCCTTCCTTGGACACGAACAGCGTCAGCGGCTTGAGATCCTCGAGCTTTGTCACTTTCGATTCCGGATGGGTCAGGAAAACCTGCGGATCCTTCTGGAAGATGGCGGCGACCGTCACCACCGGCACGTTGTTGGCGACGGCGTCGAGCGCCATCAGGGTGTTGGCGGCCATGAAGAAGTCGAGCTTGCCTGCGATCAACAGCATGCGGTTGTTGTCGTTTGGCCCGCCCGGCACGATGGTGACGTCGAGCCCGTATTTCCTGTAGGTGCCGTCGGCCACGGCCTGGAAAAATCCGCCGTGCTCGGCCTCGGCAACCCAGTTGGTTCCGAACGAGACCTTGTCCAGCGTTTGGCCGCTTACCGGCACGATCGCCATAAGAACCGCCACCAGGGCAACTGTTAACGCTCGCGGCAAAAGAGCCGGGTTCATGATTGGACTCCGTCGATCATTCTGGCCCATGATAGGAAGCCCTGCGGCGGTGGGGGGACGTGGCCGGTACCCTTTTGAAGGCCGACAAACTACCTTGCAAATCCGCTTAAAGAAACATTTCGCTCGATGACCTCTTCCATGCCCGCCCGCGACTGGACCGACATCCACTGGCCCGACATAGCCGGGACCGCGTGCGCCCGCTGGATCGCGGTCCTGCCGCTGGCGGCGACCGAACAGCATGGCCCGCATCTGCCGCTTGGCACCGACGTCTTGATTGCGCAAGCCTATCTGGCACGGGTACGCGAGCTTCTCCCCGACACAATTCCGGCGACGTTCCTTCCCCTCCAACCGGTCGGAATTTCCACCGAACACGTCGATTACCCCGGCACGCTGACGCTGCCGACCGAAATGGCGCTGAAGGCCTGGATGGCGCTCGGCGAGAGCGTGGCGCGCGCGGGCCTCAAGAAACTCGTGATGGTCACGAGCCATGGCGGCAACAGCGCGGCGATGAGCTTGGTCGCGCAAGACCTGCGCGCCCAATATGGCCTGCTCGCGGTCACCACGGGGTGGGCGCGCTTTGACGCCCCGGACGGATTGTTTTCCGATCAGGAATTGCGTCACGGCATCCATGGCGGCGCGGTCGAGACCTCGATCATGCTGGCGCGCTACCCGCATCTGGTGCGCACCGAAGAGATCGCCGATTTTCGTCCCGCGAGCCTGGTGATGGAGAAGGAATATCGCTGGCTCTCGGCGCATCGGCCGGCGCCGTTCGCCTGGCAGGCCCAGGACCTCCACCCGAGCGGCGCGGTTGGCGACGCGACCGCAGCCTCCGCGGCAAAAGGCGAAGCCCTGCTCGATCACGGCGCCCGGGCCTTCTGCGAATTGCTCGCCGACGTCGATAAATTCGATCCCAAAGCGCTTTCGGACGGCCCGAAGCGCTGACGAAGGCCAGCTCTCGGCTTGACGCGAACGGCGCCGAAGTCGCCCCTTTCGTGCCCTTAACCTTGCTGAGTCAACTTTTCTCGGATGATTTCGTTGTCCGGCACGGTCACGCCCGCGATTGACATATCATAGGGGGGGGTACCCTATATGCCGCCTATGGCCCATACGATCCGGGAAAAGAAAAAGCTGCTCGCCCGCGTCAGCCGTATTCGCGGCCAGGTCGAAGCGATCGAGCGGGCGCTGAGCGAAGAGGCCGAGTGCGAGCGCATCATGCATATGATCGCCGGCGTTCGCGGCGGCGTCGCCGGCCTGATGGCGGAAGTGGTCGAAGACCACATCCGCACGCATCTCGTCGATCCCGACAAGAATCCGGGCGCGCTTAACGCCGACGCGGCGGATCAACTCATCGAAGTGGTCCACACCTATCTGAAGTGAGGCAAGGTCATGAGCGACGCCGGTTCCGCATTTCAGTCCGCCCCGCACGATCACGTCTTTCTGGGCCAAGGCCATGAAAGAGCCGAGCGCCGAACCTGGGCGGTGATCGTCCTGTGCGGCGTCATGATGGTCGCCGAAATCGTCGGCGGCGCGCTATTCGGCTCGTTGGCGCTGATTGCCGACGGCTTGCACATGTCGACGCATGCCGGCGCATTGCTTTTGGCGGCCTTGGCTTACACTTACGCCCGCAAATATGCGAACGATCGCCGCTTCACCTTCGGCACCGGAAAATTCGGCGACCTCGCCGGGTTTTCCAGCGCCATCGTGCTGGCGATGATCGCGCTTTTGATCGGCTACGAGGCGGTGGAGCGCCTGCTTCATCCTGTTACCATCAGCTTCAACGAAGCGATCCCGATCGCCGTCCTTGGGCTTGCGGTCAATATCGCGAGCGCGTGGCTGTTGTCCGGCGGGCACGATCACGGTCACAGCCATGGTCACGCGCATGGACATGATCATGCCCATGGCGAAGACACACAACGCCTCGACTTCGAAGAGCACGATCATGATCACGGGCATGGCGCGCATCATCGCGACAACAACATGCGGGCGGCGCTCATCCATGTGGCGGCCGACGCCGCCGTATCCGTTCTGGTGATTGTCGGGCTCGTTTCCGCGCGCGCGTTCGGCTGGCTCTGGATGGACTCGCTGGCGGGCCTGATCGGCGCTTGCGTCATCATCAGCTGGTCCTACGGCCTGATCCGCGATACCGGCGCGATCCTGCTCGACATGAATCCCGACAAGGGCATGGCCGACGGACTCCGTGAAGCCGTCGAGAGCGAGGGCGACATGCTCGCCGATCTCCACCTTTGGCGCCTGGGCCCGGGACATCTCGGCGCGATCGTTTCCGTCGTCACCAACAAGGGACGTGAGGCCGACTTTTATCGGACGCGACTGGCGCGTTTCAAATCGCTGTCGCACCTGACCGTCGAGGTCGCGCGCAAACCCTGAGATTTTCAGCAATCGCGCGGTCGAACGGCCGGCTCGAATGCCGTTGGCAGGTCGAGGCCGGCGACGATACGTCGATCGAGAATGCCGGGACTTTTTGCAGCGGTCTTCGAGTCTCCTTATCGGGGACACGCGAGCCGGCGCCATTCCCACCGATTGATCAGGCCGTCAGCCTCGAAGCAGTCGTTGAATAATCGTCAAGACCTGAGATAAACCAGGATAATGAGGCAGGCCGCGCGAACGCTTTGTATATTCGGTATTGGAAGCGGAGGCCTGCTGGCAAGCAGCGCTTTCGCGACCGCCGCCGATCTGCCCACAAGCTGGCCAGTCAAGGCGCCCGTGCGCTCGGCCACCTACGATTGGACCGGGTTTTATGTCGGCGGCCAGGTCGGCTACGGCCAAGGCGCCCTCGGTCCCGGCACCAATCCCATTCCTGAACAGGCGGTATTCTTTCCACACAGCCTCACAGGCCTGATCGGTGGGTTTCAGGGAGGTTATAATCTTCAGTTGCGAAACCGCGTGGTGCTCGGCGTGGAGGTGGATGCGTTATTCACAAGCCCACGCGATCTTCCGAAGCTTGATCCGGCGCCATTCAACTCCACTTTGGAATACGCCGCGACGGCGCGGGGCCGGATCGGCTACGCGTTCGGAACGCTTCTTCCCTATGTCACCGGCGGATTGGCGTGGGGGGAATCCCGGGTCAATATCAACGCCAATGACGGCATCACCCCGCGGTCGTCACAATTCCTTCCGCATGTCGGCTGGACCGCCGGCCTTGGCTTTGAAAAGGCCATCGGCGGCAATTGGACCACAAAGATCGAATACGACTATATCGACTTGGGCCGCAGGACCTATGGTCTCGGCGATGCAATGCTTGCGGACCTCAACGTCGATCCCAAGGTTCACGTCATCAAGGTTGGGCTGAACTATAAGTTCGGGGATATCCCGCTCTGGGCTCCATCCGCCACGTCTCCCATCAACCGGATGGAAATGCCGGAATCGCCAGATTGGAATGTTCACGGGCAAACCACATTCATTGCGCAAGCCTATCCGCGCATCCACTCGCCCTATGAAGGCGCCAACAGCCTTCCGGGAGGCGGTCAGGGTCGCGAGACATTAACGGCGGATGCGTTTCTCGGCTGGCGGCTGTGGGGCGGCGGCGAGTTCTACTTCAATCCTGAGCTGGCTCAGGGTTTCGGCTTGAACACAACGCTCGGACTGGCGGGCTTTTCGAATGGTGAAGCCCAAAAGGGTGGCGCGGATTTTCCCAAGTTCCGCCCGCAACGCTATTTCATCCGCCAAACCTTTGGTCTCGGTGGCGACCGGGAAGACGTCGCGGACGGCCCGCTTCAGCTCGCTGGAAAACGCGACATCGATCGCGTCACGCTGACGGTCGGGCGATTTGCCGTTGGCGACTTTTTCGACGGCAACTCTTACGCCAAGGATCCGCGGGCGGATTTCATGAACTGGTCGATCTGGACGTCCGCCGCCTATGACTTTCCGGCCGATCTGCCGGGATTCACCCGTGGCGGGGTCGTCGAACTCAATCGCAAGGACTGGGCTCTGCGGGCGGGCTTGTTTCAGGTTCCGTCGGCACTCGGCAGCGACGTTCTGACTTTCAAGAGCGGCGGCGCGATCGTTGAACTGGAAGAACGTTACGCGATATTCGATCTACCCGGCAAACTCCGGCTCGGCGCCTTTGGAAACCAGGGTAACACCGCCAGCTATCGCCAGGCGCTGGCCATCGTGGCCGCCGATCCTTCGCTCGACATCAATGCCACGACCGCGAGCATCCGTCATACCCTGCCCAAATATGGCTTCTACGCCAATATGGAGCAGGCAATCGCCAACGGCGTCGGTATCTTCGCCCGCGCCAGCTGGAATGATGGCCAAAACGAAATCCTGTCGTTCACCGACATCGATCGTAGCGTGTCAGGCGGCGTATCGATCAAAGGCATTTCGTGGGGGCGAGGCAATGACACGATCGGCCTCGGCGGCGCCATCAATGGCCTCTCCAGCGCTCATCGGGACTTCCTCGCAGCCGGCGGACTTGGCCTGCTGATCGGCGATGGTCAACTGAACTATCGGGAGGAAAAAATCCTTGAAGCCTATTATGCCTATAGTCTCAACAAATGGAGCACGTTGACCTTTGATTACCAGTTCGTCGTCAACCCCGCCCATAACGCCGACCGTGGACCGGTCTCCATCTTCTCAGGCCGCTTGCACGGCGAGTTCTGAACAAAGCGGCGGCTCTCATGCTCCTTCGATATCTTTCGGCTCTGGCACGGCGACAAGCACTCATGAGGTGCAAGTTTCGAGTTCTCGCCGCGGCCCTCTTGGCTTTTCTCGCAACCACGGGCGCGCCAAGGGCCACGCGAGCCGGCGAATGCCCGACATCCGCATCGGAAATCGCCACCGATCGGCCAGACGTTACAAACTCGAGTCTCGTCGTTCCGCTCGGCAGTCTCCAGAGTGAGAATGGAATCAACACAACGGGGCGCGGATCTGAGAAAACGTTCGACGGGAGCAATAGTAGGCTTAGGCTGGGCGTCGCATCATGCCTGGAGATTCTGGTCGACCTGCCCAACTTTACCGACGGCCTGAAGGGCAACGCGGGAAGCGGCTTCTCCAATGTAGCGCCCGCCGTAAAATGGCAATTGAGCTCCCTTCCGGAGCAATGGAATCTGTCCGTGACGGCCGGCGCCGGATTACCCACCGGCGCTTCCAAAGTAGTCGGCCCGGGCATTCAGCCGTATCTGCAATTTCCATGGTCGCATGAACTTGGCGACGGCTGGGGAACGAGCGGCATGGTCACAACGTTCTTTTTCCCTTCGGACCCGACAAATAGACTGACGACTGAGGCCACGTTCGCACTTGAAAAGAAGATAACCGAGCGTGCGGCTCTCTTCGTCGAGTATGTTGGTGACTATGCCACCCGTGGCAGCAGTACAAACCTCATCAACGCAGGCGGCAACTATCTGCTGACAAAAACCCAGCAAATCGATTTTCACGTCGCTTTCGGTCTCAACCGAAGCTCTCCTGACTACATCTTTGGTGTTGGGTATTCTTTCCGGTTCGATGGATTATTTCGTTCACCAACGCGCTGACATCGATCCATTCCGTATCAGCCGCGGTCCGACTCCACTGCCTGCTTCCCCGGTGCCTAGAGCCTTTTCTGTTCCGATTGAATCGGAACGGAGGCTCTACTTCTTTATTTTGACGCGTTTTCTTGACGCGAACCGGTATCCATCCCGCATCAAGTGCGGGACAGGCTTTCGCTCGAAAACGCTATAGATCATGATGCGATTAAGTGGAATCGCATCATGATCTCAGCTCTATGTTTGAGCATGATCTTATCGGAAAACCGGTTTCCACTTTTCCGGATCATGCTCTAAATCCCCGCACTTGCCCGGGCGCAACCAGACGTGCCAAGCTTACTGAAGGTAGCTTATGCGTTGTTGTCATAGCGATGTCGTGATGCGATTCCACTTAATCGTATCACGATCTCAGTCCCTCGCTGCCACCCTATGAGACGACTTCATGGCCCTTCAAGATTTTAGAACGCCGGCATTGGGACAGGCGCTGCGACCCAACATCTGGGACGTCGTGGCGCTGATTCTCGTGACCGGCGTGATGGTGCTGATCGTCTATGGCGGCGAGCAGACCACGCTGCCCTTGTCGGCGCTCAATGCCACGCCGGTCTCGCTCGACCCGGCCAATCTTCCCCTCTACGCCTTGCGCACGACCATGCGCATGCTGCTGGCGATCGTTTGCTCGCTCGTCTTCACCTTCATCTATGCGACGCTGGCGGCCAAGAGCCGGCGCGCCGCGATCGTGCTGATCCCGCTGCTCGACATCCTGCAGTCGGTGCCGATCCTCGGCTTTCTCACCTTCACCGTCGTTTTCTTCCTGAATCTCTTTCCCGGCCGCGTGTTCGGCGCCGAACTAGCCTGCGTGTTCGCGATCTTCACCAGCCAGGCCTGGAACATGACGTTCAGCATGTACCAGTCGATGCGCAACGTCCCGAAGGACCTCGAGGAAGCGTCTCAAAGCTTTCATCTCAGCGGATGGCAGCGCTTCTGGCGGCTCGATGTGCCGTTCGCCATGCCGGGCCTGATCTGGAATACGATGATGTCGATGTCGGGCGGCTGGTTCTTCGTCGTGGCGTCGGAGGCGATTACCGTCGGCAACACCAAGGTGACGCTGCCGGGCATCGGCTCCTACGTCGCTCTCGGCATTCAAGAACAGAATCTGCCGGCGATCGGCTACGCGATCCTTGCCATGCTTCTCGTCATTATCGCTTATGATCAACTGCTGTTTCGCCCCGTGGTGGCCTGGGCCGACAAATTCCGCTTCGAGCAGACCGCCTCGGCCACTGCACCGACGTCCTGGATGCTCGACCTGTTCCGTCGCACGCGCGCCTTGCGGGCACTGACGTATCCGTTTGCAGCGTTGAACAAAGTCGTCTCGAATTTGCACATCGTGGTGCCGAGCAGCCTGAGGGTGCGGACCAGGAAAGGCCCGCCGTCGCGCCTCGTCGATACGCTCTGGCTTGCGATTATCATCACGGGCACCGGCTACGCCGCCTGGAGGGCCTATGCGTATCTCTCGGCGACATTGGGCCCGTCGGACGTCTTCAGCGCCCTTGGCTACGGGTTCATCACGCTGGCCCGCGTTATCGT
>Ga0137403_10010531_pt1 | contig 10238 bp, 8 predicted proteins | sample CZOMad2_1_16fung_FD_122057 | JGI IMG/M metagenome (GOLD analysis project Ga0137403, IMG submission 122057) | Vadose zone soil fungal communities from Angelo Coast Range Reserve, California, USA - CZOMad2_1_16fungal (Hybrid Assembly) | ecosystem: Environmental > Terrestrial > Soil > Vadose zone... | reverse complement strand
GGCCAGAGCCAGGACAATCTCTGCATCATGCCGATCACGCGCTTCTTCGAAGATTTCGGCTCAGCGAAACGGACCGTAAACATCGCGACCCAGGCGCCTTCAACTGAGACCTACAATGCCACGTTCGACAAAGCCGTCGGCGCGATGCGGATCGCGCGGGGTCTGCGCGCAGACCAGGAAAACGATTTCGAGATTTATTCCAACGATTCGCTTAAAAGCGCGTTCGTTTCCGTGGCCGGAGTTGTGCGGGTGGGCGCGTTCGTGATCAGTTTCATCGCGCTCGTGGCTGCGGGCATCGGGATCATGAATATCATGCTGGTGAGCGTAACCGAACGGACGAAAGAAATCGGCGTCCGTAAATCGATTGGCGCGCGCAGCAAAGACATTTTGCGGCAATTTTTGACCGAGGCCGTTTTCATTTCCGAAGCCGGCGGCATTTTGGGAATCATTCTGGGAATAATCGTCGGAGATCTCCTCGCCGGCTGGCTCAAAGTCGATCTGATTTTTCCGTACGGCTGGGCGATCGCCGGATTGCTGGTTTGCTCGGTGATCGGGATCGGATTCGGCCTCTACCCCGCATATCGCGCTGCGAGCTTGGATCCGATCGAAGCCCTGCGCTACGAGTAGATCGACCTTCGGCTGAGCTTGTTGGGTGGAGGGGATATAATCTGCGCCTGCTTCCCTTTGACCAGACATTCAGCTTTGTCGTACCCTAGAAATTTTGAGGTCTTGCCCAGGTGCCTGCTCGTCGTAAATCCACTACCGCGGATGTGTCGCAACGTAGTATTCTTCTGCTCGAAGAGTACGACGCGCTGGCCGCAGCCATCAGTTCAGCCCTAAGAAAATTCGCGCCGCAACATTTCGGCGCAGTCGCGCGTTCTATTGCCGAAGCGGAGAAACTCGCTTCCGAGCTCGATCCCGAGCTCTTCGTTGTCGATGTCGATCCACCTTGGACTGGCCTGACGAATTTTCTGGAAAAAATGCGGACGGCGCACCCAAACTCGCGCGCGCTCATAATCGGCAGCGCGATTCCGGCCCAGATCGCCACGGAGCGCGGAGCGTCAGGCGCGCTTCAATTTGTCGAAAAGCCATTCGACCTGGCAGCGTTCGGCGCCGCAGTCCAGGCTTTGCTTGGCCCGTGGCGGGAACAAGAAGGTCGCGGCACCCTGAGCGCGCTCAATGCGATTGATGTCGTCCTTTCACATTGCGCCGCGGATTCCAACGTCGTGGTCGATCTGCACTCCGGGACAAGAACGGGCGAAATTCATATCGCAGGCGGGCAAGTATTGCACGCCGCGACCGGTAAACTCAAAGGCGAAGACGCACTGGGCGAGATTCTGAGCTGGTCGAAACCGCGCGTCGGCGAGAAGAAGTTGTCCGGCTCTCCGCGGCGGAGCATAACGAACTGGGCAGCGATTGTGGTTGAGACATTAGGCGAAGTCGCCCCGGAGACTTCCGAACCGCGCCGAGCATCGACAACGCCGCCGCGCGCTGGAAAGAGAATTGTAGTCATTGACGACACCGAGATGCTCTTAATTTTCGTGGAAGACATTCTCGCGACCGCGGACCCGCAATTGCAGATCACGACGGCATCGAGCGCGAGCGAAGGATTGCGAGAAATCGAACGCGTCGTTCCCGACCTGGTCCTGCTCGATTACAGTCTGCCCGATTTTAACGGCGACGAGCTTTGTGAACGACTTTTGGAAAATGAGACAACCGCGCACGTGCCGGTGTTGATGATGTCCGGGCATATTCCGGAAATGAATGCGGCGGCGGCGCGCCTTCCGAACGTTGTGGCGGAAATTGAAAAGCCGTTTCTTTCGGACGCATTTGTCGATCTTGTCCGGCGAACGCTTAACACCAAGCACGCATTCGAAAAGCAAATCGAGGAGAGACTACCCGCGCCGGCAATCAGCGAACCCGCGCCCACGCCGCCGCCGCTGCAAAAGGAAATTGTCGCAGAGCGCCCAAGACGCCCGCCCGCTACCCTTGCTCCGGTTGAATCTCACATCGAAGAGCACGCTCCGACGACCGTCCCGACGATCCGAGTCGCACCCGCTGATGGGAATGCCGCGGTGCTCGGTCTTTTTCTGGAAGTGGTATCGATGCAACTGACGTCGCAGCTTCAGATGGGGGCAATTCGTGCGCGCCCAGCGTCGCTGACGGCGTCGCTTCGGCTGCAATCGGCGGCGGCGCGTCACGCCATTCCGGCCGAGCTGGGATTTCAACTTGGCCCGACCAAATTGAGCGGCCAAGGCCGTATTTCTACGATGCGAGTAGTTCCAACTTCAAGGCCTTTTCAACCGGCGCAAATGCGGACCGCCTTTGAAATTGGCGGCGTCGCTCTGATTCCGAACGAAACACGGGCGCGTGTTCAACTCACGCCCGCCGGCACGACACCGATGACGATGGAGTTGCGAGCTCATCTCGAATTAAACGCGGTTGAGCTGACGCCCAGTTTTCAGGTCGCGCAGTTGATTTTAAATTGGAGCAGCGATGTGGTGCGCGTGACGCTCAATCCAAAAGCGCCGGAGCAGACCGCCGCCAGATTCGGCCTGCGCGTTCTGAAACTCGACGACTCGGGGCGCATTGCCGAGCTGCTCCTCAGCCCGATCAAAAAATCGGATTCGCTTGCTATTGTTGCGGGAGAACAGCTCCTGGTTCCGGGACAGTGAGATCCTCAGCGGCGACAATTTCCCAGCGGCCGTTGCGGCGAAGCCAGGTATCGGTCCAGACGAAACGCCCGCGCTCGCCGGTGCGGCGCTCCCACGATTCGCTCCCCTGAGCGACGGCCGTATCCCCATAAAATCTGATTTTCACCTCGTTCAGATGGTTAGAAGCGAAAAACTTTGGGCCTTCGCGCGTGTCGGAAATCATCTTGGCTTTGTCATAGATCCGGCCGTCCGGATCGACGCCAATAAAATCGTTGGCCAAAATTCGTTCCACCACGCTTGCGTCGCCACTTGCCACTGATTCGGCCCACTGCCGCTCGCTATCTCTTATGTAAAGCTCGTCTTCTTTTTGATCGGAGTGCTTCGCGCATTGACAGAGGACGAGGCAGGAGAGCGCGGCGACTGCCAAGATGTCGATCTTCGACGTGGTCGATCTACTCCAAGCCGAGCGCTTTGAATGTTTCATCGACATGTGTGAAGTGAATGTCGAGCGAGCAAAGTCGATCGATCTCGTCCGCGGAAAGTTTCGCCGTGATTTCCGGCTCGGCTTTTACGTTCTTCGCGAAAGTCCCCTCGCCTTTCCACGTTTTCATCGCTGCCCGCTGCACGGCTTCATAAGCGATTTTGCGTTCCACCCCGGCGCGGGTAAGCGCGAGTAAAATCGATTGGCTGTTGTAAAGCCCCTTCGTCACGTCGAGATTTTGTTGCATCCGCTCGGGATAAACTTGGAGCCGTTCCACGAGGTTGCGCAGCTCAAAGAGCATAAAGTCGAGCAAAATACAGGAGTCCGGCAAAATGATTCGCTCCGCACTTGAATGACTGATGTCGCGCTCGTGCCAAAGCGCGACGTTTTCCAAAGCCACCACTGAATTGCCGCGGATCACACGCGCCAGTCCGCTTAATCGCTCGCTCGTGATCGGATTGCGTTTGTGCGGCATGGCCGAGCTCCCTTTTTGTCCTTCGCCAAAATATTCTTCAACTTCGAGGACTTCGGTTCGTTGCAGGTGACGAAACTCTGTTGCCCAGCGATCGATGCTCGAAGCGATCACGGCGAGCGTGGTCATAAATTCGGCGTGCCGGTCGCGTTGCACGATCTGGGTCGACAGAGTTCCTGGCTTCAATCCCAATTTCTCGCACACCGCGCGTTCAACTCTTGGATCGACGTGTGCATGCGTGCCGACTGCGCCACTGATTTTGCCAACCCGAATGCGTTCGAGTGTTTGTGCCAGCCGCTCCTCCGCCCGGCCGAATTCATCGAACATGAGCGCGAGCTTTAATCCAAAAGTGATCGGTTCGGCATGCACGCCATGACTGCGCCCGATCATCGGCGTCATTTTGTAACGGCGCGCCTGCGTAGCGATCACGCTGCGCAATTGCTTCAAATCGCCTGCCAGGATTTTGGTCGATTCAGTGAGTTGAACGGACAAGGTCGTGTCGAGAATGTCGGACGAGGTCAGCCCTTGATGGATCCAACGCGCAGCCGGGCCAACGGAAGCGGCGACATTTTCAAGAAAGGCAATGACATCGTGGTTTGTCCGCTTCTCGATCTCGAGAATCTCCGGAATCGAAAAACGCGCCCGCTTTCGAATTTCAGCCGCGTCTTGTTTCGGGATCTGGCCGAGCTCGGCCATGGCTTCGCAGGCGAGCAATTCGATCTCGAGCCAGATTTGGAATTTGCGCTGGTCAGACCAGATATCGCGCATTTGCGGCCGCGAATAACGATCGATCACGCCGCAAGATAGAATGACGCGCCAAACGCGAAAGTGTTTTGTGGCGCAAAAGAAAATCGCTCCGGCGGACAAACCACCGGAGCGACTCTCGAAAGTCGACTTAGCTTAGCAAACCTTGGCCCGCAGGAATTTGCCGTCGCTCTGGACGCGCACTTTTCCGCTGGCCAACAGGTCAGCCACGGTCGCGACTGTTTCTTTCGTGTTCTTCGTGCAGGAACTGACGGCGAGGACAAGGTCTCCGAAGGAAAGTTTCGGACGCGGCTTTAGGATCAGGCTGTTTTTCTTCATTGCTTTGTATCCTTTTGACAGCAGCTTCAGTGCCCCTGTTCAATCTAATTTCGCGCGTCGTGGTCACTGCGGTTTGATCAATCCTGCGGCCGCACGCGTCAGGCAGATTTCCGTTTGGAAAGTCGCATGGACACGATGTAAAGCGCTGCAAATGCCAGAACTACCAGAAGCAGCCACTTCGATTGCCCGCGCACGAATTGGACCAGCGCTTCCGGATCCTTAAGAAGGTCGGGCGCAAAATGTTGAGCCCGTACGCCCAAATAAGCGAGGATCGAACACGAAATCGCCGAGCCGATGATCGTCCAAACACTAAACACCGCGAAATTCATCCGCACAATGCCGGCCGGGATGGAGATCAAATGCCGGACGCCGGGCAAAAGCCGCGCGAAAAAAACGCCCCCGGCCTCATAACGCGCGAGCCAGTGCTCCGCTTCCTCCAATTTCTTCGGAGGAAATAGAATGAACCGTCCGAAACGCACGACTAATGGACGTCCGAGCCAAAGTGAGAGCCAATACATTAATGCCGCGCCCAGATACGCACCGAGAGTGCTCGCCAGGATCACACCGACCAAACTCAAACGCCCCTGGGCGGCCAGAAACGCCGCCGGCGGCACGACCACTTCAGCCGGCACCGGCAGCGGTGTGCTCCCCATCGCCATCAAAACAATGATCCCGAGATACCCGCCGATCAGGACCCATTCGAACCAGACTTGAACTAGTTGATGCATATTGTCATTCCGAGCGATACGCCAGTCCGGCTCGGACCGAGGAATCTCTCGATGTTTGCCGACGGGCAGTGTAGTTCAATCGGAAATTTGAAATCTGCAATCTGAAATTCCCATGTCGATCTACCGGCGCGTCCTTCGTTACTACCGGCCCTTTCTGCCGCAGACGATTGTCGGATTGCTGCTGTCGCTCATCGGCATCGGACTGAATTTGCTGAAGCCGTGGCCTTTCAAAATCATCGTCGACGATTTTCTGAGACCGAATCCGACACCGCGGGGCGACTGGCACACCTGGCTTCCCCTGCTCTGCCTCGCGCTCGTTGCGATTCAGTTCTTTTGGGGAGTGATCAACTGGGGCACCAATTACATTCTGGTCAAAGTCGGTCTGCAGGCGCTGCTCAAACTCCGAACCGATCTGTATGCGTATCTGCAATCGCTCTCGCTCAAGTATCACGATGTCCGGCGGTCGAGCGATTTGAGCTTTCGGGTTGCCTACGATTCGCAATCGATCCAGACGATTTACAACAAAGGCTTCACCGGCATTTTCGGATCGGTCGTCACCTTGATCGGCACGTTCGCGATTATGGTGCAGCTCGATTGGCAACTGACAGTGCTCTCGTTAGGCATTGTGCCGTTCATTATCGCGGCGATTTATTTTTTCGCGCATCGCATCCGCCGCGAATCAACGTTTATCCAGGAACAGGAAAGCGCGGTGCTTGCACAAGCCCAGGAAGGGCTCAGCTCCATTCGAATGGTGCACGCGTTCGGACGGGAACAATTCGAGGTCATGCAATTCCATCAGCAAGCCCAACAAAGTTTGCAGGCGAATTTGCGGCTCACTCTCACCAACGTAAACAGCGCGCTCGTGATCAGCACTCTGATGGTGCTTGGCACCGCGGCGATGTATTACGTCGGAACATTGCACGTCCTCGCCGGCACGCTCACGCTCGGAACACTGCTCGTTTTCAGCGCGTATCTCTTAATGCTCTATCAACCCCTCGAATCGATCACCTACACTGCCTGGGCGATGGAAGGCGCGACTGCCGGCGCGAGACGCTGCTTCGAAGTGCTCGATCGCGAAGACGACGTGGCTGATTCGCCAAACGCCGTCGCCGTCGAATCCGCCAAAGGTGCCATCGGATTTCAAAACGTGTCGTTCAGTTACGCGCTCACCGCCGCCAGTCCGTCCGGAGGCGGACAAGGTCGACCAGTGCTGCAGGATGTCGATCTTCGGATCGAGCCGAATCAAATGATCGCGATCGTCGGCGGCACTGGCGCCGGGAAAAGCACGCTTTTGAGTTTGGTGCCGCGCTTTTACGATCCAACTTCCGGCTCGGTCACGCTCGATGGACGCAACGTCCGCGAGATCAAAAAGAAATCTCTGCGCGCGCAAATCGGGATCGTCCTCCAGGACACGTTGCTTTTTTCGACCACGATTCGGGAAAATATCGCCTACGGCCGGCCCGATGCGACCGACGACGAAATCATGGACGCTGCCAAGCGCGCGCAAGCCGACGAATTCATTCGCCAATTGCCAAACGGCTACGCCAACACCGTCGGCGAACGCGGCGGGCAGTTGAGCGTCGGCCAGCGCCAGCGGATCGGGATCGCGCGCGCGTTCTTGAAAAACGCGCCCGTGCTTCTCCTTGATGAACCGACGTCGGCTCTCGATCCCACGACGGAGGCGGCCATCATGGAAACGATTAAAGATTTAATGCGCGGCCGGACAACTTTGATCGCGACGCATCGGCTCGCTACCATTCACGACGTTGATCGCATCGTCGTCCTCGAGCGTGGGCGCATTGTCGAGCAAGGTCGCGGAGCGGAATTGCTCGCGCGCGGCGGCGTTTACGCGAAACTGTTCGCTTCCGGAAAATTTCCAACGTGAGCAACGTCAAACAAGATCGACATGTGGAGGAGGATTGGTGGCCGCACCCGATTCCGGCGAACGTCGAATTCGGTGAAGGCTTTTACTGCGAAAGCGCGCAGATCTTTCGCAAAATGGTCAGCAAAAAGCCCGACGCGGTTGTGATTGGCAAACACGTTTCCTGTTACGCCGGCTGCTCGTTTGCAATCGGCGAAAACGGCTGCTGCACCATCGGCGATTTCACACTTCTCAATGGCGCGCTTGTCATGGCCGAAGAGAAAATCGAGATCGGAGCATACTGCCTGGTTTCGTGGGGCGTCGGAATGGCGGACTCGGATTTTCATCCGCTCGAACCCGCGCAGCGATTGATCGATGCGCAGGCGCTCGCCCCCTACTTCAAAGATCGGCCGCCGCGGCCAAAATTGAAAACGGCGCCGGTAAAGATCGGCGACAACGTCTGGATTGGAATGAACGCGGTGATTCTGAAGGGCGTGACCATTGGCGACAACTCCATCGTCGCCGCTGGCGCGGTGGTAACGAAAAGCATTCCAGCGAACACAATCGTAGCGGGGAATCCGGCTGCTGTTGTGAAAACATTTTGAAGCGCAAGCGCATCGTGGTGATGGGCTTCATGGGCTCGATGCCGATTGCGGGCGTGATTTGGCAGCACGTCCATTATGTCGTTGGACTGCAACAGCTCGGGCACGACGTTTTTTACATCGAAGATTCAGCGCGGCTTCCCTACAACCCGGAAACCTTCGAAGTTAATGACGAGTTCGATTATGCCGCGAAAGTCCTGGATCGTTTGGCGGGCGAATTCGATTTCAAAAATCGCTGGGCGTTTTGCGCACGTTACCTCAAAAACAATCCGACGGCCGGGCTTCCGTTAAAGATAATTCGCCGGCTTTATCGGGACGCCGACGCGATCCTGAACATTTGCGGAACGCAGGAGTTCAATGAGGATCTGTTGAAGAGCGATCGCATTATTTATGTCGAGAGCGATCCTGGCGTTGAGCAAATCAAGATCGACCAGGGGGTAAAACCGACGATCGACTATCTCAGCCGCCATCACGCGCTCTTCACGTTCGGCGAAAATGTCGGCACGAAAAAATTTCCTGTCCCAGGGCACGGATTTAAATGGCACGCGACGCGACAGCCAATTGTCACCGATCTTTGGAAAACGAATCGGCGCCCCAAACGGGCGGCAGTTTTCACTTCGATCGCAAATTGGTCTACCAGCGGATTGAAAGACATCACCTGGCGGGGTCGAAAATATCTCTGGAGCAAGTCGCGCGAATTCCTGCGGTTCGTGGCCGCGCCAAAAAGGGCCGGAGAGACCTTCGAACTTGCGACCAATATTCAAGACGCGCGCGCGCGCGAAAAATTCGAACGTAACGGCTGGCGTTTGGTCTCACCGTTGCAGATGAGCATCGATTATTGGCATTACCGCGATTACATCCAGCAATCGAAAGGCGAGTTTACAGCCGCGAAAGATCAGTACGTCAGGCTTAACACCGGCTGGTTCAGCGATCGGAGCGCCTGTTACCTCGCCGCGGGACGCCCGGTCATCACCCAGGAAACCGGATTCACGAAAAATTACGGCGGCGAGGCCGGTCTTCTCGCATTTCGCTCGTTAGGCGAGATCGCCGATGCCGTAAAAAAAATTAATGCCGATTATTCGAAACAGTCCGGCGCGGCCCGACAAATCGCGCGTGAAATCTTCGAGGCCGAGAAAGTTTTGAAATCGCTGCTTGATCGGGCAGGAATTTGAGCGGTTGCTTTTCAATCACTTCGTTTCATCTTCCAGACTCTCCGGCATGAAGGGTGTTCCCATTTTGATCGCAGTAGCATTGCTCGTTACATCGACGTCGTACGGGCAACAGCAGCAGCCGCCGCAGCAGAACGGGCAGCAGCCGAATGGAGCGCCGCCTTCAGGCTCTCCAATTGAGCCAAGACCTCGCGACCTTGCACCCGGGGGACGGGCAAACACGCCCGCGCAAAATATCGTTGCCGTTCCCGTTCCGGTGGCGCCCCCGCGGCCAAATGGCCCGATTCAAAAAAGTTTGGTCCGCATCACCGCCACCGAAGTTGCGCCGGATTATCGCGCGCCATGGAATGCGGGCATGCTCGGGCGCGGCATCGGCGCCGGCTTCGTGATCGACGGCAACCGCATCATGACCAACGCACACGTGGTCAGCAACAGTCGCTACCTCACAGTCGAGCGTGACGGCGACCCGAACAAGTATCCGGCGAAAGTGCTTTTCGTCGCCCACGATTGCGACTTGGCGCTGATCACGGTCGATTCGCCGAATTTCTACAAGAACATGTTGGCGCTCAAGTTCGGCGGTATTCCCGAGCTCGAATCGACCGTTTCGGCCTACGGTTATCCGATCGGCGGCGAACGCATGTCGGTGACTACCGGCATTGTTTCGCGGATCGATTTCCAACTTTACACCCACTCATCGATTGATCAGCACCTCGCCATTCAAATCAGCGCCCAAATTAATCCGGGCAACAGTGGCGGTCCCGTGATGCAAAACACGAAGGTTGTCGGCGTCGCGTTTCAAGGTTACAGCGGCGACGTCGCGCAAGGCGTCGCTTACATGGTGCCGACGCCGGTGATTAATCGTTTCCTCAAGGACGTCAGCAAGGGTCGCTACGACGGGTATGTCGATCTTGGAATCACTTACGGAAAATTACAAAACCCGGCGCAGCGGAAGTTTCTTGGTTTGAAAGACGACGGGCGCGGCGTGCTGGTTGAAACCGTGGTCGCGGCAGGACCATGCGCGAAAATTCTACGGCCGGGCGACGTTTTGCTCTCTATCGATAATCATCCGATCGCGAGCGACGGAAACGTGGAGCTGGAAGGCGAGCGAGTGGAGATGCCCGAGGTGGTCGAACGCAAATTCAAGCGCGACAATGTGAAGTTCGACATTTGGCGCGACAAACAATCGAC
>Ga0137403_10010529_pt1 | contig 10239 bp, 8 predicted proteins | sample CZOMad2_1_16fung_FD_122057 | JGI IMG/M metagenome (GOLD analysis project Ga0137403, IMG submission 122057) | Vadose zone soil fungal communities from Angelo Coast Range Reserve, California, USA - CZOMad2_1_16fungal (Hybrid Assembly) | ecosystem: Environmental > Terrestrial > Soil > Vadose zone... | reverse complement strand
GAGCGGCGCGGTATCACCAAGGACGGCGCGAAGCTGATTATGGCGGTGGCCGGTGCGTCCGTTCCGAAATTCACGGTCGTCTGCAATGGATCGTACGGCGCTGGAACCTACGGCATGTCGGGCCGGGCGTTCGACCCGCGCTTCATGTTTTCCTGGCCTCAGTCCCAGGTTTCGGTGATGGGTGCAGAGCAGGCGGCGGGGGTGTTGACCGACGTGAAACTGCGGCAACTCGCCCGGAGCGGCCAGCAATTGTCCGAACAGGAAATCGCGGCCATTCGCGATCCGGTTCTGGAAGACTATCGGCGTCAATCGAGCGCTTATTATGCCACTTCGGAGATATGGGACGACGGCATCCTCGATCCCGTTGACACGCGCAATGCCATCGGCATCGCGCTGAGCGCGGCTCTTAACGCTCCGATTGCTGCTCCACACTATGGCGTGTTCCGAATGTAGCGTTGAGGATTCGTTCCGATGGTCGATCACGTCCCTGCCAACACGAACAACACGGTGCTCAGATGCGCCGGCATCGAGCGTTCATTCGGTGGCCTGAAGGCGCTCAAAGGCGTGACCCTCGACGTCCATCGTGGTGAAATATTCGGCATGGTCGGTCCGAATGGAAGCGGCAAGACCACCATGGTCAATGTCGTGACCGGCTTTTATCCACCGAACGCCGGAAGCGTGACCTTGTTCGGCGAGGACATCACCCGTCTGGCGCCGCACGCTGTCGCACGTCGCGGCGTTGCTCGTACCTTTCAGAACCTGGCCCTGTTTCGGGGAATGAGCGTTCTCGACAACATCATGCTTGGCCGTCACGTCCACATGCGGCCGAGCGCTTTGGCGAGCCTGTTCTATTGGGTCTGGGCTTTGCGAGAGGAACTGGCAAACCGGAAGATCGTCGAAGAAATCATCGAATTCTTGCAACTCCAGGACATTCGTGACGAGCCGGTCGAGGTGATTCCGATGGGGTTGCAGAAGCGCGTGGAGCTTGCGCGCGCGCTCGCCGCGGAGCCGCGGCTTCTCATCCTCGACGAGCCGATGGCCGGCATGAACCAGGAGGAAAAGGAATACATCGCGCGTTTCATCCTGGATGCCCGCGAGGAGCGCGACGTTAGCATCCTCATCATCGAGCACCACATGGACGTGGTTACCGCGATCTGCGATCGAATTGTTGTGCTGAGTTACGGCGAGATCATCGCAGAAGGGCGTCCGCATGAGGCGATCGCCAATCCTGCCGTTGTTGCAGCCTATCTCGGACAGCGAGCCGCGGCGCGCCAGCTGGTCGGAGCTTCGTCATGAGCATACCGGTCAGGATGCCGCTCGGAGTTTCCTCGTGGCCGGTGACCCCCGACGGCCGTCCGTCGACGCTGGTCGCCGCGGTCGCCCGCAACGCGGCTGAAAGCGGCTCGAAGATTGCCGTTCGCGAACGGAAATTCGGCATCTGGCAAGAGCGCGACTGGGCGGCCGTGCTTGCGGAAGTCCTGGCGATGGCGGCCGGTTTGGAGGAACTCGGATTGTACGCGGGGTCGGCCCTTACGGTCATCGGAGACAACCGTCCTCGCCTTTATTTCGCAATGCTGGCCGCGAGCGTGCTGCGCGCGTTTCCGGTGCCGGTTTTTCCTGACGTCTCGGCCAACGAGCTGGCGACCTACACGCTTCACGGATTGCCGACGATGGCGGTGGCCGAGGATCAGGAACAGGTCGACAAACTTATCGAGCTGCGCGAGCGGATCGGCCGGCCGGCCACGATCATATACGACGACGACCGCGGGCTTGGCACCTATACCGGCGCGGGCATTGTATCATTTGATACCGTGATTGCGTCGGGCCTGCGTCGGCTCGCCGCCGAACCCGGCCTTGCGTCGGAGTTGATCGGGCGCGCCCGGCCCGACGACATCGCGGTCCTGCTGCATTCGTCCGGAACGACCGGCACGCCGAAAGGAATTCCGCTGCGTCATCGCAACATCCTCGGCGGCGTCGCCAATGCGGCAGCTGCGGGGTACTTCGGCCACAACGAGGAATTGTTCGCGTATCTACCGACCGCCTGGGTCGGCGATTTTGTCTTTACGCTGGGTGCCGGCCTGTTTCTTCGTTCGACGATCAATATTCCGGAGCGGCAGGAAACCGCCTTACACGATCTGCGCGAGGTGGCGCCGACGTTCTACCTCGCAGCGCCTCGGGCGTGGGACAGCATGCTGACCAGGGTTCAGGTCGGCATGGCCGACTCGACACCGCTGAAGCGCCGCTTGTTCAACGTCTTCATGCCAAGGGCCATCGCGCTGGAGCGCAAGCGACTTGCTGGCGGAAAACCCACTGTGGTCGAGCGGCTGGTGCACGCGGTCGGAAACTTGTTCGTTTATGGGCCGGTCAGGGACTTCCTCGGTCTTTCGCGGGCCGAACGAGCTTTTACCGGCGGCGAGGCGATCGGCGAGGATACGTTTTTGTTCTTCCGAGCGCTCGGGGTGAAGCTGAAGCAGTTCTATGGTCAGACTGAAACCTGCGCGCTGACCGCCGCGCAGACTGAAGGTCATGTCAAGCTTCACACGGTTGGACCTCCGATGTCCGGGGTTGAGGTTCGGATTGACGACAGCGGCGAGATTCTTGTGCGTTCCGTCTCGGTGATCGACGGCTACTACGGCGGTGACGCGGACGCCGACAAGGCGATCGTCGATGGCTGGCTGCATACCGGCGACGCCGGCTATCTGGATCCCGATGGCGAACTCATTGTGCTCGGACGTGTCAGCGAAGTGGTGCGCACCGCCGCCGGTGAGCGCTACATTCCGAACTTCATCGAGAACCGCATCAAGTTCAGTGCTTACGTTCGCAACGTCGCAGTGATCGGAGCAGACCGAGCGGATCTCACCGCGATTGTCTGTATCGACCTTGAAGGCGTCGGCCATTGGGCCGAAAAACGAGGTATCTCCTCGACGTCCTATGCGGACTTGTCGCAGAAACCGGCCGTCCTCGATCTGGTCGCGTCGGTTCTCGCCCACGTCAACCAGACCCAGCCGGCCGGGCTCCGCATCAAGCGCTTCATCAACCTGCACAAGGATTTCGACGCCGATGATGGCGAGATCACGCGTACCCGCAAGCTGCGACGCAACGTGGTCGAGACCAATTACGACGAATTGATTCGGGCGCTTTACGCAGAAACGTCATCCCCCAGATCGGTCATGTTCGATGCGCAGATTGCCTACGAGAGTGGCGAGAAGGGCGTGATCCGCCGCTCGCTTTCGATCAACCAGGTCGGTGGCTAATGGACTCTTCGCTGATCATCGAGCTGGCGATAAATGGCGCGCTGATAGGGTTGATGTACGCTCTCGTCGCTCTCGGCATCGTACTCATCTACAAGACCTCCGGTCTCGCAAACCTCGCCCAGGGCGCGATCGCCATGACCGGCGCCTATGTGACTTGGGCAATAGCCTATGGGGTCGGTGCTCCGATATGGCTCGCCATTCCGCTCGCGCTCGTCCTGATGTTCGGGGTCGGAATGCTGATCGAGCGGCTCGCGCTGCGCCGGATGATAGGGCAACCCGTGATTATGGCGATCATGCTGACGCTCGGTATCGAGATCATGCTGCGCGGGCTGCTGCCCGGCATGTTCGGCTCTGCGGTCAAGCGGCTCGATATTGGTATCCCCCAGGCGCCATTGTTTGTCGGAGACTTTCTCATCAACCGCGCAACGCTTATCGGCGGCTCAGTGTCGCTTCTCGTGATCCTGCTGTCGCTTGTGTTCTTCAATTCGCGGTACGGCGTGGTGATGCGGGCGGTCTCCGACGACCAGACCGCGTCCTGGTCGGTCGGCATTCGGGTCGAGCGCGCCATCGCCATTGCCTGGGGACTGGCCGCCGTCACCGCCGCATCCGCGGGCATCCTGTGGGGTGCGAACCAGGGCGTCGATTGGTCGCTTTCCCTGCTGCTCATCAAGGCGCTTGCGATCGCCATCCTCGGCGGTCTGGATTCTATCGTCGGCGTGCTGATCGCGGGCCTGATCGTCGGCGTCGTCGAGAGCGTCGCAACCGGGCTGATTGATCCGCTCGTTGGTGGGGGTACCCGCGACATTGCCGCCTCGGTCATCATCCTGTTGACGCTTCTCGTCAAGCCTCACGGCCTGTTCGGCCGCGAACATATCGAGAGGGTCTGATGCTGTACCGTCGCGCCGGACTTCGCCACACCCGTTATGAGGACGAGCGGCAGCTTTGGCCGCTTCAGTTCGACCGCGGGCTGGTCGTGCTAGTTCTTGTTGTCCTGGTCGCGGCGCCGCTCCTGGTCAACCGGCTCTACCTCGTCAGTTATCTGCTGCCCTGGGTCATCTGGTCGACCGCAGCGCTCGGTCTCAATCTCCTGATGGGCGGAGCAGGTCAGATCCATCTCGGCTACGGGGCGGTGATGGCGATGGGCGCCTACGGTTCGGTGCATCTGGTGCGCGCGGGCGTGCCGTTCGAATTCGCCATGGTCGGCGGCGGACTGATCAGCGCTTGCGTCGGCATCGTCTTCGGAGGTGCGGCCTTGCGCGTGCAGGGGCTTTACCTCGCCATGGCGACGTTGGCGATGCAGTACGTCGTCGATTTCGTCATTTCACACGTCCCGATGATAAGCGGTGGTACCCAAGCGACCATCCAGGTCCCCACGGTACGCTTCCTCGGAATCCCGGTCGCAGGCGATCTTCCGACCTACTATGTCGCTCTCATCATATGTGCGATCGTAACGGTCTTCATTCTCAACGTTGGGCGAACGAGTCTGGGTCGCGCGCTCGCCGCAGTGCGCGAGAAGGATTACGCGGCCGAAATCATCGGCGTGAATACGTTCAAATTCAAACTGCTGGCTTTCTGGATCAGTTCGTTCATCGGCGGCGTGGCGGGTTCGGTACTCGCTGTCTGTTATCTGAGGGCGATTTCCCCGGACCAATTTCATATCGAACTGTCCATCCAACTCGTCGCCATGGTGATCGTGGGCGGCTTGGGAAGTGTGCTCGGCTCGTTTTTCGGCGCAGCGTTGATCTTGTTCGCTCCGATCGTTCTCAACAACCTTATCGGGGGCATCGCCGACGGGCTCGGGCTTTCCATCAGCACCGATCTGCGCTCACACGTGCCGCTGATGCTCTACGGCGCTCTAATCATCGGCTTTCTGCTCTGGGAGCCGCTCGGTCTCGCCAAAATCTACAATAACGTTCGCAACTACTTTTTCGTATGGCCGTTTCGTCACGCTCAGCGGTGACGGCTCAAAACGAAAACACAGGGAGGAACCAGAAATGAAACTCAACCGACGTAGATTCCTGGCCGCAACCGCCGCCACGCTCACCATGCCCGCCACGATCGATTTTGCCTCGGCGGAGGAGAAAGTAATCCGCTTCGCGATGCCGCAGGATTTCACCCGCGTGTATACGTTCGTGACTGCGGAATACAGCCAGGGGCAGCGTGACTACATTACCTTAGTCAATGAGCGTGGAGGTATCAACGGCTATCGCATCATCGCCGACGTCTCCGACCACGGTAACGACCTTCCGCGCGCGATCGAGGCCTATGAAAAAGCCAAGCGCGAAGGCGCCGTGCTGATCGACCCGCTCTCGACCCCGGTGGCGCGCGCCTTGGTCCCGCGTGCGCTTGAAGACAAAATCAACATGGTTACGGCATTCTCTGGCCGAAGCGATGCGGCGGACGGCACAGCGTTCCCCTACGTGCTGCCGCTGTCGCCGAACTACTGGACACAGGCAGGCTTGCTCGTGGACTACTTCCGTCAGCAGGACAAAGACCTCAAGGGCAAGAAGATCGTCTTCGTGCATATCGATACGCCGTTCGGGCGGGAGCCGTTGCCGATCCTGCAGGTGCTCTCGCAAAAACTGGGCTTCGAGTTCCAGGCGTTTCCCTACACCCCTCCGGGCAACGACCAGTCTGCGATCTGGCCGCAGGTTCGACGCGCCCGGCCCGACTGGGTGATGTTCTGGGGCGCCGGCGTCGGCCAGACCGTGGCGATGAGCGAAGCCGTCCGCAACGGACTTCCGATGGATCGCGTTTGTTCGAGCGTCTGGCTCTCGGAATCTGACATGGACGTCATCGGGCGAGAGCAGGTGAAAGGCGTTCTGAAAGTCGAACCCTGCGTGAGCGGCAAGGATCCAAAGCCGGTACAGGCGATCATCAATGAAGTGGTCTCAAAGGGCAAAGGAGCAGGGCCGGAGAACAAGGTCGGTACCAGCTATTACAATTATGGAGTCATGATGGGTGCGATCATGATCGAAGGCGTCAAAAAGGCTTTCGAGAGGAATCCGGGAGGTCCGATCACAGGCCTGTGGCTCAACGAGGGATTGCGTTCGATCACAAACTTCACGGCCGAGGGAATGATCCCGCCGATGACCGTCACCAAAGAGGATCACCAGGGCGGCGGAGGTGGCCGAATTGCTCGCTGGGACGGCACGAAGTTCGTTCCGGCAACCGACTGGTTTGCGGCGAACCAAGACGTCGTCTGGGCCGAAATTCGAAAATCGTCCGAAGAGTTTCGCAAGTCCGGAAAGTAGCTCATGCGAGCGAACGGCGTCCGGTTGGGCCGGGCGCCGTCCGCGGAGAAATCAAATGGCGCTGCTCTCGCTCAACAATGTCGAAGTCGTCTACGATCGCTTGTTTCTCGCGGTCAAGGGCGTTTCGATCGAAGTGCCGGAGGCCGGCCTCGTCGCCCTTCTCGGCGCCAACGGCGCCGGCAAGAGCACGATTCTGAAAGCCGTAAGCGGGTTGTTGGCGCCGGAGCGAGGCGAGGTGACCCGCGGCGAGATCACATTCGATGGCGTGGACGTGCTGGCGCTCAATGCCCCCGACAGGGTTCGACGGGGGATCGTCCATGTGCTGGCAGGGCGGCGCGTGTTCGGCCACCTTACGCCCGCCGAAAATCTTCTGGCCGCCACCTCCATGCATCGGGACCGAGCCCGGGTCAATGCATTGATGAACCAGATGTTTGAATTGTTTCCCCGTCTCGCCGATCGTGCCAACGCCAAGGCTGGCTACCTCTCGGGGGGCGAGCAGCAGATGCTGGCGATCGCGCGCGCGTTGATGACTGAACCGAGGCTGATATTGCTCGATGAACCCAGTCTCGGCCTTGCGCCATTTCTGGTCGACGAGATCTTTGACATCATACGAAGGATCAATACGGAGACCAAAGTCGCTGTGCTCCTAGTCGAACAGAACGCCGCGGCGGCGCTCGAGATCGCGCACTCTGCATATCTGGTAGAGAACGGCCGCATCATTATGAACGGGATCGCCGAGGTATTGCGGGCCAACCCCGATATCGATGCTGCTTATCTTGGCGGCGGCAATCGGACCGACTACCACGCCGTCAAGCACTACCGCCGCCGCAGACGGTGGTTGGCATAAACGACGGAGTAGGGGGCCCCAGCTCAATAACCGCCAGACAGCGTCACACTATCTTGCCGTGCATCGTCGGACTGCCCGCTTTCGAGAATTCTCTCCCATGACTCGTGTTGGGGAACGGCCGCTTGTGGCGCGGCGTCAGCGAATCTTGACGAGCCGCTTGCCGGTATTCTCGCCGCGATAGAGACCGGCGATCGCTCCCGGCGCATGTTCGATCCCTTCCAGTACGTCTTCGGAGTAGCGCAATCGTTCATCGCGAACCCACTGGGCCAGGCGAGCAAGGGCCTCTTCGAACCGAGGCGCGTAGTCGAAGATGACGAATCCCTGCATGCGTGCGCGCTTGACCAGCAGGTGACGTTCGGCGCGCGGCCCGTGCGGCCAGGGATCCCAGCTTGAAACCGAAGCGGTTCCGCAAATGACTACGCGCGCGCCGACGGCAAGATGACGCAGGACGGTGTCGCTGATCGCTCCCCCGGTGTTGTCGAAATAAACGTTTACGCCGTTCGGGCACGATACGGCGAGCGCAGAGGCGAAGTCGCCGCTCTTGTAATCGAGCGCCTCGTCATAGCCGAACAGCTCGCGGCATTGGGCGACCTTCGCCGGCCCGCCGGCAATCCCGACCGTCCGGCAACCCGAGAGTTTCGCGATCTGACCGACCGCCGATCCCACCGCGCCGGCCGCGGTCGACACGACAACGGTATCGCCGGGGCGCGGCTGACCGACGTCCAGCAGCCCGAAATAGGCGGTGATCCCGTTGAGACCGGTGACGCCGAGCGAGAGCGAAAGCGGCAGGCCGTCTTCCCTGACCTTTCGCGTGACGGCGGCAGGCCCGACGACCGCGAATTCCTGCCAACCGAACATGCCCATCACCTTGTCGCCCGGTTTGAAGTCGGGATGCGTCGACTGCAGCACCTCGCCGGCGGCGAATGAGCGCATCACTTCGCCGATGCGTACCGGTTCCGAATAATTGGCGACATTGCTGACCCAGCCGCGCATCGCGGGTTCGACCGAGAGATAGACGTTGTGCACCAGGATTTGCCCGTCCCGCAGGTCGGGAACGTCGGTCTCGATGATTTCGAAATTGTCGGCCTGAGGAATATCGGCCGGCCGCGATTTCAGAATGACCTGACGATTGCGATTGTTCTTCATGGCCAACGGTTCCTGTTGGGAGGGTATGAGGTGCCGTGAAAGTGGTGGGCTGACCGGCCCCACCGATCCTCTTGCATTAGTTGCCAAAGATAGTACGTATGTGTACGATCTCGGGCAAGACCGTTGTCTAGGCCATTATGTCGAGGTCGATCCGGGAAGGCGATGCCGCCCAATAGCCAATAGAGGGAGAGATCGGATTGAGGTTCAATTTTGCGTGGCCCGGCGTCCTCCTTCTCCTGGTCGCTTCCTTCCCGGGTGCGTCTGCGGAACCCTATCCTTCGCAGCGCATCACGCTGATCGTGCCATTCCCGCCCGGCAGCGCGACCGACAGCGTGACGCGGCATCTGGCCGAAAGCATCCGTGCTGCAACGAACGCAACTGTGGTGGTCGAAAACAAGCCGGGCGCGGACGGCAACCTAGCAGCGCTCGCGGTCCTGAAGGCGGAGCCCGACGGCTACACCGCGTTTGTGACGACCAATTCGACGCAGGCCGCGAACATCAACCTGTTCAATTCACTGCCTTACGATCCCAAGGCGGATTTCGCGCCGGTCGCGGGCATCATGACGATACCGATGATGTTGACCGTGAAGGCGGACTTCCCAGCCAGGACCGTTGCCGAATTCGTTGAGCTAGCGAAGAAGCGCGAAAAGCCCTTGTCCTTTGGCAGCGGCAATACGTCGAGCAGGGGCGCGGCCGAGCTATTCAGATATCGTCAGGCAATCGAGATGCAGCATGTGCCGTATCGCGGCATGCCGCAGGCTTTGACCGATGTCATGGGAGGACAGATCGATTGTGTCTTCGCCGATCCCGCGAGCGCGCAAGGCCTGGTCCAGGACGGCAAGTTGCGGGCGCTGGCCGTGACGAGTGCGAAGCGGCTCGAGACAATGCCGGATCTTCCGACCGTCGCGGAAAGCGGCTTGCCCGGTTACGAATTGACGGCCTGGGTTGGGGTCTTCGTCCGGACCAAAACACCACTCGAAATCATCGCCAGGCTCAATGCTCTGGTCACCGGCTTCGTCAACAGCGCCGAGACGAAAAAATATCTGGCGACGATCGGCGCTGCGCCATTTCCCTCGACGCCGCAGGAGCTCGCAGCCTTCCAGGAAGCGGATACCAGGCGTTGGGCCGAGATCGTCGCAACCGCCAAGATCGAAAAGAAGTAAACGGCGCTCAGCTTGCGAACATTGCGCTGCCATGATCCAGCGCAACGAAAGACTACGCCGCTTTCCTGCTCTTCCGCGGTTTACTCTTCTTGCCGACGTCTTCTTCGCTCTCGCTCGGCAGCGCACTTCCATCCGACATCGCCAGCAGATTGTGCTTCATCGCCAGTAATGCGTCCGACGCCGCTTCCAATGCCTCCCGGTCGATCCCGTGGGTGAGCTGAGCATTGAACTTGTCGGTCTCCTTGCGAAGTTTTTCCAGGAAGCCGCGCGCCTGCTTGGTAACAAACACGCGCTTGACGCGGCGGTCGACCGGATCCGCCTGCCGAAGCACGAAGCCGGACGATTCCAGACGGTCGATCAGCGCGCCCACACCAACCTTGCCGACGTCGAGTTCGTTGGCGAGCTGGGTTTGCGGAAGTCCGTCTTTCCGCGAAATGAAGGCAAGCACCCACCATTGCGACCTTGTGATGCCGAGCGGGGCGAGGGCGCGGTCGAACATCATCCGGCGTAGCCGGGAAACATCGTGGATGAGATAGCCTAGTCGGAGATCCCAGTCGGGCCGGTCGACCATGTCG
>Ga0137403_10010528_pt1 | contig 10239 bp, 6 predicted proteins | sample CZOMad2_1_16fung_FD_122057 | JGI IMG/M metagenome (GOLD analysis project Ga0137403, IMG submission 122057) | Vadose zone soil fungal communities from Angelo Coast Range Reserve, California, USA - CZOMad2_1_16fungal (Hybrid Assembly) | ecosystem: Environmental > Terrestrial > Soil > Vadose zone... | reverse complement strand
CGCTGCGCGGCCATCTCTTCTTTCTTTTTTTTGCCCATGGCGCGGCGAAGGATGTCCGCTTCCCCGAGCGAAAAACTTGCCAGAAGATTGGCGATTTGCATCACCTGTTCCTGGTAAAGGATGACGCCGTAGGTTTCTTCGAGGATGTCTTTCAACTGCGAAAGTTCGTAGCTGACCTTGGTCTTGCCCTGTTTGCGGTTGATGAAATCATCGATCATGCCGCCCTGAATGGGACCGGGGCGGTAGAGCGCATTGAGTGCCGTGAGATCCTCGATGCGGGTGGGCTGGTAACGGCGAAGAATGTCGCGCATGCCGTGCGACTCAAACTGGAAAATCGCCGTAGTTTCTCCGCGAGCGAAGAGCTTGTAGGTTTCGACGTCGTCCAAGGCGAGATTATCGATGTCGATCTTCACGCCGCGATTCTGCTGAATCATCTGGACGGTATCGTGGAGGACCGTAAGCGTCGTCAGGCCCAAAAAATCCATTTTCAGCAGGCCGATGCGCTCGAGCGCGTTCATGTCATATTGGGTCGTGATTTCATCCCGGTTTGACTTGTAGAGAGGAACAATGTCCGTGAGCGGCCGCGGCGAAATCACTACGCCTGCCGCGTGCGTAGAGGCGTGGCGCGACAATCCCTCGAGCCGCAACGCCACGGCCATCAAATCCTTGAGACGCTGATCGCTATTGACGGCGGATTTGAGCTGGGGGGCCTCTTCCAAAGCATCTTGCAATTGGATTCCAAGCGTCGTCGGAATGAGTTTGGCCAGCTTATCCACTTCGCCGTAGGGAATATCCATAGCGCGGCCAACGTCTTTTACCGCGGCTTTGGCAGCCATGGTTCCAAAGGTGATAATTTGCGCGACATTTTCGCGGCCGTACTTTTGCGTAACGTATTCGATCAGCTCGCCGCGCCGCCGCATGCAGAAGTCGATGTCGATATCGGGCATTGAAACGCGTTCGGGATTCAGGAAGCGCTCGAAAAGCAGGTTGTACTGCAAGGGATCGACATCGGTGATGCGCAACGCGTAGCTCGCCAGGCTGCCCGCTGCCGAGCCGCGCCCGGGGCCGACGGGAACATCTTGGGCGCGCGCATAATGAATGAAATCCCAAACGATCAAAAAGTAGCCCTCGTAGCGCATCTTCTTGATCATTTCGATTTCGGAGGTCAGCCGGCGCTCGTATTCGGCCAGTGAATTTCGCAGGAAGCCCTGCTGCGCCTGCCGCTCAAGCTGCGGGACACGCGCGGCGAATCCTTCACGCACCACTGATTCAAAATAGCTGGCGGAGGTATGCCCTTCCGGAACTTTGAACTCCGGAAACGGATTGGGGATGCGCTCGACTTTGACGTTGCAGCGCGCGGCGATATCCACGGTGCGGCTCAACGCTTCGGGAATCTCGCCGAACACCTGCGCCATTTCAACGGCAGACTTGAAATAGAACTGATCGGTCTGAAACTTCATGCGATTGGTATCGCTCATGGTCTTGCCGGTCTGGATGCAGAGCAGCACTTCCTGGGCATGAGCGTCGTCGTGATGGAGGTAGTGACAATCGTTGGTGGCGACAAGAGGAATCCCTGTCTCTTTCGAAAGCCGCACCAATTCGCGGTTGACGTCTTTCTCGATCGGCAACCCTTGATCCTGAATTTCGAGAAAGAAATTGTTTTTGCCGAAAAGGTCGCGCAACCGATAGGCATTCTCGCGTGCCAGATCGTATTTTTGATCCACAACCGCTTCAGTCACCGGACCACGAAGGCAAGCCGAGAGGGCAATCAAGCCTTTGCTGTGTTTGGATAGCAAATCGTAGTCAATGCGCGGCCGATAGTAGAATCCTTCGAGGAAACCGGCGGAGACCAACTTGATTAAATTGTGATAGCCCTCAAGCGACTCGCAGAGAAGCACCAGGTGATTTGAGCCGCGCATCCCCGGTTCGGCGTCGCCGCGATCTTGGCCGTTGCCAGCATTGGTTTTCTCCCCGCGGTCATGGCGGCTGCCCTTGGCGAGATAGACTTCGCAGCCGATGATGGGCTTAACGTCCCGCTTGCTGGCTTCATAAAAGAAATTGGCGGCGGCAAAGAGATTGCCATGATCGGTGATGGCCACAGCCGGCATCTTCTGGCGAGACGCTTCATCCAAAAGCTCGGAAGTTTCGCAGGCCCCGTCAAGCAGGCTGTAGTCGGTGTGAACGTGAAGATGAACGAACTGCGGTTGGCCCATGGAACTCGATTCTAACAGGATACGGAAAAAGTGGATACGCTCCGCGGAATTTCCAAGTGTTACTCATTTGGGCTAAGTGAATTATGGCTCAATAAAAAACACCGAAAACGGACTAATCTTGCAATCCATCGGGCTTTCCATAACTCGTTGCCGTTGCTTAGGCTGTGGCAACGACACGTACGCGTCCCAGGCGCCTTGAACGCGGCGCGCGCTTAATTGCGATTTCGACATCGCGGCCAAGCAAGGTAAGGAATTGCATCAGCCGTTCGGTGGAAAAGCCGGAAAGCTGGCCGCGCAGCAGACGGGAAATCTTTGGCTGATCGATTTTTAGGATACGGGCCGCGCCAGCTTGAGTAAGCCGCCGTGCGCGAATAACTGCGGCAATACGAAACACAAGTGCGGCCTTGGCGAGACGCTCCTCCGGATTTGGCAGTCCCAGGTCGGCGAAGACATTTCCGCTTCCCTCTTCAACTTCGATGGCCTTAGCCATGTTCTTTCATACCTTTCGGTCGCTCCAGCCAAGCTGCGTGTTCTTCCTCGGCCCGCCTGAGGCGCGACTTAATCAAGTTGATCTCGGCTTTCGGTGTTTCGATGCCGGCCCTGGATTTTTTCTGGAAAGCGTGGAGCACATACACGCGGCCAGCCAACCGCACGGTGTAGACAGCGCGAAATGTGTCACCGCGATGGTCGGTGATAACTTCCAATACTCCTGCGCCGCTGAAGCCTCGCAGTGGTTTCGCGTCCGCATGCTTTCCACCCTGCTGGGCCGCGTAGAGGGCAAAGCCTATCGAATCCATGACCTCCTCTGGAAAAGCGCGGAGGTCCGCCCTGGCGCTGCCAATCCAAACGACCGGTTTAATGGTGGGCAAAGCAGGCACCATAATCATCGTATGCCCAAACGAGCATAAGGCGCAATCAAATTTCCACCGAATGGTGATGCGCGCGTCGCTTCTGCTGAGAACTTCTAGTCCCAGTGCTTGATTCGCGGCCACAACTGCTGCATGGAAATCTTGGGCTGGCGGCAATAGTAAATAGTGAAATGCTCGTTGGGCATGGCATAAGGGTGGCCGACCTGGCCCGCGGATTCCACGGAATTGAAGAACAGCTCCAGAGCCGGCCGGGTTATACCCACGGCGATGACGCTCTCGTCTTGGTAGTCTCGGGGTCCCCACAGAAAATAGCTTTGATGCGGGCTAATGGATTGTGGCAGGCCGTACTTTGGCCCGAAAAGATCAATCGCCGCGGCCTGGCCGTAGGTGTCAGCGAGGATCGCCGTTTTGGGACTGACCTCTGGTGGTAGCGAATTGTAGATGCGCGCGACTTCCACAGCCATCTCTTGCCACCCGAACATATCGGCGTAGAACTGCGGGAGAGGTCCGAGTTTCTCCATCTCAATAGGTGGAGGAGTGAAATGCAGGAGCTGCGAATAACGAATGTAAGTTTCCGGCGACAGCACCGGTACGGCCATCGGCGCCCCAATCGCTCCGGAAACCAGCAGCAAGAGCACATACACAGGCTTGACCCAACGCAGTCCGCCGCGGGAAAACCACCCTTCCATGGCGACTCCCCCCGCAGCAAACAACATGGGGTAGGCGGGAGCGACATAATAAGGCCGCCCATTCGCGGAAAACATGATGACCGCGACGAGAACCAGCGAAGCCCAACCCAGAATACGAAACTGCTTGCCCTGGGGATGCGCAAAGTAGAACCACAACCCCCCCAGCACTAATGGGGCGGAGGTAGGGAGCATGTGCAGCACCAGTTGGCCGAGAAACTGTAGATGCGTGAGGGGCACGTTGCGTCCGTTACGGCGGATGTTGGCGAGCAATTCGAAAAACGGGAAGTGATGTTGAATGTTCCAGACAAGATTCGGTAGAAATATCAGCAAGGCGATCAGGCCACCGAGCCAGATCCACGGCTTGAGGAACATATTGCGATGGTGGGTAAGCAACAGTCCCGCAACAACACCGGTTGCAAAAAAAACGATGCCATACTTATTCTCGAGCGCCAGGCCAGCGACGAGACCGAACCACAGCCACAATTTCTGATTGCCCCTCTTGATTATAAGGATAAGAATGAGCGCGCATCCCGTCCAAGCAAGCGGTTCGAAGGCGTTCATCGAGATGTAGTGATTTATCGATAGGAAGACCCCAGCGACGAGCACGGCCAATGCGGCTAGAGCCTGGGCAAATCTCTTTCCGCCGAGCTCGCGGGCGATCCATCCGGCGAGAAGCACTGTGCAAGCACCTGCGAGGCCGGCAAGGAAGCGGATGGACTGCAGGGAGTCGCCAAAAAGCGTCCGCTGGATTCTTAAAATCACGGCGATGAGGGGAGGCTGGTCGACGTAACCCCAGTCCAAGTGCCGGCTGCATGCCATGAAGTAAAGTTCGTCTCCGAAATATCCGTAGAAACGCGCGGCGTAAAGATGGATCGCGAGATTGGCGAGCGCGATGTAGAAAACTATGGCCGGGCCGGTGGCGAAGCGCGCGCGGAATGGGTCGGCAGCAGATGTTCCGCCGACAAATTGCGGCATAGCGTCGCCCGCGACCTCCAAGCAGTTTTCCTGACCAATTCGGGAGGACAACATTTGCCGTGGGTGTGGCACCTTTCGGCGGAGCAAATTAATCCGCGTTACTTACGCGCGTGACTCTTCTTCTTGGCGGAAGAGGCCCTTTTCCCGTGGAAAGCTGTGGCGGCGTGCTTCGCAGTGGGCTTCACCGAGGCAGGTTTGCCCTTGGCCGCGTGTTTGGCTTCGGCGGTCGCTGCCGCATGTTTGTGCTTGGCGGCATCGCCCATCGCTGCGGCGGCGTGCGCTTTGTCTGTGCCCTTCGCGGGCTTCTTTTCCTTCTCTTTCTTCTTCGGAGGTTCCTTGATGCCGCTCAGCTTGCGCAGGATCTTTTCGCGCTCTTCCTTGGTTTTACCGCGACCGGTCAGCTGCATCGCGAATACTTGCTCGATAATCTGGTCAAACTTTGCTCCACGTGCCATACCCAATGCTTCGAGCTCCGTGGCGACAATGGGAAGTGCGTTGCGAACCGGGCGCCACTTGTTCAGAAACGCGCGAATCTTGGAAAGCGCCGCAGAATTACTGGACTCCGCCATCAAATAGGCAATCTGATCGAGCGGCAGCTTCTCTAGAAAATGAAAAGCATCCACGGGAGCTTTCATTTTGCGCCCGACGAGTTCTTTCTGGGCTTCCAGCACTTCTTCCTCAAACCCAAGCGCGGCTTCCGATTCAGCAGAACGGAAACCGGCTTTCGACAGAGCGTTGGCCAATTCGCGGTCCTTCAATTTTCCCAAAACCGCGAGCAGCATGGGGGCGGCGAGACGCGGACGGAAGCCCGCCGTGAAGAGGTCCTCGCGCACCTTCATGAGGTGATTGATGGCGTCATAAGCCGGATGCTTTTTCGCCAGTACTGGATTGACGGCCTCCAGCAGATCGTGCTCTTCCCATTCCTTGAGCACCACGGCGGGGCGTTCCTCGCGAGCGACCGCGCGAAGCTCCTCGCCCGCATCTTCCGGCGTGATGGTTTCCTGCAGTTTGCGCTCGATGGCCAGATCAAACCACTCCTGGGTACGTTGCTCAACCTTGAAGCCCATGCGCGCCGCGTAGCGCAAGACGCGCAGCAGCCGGACCGGCTGATTCGTGAAGCTGTGAATGGTGAGCGCACGCACTTCCGCGCGCTCGATGTCAGATAAGCCGTTTGTGGGGTCGAGAAGCAATCCGCGGGAAGCAGGGTTCAGCGAAATCGCGATGGCGTTGAGGGAAAAATCGCGCCGCCGCAAATCTTCCATGATGGTGGACCAACGAATCTCGGGGCGCGTCCCCGGGCGGACGTAATGGTCGTCGCGAGCGGCCGAAATGCTGCCTTCGCAGTCGCCAGCGAAGAGCACCTCGATGTGGCGAAACTTTTCATCCTCATGGAGAATTTTGGCGCCGCCCTTTTCGAGTTCGTGCGCGATCTTCGAGGGATTGCCCTCCACGGTGAAATCCAGATCGCGCAGCGAAGCGCCGGTAACGAGGTCGCGAACCGTTCCACCCGTCAGATAAACGTTGAATCCGAGTGCCGCGGAGAGTTCCTGCACGCGCAACATCACGGCACGCTGTTCCGGCGAGAGCCGGCTTTCCAACAAAAACATATAGTCTGGCATTGCGCTCCTTCTGCTTCAGGGTGTCTGCGCTGACCTTCGCGGATGCACCCGCAATGAGTCCCTGGCCCGCCGCGTTATGCACGCGGGTGATGCGCCTTGTAAATCTGCTTCAACCGCTCCTCGACGACATGGGTGTAAATCTGCGTCGTCGAAATATCCGCGTGCCCCAGCATGAGCTGCACGGATCGGAGGTCCGCTCCGCGCTCAAGCAAATGCGTGGCAAAACTATGCCGCAGCATATGCGGCGTAAGGGCCACACGCATTCCGGCGAGTCTGCCGTAGGCCGAGAGAATCTTCCAAACGCCGACGCGGCTGAGCGACGCGCCGCGACGATTCACGAACAACGACGGATTGCCGGTGACTTTGCCCAGCAGCTTCGGCCGGGCCTCCCGAAGATACTTTTCCACGATGGCCAGCGCTTTTTTGCCGGCGGGAACAATGCGTTCCTTGTCGCCTTTGCCGATACACCGAACGCACCCGACCTTGGCATCGAGATCGGTGATGCGCAGCCCGATCAGCTCCGACACGCGCAATCCGGTGGAGTACAAAACTTCGAGCATGGCCCGGTCACGCAATCCGATCGGAACTTTCACATCGGGCTGACTGAGAACGCGGTCGACCTCCTCCAGGCGAAGATACCCCGGCAGGTTGCGCCGGATCTTCGGCGACTCCAGATTCGCGGAAGGGTCTTCCGAAATCAAATCTTGGATCTGCGCGAACCGGAAAAAATTGCGCAGGGTAACCAGATGCCGCGCCACGGTCTTGCTCTCGAGCTTTTGGCGATACAGGCCTGCAAGAAAATCAACCAGATCGTCACGGCTGACGGTTTCGAGGCTCAGCTTCCGTTTACGGGCAAATTCATCGAATTTCACGAGATCGCGCCGGTACGCGGATACGGTGTTGGTGGACAGGCCCTTCTCAACGCGCACGTGAGTCAAAAACGACGATATGGTTGCCGAAATCTCCATCAGCTCCCCTCGTATCCGTCACCGGCACTGGCACCAGCCGTGCGCCGGGTGGCAATCCCGTAGACTTCCTCGATTTCGTGGCAGCGGAAGAGCCAGGCGAGGCCGAGATAGAGTGCCGTCGCTCCGAGAATCAGACCAGAAAAAACAAGCAGCTGTACTAGGAAGCGCGAGTGGATCGTAAAAACGGTGTAATAGTTTCCGAACCAGCAAGCCACACCCATAATGCCGGCGCACACGGAAACCTTGAAAAAAGACCGAAAAATATCCATCGTTCCCATCGGCCCATAACGAAGGCGAAAAATAATGAGGAGCGCAAAGAAATCGAAGAAAGTAGCCAGGGCCGTGGCAAGCGCCGGCCCGCCATTCTTCACGCGATTGAAGAAAAACTCCAAGAAGACAACGTTGAGGACAATATTGAGAACCAAGGATATGGAAGCAATGATGACCGGCGTCTTGGTATCACGAGTAGAATAGAACGCTGGAACAACCAGTTTCACGGTGGCCAAGGCGGGAAGGCCGATGGCGTAATAGAGAAGGGCGCGCGCTGTCAGCTTTGTGGATTCCGCCACGAATTGGCCATGCTGGAACAGCACGCGGATGATCGGTTCGCGCAAAATCATCAGGCCAAGCGCCGCGGGGATGGTGATGAACGCCACAATGCGGACCGAGAACGAGAGCGTCTTCTTGAGCGACTCATAATCCTTCGCGGCCGCCTGGTGAGACATCATCGGGAGGATAGCGGTGGCAACGGCAATGGCGTAGCCGCCCAGCACCAGTTCCATGACGCGGTCGGCGACGTAAAGCGCGGCGAGGCTTCCGGCAGGCATGCGTGCAGCCGTGGCAAACCGCGTGTCAATCAAGAGATTGATCTGCCCGATGCCGATTCCGAAAAGCCGCGGGATCATCAAGCGCGCCACGTCACGAATCGCCGGATGCGAGAACGAGATTCCAAATGTAAACTTCATGCCCTTACGAACGAGACTCGGCACCTGTATCAGGAATTGCAGGACACCGCCGACGAGAACACCGATCGCGAGAGACTTGGCTGGGTCTCCGACATAATGCCAAACGATGCCGACCGAAAAGAAAATGGTCGCGACGTTCAGAAGGACGGGAGTCGCAGCTGGTAATCCAAAAATGTGGAAGCAGTTGAGAATTCCCATCGCCAAAGCCGCGAGGGCGATAAAAAACAAATATGGGAAGATGATGCGGTTCAGGTCAACGGCCTCGGTACGAGCAACATTTTCGCCGGAGAACAAGTGGACGACTGCGGGAGAGAACACCATTCCCAGAATGGTAATCACCGCCACGACAAGGGAAAGCGTCCAAAAAAGGCGGTTGGCAAAGTCCCAAACCTCTTCTTTGGACTTCTCCCGCATATAAGAGGTAAATACCGGGATGAAAGAGGCCGTCATGGAGCCTTCGGCCACGAGGCGGCGGAACAGATTGGGTATACGATAGGCAAGGACGTACGCGTCGGCGGCGAAAGAGGTGCCTAGCAGGAGGGTGATGCGCTGGTCGCGGACGTAGCCGAGGACGCGGCTCGCGATGGTGACCAGGGAGATGATCGACGCGGATTTGAGGATATGCTTTTTATCGGTCAAAGGGCGGTGCTCCGGGGCCCTAACCCTAATGAAAACAATAACTTGACAGGAAAAACGTGCTTAACATAACATACATTTTGCCGATTGGCAAATCTGGGCCTTCCGGACCGGGAAACGCGGAAATTTGAAAAATCGAGCCCCAGCCTCAACGCACAAAAAGGTCATCGTTGTGCTCGCCGACAAGAAACCCCTGCGCGGGTACTTGAACGCTGGGCGTATAGGTCAGGCCGATCCTATCGACCTGCTGACGCCGGAGGGGGAGCACATGGAGATCCCGCTGGCTCGCGTGCGCTCGGTGTATTTTGTGCGCGAATTTTCCGATGACTTTGAGCCGGAGCGTAAGGCGTTCCTGAGCCGTCCAAAACTGGATGGTTTGTGGGTTAAGCTGCGCTACAACGACGGGGAAACGCTGGAAGGCGTCGTGCCGAACGACTTGCTGTCGTTGCTGGATAACGGCCTGCAAATTACGACGCCGGACCTGAATTCTTCCACGGACAGGATCTTTGTTCCACGGGCGGCGCTCACGGAAGTGACTGTACTCGGTGTCGTCGGTATCGCTCGCCGGAAGCCCGCCGCTGCCGCAGCCGTCGCTTCCCAGCCCCGCCTTTTCAACGAGTAGGCTCTTCCGTCGGCTGTACTTCCCTCTTTGGCCTGTGCGAGACTCGCAGAGCCCCACAAACGCGCCGTAAAAAAAATGAGGAGCCCCTTCATGAAACTCGCTGAAGTTGCGCAAAAATTGGGATGCCGATTGGAAGGCCCGCCGGAACTCGAGATTCGTGGGGTGGCGGGAATTGATCTTGCCGAACCGGGGCAACTTACATTTCTCGCAAATCGGCGGTACTTTCGGTTACTGAAGACCACACGCGCCTCGGCAGTTCTGGTCGAAGAAGGAGTTGCGCTGGAGCGAGAGGCATCGTTGCCAGCATTGGCGGCATTGCGTTCGGCAAGCCCATACGCTGCCTTCGCGCGGGCCCTCGAGCTTTTCTATCAGCCGCCGCGGTATGCGCCAGGGATTCATCCGACAGCGATCATCGCGAAGGGCGCCAAGATTGGCGAGAGCGCGCATATTGGGCCGTACTGCTACGTGGATGAAGAGGCGGAAATCGGGCGGAATGCTGTGCTTCATAGTTTCGTCAGCATCTATCGTGGTGTGCAGATTGGCGATGATTTCTTCTCGCATGCGCACGTGGTGGTGCGGGAATATTGCCGCATTGGCAACCGCGTAGTTCTGCAAGATGGGGTAATTGTCGGAGGAGATGGATTCGGGTTTGCGAAGCAGCCCGACGGCAGCTACCGCAAAAT
>Ga0137403_10010527_pt1 | contig 10240 bp, 7 predicted proteins | sample CZOMad2_1_16fung_FD_122057 | JGI IMG/M metagenome (GOLD analysis project Ga0137403, IMG submission 122057) | Vadose zone soil fungal communities from Angelo Coast Range Reserve, California, USA - CZOMad2_1_16fungal (Hybrid Assembly) | ecosystem: Environmental > Terrestrial > Soil > Vadose zone... | reverse complement strand
GAAGAGTCCCGGTCGGAGCGAGGGAAGGCTCTGCCAGCGGAAGCAGATCCGGGTCCGGGTGCTGCACGCGCGCCATCTGCTCGGCGGTCTGCACCGTGCGACGCAAACTTTCGTCGTCAAATTTATTGGTGGTTGCGCGCGCGGTGCGCTGATCGAAGGCGACCCGGATGCTGACAACGTGGTTCTCGTCGGCAACATTCTGGTGGATCGTGTTGTTGGCGAAACGCGTAAGCGCGCTTGAGCCGCCTGCGATCAGACATTCTACTTCGTCAGCTTCGCTCAGCTTGCGAATCAGCTGGTAGATATCATGACAGCGTTCTCGGTTCAACATTCTGAGCCTCGCCGCTCGGCAATAAGCAATAAGCGATAAGCCAAGAACAGCTGCTGCAACATTAAAGAAAGAAGGTCATTTTTTTCGATCATTTGAAACCTTGCGGATGAATGGGGCAAGCATGCTTCTGACTTCATGCACGCGAGGCTGCAACGATTCGTACGCCTGCATGTTGAGATAACCGAGATCACGCGCTAGGAGCAGGTGGTAGTCAAGTTCAGTCACAGAGCCCATGGCGATCTCTAGAAAACGACAGAAATCGCCGTCGGTTGATCGGCCACATCCTTCCGCGATGTTCGCGCCAATCGAGCTACTGCAACGTCGCATTTGGGACGTCAGGCCGAACCTTTCATCGGATGGAAATAGAACCGTGGCCTTGTAAATCTCCAACGTCAGAGCATGGGCCTTTTCCCACACTTTGAGCTGCCGAAAATCTTTCATGCTTGCCTCTCTCGCTTATCGCTTATTGCTTATTGCTTATCGCTGTTCTACCCCGCGCTACCCACCTTGATATTGCGGAAGCGCGCGGGTGCGGCACCGTGGCCGGTCCCCATCACCTGCTGGGGTTGGCCCTTGCCGCAGTTCGGGGTTCCCCACAAAGTCCACTCATCGCGCGAGCAGACGGCGTCCATCGAATTCCAGAATTCAGTGGTGATGCCGGAGTACGAAGGATTCTTGATCATCCGTCCGAGCCTGCCACTTTTGATCTCCCACGCGATCTCGCAGCCGAACTGAAAGTTGTAGCGCTTATCGTCGATCGACCATGAGCGGTTGGTCTGCATGTAGATCCCGTCGTCGGTAGATGAGATCAGGTCGGCGAGGGTCATCGGCTTCTCGCCAGGCAGTAGACTGATGTTGGTCATGCGGATCAGCGGCAGCCGGTTCCAACCTTCTGCACGCATCGCGCCGTTAGAGCGTTGCTCTCCGATGGTGTGAGCTGTCTCGCGCGAAGAGATGTATCCGGTGAACTCTCCGTTGGTGATGATGGGGACACTTTGTGCGGCGACGCCTTCATCGTCGTAGGCAAAAGTGCCCAGGCCGGGACCGTGGGCAGGAGTTGCGTCGGCGACCACGTTCACAAGCTGTGACCCATAACGAAGTTTGCGCAGCTTGTCGAGCGTCAGAAAGGAAGTTCCAGCAAAGTTGGCTTCCATGCCGAGCACGCGGTCAAGCTCGATAGGATGCCCGACGGATTCATGGATCTGCAGGCCGAGCTGTGACGAATCGAGAACGACAGTCATGTTGCGGTGCGGAGGTGGTTCGGCTTTGTGCAACGCGACCGCCTCCTCGCCGATGCGGCGCGCATTTTCCAGCAATTTCAACTCGCCGATCAATTCATAACCTTTGTTCTGATATTGTCCGCCGAAAGAGTTCGGATACGAGCGCTTCTGGATCGCAGTCCCCTCAAACGAATACGCCGCGTAACCGGCGCCAGTGGTGTAGCGGAGCTGATGGATGTCCGCCCCTTCGCTGGAGTAGAACCATTGGTCATAACGCCGGAAGTTGAGGTTGGCTTCCGCCAAGGTCACGCCTTGCACCGCAAGCAGCTCGCGGTCGATGGCCAGCAGCATGTCAATGTTCTCTGCCATCGAGGTCGTGAACGGATCGATTTGAAACGGCGAGGTCCAGTCCGCGAGCGCCGGCTTCTCAGGCGCGATGCGCAGCTCTTGCGATTTCACCGTCGCCGATGCCTTCGCAATCTCGACCGCCTTCGCAGCAGCCGCTTCGACAGCAGGACGCGAAAGATCGTCGATTGCGGCGAATCCCCAGGCGCCATTCGCGATCACCCGTATACCGATGCCTAGCGATTCAGAGTCGTAGGCGCCTCCGACCTTCCCGTTTTTCGTCGTCAGCGCGCGGTTGCGTTCGTCGACGATGCGCGCGTCCGCATAGGCAGCGCCGCGTTGAGTGGCGGTGTCGAGCGCGAATTGTGCGATGTCTTTCACGCGAATCGTCGATGATAAATGAAAATCAGAGCAGCGCCGTCTCGTGGATCAGATCGCCTTCGGCAAAGCGGGTCAGACGAAGTTTGCGGACGTTAATCAGTTCTGTCGCTCCGTTGACGATCAGGTCGGAAAGAATCTTTCCCGTGGCCGGCGCGTGCATTACACCGTGTCCGCTGAAGCCATTGGCGAGGAAGAATCCGGGAACTTCGGGTACCGGACCTAGAATGGCATGATGATCTGGCGTCATTTCATAGAGTCCAGCCCAAGCGCGTTTGGGATTGACTGCAAGATTTTCAAAGCACGGTACGCGGTCGGCGGCGCGCGTCAGAACTTTTTCGATGAACGCAGGATCGAAATCAGTGTTGTATCCCGGAGTATTCTCCTCGGGATCGTTCCACGCCAATAGAAATCCGAGCGCTTCTGGACGGAAATGAAATCCATTCGACATATCAACGATCATGGGCGCGGTATGCGGAAAGGCCTCGAAAGGCTCGGTCGGTATGAGCATGCGGCGCAGCGGTGTTACCGGCAAGTCAACGCCAATCATCTTCGCAACTTCAGCTGCCCATGGGCCTGCGGCGTTCACCACCACCGGAGCGCTTACATCACCTTTCGATGTACGCAGCCGAAACATGCCGCTGTGTCTCTCGATCGCCGTCGCTTCAGTCCCGCGCAATATTCGCGCGCCGTTCTCGACAGCACAAGCGGTGAAGCCGGTCATGGCGCTGTAAGGATCGACGAAGCCGTCGCTCGGACAGAAACTCGCTCCGAGAACATCGTCGGTTCGCAGTTGCGGGTACATCTTGCGCAACTCGCCGGTATCGACCATTCCGACATTCTTCAGTCCTAGTGATCCCTGGGTCTTCTGATTTGCAGTGAGGTAATCAAGATGTGCCTGGCTGGTCGCAAGAAAGAGATAACCCTGCGCCTTATATCCCGAGGGATGTCCTAACCGCTCCTCGAAGGTCGCATAGAACGGGATCGAGTACAGCGACATCTGGATGTTCACGGGCGTCGAGAATTGCGCGCGGACCCCACCCATGCTCTTCCCCGTCGAACCCTTGCCCTGATGACTCTCGCGCTCGATGATGAGGACGTTCTTCTGACCGGCAGCGGTCAAGTGGTAGGCAATGCTCGCGCCGACGATGCCGCCGCCGATGATGACCACGTCCGCTGTCTGCATCGCCGATAGTGTACGCGAGCAAAGAAAAAGGGACGGGGTGATCCCGTCCCTTTTTCCAAGTTGAGGAGTTATTGAGCGTGGACGAAGATAGATTTGTTTGCCGTGGAGCCGAATTGCGAAACCGCCACCACGGTGACCTTGTGCGTGCCGGCAGCGACCATGACCGAAGCTTTGAGCTGGTCATCCAGCGCTTGAGCCTTCTTGTGACCATCCACCCACAACTCCAGGCGCTGGACTCCGGCCGGGGCATTGCCCGAGCCCTTCACGGTGAAGGTCTTCGCAACCGTGCCATTGGATCCGGGCGAGCAGATCTTGGCGGCGAGGCTGGCTGAGCCTGGAGGAGTGCATATCACCGCAGCGTTATTGTTCCGGATCACTGCGGTCACGCCGTCGGAACCTTTACCTTGAAGTAAGTCATGGCGGCCATCGAGATTCACATCGCGTGGCACAGCGAGTGAGGTTTCACAACAACCAACATTTTGTCCGCCGCCGAATGTTCCATCCCCATGGCCAAGAATGTATTGCCCACCCTCCTGGCCCTCAGAGGTGCCCATGATGTCTTCGATACCGTCGCCGTTCACGTCAGTAACACTATGCGCGGTACCATAAATCAGAGTGCGGCTGCGCAAACCAAAGTGCCCGGTGTGGTCGTTAAGATAGACAGCTGCATAGTACTGACACGGCGGTCCGAAACAAGGAGCGACGGTGGCAACGTCTAGATCCACGTAAGCGTCATGACTGAAGCTCCCTGCCGCGATGCTGACTGGTAAGGGGGTCGCATAGAACGAAGGCGGGCCGAAGGTGCCGTCCCCGTGCCCAAAGAAGACGTTGAATCCGCGCCCCCCGCTCTCTGACGGGCCGTAGCGAATAAAAGCGACATCGTTCTTGCCGTCCGCATTGAAATCTCCGACGGCGATAGTTCTAAATCCAAAGCTGGCCGTAGTGGTTGAGCTGGCAATCAATGCTGGCTTGGCAGTGAAGTGCCCGGCGCCATCGTTCATGAATGGCACGAGATCGCAAATAGCGGTGGGCTGGGCAAAATCACAGTCATGGATCACGAAGTCGGCGACATGGTCATTGTTGAGATCGAGAAGTTCCAGATCTGCTGAGCCTTTGCTGAGCGCGATGGATTCGCCGGGCACGAAGGTACCATCTCCCGCACCCAAGAATGTTTGCACCGTGGCCCCTCCATCGCCGGTCGCGATGACCAGGTCGAGCTTGCCATCCTTATTGATGTCAGCCGTAGCCACTTGGAGCGCGGTGCCCACGGACACTCTCGACTTGAAAGCGAAAGCGCCAGAGCCGGAGTTAAGGTAGATCTGTACCTCTCCACTGTTGGCGACTGGAGTGGCGAAGTCAGGTTTGCCATCGCCGTTAAAATCTCCAGTGACAGGCGTTCTTGACCCATTCCCCGTCGGATAAGTGGTCGTCGCGAATGTAGTTTGCGCGTGCAGTGCGCTTGTCAGCAGAGCGAGCATAGCGAGAGGTAGCAAGTGACGGCAACGCATGAACAGCTCCTCAAGAGAAATTAGGGGATGCTGGTGAGGTGCTGGGCACACGCATGGGGTTGCCGAAAATCGCGCCTTAGCCGCTACTCATGCGGTAGAACCAACATGTTCTAAGGGCAGTTTTCAACCCCGGCAATCACTTGTGGAAACAAAACGGCGGACCGGAGTCCGCCGTTGCACATTCACGGATAAGAGAAGAGCGCACACAGGCGTGCGCGACTAACCGACCTAGGTTCCCTCGCTCCAGCTCGCCAAGTACTCTTCCTGCTCCGAAGTGAGCTTGTCGATCTTCACTCCCATGGTCTCGAGCTTCAGCTTCGCGACTTTCTTGTCGATATCCACCGGAACCGGATAGACCTTCTTCTCCAGCGAGCCGTGGTTCTTCACCACGTACTCGACGGAGAGCGCCTGGTTGGCGAAGCTCATGTCCATCACGCTGGCGGGGTGGCCCTCGGCGGCGGCGAGGTTGATCAAGCGTCCTTCGCCGAGCAGATAGATCTTGCGCCCGTCTTTCATCGAATATTCTTCGACGAAGTCGCGGGTCAAGCGCTTGCCCGAAGCCATCTTCTCCAATGTCGGGATATCGATCTCCACATTGAAGTGCCCGGAGTTGGCGATGATGGCGCCATCTTTCATCGCTTCAAAGTGTTCTTTGTTCAGGACGTTCTTGTTGCCGGTAACCGTCACAAAGATATCGCCGATCTTTGCCGCTTCCGGCATGGACATCACGCGATGCCCGTCCATCACCGCCTCTATCGCCTTCAACGGATCGATCTCGGTGACAATCACGTCAGCTCCCAGTCCTCTGGCGCGGAAGGCGAGGCCCTTGCCGCACCACCCGTATCCGGCGACCACGAACTTCGAACCGGCCATCAGGTGATTGGTGCAGCGGATCACGCCGTCGATAGTCGATTGCCCCGTGCCGTAGCGGTTGTCGAACATATGTTTGGTGAGCGCATCGTTCACCGAGATGATTGGGTACTTCAGCGCGCCGTCCTTCGCCATCGCGCGCAACCGGATGACGCCGGTGGTGGTTTCTTCCGTGCCGCCGATCACGCCCTCGAGCACGTCTTTCCTCTTAGTCAGCGCGATGGTGACCAGGTCCGCGCCGTCGTCCATGGTGATGTGCGGCTTGTGGTCGAGCGCAGCCAGGATGTGGCTGTAATAGGTGTCGTTGTCCTCGCCCTTGATGGCAAAGACGGGGATGTTGTAGTCACGCACCAGCGACGCGGCCACGTCGTCTTGCGTGCTCAAAGGGTTTGACGCGCACAGAACCACTTCAGCGCCGCCGTCGCGCAGCGTGATCGCGAGGTTCGCGGTCTCGGTGGTGACGTGCAGGCACGCCGAAATGCGGATGCCCTTCAGCGGCTGGTTCTTGATGAAGTCTTTGCGGATGGACTGCAACACCTTCATGGACTGGTTGGCCCACTCGATGCGTTTCTTTCCGAGATCGGCAAGCTCGAGATTCTTTACGTCACTGGCTGGTGCGGTCGTCGTGGCGGACATAGCTTCCTTTTTAGCTTTCGTTGGCATTCAGTTTGCGTGAGAACAATATTCTAATCGAAAGGGTGGAGCAGGGCTTCAGCCCTGCAATAGCGCCCAATCCAGAAAAATGGCTTTAGCCGCTGAGGTAAATACCTCCGGGGCTAAAGCCCTCTTCCTGTGAGCGGCATAATGCAGGCATAAATGCCTGCTCCACCCATTTGCTTCTTTACTTCGTGGCCAGAGCTTCTGCCTTCAGACCGCAGGATTCACGCAGCGCGGCGGCTTTGTTGGTCGCCTCCCAGGTGAATTCCTTTTCGTTACGGCCAAAGTGCCCGTACGCGGCCGTCTTCTTGTAGATCGGACGGCGCAGATCGAGCGATTCGATGATTCCCTTCGGAGTCAGTTTGAAGTTTTTGCGGACTGCGGCCTCAAGTTTCTCGTTTTCCACCTTACCGGTGCCGAAAGTCTCAACGAAGACGCTGACCGGCTCAGCCACGCCGATGGCGTACGCGAGCTGCACTTCGACGCGATCAGCGAGTTGCGCGGCAACGATGTTCTTGGCGATGTAGCGCGCCATGTAGCAAGCCGAACGGTCGACCTTTGTCGGATCTTTGCCCGAGAATGCGCCGCCGCCGTGACGTCCCATGCCACCGTAGGTGTCCACGATGATCTTGCGGCCGGTGAGTCCGGTGTCGCCCATCGGCCCGCCGATGACGAAGCGTCCGGTGGGATTGATGTGATATTTGGTGTCAGCGTCGAGCAGGTGGGATGGGATCGCGGCCTGGATCACGTGCTTCATAATGTCGGCACGCAGTGTGTCGTTGGTGACGGTTTCGGCGTGCTGCGTCGAGATCACGACCGCATCCACGCGTACCGGCTTGTGATTTTCGTCGTACTCCACGGTGACCTGTGACTTTCCGTCGGCACGCAGATATTCGAGCTGGCCGCTCTTCCGGACTTCTGCCAGCCGGCGGGTGAGCTTGTGCGCGAGCGAGATCGGCATCGGCATCAGCTCAGGCGTTTCGTTCGAGGCGTAGCCGAACATCATGCCCTGATCGCCGGCGCCGCCGGTGTCCACACCCATGGCAATATCGCCCGACTGCTTGTTGATCGACGAGATCACCGAGCAAGTGTTGGAATCGAATCCGAAGAGCGCGTTGTTGTAGCCGATCGCGGCGACGGTTCCGCGTACGATGGATTGAAAATCCACGTAAGCACGGGTTGTGATCTCGCCGGCAATGACGACGAGTCCGGTGCAAGTAAGTGTCTCGCAAGCCACGCGCGACGATGGGTCTTCAGCGAGGCATGCATCTAGGATTGCGTCTGAGATCTGATCTGCGATCTTGTCGGGATGACCTTCTGTCACCGACTCTGAAGTGAAGAGAAAACGCTTATGCTGGGCCAATGAAACTTACCTCCTGGCAAGTGCGACTACGGCGGAAACTGTTCAGGTCAGAAGGCCGCAGAAGAATAGTTAAGATGTTCAATGATACGAAAGAAACTTGCACCAGGGCAATCACTTGCGCCAAAAGGCACGAATCCGCACTGAGCGGGGATTTCAGGCAGCGAACGGCAGCGGTTATCGTCCGAAATTGTTGCATTGACACCGCTTAGGGGCTTCACTAATCTTGCTTCGCTCAGTACAAGGGAGGGACAAATGGCTGCCAAGAAATCAACGCGGCTCGGCCCAAAGACGGGAATCCGCCCCGGCGACCCGGTGAAGGTAAAGAGGGCATTCACCAAGATGATGGACGCCTACATCAGCATGAAGGAAGACCAGAAGGAATTCGAAGATGCAGCGGGCGATTTGATCCGCATCCTGTGGCCTTGGTCGATCCCATTCCGCAAAGTGAAAGTCTGGCGCAAAGGGATTCGCCGCGGGTAACCTCACCCCAGATTCATCTTGCGCACCAGCGCCTGGAAGCGCGGCTCCGAATACAGCGGCGTGAGCCAGGGTTCGATCTTGATGCGAAACAAGGCCTGGGAGTGTTCCGCAGCCGCCCGCTCAAGCCAGGTGAGCGCCTGTTCGCGGTCGCCCAGGCCGGCATAGACGATGGCAATGTCCCATGCAGCCACATGCTTCTTGCGCCAGCTTTCCTTCAGTCGCTCTAGCAACGATCGCGCTTGCGTAGGATCGCCGGTACGAGCGTAGGCATAAGCAAGCGAGGAGATCGCACCCGGGTCCTCGCCGGAAAGTTCTACCCCTTTTTTCATCTCCTGGATGGCCTTCTGCGATTCACCCTTCTGCAAATAGATCGACCCTAGTCCCAAGCGCGTTTGCGAAAAATCCGGGTTGGCTTGTTCGGTGCGCAGCAGCTCTTGCAGGGCGTGCTCATAGTCGCCTTCGATGTAATACGTCCAGCCGACATTGTTTTGCAGGATGGGAGAAAGCGGGTCCGAGTCCCTGGCTTGAATGATCTGCCTTCTCGCCTCTGCAACCTTTCCTTGGTAGGCGAGCAAGAACCCGTACCAATGGCGAGCCGCGGATGAGCCGGGATTAAGCTCGATCGCCTTTTGAATCTCGCTCTGCGCGGTTTGCCAATCCCACCCGCCGGTCAGGGCGATCTGCGAAAGGGTGACGTGGGGCTCGGCGAGTTCAGAGTCGAGTTCCAACGCCTTCAGGGCTGCTTTTCGCGCTTCGACGATCGCTTCTTGCGGGGACAGCACCTGCAAGGTCGGGCCAAGAGTCATGTACGCCTGCGCGATGCCGGAATAGGCCAGGGCGTTATTCGGGTCTCTCTCCAAAGCCTTCCGGTATAACGCAAGCGCCTTGTTCACGTCAGTAGTGTTGCGCTTGTTCCACAGAAACCGCCCCTGCAGGTAAAGCTCATAGGCGACCGGATCCACCGGACGCGGACGCGACAGCGCCTGCTGCTCGCGCGGTGTCACGTTCAACTGGATCTGTTTGGCGATGGCATTGGCCACTTCACCCTGCACCGAGAGCACATCGCGCACGTCGCGATCGTAGGCATTCGACCACAGGCTGCGATCGTCTGCCCCGACCAGCTGCGTGGTGATGCGCACGCGGTCGCCGGAGCGCTGCACCGCGCCCTCGACCACGGCGTCTACTTGCAAGGCGCGGGCGATCTCTGGAAGCGGCTTCTTCGTGCCCTTGTACTGCATAGTCGAGGTGCGGGAGATCACGCGAAGCGAGCTGACCTTGGAAAGGTTGTTGATCAGTTCCTCCGTCATGCCGGCGGCAAAATAGTCCTGTGCCGCGTCGCCAGTCAGGTTCTCCAGCGGCAGCACGGCGATGGAGTCGATCCGCGGTGATGCGTTGTCGATGGCAATGGGCGGATTCGGCCGCAGAAAAACGATCAGCGCGATGAGTGCGGCGACGATTAGCGCGGCGCGGGTCCACACCCATGCGCGATTGGCTCTCTTCGCCGCGGTAGGGACAAAGCTGCTCGACGTGGAGAGCCTGCGAAGATCGACTCCCACCTCAGCCGTCGATTGATACCGGTTCGCGGGGTCCTTTTCCAGGCACTTCTCGATGATGAACTCCAGCCCCGCTGAGATTTTCGGATTCAACGTCCGCGCCGGGACCGCCGGCTGGTGCAGGATCGCGTCGGTGAGCCGGGTGGTTTGCGTGTCCTTGAAGGGCCGGACGCCGGTTGCCATTTCGTAGAGCAACTCGCCCAGGGCGTAAACGTCTGTGCGGGCGTCGAGCTTTTCGCCCAGCAGTTGCTCCGGTGCCATGTAGGTGAGCGTTCCGGCGGCAGAATGCAGATGGCTGTCAGTGCTGTCGGACTCGCCCAGCCGCTCCAGCAGCTTGGCGAGACCAAAG
>Ga0137403_10010526_pt1 | contig 10241 bp, 9 predicted proteins | sample CZOMad2_1_16fung_FD_122057 | JGI IMG/M metagenome (GOLD analysis project Ga0137403, IMG submission 122057) | Vadose zone soil fungal communities from Angelo Coast Range Reserve, California, USA - CZOMad2_1_16fungal (Hybrid Assembly) | ecosystem: Environmental > Terrestrial > Soil > Vadose zone... | reverse complement strand
TATATTTACGAAACCGGAGCGGTTGGCGTTTGAAAAAGAGGTGCTCTGGCCGGCCGCGGGAATCGATCCATCACGCGCGGAGGAATTTTACGCCGTGCAGGATCTCGTGAAGAAACTGGCCTACGCCACGAACGAGGCGGCTCGGCGTTATCTCAATAGCGAGATCGACGCGAACACGGCTGCGACTTGGTTGCAAAAATACGCGCTCATGGACGAGAAGCGGGCGAAACAAACCACAAAATTTATCGAGAAGTACCGCAGCTACGTCATCAACTACAATCTCGGCGAAGACATGGTGCGCACTTACATTGAGAAGCGCGGCGGGACGGCCGAACAGCGGGAGCAGCGCTGGCGCGAGTTTGAGCAGTTACTCGCGTCGCCACGGCTGCCGGGCGATATACGTTAAGATCACGCCACCACGCGCAACCGTGCCCCACACAAAAGCTCTTGCCCGCCCTGACAAGCGGCCTGAAATTTTCCTGCTATGGCTATGCATCCTACCGAGTACGCGCATCCGGAAGCACTAGTAGAGACCGATTGGCTGGAGAAACATCTGAACGACGACGGCATCCGGATCGTCGAGTCGAATGAAGATATCCTGCTTTATGACACCGGACATATTCCCGGTGCGGTCCACATCGATTGGCGCGCCGATCTGCAAGACCCGGTGATCCGCGATTACATTTCACCGGAGAAATTTGCGCGGCTTTGCAGCCGGCACGGCATCGCACCAGAGACAACCTGCATTTTTTACGGCGACAAGGCGAACTGGTGGGCCTGTTACGCGCTTTGGGCGTTTCGTTTGTTTGGTCACGACAAAGTGAAGATTCTCAACGGTGGCCGGGACAAATGGAAAGCGGAACACCGGCCAATGACACGCGAAGTTCCAAAATATCCGGAGACAAATTATCCGGTGCCGAAGAAACGCTTCGACAAGGAAATTCGGGCGTTCTTCGATGAGGCGCTTACCCAAAGCAAGGGCGGCAAACCGTTAATCGACGTGCGCTCCCCGGGCGAATATAAGGGCGAGATCACGCACATGCCCGAGTATCCGCAGGAAGGCGTCCTGCGCGGCGGCCATATTCCCGGCGCAAAGAGCATGCCGTGGAAGACTGCTACAAATGACGACGCCACATTTAAGCCCGCAGACGAGCTGGCCAAGATTTATCTCGAGCAATGCGGCGTAAAACCGGGCACAGACACGATCGTTTATTGCCGGATTGGCGAGCGCTCGAGTCACACCTGGTTTGTGCTCACCTATCTGCTTGGCCTCGACAACGTCCGCAATTACGACGGGTCATGGACGGAATGGGGCAACAAAGTCGGCGCGCCAATCGAAAAGGCGTAACACAGGCTTCCCAGCCTGCGGCGGTCTCGCCTGCAGGTCGCACAGAAACCCGGCGGGCAAGATGCCGGCCGGACTGACAGACAGGATGTCTGTGTTACGGTACGCTTCCGCGATGTATCCGACAAAGCTCAACAACATCATCAATCTCTTCGAGACGCTCCCGGAAGATGAGCGGCGCGAGACACTCGTTTCCTATGCCGACAACGCGAAGAAGCAGGAGCCGCGTGAAGATGAAAAATTTGAGCTTGTCGATGTCCGCAAAGACGAAGATTGCACAGACACGGTCGGCGTTTATCTGCATGTCGATGAAAACGGCAAGGCGCACATTCGCATGACGCTCGGTCCGGAAGTGCAAACGCTCACCCGCTCCATGACAGCGATTCTTTGCAAAGGCCTGAATGGTTCGGCGCCGCAGGAGATTCTCGATCTTCCGAGCGATTTTGTGACGCGCGTCGTCGGCTCAGAACTGGTGCGAGTCCGCAGTCAGACGATTTATTACGTGCTCATGCGCATCAAAAGCATCTGCAAGGTCTACCTCGATCGCCAGCGCATGGCGCAGGTGGCGTAATGATCGCAACACAGCCATCTTGGCTGTTGGACGCGAAGAACCGGGTGGAAGCCTGTGTTACACGAAACGAATTCGCGCGTGAACTTCGGCTGATTTGATCTATCATCCCGCGCGCAGATGCCGCGGAACAACGAGCTCAATAAAATCCTGCTTATCGGCTCCGGTCCAATCGTGATCGGGCAGGGCTGCGAATTTGATTATTCAGGCGTGCAAGCCTGTAAAGCATTGCGTGAGGAAGGTTATCAGGTCGTGCTGGTGAATTCGAACCCGGCCACGATCATGACCGATCCGGAGTTTGCCGATCGAACTTACATCGAACCGATCACGGCGGAAGTGATCGAGGCGATCATGGAACGCGAAAAACCGGACGCGATTCTGCCGACCCTGGGTGGACAAACTGCGCTCAATGCGGCGATGGAATTGAACCGCAATGGCGCCCTTGCGCGGCACGGCGTGAAATTGATCGGCGCAAGCGCACAAGCCATCGCCAAAGGCGAAGATCGACAACTATTTAAGGAGGCAATGTTGCGGATCGGGCTCGAAGTGCCTCGCTCTGGCGTCGCGCGTTCCCTGGCAGAGGTAGATCGCGTTGTCGATGAAATTCGAACATTTCCGCTCATTATTCGGCCGGCATTCACTCTCGGTGGGACCGGCGGCGGCATCGCCTATAACCGCGAAGAACTCGACGTCACCGTCGCGCGCGGGCTCGATCTCTCACCGGTCCGCGAAGTGTTAATCGAAGAATCGCTCCTGGGTTGGAAGGAGTTCGAGATGGAAGTGATGCGTGACCGCATGGACAACTGCGTGGTCGTCTGTTCAATTGAAAACTTCGATCCTATGGGTGTGCACACCGGCGACTCGATCACCGTCGCGCCCGCGCAAACGCTCACGGACAAGGAATACCAGATGATGCGCGATGCCGCGTTCGCGGTCATTCGCGAGATCGGTGTCGAGACGGGCGGCTCGAACACTCAATTTGCCGTCCATCCCGAAAACGGCCGGATGGTAGTGATTGAAATGAATCCGCGCGTCTCGCGTTCGAGCGCGCTCGCATCGAAAGCGACCGGTTTCCCCATTGCGAAGATCGCGGCAAAACTCGCCGTCGGTTACACACTCGATGAAATCAAAAACGACATCACGCGCGAGACGCCGGCGTGCTTCGAGCCAACTATTGATTACTGCGTCGTAAAAGTGCCGCGCTTCACATTTGAGAAATTTCCGCAGGCGGACGCAACGTTGACGACGCGGATGAAAAGCGTCGGTGAGGCGATGGCGATTGGTCGCACGTTCAAGGAAGCGTTGCAAAAAGCGTTGCGCAGTCTGGACGTCAAGCGTTTCGGCCTTTGCGGCGACGGCGCAGATCGATTTGTTGACCCGGAGACGCTGCGATTGAAACTCTCAAACCCCAATGCGGATCGGATTTTTTATCTCGCCCAGGCATTCCAAGATGGCATGTCAATCGACGACGTCTTCGAGCTAACAAAGATCGACAGATGGTTTCTGCGAAACGTAGAGCAAATTGTGGCGGAAGCGCGAGCGTGGCGACTACAGGCTGGAAGCCTGCGGGACCAGTCAGGCAGGATGCCTGAGTTACTGCGCGCGAAAAAGCTTGGTTTTTCCGATCGACAACTGGCAGTCGCGATGGGAACAACCGAAAACGAAATTCGCACGCAACGGATATCCGCAGGCGTGCTTCCAACTTATCGACTCGTCGACACCTGCGCGGCGGAATTCGAAGCTTACACTCCTTATTACTATTCCACCTACGGGGACGAGAACGAGCGGCGTGAGAGCGGCAACCGCAAGATAATGATCCTCGGCGGAGGGCCAAACCGGATCGGCCAGGGGATCGAGTTCGATTACTGCTGCGTCCACGCCGCTTTTGCGCTGCGCGAGCTCGGATTCGAGACGATCATGGTCAATTCGAATCCGGAAACGGTCTCGACCGATTACGACACGAGCGACAAACTTTATTTTGAGCCGCTCACCCTCGAGGACGTGCTCAACATTTACGATCAGGAAAAACCGGAGGGCGTTTTCGTCCAGTTTGGCGGTCAAACGCCTCTCAATCTCGCAGATGGATTGAAGGCGGCCGGCGTGCCAATTCTTGGCACACAACCCGAAAGCATCGAAACCGCGGAAGATCGGCAATTATTCGCAGCCATGCTCGACAAACTCGGGCTGCGGCAGACTCCGAGCGGCTCTGCCATTAACACCGACGAAGCAGTCGCCATTGCAACGAAAATTGGTTATCCGGTTTTGGTGCGGCCCTCGTTCGTCCTCGGCGGACGCGCCATGGAGCTGGTTTATAACGAAGAAGATCTTCGGCGTTACATGACAAGTGCAATCGAAGTGACGCCTGATCGCCCGGTGCTCGTTGACCGCTTTCTCGAGGAGGCGATCGAGGTCGACGTCGATTGCATTTCCGATGGCGAAACGACCGTGATCGGCGCAATCATGGAGCACATCGAAGAAGCGGGCATTCACAGCGGTGATAGCGCATGTGTGATTCCGACATTCTCGCTGCCGAAGAAAGTTCTCGATGAAATTTCGGCGGCAACAAAAGCGATGGCCCGCGAATTAAAAGTGCGCGGCCTCATGAATGTTCAATTCGCGGTGAAAGGCGACGATGTTTATGTCCTTGAAGTTAATCCGCGCGCATCGCGGACGGTCCCGTTTGTTAGCAAGGCGATCGGTGTCCCGCTGGCGAAGCTCGCCGCCAATGTCATGACCGGAAAATCGTTGCGTGAACTCGGGTTCACCAAGGAAATCGTGCCGAAACATTTCTCGGTCAAGGAAGCCGTGTTTCCCTTTCTCCGTTATGAGGGCGTGGATATCTCGCTTGGTCCAGAGATGAAATCGACCGGCGAAGTGATGGGAATGGATGTCGATCTTGGTCTGGCTTATGCGAAATCGCAGATGGCTGCGCCGCCGCCGTTACCTACTGGCGGAAATGTTTTCGTCAGCGTGAAAGACAGCGACAAAGAAGCCGTCATCCCGGTGGTGCGTGAATTTGTTAAGCTCGGTTTCGGAATTATTTCAACAAGCGGCACGGCGGCGACGCTGGTCAAAGCCAAAATCAAGGTGAAAAAAGTTTTCAAGCTTCACGAAGGTCGGCCGAACGTGCTCGATCGCGTAAAGAACGGCGACATCAATTTCATCATCAACACACCGAGCGGGAAAATTCCGCGCGAACACGAGGTCATGATCCGAAACGCAGCACTCGCCGCAAGGATCCCGATTATGACCACGGTGCGTGCGGCGCAGGCGAGTGCCAACGGCATCCGGTCACTGCAAAAAAGCAAAGTGCATGTTCGCAGTTTGCAGGAATATCATGCGGACAGAACCACGTGACAGCGAGCGGCGTTCGTGGCACGTGTAAGAATGAAATTGTCGATTGTGCTGGCTGTGCTATTGAGTTCGGCTCTCTTTGCCGCAGAAGAAAAGAAGGCCGAGAGTCCTCCGATGAATGCATCAAACGAAGTCGCAGTAATTAAAACGAGCGAAGGCGAAATGGTCGTGCAGTTTTGGACCGACGCCGCACCGAAGACGATTGAAAATTTTAAAAAGCTGACGCGTGAAGGTTTTTACGACGGCACCATTTTTCATCGGATCGTCAAAGGATTCATGATTCAGGGCGGCGATCCGAATTCCAAAGATCCGGCGAAAGAGAACAGCTACGGTGAAGGCGGCCCGAGTTACAAAATCAAGGCCGAATTTAATGATCACTCCCACGAGCGCGGCGTCCTTTCGATGGCGCGCAGCTCCGATCCGGATTCGGCCGGCTCGCAATTTTTTATTTGTCTCGCACCGGTTCCACGTCTCGATCATCAATACACCACGTTCGGAAAACTGATTAAAGGCGCCGATGTCCTCGAAAAAATCGGCGATACTCCAGTCACGAGAAACAACTCAGGCGAAATGAGCAAGCCGACGAAACGCGTGGTGATCGAAAGCATCAAGATAGTGCCCGCGGAATCGATCAAATAATCTTACCACGAAGATCGCGAAGGGCACGAAGGGGACAATTACTCTTCATCTTCGTGTTCTTCGTGTTCTCTATGGTCAATTACTGAATGGCAAAACCGGAACGAACAAAGATTGCCCTTATCCAGATGCGCTGCGGCGCGAATCCGGAAGACAATTTTGCCCGCGCCGTCGAATTCATTCGCGATGCGGCCAAGCAAGGCGCGCAGATCGTTTGTTTGCCTGAGCTTTTTCGGTCGCAATATTTTTGCCAGACGGAAGATCACAGAAATTTCGAACTGGCTGAGACGGTGCCCGGAAGATCGACATCGGCATTGGGGGATATTGCGCGGGAAACCGGCGTCGTAGTCATTGCGTCACTTTTTGAAAAACGCGGCGCCGGTGTGTTTCACAACACGGCCGCAATTATCGACGCGAACGGCGAGCTGCTCGGCAAATATCGGAAGATGCACATTCCGGACGATCCGCTTTATCACGAGAAATTTTATTTCGCACCGGGCGATCTCGGGTTTCAAGCATGGACAACCGAGCGGGGAAAAATTGGCGTCTGCGTTTGCTGGGACCAATGGTACCCGGAAGCGGCGCGACTGACGGCGTTGCGCGGTGCAGAAATTATTTTTTATCCAACGGCAATCGGCTGGCATCCGAGCGAAAAAAAAGAATTCGGTGCGGCGCAATATTCTGCCTGGGAAACAATTCAGCGCAGTCACGCAATTGCGAATGGCTGTTACGTCGCGGCCGTGAACCGAGTCGGTCATGAAGCGCCCGCCGGAGGAGACGGAATTGAGTTTTGGGGGCAAAGTTTTGTTGCGGCACCTAGTGGCGAAATCATCGCAAAAGGTTCATTGGATCGAGAAGAGATTGTGATGGCCGACATCGAATGGGATCGAGTCAACGAGCATCGGACGCATTGGCCGTTTCTGCGGGACCGGCGCGTAGATGCGTATGTAGGAATCGAGCAACGGCTGCTCGATTGATAGTTTCATTTTATCCAGAAGCGCCGTACCGTTTCGGGATGAAAACAATAATTATATCTTTAGGCGTGCTGTGCGCTTTCGCTGTCCTCGCGCACGCGCAGGATGTCACGAAGGCGACTGCGACTTTGGAGCCGAAATCAGGGAGCCAGGTTGCTGGCACGGTCACGTTCACAAAGACTGGCGACGAAGTGCAAGTCGTTGCCGACGTTCAAAACCTCAAACCGGGCAAGCACGGGTTCCACATACACGAGAAAGGCGATTGCTCGGCGCCGGATGCGATGTCAGCGGGCGCGCATTTCAATCCGACGCACCAACATCATGACGGGCCGACGGGGACGGAGCGTCACGCCGGTGATTTCGGCAATATCGAAGTTGATGCTTCCGGCAAGGGGCACCTCAAGTGGAAAGGGAAACTCGATCTGAGCGGTCCAAATTCGATCATTGGAAAATCTGTAATCGTGCATGAAAAAGAGGACGACTTGAAAACCGATCCGACAGGCAACTCGGGTGCGAGGTTCGCTTGTGGTGTGATTAAAGCTGCCGATTGATCCGTTCAATTGCTTTAGGAGTCGCGGGCCGAATTGCCGAAAATCAACATGCAACTGCTGACGCTCACCGAAATCCGCAAAGCCGCGCGAAACGGCGCGGTGGAGGCACGCGTCCATGTGCAAGTGGAAAGCGCGAGCCCAAAGCTGACCCGCGAACAGCAGCCGTATTGTGAGCTTATGTTGGCCGACGCATGCGATCGCATGACGCTGCGCGTCTGGAGCGATCATCCCGCCTATAAAACCTGCAGCGCGCTCACGACGGAGAACTTCATCGAGCTTACCGGCGAGTTTTATCGGCATCAGCAATACGGACTCGAGGCGCGCAAATGGACGGTGCGTCCGCTCACGGATCAGGAAAAGAACGAGCTGCTGCAAGGTCCGGCCGATTTGCGCGCCAAGCAGAACGCAGACTGGGAATTCATCGCGCAAACGATTCAGATGATTGCCGATCCTCGGCTGCGCGCATTGGGCGAAACATTTCTAAAAGAATGGGGCGACCGGTTTCGTCGCACCGCCGCCGCGCGCAATTATCATCACGCGCGTCGTGGCGGCCTGGTCGAGCACACGGCGCAGATGATGCGCATCGCGAGAGAAATCGCGCCCTTGTATCCGCAATTAAACGTCGATCTTTTGCTCGCTGGCATCGTCTTTCACGACTGCGGAAAACTTTGGGAAAATGCGCTGCCCGAAAATGGTTTCAACATGAGCTACGATGAGCGCGGCGAACTGATGGGTCACATCTCCATTGGCCTCGAATTGGTTAATTCGCTCTGGCGAAAAGTCAGCACCGTGAATGCGAGTGCGTGGAAAGATCTTGTGCCCGCTTCGGAGGATGTTCGCTTGCATCTCTTGCATTTGATCGGCGCACATCATGGCGAGCCGGAATTTGGTTCGCCCGTCAGCCCGAAAACGCCTGAAGCGATGGCGCTACATTCCATCGACAATCTCGACGCGCGTTTGGAAATGTTCGCCGCGGGATATACGACAGCGAAACCGCTTGCCGCCCGCATTTTCGATCGCGTCCGCCCGTTGCCCGGAAATTTGGTAAAGTCGCTCGACAAGTTTTCACCCAATCCGCCATCGAAAGACGGAACGCTGCTGTAGGGAACCGTAGCCGTCGCGCTATGGGCGACGCGACTAGCGTGTGAATCGCGAAGGTGAAATGGGCTTCGCACAGCTCCGAAAGCTTTCGCGAGAAGGCCGAAGCGGCTACAGGATCCGCTGGAGAAATTTCATGGGTAGCGCGCGCGTCTCGCGTGCTGGTTGCGGCGTCTCGCTGCGACGATCTTTCGAAGTGCGATCTACCACTGGAATCCCCGCGTACCGGAAAGTCCGCAATGGCGAGGACGCCATTGCCAGCACGCGAGACACGCGCGCTACCCGGATTGAAATTTCTCCAGCGATTTGACTAGATTTCCCGGCAACGGCCGCACCCGATCGAAAATGCGATCGGCAATGGGTTTCGCCGTTAAATAACCGGCGGCGAACATCTCCAATCGCGCGTCCATATTATCGATGTAATGCAGCGTCATCGCTTCCGGGGTCTTAGGATAAACTGGCGAGCCGAATTGCATGTCGCCATGATGCGACGCGATCAGATGCAGCAAATGCAGCCGGCAATCTTCCGAGGGCGGCACCAGATTTTCCCACGCTCGCCAGTTCTCTTCCGTCTGCAATTTGCGCCAGAGGGAATTGACCAGCTCGAGCCCGATCGAGATGTGTCCCATTAATTCGCCGCGCTCATCGAATCCCATGGTGAATCCATCTTCGGGAAGATGATTTTCCCAAAGCTTTCCCGAATCGTGGAAGAGAATTCCAGCGAGAAGAAGATCGAGATTCAGTTGCGGGTAGAGCGGGCAAAGAGCCAGGGCCACGCGCATCATTTGCGCGGTGTGCTCGACCAATCCGCCGCGGCGGGCATGATGATAATTTCGCGCCGCGGCGGTGCGCCGAAAGCGTTCGCCAAAATCCTTTAGGAATAATTCGCAAATTCCGCGCAGCCGCGGATCGGAAATCGCCGCCACCGTTTGAGTGATGAAAGCGGAATCGGTCAATTGCTTGGCGCGAAGCTCGGCCGGCCCGGCAAGAAGGTTCGCAATCTCATCCGAGGTAAGGCTTCGAGATTTCCACGTCTTCGCTTCCAGGCCGAACTGCTGGTGCTGGGCAAATTCACCGTCGATTTCGATGAAATCGCCATCCTGCAATACACTGCAGGACTTGTAGTCGGGATGGTTATCCCAAACCCGCAGCATCATTCGATCGCACGCATCGGCAAGGCTGATTTCGCAGTAAGGTTTTCCTTCGCGCGTTGCTCGGGCTGCCACGTTCTCGACTTGCGCATGCACCCGTGCCGTCACAAATCCGTTCTGCGTGCGCCGGCGAACTTCGCTGATCGTCAGCAGCTCGGTCATTCTCTGGCGCTCACGGTTTGGCCACGCCAATTACCCCGCAGGCGAGACGACCACCAGCATTGCCAGTCGGTTGCGTTTTCAAATCATCTGCTTTTTCGTGCACAATCACAGCGTGACCCACGATCGAATCAGCGCCGGAAAGTTTCATCACTTTATCGCTCCATTCCAAATGAGCCTTGCCGGAAGCGTCTGCTTCAATGTTCCCCAGATCGCCGGCGTGCCGATTGGTCGCATCTGGTGCGCCGTGGTCTTTATGCATCGGGTTAAAATGGTCACCGGCAGATTTTCCATCGCTGGAAGAGCATCACCGAATTCATGGACGTGGAAACCGTGTTTGCCTGGTGTTAATCCAGTGACGTCAGCCACAACCTTTACTTCATCGCCGGACTTGGTGAAGGTGAC
>Ga0137403_10010525_pt1 | contig 10241 bp, 10 predicted proteins | sample CZOMad2_1_16fung_FD_122057 | JGI IMG/M metagenome (GOLD analysis project Ga0137403, IMG submission 122057) | Vadose zone soil fungal communities from Angelo Coast Range Reserve, California, USA - CZOMad2_1_16fungal (Hybrid Assembly) | ecosystem: Environmental > Terrestrial > Soil > Vadose zone... | reverse complement strand
GCAGCTGTCACACATCTCTGCTTTGGTCTTGCGGTCGCGGGTAACGATAAGCAGGCTGGCCGTTCCGTGCACCAACAAGAAGAGCGCATAGTAGAGCCGCACATAATCATTTGGTTTGCCGCCGAAGCGAGCGGCAAATTTATCCAGCAGCCATGCCTTGATCGGGCGCGGTCGTCCCGGGCCCAGCAATTCTGACCACGCCGGTCCCCACAGCAAGTGGTATTCGTGGGGATGATGGTCGGCAAATTTGAGAAAGCGGCGGTACGACTCTTCAATGGTTGGAGCCGAAGTGGTCCTTGCGGTGATCCTCTCCTGCGCCAGTTCCGCCAACGCCAGAAGCAAGGCTTCCTTGTTGCGAAAGCGTTTATAAACGGTGGTGGTTGTGGTCCCTGCGGCAACGGCAACGGCCCGCAGCGTCAGGCTCTTGGACCCATGAATCCGCCAGAGGCGGTGTGCGGCTTTTACTATTTTTGCTTCGAGGGACTGATCGGCCGTCCGCGGCATCATTTCACCTCTAATTTCATAACTTGCACATTGTTACACTAACGTTGTAATATTCAAAGTCAATTCCCCCTGTGTGGGGTTTGGCCCCGGCAGGGTCCTTTTTTCATCCGTCCCGGCAAGCTCCGGGAGGGACTGCACAAGTTGTTACTCTCGCGTTGTTCCCTGCCTTTCGAGTTCGCGCCGTCCTCGTCCATGTCTTTAATCCCGTAAGAGGTTGTAAATGGAGTATTTGGAGTACACAGGATTTACCCAGGCCAGCCCAACGCTCGCCTGGAACCTGTTTTGTGACTATCGCTTCTGGCCCCGCTTTTCCAATATCTATGGAGAAATCCACTGGACCAAGGGCAAGCCCTGGACACCGGGGAGCCGGATGAAAATTGAGATTGTGCAACCGATCAAAGCCACGGTTGATCATGTGATTACAATTTGTTCGCCGCCGAAAGAACTTGCGTGGATTGACCATGCGCTGGGCAATACCATGGAGCAGTGGGTCACGTTTGAAGCGCTGTCCGATGGCAGGACCCGGGTGCATACCTGGGCAGAGATCACGGCAGCCGACCCGAAGTTTTCGGCAAACCAATACAGTGATCTTGTCCGCGCCTTTATGCGCCAATGGTATGACAGCTTTTGTTCAGCATGCGATCAATTGGCCAATGGGGAAGCTCTCTTTGCCTGAGAGCGGACGACAATGACCACTACGGCTTGGCGGGCTGGGAAAGAGACGTGTTCCGCGCCAGAAAATCTTTCACCACTGCAGCCGCATCTTTTTTCTCGCCATCCACCGCATAGTTCATGCGGCGCATGTCTTCGGCGGTGATGTGGCCGCTCAACCGCTTTAAAGCTGCCGCAATTTCAGGATGGCGGTCAATCGTTGCGCGTCGCACGATCGGTACTGCATCGTACGGCGGAAAATAATGCTGGTCGTCTTCAAGCACTACCAGGTCCAGCGCGGCGATCAGCCCGTCAGTATTCGATCCAGCAACGATATCGACCTGGTTATTTTGCAGTGCGCGATAGAGCAGCCCCAGGTCCATCACGCGCGGGGCTTCAGCGAATTTGAAACCATATTTGCTGGCCAGACCTTTGTAGCCGTCAGGGCGCTCAAGGAATTCATAGCCCACGCCCAGCCGCAATCGTGAAGACACCGCCGCCGCGTCCGACAGAGTTTTCAGGCGCAGGCGACGTGCGTCACTGCCACGCATGACCATGGCAAACGTGTTGTCGAAGCCAAGCGAGGGAAAAACTTCCAGCCCGAATCGTCGCGAATAAAGTTCTTTCACGGTATTGAAGACCGCGGCGTGATCGGAAGCAGGTTTTTCCTTGAGGATCGCAACCAGCGCGGTCCCGGTATATTCCACGTACATGTCGATGCGTCCGGCGAGCAGCGCCTGGTGGCAGATATAACTTCCAGCCAGATAGAAGCGTTTGTCGATGGGCAGCGGCGTGAAGCGGCCAAGGTATTGTGCCAGCAACTCGCCGAGCACCAGTTGCTCGGTGAAATTCTTGGAGCCCACCGCAAGCGCTGAGCTTTTCTGCATGCAGCCGGACAGCAGCAGAGCCAGCGCGGAGAGAAAGCTGCGGCGGTCCATTAGTGATGCGTCCGAACCAGCGAGCGCTGAATCAGGCCGAGCACGAAGTCAGCGGAGAGTGCCATGAGCGCGGCGGGAATGGCGCCGGCAAGAATCACGTTGTTATCAACCATGGCCAGACCGCGAAAAATAAATTCGCCCAGCCCGCCTGCGCCAATCGCGGCAGCAATCGTCGCTACGCCCACGGTGATGACCGTCGCCGTGCGGATGCCGGCGACGATGACGTTCGAAGCCAGCGGCAATTCCACCTGCCAGAGCAGTTGCCGCGGCGTCAGTCCCATACCAAGCGCCGCTTCACGCACCGGTGCATCAACCCCGGCGATGCCCGTATAGGTATTGCGCACCACGGGAAGCAGCGCGTAGAGCGTGAGCGCCAGAATCGCCAGGCGATCAGCGCGGGCGCCAATCCACGGAACGGGCAGCAGCAATCCGAACAGCGCCAGGCTGGGAATGGTCTGCATAATGTTGTTCGCGCCCAGGATCAACGACTTCCACGCCGGCCGCCTGCTCAGGAATATTCCCAATGGCACACCAATAGCGATCGCCAAAAGCATTGAAACGCCGACCAGCCAGAGATGCTCGCCCGTGAGCGTGAGCACTTCACGTTTGTGCGTGACAAGGAAATCTGGCAGCGACATGGCTAAGCTCCGGAGTCCAGGATTTGCTGGCTGGTGCGGAATGCGTTTACGTACGGTTGAACAGAATCGTCCGTGGAGCGCAAGAACTCAGCCGGAGCGAAAATGCCTTTGAGCTTGCCCGAGTCCATAAGGGCAATGCGGTCGCCCAGCATCAGGGCTTCTGCCACATCGTGCGTCACGAAGACGACGGTTTTGCTCAGCGATTTTCTCAGTTCCATGAATTCATGCTGAAGCTCCGCGCGCGTAATAGGATCGAGCGCGCCGAAAGGTTCATCCATCAAAAGAATATGCGGGTCGGCCGCGAGCGCTCTCGCTAGGCCGACACGCTGGCGCTGGCCGCCGGAAAGCTGGTCAGGATAGCGACTGGCAAATTCATCGTACGGCAGGCCGACGAGTTGCAACACTTCACGCACGCGCGTAGCGATTCGCGCGGCATCCCAGCGCTCCAGCCTGGGAACAAGCGCGACGTTATCTTCCACGTTGTAATGGGGAAAGAGTCCCGCTTCTTGGATGGCGTAACCGATGTGGCGGCGCAGCTGGATAACGTCCCACTCGGTGGTGGAGCGGCCATCGACGAGCACCTTGCCTTCGCTTTGGGCCAGAAGACGGTTGATGAGCTTAAGCGTGGTGGTCTTGCCGGAGCCGCTGCGTCCCAGCAGCATCAACGTCTCGCCCCGGCGGATACTTAGATTGAGACCAGAGATGAGCGTGCGATTACCGTTGATACGGTAAGTGACATCGACGAATTCGATGGCTGCGGGGGAATCGGTCATCGCCAGCGCAAGCGTATCAGATTAGCGCAGATTTACGCAGATGAGCGCGGACCGAAGGGGCCAAAATCTCACCTCGGAGACACGGAAGCACGGAAAGGAATAGAAGATTGCAATGCCGCGAGAAAGATGGGCAAGATGGATGCCCTTGCGTGGTGGCAAGCGCTGAAAAAGCCGCCGGCTGAGCCTTGACAAAAAAGGCCAGCCGGCGCGCGATCACGAGAGTTAGAGCGAGCGCAGGAAGTTCACCAGATCCGCCTGCTGTTGTTGGGTCAGGCCGTTGAAAGTATTGATGACCTGAGTAGCCTCAGAGCAAACCTGCCCTGGGGCGCAATTCCCGGCATGCAACTCGATGGCAGCCACGATGTCGCTGGTGCTGCCGTTATGCAGGAAGAAAATCCGCTGGCCCACGCCCCACAGCGGCGCGGTGCGAAATTCGTCGCCTCCAGCCTGGCCCTGGCTGATGCCGTCGGCCAGTCCCGGACCCATGTGATGCAGCGCAAAGTCAGAGAAGGGGTGGAAGGCGACCTGGTTAAGAGGCGCCAGATTGGACCTGGCCGTACTCAGCACGTCCGTGTGGCACAACACACAGCCGATGCCCGTATTGGGGTTACCTCCACCTGCCGGGGCCACGATCGTACCGAACAATGCCTGTCCGCGCAGCGCCGAAGCACCGAGGGGTTGGCAACTGCTCTGGCTGGTGAAGAAGTCACACGGCTGCGCCGGCGCGTTCAGGCGCATGAAGATGGTGAAGTTTTCAATGAGCGAAGAGATCAGGCTGGCATCGGTGCCGGCATTGGGCCCGTTCGGGATGATCACGTGCGTGTTGTCTTCAGGAGTAAAGTTAGTCGCGCATCCGGTGTTGGTTCTTTCGTTGGTGAAAAGCTCGTTGGTGATGCCCATTTCCACGTTGGAAGCTTCGCCGGCAAACATCAGCATGGATTTGTTCTGCGCCTTCCAGCCAAACTTGGTGATGGTGCCGTCATTGCCGCTGGTGTTGAACCGGCCCGCAATACCCGCCGCTTTCTTCACCGTGCCCAGGTTAGCCAGGTTGTTTTTCAGAATGTCTTCTGACGCGTTCTCCACAAAGCCTTCGCCGAAGGTCGGAATGGGAATGCGGAAGGCGACGTTGCCGTTCTGGAGCTGGGTGGCGAAGTCCGGCTGTTTCAGGTTGCAGCCGATCGGTGCATCAGTTCGGCCGGTAATAGTAAACAGATCGTGCACGCCGCCGTCGGGAGTGCCGTCAGCGTTGCGCACGAAGCGCACTTCCAGCGCCGAAGCGTTCGGCGTCAGGAAGGTCGGAATCTGGTTGCTTGCGCCGTCAAGATTGGCGATGGCTCGCTGCGGGTTCGGCGTGGGACTGCTGCCCCCGATCACCGGCTGCGAATGGCAGAGAAGACAGCTGTTGCCGTTGAACGCCGGCCCCAGTCCGAACAGTAGTTCGCCGCTAATCGTGCCTTTTACCGAAGCTGTTTCTCCAAACAGATTCAGCCCGAGACCCCAGAAAATGTTTTGATCGTTGGGAAGGCCGGCAATCGGGTTGCCTGCTCCGTTAGAGGGTTGCGGTCCCGGACGCACGCCGGGATCGACCGCGGAGGGTGTGCTTTGCGCCCGTGCGGTTTTCAGGTTGAGCCAAAGCAGCAGCGATGCTGCCAACAGACAGCACGGCAGCACTCGAAGAAGGGGATTTCCCGCAGCTCCGTGAATGTTAGGAACTTTCATAACTTTCGTCCTTTCCATCTGTGGTCGTTAAGGCCGTTGCAGAACGCTCTGCAAGTTTTCGGTGAGTTGGTATTGTGGCCACTTTCTTGGAGCGGAGCTGTTTGGCAAACAGAAGATCGCCAAAGCAGCAACTCACATTGTGAGTTGGATTTGTGATCGAAGGTTTAAAGGATGAAGAAAAAAAGCTTGCCGGAAGTTCCAAAATGGCACGCGTCTCGAGTGTCAAATTGGGAATGATGAAAAGGGCAGCTTGAATCCGATGGCCGCTGCTAAAGAATCATTCATCGGCAGCGGAAATTTGCCGGAAATTTACGCACATGGGCGCAGATCCCGCACTAACCCACAACGAACAGAAATTTTCAGGGCTTGCTTGGTGTCGTCGACGAATTGGCGCTGCTGCTTTCCTCAGGAATTGTAAGTGTGGCGTTGGCCGTTCCAATCAATCCGGTTATGTTGTCCCGCACCCCCAGCCGCAAAAGATAATCGCCGGGCTGAAGGGTTACTTGGTCGCGGCAGGGAAAGAAGCCTTTCATCACCTTTGCGTAAGCTTCAGCGTTCATGGCTCCGCCCATCTTCTGTGCTTCCGTGGCGACCGCCTTGTCGGGATTCTTTTTCGGGAACACCCGGACAGCACACTCCATATTCACGGATTGCAAACCGTCAGTGCCGGTTTCAAAGCTCAGCGCGTGTGGATCAACTCGGTACATCACTACTACCTTGTTTTGCGTTTTAGCCGATGGCGGCGTGACGATCGCCTGAAATGGCAGCGCCGTGGAAACAGGAATGTTCAGGCTCATAGCATCGTCAAAATCTTCATCCTGCCGTTTGGGACTAAGTTTGGCGAAGGCAGCATTATCCATGGCAAAGTAACCGATCCGGTAACGCAGCTTTACGCCACCACGGCTCAACTTCACCTGGATCTTGCGGAAGCTGCCATTCCAGTCTTTGTTCTCAGGATAGTAACCCAGCGTGTAATAGGTCGACCCATCGGTAATGCTGTCGCTGACCGCGCCATCAAGATCGTTGCGATTATAAAAAGCGCGTCCTCCGGTGCGGTCTGCCAGATCATTCATGGTGCCGTGGGCTGCCATGCGGTCGTCGGCTTCGCGGTCCATTGAACTAGACATGCCACCCCGAAGTGTGGCGCCACCTAGTCCGTTGCCATATTGATCAGCAGAGTTGGCCACGTTAAAGATGCCGCTGCCGGCAAGACCACGGGCGTCCAGAGGATAGATGGCCACCTGGGAATCGCTGAGCAGGTTTCCCGTGCGCGCAATCTCGTGCGAGTAGTTCCGGTCATTGAGCGACGACCTGCCGGTAGCGCTGGTCAACATCACGTCGAAGGGAAAAGTCTCGGAAATCCAAATCAGGTTTTTCCGTCCGGGATAGCCGGACAGCGTTCGCGAGAGGGAATTCAGCGCCCCAAGCGTCACTTGCACGCGCTGGTCCGTTACGTCGGCGGTCATCTGGTCCTGGAATGCCCTGATCTGCCCTGCCATTTGCGGAGGCAGTGATTGAGCAACACCCGGCAAAATGGGAGCGATGGGAGACCCATCGGCCGAGACGGCCAGCAATGGCGAATTCTTTCCTTTAAAGCTCCGGACCACATCCTTCAATACAGCGGGGTCGGTGGTGAAATCCTGCAAGAGGCGGATTTTGTCTCCCAGAAGATAGACGGCGATAGGTTCATTCGCCGGCAACGTCTCCAGAAACTTGATCATGGCCTGGCGCATGGAAACCTGGTTCACCCGGCTGGTATTGAGAGCATCCATCAGGATGACGTTGAGCGCCCTGCCCGGTTTGAAGTGCGGCAGGTTGTCGACAACATTCATACTCGTAGCAGGCGCCTGTGCCGGGCCGGCCAAAGAATCATCTGGATGCTGAAAATTGAAGATACGCAGCTTCTGCTCCTTGCCATCTTCAATCACCGTGAAATCTTCCTGCTTCAGATCGGTCACCGGAGCGCCTTTTGCATCGCGCGCCACCACGTCCACCACCACCAGTCGCGTTTTGACCTTAAGGACCGCGGAAGTCTCGTACGCAGGCTGCTGGGCTGGAGCGGCAGCCTGATCATCTTTTGACGCCGGCGTCTGTGCCTGCGCGGTTTGCTGCGCCAGACAAGATGCCGCCAATACCATTGTTGCCGTGAAGGTCAACATTATTACTTTCTTAGACATGCAAGATACTCCCAGGCCCATTTTTGGCGATGATGATATTGGTGGCCTAAAATCTCAAGTTTGCCGGGGGTTGGCGAGCCGAATAGTAACAACTTTGCGGGCAATTTTGTAGTTAATTTAATAGTTAGTTTTGTAAGTCATTGTATAGATGGGTGGCAGTGCCATGGATTTAGTGGAAAACCTTACCGCAGATAAACGCGGATGACGCGGATTTCGGATTCGGATTACTGTAATCGCTGATTCACACTCGCCAATCGGGATGAAAAAAGGCAGCTCGGCTATACGTCAAACATCTGCTCTTCCGCCTGTCGCCGACGCAGCAGTCCCGCCATAACTTTGCCACCGGCACGGTCCCACTTCTCAAACTCGGCGGCGGCGCCTTTGTAGTTGCTGGCATTCAACAGGCGCAGCAGCGTGGAATGTTGCAGGTTGCCGGTGCCCAGGTTGAACGTGAAGTCAACCAAAGCGTCAAACTCCGGTTGCGTGAGCACGACCGTTACCATGCGGTTTACGGCCTGGGCCGCGACCTGTATGTCCTGCTGCAGCCATTGCTCTGCCTCTTCCTGAGTGCAGGTCATGCCCAGAGTCACGCCGTGCGTGTGTCCATATCCGATGGTAGGAACGCCTGAGCTATCCAGGTAGGCCTGCAGGCGGCAGCCTTCAAATGATTCTGTGAGGTGGAGTCCATCGAGTGAGTATTCCATGCGAACCGTTCACTTTCGAGCTGTGTTCTTCCGATTGGGTTCCTGATCAGTGTGATCCGTGTTTATCAGTGGTAAGGTTTGGGTTTTCCGATGTCCCGATGACCCGATCCCCCGATCCCCCGATTCATCTACCCTGCGTCACTAGCCACGGCGCTTCTGGAGCTGCTCCACCACGCCATCGAGATCAGGATAGCCGGCCCCAAAGCTGCGTGTGATCCAGTTTCCGCCGCGCTCCACCACTCTCTCGCCATCGGCGAGCACCTCAAACTGGCCGGTCTTGCCCGGCGTAACCATGGCTTCAATGCCCAGCCGCTTTTTAATCAGGGCCACGAGACTCGCGACCTTGGCTTTATTGTTCCCTCACGTCGGGCAGGAACGTATCTCAATCTTCATTCTGTTCTCCAGATTTCCGATCAGTGTTGTCCATGTTCGTCAGTGGTGAGTTTTGTGCTTTTTCGATGTCCCGATTACCAGATTACCCGATTTCCCGATCTCTTGAATTTTCCTGATCAGTGTTATCAGTGTAAATCAGTGGTAAATTCTTGCTTTCCCGCTGTTCTCCCGATCTGTGCTTATCCGTTTGTAGCAGCCGCAAGTCCTTGTTTTTCAATCTCGGCGATTTTGGCAATCATGGCAATTCTGGCAATTTCTTCGTACCCCCGCCCCTACCCCCCTATGTACACCCAATTCCACCCAAGGTCACCCAAGACACCCAAGGATCGGCAGAGGGTCGCAATTCTTTGCCTTTGGTTTTGATTTGGCTAATTGCTAGTTGCCAATTGCTAGCTGCTGTTTTTCAAAGAGCCTTTGATCACACATCACCCTGAGGCGCTGCCGAAATATAGCCGATTTCATGCGGCGAATCAATAGAGAAACTGTGTGATAAAATTCGGGGGCTCCGCGCATCGGTAGAATTCTTAGCTAGTAACTCACATTCAAACCCACGCCTTTTGGATTGGTCCACCATCCACCAGCGCCCAAAATTGGCGTGTCGCGGGGGTTGACAACCCGGGTGCATCGGGTTTATGGTATAAGTTAGTTAAATAACTAATTATTCAGAGTCGGAGAACATGGGAACGGCACAACCGGACAAGCGAACGCGGCTGATTGAGACTGCGACGAAGCTGGCGTATGGGCGTGGTTTCCGAGAGACGAGTCTGGCGGACATCGCGGAGGCGGCTCGCGTGCCGGTAGGCAATGTCTACTACTACTTCAAAACCAAGGAAGATCTTGCCGAAGCCGTGGTGGAGCGGCGCCTGGAGGAGTTTCGCGCAGACCGGGCGGAGTGGGACCGCTTGAGTTCTCCGAAGGAGCGGCTGTTAGCTTTCGTGGGTAGCGTCCAAGCGAACCGGGAGCAACTTGCGCGCGGAGGATGCGCTCTTGGCGGACTGTGCACGGAGTTGCACAAGGAGGGCGGCGCTCTCGCGAAGAAATCCGCGGCGCTCTTCAATGAGCCCATGCGTTGGCTTGAGGAGCAGTTCCGGGCCGTTGGCCATGAAAAGGATTCACGAGAACTCGCGGTCCATTTGTTCTCCGCCTTTCAGGGTATGGCGGCTGTTGCGTTCGGCACCAACGACCGCGAGGTGGTGGTGATGGAGGCAAAGAGGCTTAAAGACTGGATCGGGACCTTGTGACACGCAATCATCGAGCAACCAGGGAGGATCGGCACCATGAAGAAGCTTGAGGGAAAGGTCGCGCTCGTGACGGGAGCGGCGCGGGGAATCGGCGCGGCGATCGCAGAGCGGCTTGCGGACTTGATCGCGTTCGGACGACCCTACATCGCCAATCCCGACCTGGTCTTGCGGCTCGCGACCGGCCCTCCGCTCGCCGAAATCGGCTGGGAAACCGTCTACGGGTCGGGACCACGCGGCGATTTCGACTATCCGGCTATCCATTCAATAGTGTCCGAAGTGCTCGGAAGCCGGGCGTCTTTTATGCGGGGTATTCAATTATGAAACTCACGAGCAATACGATTTTGATCACCGGCGGTGGCAGCGGCATCGGTTACGAACTCACCAAACAACTCACGGCACTTGGTAACACGATTCTTATCACGGGCCGCGATCAAGCTAAGATGGACCGTGCGAAAGCGGCCTTTCCAAAAATTCACACCTTTCGAAGCGACGTTTCCGATCCG
>Ga0137403_10010522_pt1 | contig 10242 bp, 14 predicted proteins | sample CZOMad2_1_16fung_FD_122057 | JGI IMG/M metagenome (GOLD analysis project Ga0137403, IMG submission 122057) | Vadose zone soil fungal communities from Angelo Coast Range Reserve, California, USA - CZOMad2_1_16fungal (Hybrid Assembly) | ecosystem: Environmental > Terrestrial > Soil > Vadose zone... | reverse complement strand
GGCGAGGATCGTCGTGAGTGGGTCGCGGCCGACCAGCGGCCGAAGCGCGGTCACCTGCAGCAGCGCGCCGAGGACGGCCATGGTCAACACCGAGGCCACGAGAGCGATCCAGAAGTTGCCCGTGGTCAGGAAGGCCGTCGTTCCGATGTAGGCGCCCAGCATGAACAGGTCGCCGTGCGCGAAGTTCACGATGTCCATGATCCCGAAGATGAGCGTGAGCCCAGAGGCCACCAGCGCGAGGATCATGCCGTTCACGAGCCCGTTGACGATCTGCACGATGAGCTGGTCGACCGGGATCATCCGGCTCAGACTCCCAGGTACTGGTGGATGACGGTGGCGTCGGCGCGCAGCGCCGCGGCCGGCCCGTGGTGGCGGACGGTGCCCTTCTCCATGATGTACACGCGGTCCGAGACCTCGAGCGTGAGCGGCACGTTCTGCTCCACGAGCAGGATGGCCACGCCGTCCTTGTGGAGGACGTCGATGATCTCGCGGATCTGCGCGACCATGCGCGGCATGAGGCCCTCGGTCGGCTCGTCCAGCAGGATGATGCGCGGCTCGAGCATCATCGCGCGCGCGATGGCGAGCATCTGCTGCTCGCCGCCCGACAGCGTGCCGCCCGCCTGGTTGCGCCGCTCGGCCAGGATCGGGAAGCTCTCGTACACCTTGTCGAGCAGCGCCTGCCGCCGCGTCGCGGTGACCTCCGGCCGATCGAGACCGGTTCGGAGATTTTCCAGCACGGACAGCAGGCGGAAGATCCGGCGATCCTCGGGCACGTAGCCGATGCCCACGCGGGCGAGTCGGTACGGCGGCAGCCCCGCGATGTCGCGGCCGTCGAAGACGATCCGCCCGCCGGAGGGACGCACGATCCCCATGATGGTCTTGAGCGTGGTGGACTTGCCGACCCCGTTGCGTCCCAGGAGCCCGACCACCTCGCCCGGGCGCACCTCGAGCGACACCCCGTGCAGGATGTGCGACTTCGCGTAGTAGGTGTGGACGCCGTCGAGCGTGAGCATCACGTCTTGAGGTAGACCTCTTGCACGCGGGGGTTGGCCTGGATCGCGGCCGGGCTGCCCTCCGCGAGCACCTCGCCGTAGTGGAGCACGGTGATCGTCCGCGCGAGCCCCATCACCACCTCCATGTCGTGCTCCACGATGAGGATGGTCAGGTTCGCCGCGATGCGCCGGATGAGATCGACGGTGGCGTGCGTCTCGGTGACGCTCATGCCGGCCGTGGGCTCGTCGAGGCAGAGGAGCTTCGGCTCCGTGGCCAGTGCGATGCCGATCTCGAGGTTGCGCTGCTCGCCGTGCGAGAGGTTCGCGGCCAGCTCCTCGGCCTTGTCGGCCAGCCCGACCGAGGCCAACACCGTCCGCGCGCGATCGATGACGTCGCGATAGCTGCGGTGATGCCGGAGCAGGCTCCACGAGTGGTGGCGCGACTGCACCGCGATACGGACGTTCTCGAGCACGCTGGCGCCGGGCAGGATGTTGGTGATCTGGTACGAGCGCGCGATGGCCTTCTTCGAGATCCGGTGCGGCGGCAGACCCGTGATGTCGTCGCCGTCGAACAGGATGCGCCCGCCCGTCGGTGCGAGCACTCCCGTGAGGCAGTTGAAGAGGGTCGACTTGCCGGCCCCGTTGGGGCCGATGATGGCGCGAATCTCGCCGCGCGGAATGCTGATCGAAACCCGGTTCAGCGCGGTGAGACCCCCGAACCGCATCGTGAGCGCCTCGGTCGTGAGGATCGCCGACCGGTCGGCCGACGTGCCCCGGCCGTCAGCGGCCGGGGCCGTCGAGCCTTCGGCGCGGGCGTTCACGCCTTGGGGAACGTGCAGGCCGGCGGAACGACCGTCTTGTCCCGGGCAATCACCTCGAGCAGGCGATGCTTGTTGTTGTGGATGTCGAAGATGAACTGGCGGAGGAACGCCTGGTGATCCTCGCGGCGCAGCAGCTTGTCGCCCTGGGGGAAGTCGTCGCCCTCCTTGACCTCCATGCCCTCCAGCGCCTCGATGAGCTTGAGCGATTCCTTCTTGAACTCGGTGTCGCCGGCGGCCCGTCCCTTGAAGCCGGACCGCTGAATGCCGAGCTTGAGGAAGTTCATGGCCTCGAAGTTCGACTGCACGTAACGGTCGGGGTCCGGACCCGATGGGTCCATCTGCTTCAACAGGACTTTCGACTCGTCGAAGAACTTCTTGTGATACGGCGTGTCGAGCGGCTTCGTGAACACGGGGATGTAGCGGTTGACGCCGGTGAAGCCCTCGACCTTCTGCCCGAGCGCGGTGAGATGGGTCGACTCGGCGACGGCGCCGTCACCCGCATACTTGCGGTTCTTGAACAGGCCGAGGTCGAAGGCCTGGGTGGTGAAGGTCACGGCGTTGGCGCCGAACATGATCGCGAAGACGCCGTCGAAGGTCCCCGTGATCTTCGAGATGAACGCCGTCATGTCGGCGGTGCCGAGCGGGATGCCGGTGGTGCCCACGATCTCGCCGCCTTGTTTCTTGATCTGCTCGGCGTAGGCGTCGCGCGTCGATTGCCCCCACGCATAATCGAGGTACACGATGTGCCATTTCTTGGCGAGCTTCTTGACGAGGTGCGGGGCGAAGGCCACGGCCTGCGACGGCGCATAGTCGAACGGACGGAACACGTACCGGCTGCACTTGCTGGTCGTGATCGTCGTGTCCAGGCAGACGCCGATCATGAAGACCGTCTCCTGCTCCTCGAACACGGGCATGCAGGCGAGGCAGACGTTCGACAGGTAGCCGCCCTCGCCGACGTCGACCTTGTCCTCGACGACCAGCTTCTCCGCCTTGCGGCGCCCGACGTCGGGTTTCGACTCGTAGTCGGCGATCACCAGCTCGACGGGCCGGCCGTTGATCCCTCCGGACTTGTTGATGCGGTCCGCGGCGAGCTGAGTGCCGACCAGCGCGGTCTTGCCTCCGGCGGCCGCCGCGCCCGTCAGCGGCTGCAGAACGCCGATCTTGTACGGCTTGGCCTGGCCGAACGCCTCGCGCCACGGCGCGGGCACGAGGATGGTCGCGCCGAGCGCGCCGGCCGCCGCCGCCGACAGACCGAGAAACTGCCGGCGCGTCGTCTTGCCGCTCCACCACATGTCCTTGGTCCAGGGCTCGTTCTGCCAGCGTTCGGCCATGGCTATTCCTCCTGATGTGCCCGGGGGACGGGCACTCGTGAGCGGGAGCAAAGTGTGCGTCTTTCTACACCAAACCGGCGAGGAGGCGCAAGCGGTTCCGGCGCGCGGGATAGGCCCGCGCGCCGGTCAACGGGGACTCAGCGACTGATGCCGGCGGCCACGAGCGCGCGCCGGAGCGCCTCGCGCTCGGCGGCGGGGACCGGCGTGAGCGGCGGGCGCACGTGCGCGGCCGGGATGCGGCCGAGCAGCACCAGCGCTTCCTTCATCCGGTTGTGCATGTCGACGAACGGCGGCGCGTAGAAGACGCGGACGAGCGGCTCGAGCCGCTCGTTGATCCGACGCGCGCCGTCGAGGTCGCCCTTCTGGCAGGCGGCGAACAGCTCCGCCTGGAGGTCGGCGGTGACGCTGCCCATGCCGGAGATCGCGCCGTCGGCGCCGAGCAGGAACGTCGCCATGAGCGACATCGTGAACGCCGAGAGCACCGCGACCGGCCGGCCCGTGGCGCGCAGCGCCCGCAGATTTGCCTCGAACGCGACGATCTCGTTGGACCAGTCCTTGACGGCGACCACCTGCGGAATTTCCGCCAGGCGTGCGAGGGTCTCGGGCGCGTAGCCGATGCCGGAGGCGGGCGGATACTCGAAGGCGACGATCGGCAAGCCGACCGCCGCGACCTCGGCGTAGTGGCGGATGACCATGTCGGGCTTCACCTGGGCGCCCCACATGAAGAGCGTCGGCGGAAACAGCAGCACGCCGGCCGCGCCCGCCGCCTTCGCGTCCTTCGTCAGCTCGACGGCCTCGGCGGTACCGTCGGTATACACGCCGGCAACGACCGGGCACCCGCCCGCGACCTCGTCGAGGGCCACCGCCAGCGTGCGCCTTCGCTCCTCGCGGCTGAGCGACGCGACCTCGGCGGCGTGGCCGTTGGCCACGATGCCGGTCACGCCCGGCGTGTCGGCGAGCCAGCGCAGATGCCTGCGGTAGGCGGGCTCGTCGACGGACAGGTCCGCCTTGAAGGGCAGGATGTTGGCGGGCATGATCCCCGAGAACTTCAGCCGCTCGCGCATGACGTGCTCCTTATGATTTGGCGTCGGGGCGCCTTCGCAGGGCTCCGGCGCCCGACGGTCGGCGACTCACCGGTCGGCGATGGCGCCGCTCCGGCGCCCGACGGTCGGCGACTCACCGGTCGGCGATGGCGCCGCTCCGGCGCCCGACGGTCGGCGACTCACCAGTTGGCGACGGTGTCCCGGACTTGCTTGGATGATACGACGCGTCCGTAGGCCCGCGCGATGATATCGAGGGTGGCCCGCTGGATCTCGGGCCATAGCGTCGTGACGCCGTCCTCGACGACCGTCACCCGATACTCGCGGTTGAAGGCGCCGATCACCGTCGCCAGCACGCAGACGTCCGTCGCGCGAGCGCGTCGATGACCCGCGCGCTCGGGGAGCCCGCCAGGCAGGACGACGACGGCATGCCGAAGCCGCGGGGCGCGCCGGGCGCGACCGGCTTGTGCTCGGGATGCAGCTCGCCGACGAGCAGCGGGACGTCGGGCGAGTAGACGAACGCCGTGAACACCACGGGCAGGCGCTTGGACCGGAAGAGGTCGACGAGCTCGCGGATCACCGGCACGGACGCGCGCGCCGCTGGAACCTCCATCGCCTCGCCGGGATCGACGAAGCCGCGCTGCATGTCGACCACGAGCAGCGCCGTGCGGCCGGGCTCGGGGGCCAGGATGCGCTCGAAGGTCGCCGTCCGGTCGTTCACGCTCCACCGGCGGCGGCGACGATCTGGGCCGCGTGCTCCTCGGCGTGCTCGCCGATGCGCCGGGCGAGGGACTCGATCGACATCGCGCCGAGCGAGGGATGACGGCCCTCGCGCGACCACGCGGCGTCCGGCAGGGTCTGCAGCAACCGCGCGAGCTGCTCGTGCTCGCCGACAATCGTCTCGAGCAGGTGAGTGGCCGTCTCGCCGCGGGCGAGGCTGGCGCGGCGGTAGCCCTCCTCGTCGAAGTCCGCGAACGCGGGCGCGTCCTCGTAGAGCAGCCGGCGGATGCGCAGCCCGTAGACGTGGACGATCACGTCGCGCACGTGCGTCAGCGTCTCCAGCGCCGACCATTCTCCGTCGCGCGGGGGGCGGTCGAAGCGCGCGCGCGACGCGCCGTCCACGGCGCGTCGAATGACGTCGGCCGACCCGCGAATCCGCTCGATGAGGACGCGATGCTGTGGCGTCATGCGATCCTCCCTAGAAGACGCGACGGGCCTGGCGCAGGCCGGTGAGGAAGAACATGAACGAGCAGGCCAGCGCCGGGGCGTACTGCTCCCGCGTCGCCGCCGCCAGCGAGCCGGCGAGCCACGGCGCGGAGATCAGCAATTCGTGCACGACTTCGGGCCTGCTCAGCGCACGCAGGTCCCTCCACTCGACCTCGCGGCGGCGCGCGTCCATCCCGGTGTGGTTACTTCGACGCGGGGATGGTGGGCATGCCGGTAGAGAATCCCTTGGCCACGAGCGCGTCGCGGTAGTTCTTCATGAAAGTCGCCAGCTGCTCGGCGCTCTCCGGCTTGGCCAGCGCGCGCAGCATCCCACCGTACATGTTCTCCGTCATCCTCGCCATCGCCGGACCCATCATGTCCATCTGCTGCTGCATCTGCTCCCGCGACGCCGACGGCGACGGACGCGCCTGGGCCTCCGCGCCCGAGGCAGCCAGGAGGGGCCCAGCCATGATCGGACCCCCGTTCGATTGCCGGTTCATTTGCCGGCCTCGTTGGTCGTCGGGCTCGTGCCCGGGAGCCGCAGCGATTCGTCAGACTGCCAGTAGCCGAGCCACCACGTGCCGTAGCCGTCGCGGTACGCGAGATAGATCAACGGCCACGAGTACCAGACTTGCCACACGCCCGCCTCCCCCTGCACGTGGCGAACGGTGGCCATGACGCTCGGTACGGAGAGCGCCTGCGCCCACGGCACGTGGGTCAGGGTTGAGCCACGCGGTGACGCGAGCAGGCGCCGCAGGAAGTCCTCGGTCTCCGCGCGGCTCCGGAACAGCGTCGCGTCGGACCACGTGATCTCGAGCGCGCTGATGCGCCCGGCGACCGTCGCGCCGAACGGACCGCGGTGCCTCAGATCGCGCACGATCCGGAATCGGATACTGAAGGAGCCGCCGCCCGACGCGTCCGGATCCGGCTCGCTCCCGCCGTCACGCGCCTCGCGCGAGAGCCCGGGTGGGGGCTGCACGGGCGGATCCACGAACGTCACCGCGACGTCGCCGGCGGCGAGGAACGCGACCAGCGCGAGCGCGGTCACCGCGCGACCACCGCGGCGGCGTTGATGAAGGCCGCTGCCTGCTGCAGGGCGACCCGCGCTTCCGGCATGAAGCCGTCGAGCATCGGCCAGGCGTGAAACAGGTCGTGGAAGATCTCGAGCCTGCTGATGCCTCCCGCCTGTCTGATCTTGTCGTGCACCCGGCGCGCGTCGCCGAGATACGCGCGGGCGAACGCCGGGATGCTCGTCGGGCGAAACGTCGGACACCGCCCGTCGTTGGCCTGCAGGGAGACCCCCGTGCCCGCGAGGTCGGTCCACGGGGAAAACGCCACGGCGCACGCGGGCAGGGGCAGCCCTTCGTTGCGAACGCGCACGAGCGTCGCGAGCGCGAGCCCGCCCCCCGCCGACGTTCCGGCGAGCGCGAGCGAGTCGGGCGAGGTTCCCTGATCGAGCAGCCATCGATAGGCCGCGACCCCGTCGTCCAGCGCGGCCGGGAACCGGTGCTCGGGAGCGAGGCGGTAGTCCAGGCTGAAGACGCGCCGGCCGGCGAGCCGCGCGAGCCCGGCCGTGATCGGGCGGTCGCTCGCGGGGGAGCCCGCGACGTAGCCGCCGGCGTGAAAGTACAGGATGACGCCGTGCTCCGGCCCGGCCGCGCGGATCCACTCGCCGCGCACGCGTCCGTCATGGACCGTGTCGATCCGCACGGCGCGGGTCCGAAGCCACTGGAGCGGGCCCGGCGCCCCGAAGACGCGACGCGCCCGCCGTGCCAACGCCCGATCGTCGCCCCACGTCAGACGACGCATGAGCACGCGTATCGCGACGGTGAAACAGCGCGCCTGCCAGCTCGGCATGACGTCCTCAGCGATCGGCGTGACCGAGGCTCTTGCCGGGGGCGATGGCGTCGCGGACCAGCTGCTTGAGCTCCTTGACGTCGGGGAAGCGGCCGCGGTCGTGGCGGGACCAGAGCATGGTGGCGCCGACGCGCACCTCGAAGATGCCGCCGGCGCCGGGGACGAGCGCGACCTCGCCGATCTCCGCCTCGAACGTCGTCAACAGCTCCTGCGCCATCCAGGCCGCCCGCAGCAGCCAGCGGCACTGCGTGCAGTACTCGATCTCGACGCGCGGGCGAGGCGTGACGGCCATGCCCCAGCGTACCGCGGACGGCCGCCCGGAATCGAGTCTCCGGTCAGCGCTTCGCCGCATTCGCCAGGGCGGGAAGGATCTCCGTGGCGATGATCTCGACCTGCGCGGGCTAGTAGCGGTAGGGGATGAGGATCAGGCGGTTGCCGGCTCACTCGACAGGTTGAGGCATCTTCCATTGCCATTGACGTAAGCGCCAGCCAGTTCCCTTAATTGCCAGTGCCCCGGCATAGCCGGGAGCAGGTCGGAGGGTATAGAGCGACCAACGCTTGGCTGGAACGACATCGTTTGAGGCAACGTAAAGATCTATAGGAGTATCCATAGGATGGGTTGTCAGGGGGACAGAAAAACTATTCAACGGTATCGCGAGACCCTCGCCACAGGCTTTAAGGTAAGCCTCCTTCTTTGTCCAACAACTGAAAAAGCCTTCGGCGTAGAGATGGCTCGGGTGAGCAATCAAATAGTCAACTTCAGCTGTTGAAAAGAAACGCCGCGCGATATCGGCGTAATCAGATTGCGCCCGGATGTATTCGAGATCGACGCCGACGTTGGAGGCAGTGGCGATGGCGATGAGGGCAAGACCGGCTGAGTGAGAGAGATTGAATTTGAGTCGGTTGCCGAATTCAGGGCTAAGGTCAGGCTTGCCGAATGCGTTGTAAACAAAGCTTATTTGGCTAGGTTGGGTCTGGAGATAGCGCCCTAAGAGGTCACGCAGCACTCCGCGCGCGACAATGAAACGCTGCTGATCGCGCTCGAATTGAAAACGTGCACTCCGGGTACGTTCATCAGGGGTTAGGGTCGCATAGAGGCGAGCGGATGTTTCAGGCGGAACGTCCAGACTGGCGCACCAACTATGAACTTCGTCGGACGCCAGTTGAAAAGAGCTCGGTAGTGGCGGGGTGAGAGACATCGCGGTCGTCGTCAGCTGGCGGTCACCTCGATCGTCGGCGAGCAGTCGCCCAGGTGCACCGCGTCGGCCATCGCGACTCATACCAGCGTGCCGAAGGTTTAGCGCCTGCCGAGGCCTCAGCCTCTTTATCGACTATTCCGGCACCCCATAATTCCATATTGCGCGGGTTCCAGCCCCGACGCTGGCACGCCGACATACAAACTCGTTCCCAAGAAAATGCCCGTGCGCACCCCCACAGCAGAGGGCCCGATGAAAGACCGTCACTTGCCTTTTCCAGGGCCCGCACTATCCCGAAGGGTGACCGGCGTCGAGCTAGATGAGTCGAGTGGAGAGTTAGGCTCGGGGAGGATGATGGTGACCTCTTCCCCTTCCCCAACATCGGGTAAGTGCGAGATGTCAAGAACGATCACGTACTCGTGATCCAGCAGCTTGTTCACCCTCTGGCCGCGGACAAGGTAGGTCACCTCCTCGTTCGGAACGTGTGCCACCAAGCCAACTCGAGTGTCCACCTCCACCTTCACGTGGCAGTGGTAATCGATGCACCATCCTTTGGGCAGCGTCTTGACCTGTAGGATCTTGGTCTTCCACGTGTAGTTCCGGTGTTCGGGTGAAGGGTTCTCGAAAAGCATGCCGCCAATCCGGAGCATGTTGTAGTAGACGGGCGTCACGCCGAAGCGGAGCACGTCGCTTGCGCCGGCGTGGATGATGGCATCGAGCCCGATGCCTTCGGCGTGGATGGCCTCGACGACCTCGTCGAACCGATGCTTCTGGAGCGCGGTCTGGTTGTCCAGGTTGCCCTTCTCGATTGCCGCGAGGTCCCCCTTCTCAGGGCAACAGAAGTGCGTCGCGATGCCCTCCAGGTGGAGCTTCGGGCTCTGGTTCACCGCGCGCGCAAGGGCCAGTGCATCGTCCGGCATCACGCCTTCCCGGGACAGTCCAGTGTCAATCCAAAGGTGCACCTTCAGGATACCGCGGGCGCGTTGCAGCAGGCGATTGGCCTCGTCTACCCACGCCAGGCTATAGGCCGCCGGCTCCAAGTCGTAGTGAAGCAGCACCGGGGCGTAGGACGCCTCGGTCAGGTAGAGCACCATGATCGGTGCATCCACACCCGCCTCGCGCAGGGCGATCCCATCTTGCGCGTTGGGCACACAGAAATAGTCGACCTTGGCGGCCCGTGCCATGGCGTCGGCGAGCCATCCGACCGGTTCCCCATTCTTGAGCACGGCACAGAGCGTGACGCCGCGCGGAATCAGGTCCCGTACCCGCTTGACCTGCTGCTGGAACGTCGGGACGTCGACCTCGGTAATCGGAGCGTCGCTCTTCCCGTGGGTCGTATAGACGTAGCGTACGGGCATCCGGAACTCGGCGCCGTCCAGCGTGATGGTCAGGGTCACGGACTCCGGGCGCGAGTGGGCCGGCGTCCGACAGAGGTAGCGAGCGGATGTCGCATCGTACTCGCCCGGGCTGGCGGCGTGCTGGCCGAACTGGCAGGCTATCGAGGCGGCCCCGATCGCAGCCGCGGGTTCCTCCACGTCGATGAACACGAATCGGTCGCCCTCGATCGGCCCCGATCCTGGCGTGAATCGCAGCGGCCGTGCGCTCCTCTCCGTTGGCGTCTGTCTCCTGCACGCCCAATTCCCGAGCGCCGGGAGCGCGGCGATGAACGCGATCATCGATGCCACCCCAAGGGCACGAGCGCCACGCGGCGCGTCGCTTGCCCTCCGGGTACGTTCATCAGGGGTTAGGGTCGCATAGAGGCGAGCGGATGTTTCAGGCGGAACGTCCAGACTGGCGCA
>Ga0137403_10010521_pt1 | contig 10243 bp, 13 predicted proteins | sample CZOMad2_1_16fung_FD_122057 | JGI IMG/M metagenome (GOLD analysis project Ga0137403, IMG submission 122057) | Vadose zone soil fungal communities from Angelo Coast Range Reserve, California, USA - CZOMad2_1_16fungal (Hybrid Assembly) | ecosystem: Environmental > Terrestrial > Soil > Vadose zone... | reverse complement strand
GGGGGCCGTGCCGCTCACCGATACTGTCATGTTGTTATTGGGGGGTGGGGTCACGATTGAGTTTGCCGTCACCGTCCAGTCGAAGGTTACCTGGGTGCCAGCGGCGGACGTCAGGCTGCTTAGATTCGCGCTCTTGGTCCAGCCTCCCGGCACCGTCAGGGCTGCACTCAGGTTCGTCCAGCTGCCGCTGCCCGCAGGCGTAAATTGCACGCGAACGGTAAAGGTTTGGTTGGTGTTTACCCCGTTGTCCGTAGCGCCGGCCGGAGAAACGATTGAAAAGGCGTTGATGTTGATCTGACGATTGGCGTCGGTGAAGGTCGTCCGCGCCTGTGAGCTCGCGCCCACCGCGGTCAAGTAGTAGCGCAATCCAACGTCGTGATCTTCAAGCAGGTATTGCACGCCGGAAATGTCGCCGGAGCTATCGGCCACCGTAGTGACCACTTCGTCGGGATGGAAGGGCGTGGCCAGGTCTTCGTGGAAGGTCAATGTAACGGTCTCACCCGGCTGCCAGCCGCTGCCGCTCACATTGGCGTATTCGCCGGGAGCGTAGTCGGCTTTGTCAGTGAACAGAGTTGCAAAACCGTAGACCTCAGATCCAGCTTGTCCGCCTCCACCGGCGACGAACAGCCGACCATCCGTATGGAGCGCAGAGCCCGATGCGTTTGCGCGTCCGACGGACATGCTTCCGGTGCCAACAAAATTCTTCGACCACGGGTAATAGAGTTCAGCAGAACCCACGGGAGAACCGCCCGAGCTTCCGCCGACGATCAACACCGCGTTGTTGTCATTCAGACGAAATGCAAGATGCCCGCTTCGCGGGGTGGACATCGAATCGCCCGCCGGAGAGAATCCGCCGCTGCTGTAGATCTCAGCCGAGGCGAGATCGCCCGAGCCGTCATTGCCACCAGCCACCAAGATCTTTCCATCGAGCAAGTTGGTTGCGGAGGCACCGCTGCGTGCGGCAGCCATGCCCGGCCCTGCTGAGATGGAATCGGTCTTGGGATTGAAAATGTCTGAGGAAGTCAGCGCCTGGCTTCCATCCGATCCACCCACCAATAGGACCCGGCCATCCGGCAGCAAGGCCGCCGCGTGATTAGTCCTGGGCGCGGACATAGTGCCGGCGTGGCTGAAACTATCGCTCGACGGATCGTAGATCTCGATGCTCGAGAGCACTCCTGCGGAGCTGTCACCACCAGCGATCAGAACTCTTCCATCCCCGAGCAAGGTCGCGGTGTGACCCGACCTTGGATCGGACATGGTTCCGGCAGACGACCACGAAGCACTTCCGGAGTGGTAGATCTCAGCTGCATTGGTCGCAGTTCCAGCGGAGGTGATGCCGCCGGTCACCAGAACTGCGCCGCTTTCCAGGAGCACAGCCGCGTGATTCTTCCGTTCCGAAGCCATCGATGCTACGGACGAGAACGAGCCCACAGAGTAGATGTCTGCGCTGGCAACAGAACCATTGCCATCGCTCCCACCGACTACCAGCACCCGCCCATCTGGAAGTAGCGTCGCTGTGGCATCTGCCCTGGAAGTAGCCATCGAGTCGGATGATTGCCAGGTGCCGGTAGATACGTTAGGTATGGATCCGCTCAGCAGCAATGCACTCAAAAGGGTGCCCACAACGACGGCTGATGCGACACCAAGGGGGAAAGGCTTGATTGACATAGGCACCTGTGGGAGCTACCTGGTTCAAAAGCAACCTGAGTACCACCTGACGTTTCGCGAATTCTGAGAGAGGATTGTGGGTCGGTATCGATTTTCTGCGGTGTTGTGCCCTTGCAGAGTGTCCGACAATTCGAACAGCGGCCTGCTCCGGGTGTTTCCAGAAAGCTACACTGCGAATCAATTTCGATACGCAGGACGATCGAGCGAAGTACGCGTGGCGCGGCTTGAATCCTGCCATCGCCATGTGAACGTGCGCACGCGGGCCGCGCGTGCATCCATTGATCTGATCTCGGATGGAAGACAATGAGCAAGCGGCACTAGCGTGGGCGCGTCTTAGCCCGGTCGCACGGTGTCATTTCTTGTCGAAGTCACTGCGATCTCGAGCGATCCTGGTGCAGTCGGCAATCGCCTGGGCGAGTCCGCACGAGCACGCATGTCCCATTACCGCGCCGATGACCGATCGTGCCGTGCAGTCATCCGCGTGGCAGAGATATTTCTCAAGACGTCTAAACACAAGCTCCGATGTGTAGTCATCGGGCGGAGTCGTGTGATGAGGGTCCACGGTCTACCTCAGTTGGGGGAGGCAGAATTTTGCGTGATTCTGACCTAAAACTTGGGCAAATGCAAGAACCTCTTGCATCACTACCCTCGGTGAAATGACCCTGCCAGTATCCTAGGGCGCACTATTATTAGCTCTCCTGCCAGGCGAACTGCCGCAGTGATCGAAGCGGACACTACGATTGCAGTTTTTGTTTTTTGGTAAGCCAAGCGAACAGGCCAGGCGAGCATTAGCCGGACCTCAAATCGTCGCTTTTGCTTTCGGCGGTGCTAACGAGCAGATCTCTGCTTGGGCATGGCCCCCGGGTCCGCCCTTGAAGATTGCTTTTTTAGGGGCAAGGGCTGTAACAGTTTCTCCAAGGCCAGCAGAACGGACTCCGGGCCCTCTCTTGAATCGATCGCCGAATGCGCAACAACGGGCAAATCCGAGCCCGACGCGTGGAGAACCAGAATGCGAGCGGTAGGACGTATCAGGCGGGCCTTTGCGACCAGAACTTCGCGGTCGTCTCGATCTAAACTGTGCCCGATGATCACAGCATCCGGGAAGTTTACATAGAGAAGTTGCTCGGCTAATGATCGTGTCCCTGCCGAAAGCACTTCATATTGCTGATGCTTGCAAAGCAATACTTCGGAGGCGAGTAGGCCTGCGTCGCGCTCGACGATCAAAACCATCGCCTTCGGCATATACAACCTTTATTCAGGAGGAGGGACATGGATTGTGCCCCACTTTATAAGCAATTTCAATACCAATCCCCCTGCGATCACCGTGGGGTTGCAAATCAATCCCGCCTCATGCTGCCACGAAACCAAGGGTTGGGTGTGGCGTTTTTAGGCTTCTTCTGGCCCTTCCTCGAACCTTATTTTGCTATTGATTAACTTGCTATTAAAGCTATAATACCTAGGCTTTAAGGTACTCACCTTAGGGACTTAAGCGGACCCCGGGCCCCCAACCAATGAAGTGCCATTTCGTCGATTCCCGTTTCGATTTTTTTCAAGTCTTATCTCAAAAGCTTGGCTCTGAATTTGAATTTAGCCCAGCCTCTCCCTGCACGGACCAACTGAGATCTTGCGATGTCGTTCTACTCGGAATTCCCGCCGCTAGCGACAAAGTATTTCAGGAGAGACTCCTTCTGCTGCAAAAGATCATGCGCACTCCCGGCGCTGCTCCGGTAGTAGCCTGCGTACCGCAATCGGAACGAGAGGTAGCGCGGGCGGTTTTTGAAGCCGGCGCCTATGATTTTTTTGTTGAGACCAGTTCTATCGAAGAGCTTCGCATCGTGCTTCGCCGCGCCGCCAAGTTCAAGGAAATGACAGACGAGCTGGACCGTCTGCGCAAAGAGTCGGTAGGCAGCGTGGACTTTCGCGATGTTGTCGGCGCAAATCCAAAGATGCGCGCCGTGCACGCCTTTGCGGCTCGGGTCGCCGATTCGGAGACCAGCATACTGATCACCGGGGAGACCGGTACCGGGAAGGACCTGCTGGCGCGAACCATTCATGATGTCAGCAAGCGCAAATCCCAACCTTACGTAAGCGTTTCCTGTGCCAGCCTTCCTGAGCATCTGATCGAAGCGGAATTGTTCGGACACGAGCGCGGCGCCTTCACCGGAGCTAATCACAGCCGTCAGGGCCGCTTCGAGGCTGTGCAAGGCGGCACTCTGCTACTCGATGAGATCGGCGAGATTTCCGCGGGTTTGCAGGTGAAACTCTTGCGCGTGCTGCAAGATGGTCTGTTTGAACGCCTGGGTAGCAATACTCCGCGCAAGTTTTCCGGACGCATCATCTGCTCCACTAACCGCAATCTTCGAGAGATGGTGCAATCAGGCCGGTTCCGCGCCGACCTGTTTTACCGCCTGAACACGATTGAGATCTGCGTGCCGCCTCTGCGCGAGCGCCGCGACGACATCCTGGCGCTCTCTTATCACTTCATGCAGCATTTTGCGGCGAAATACCAGCGCCCAACCCATCGCATCTGCGCCGCTGCGATGACCGGCTTACAGGAGTATGGTTGGGCCGGAAATGTGCGCGAGCTTCAGCATGTGATCGAAAGGGCTGTCGTCATGTGCGACGGTCCGGAGATCCGCATGGAGCAGCTGCCAGAGCAGTTCGTGGAATACTCCACTCCGCTTGGCGTGACTTTCGAAAACGAGGTACGCGACTTCAAGCGCCGGCTGATCCAGCGGGCCCTGGCGGAATATGGCAATAACAAACTACAGGCAGCGCGCTCTCTGGGAATGGCTCGCTCATCTCTGCACCGCCTGATCGAGGAACTGGAAGTCTTTCCGAGACAGCACCCCCCGGCTACCACCGCCGTTCACTAACGAAAGCTTTGTTTGGGGCGTGCCGTCCTCCGCGGTGGTGCCCCGTCTTTTCCACTCCGCATGTGGCAGGTCCGACTTTTTCCTGTCCCGTTTTCCGGACACCTTCCCAACAAACTTTGTCGCAAAAACTGAACATCCCCATCTTAGCTAACCATCTCTTCATCCAGTTTTCTCTCTGATCGGCGAATGGCTATGCGTTTGGGCAGAGTTGCACTTGGATTGCATAGATGAACGTGAAACTGGGCTCCACGCCTAGAGGAGAACAACCATGAAAGAGTTACTTCGCAATCTGTGGCTCGATGATGGCGGACAGGACGTTGCCGAATACGCGCTGATGTTGGCCGTGATTCTGGTCATCGTCGCCGGCACCGTCGCTGCCATCGGCACCAACGCTGACATCATCTTCGGCAAAGCGAGAGACGCGATCAAATAGAAGGTGGCCACCAGTCTTGGCCAAATTCGAAGTGATCAGGAGGATGTCCCGATGAAAACAATGCTTTGCGCCTTGTGGTCAAACGACGCCGGACAAGACGTTGCCGAGTACGCGCTACTGCTGGCGGTCCTCTTGGTCGTCGTCGCCGGCGCAGTCGCTGCCATTGGCACCAATGCCGACATTATTTTCGGCAAAGCCAGAGACTCGCTGAAGTAAGGATCCGTCGATGGCAGAGATGCCGATTCACCTTTGATGTGAACCTGACCTACGCGGCAGGGGTCACAAAACCCTGCCGCAATATTTTCTTATGGCTTTGACTGCTCTCATTATCGCCTTTGTACTAGCCGCAGCGCTGTTCGACGTGCGGACCGGTATCATTCCACGGCAACTGTCGTTGTTCGGTCTTATCTCTGGCCTTTTGTTCCACGCGTTTGCCGGCGGGCTCCTCTCGGCGGTGACCGCCGCAATCATCGGCTTCGCCGTCGGCCTCACCTTCTTTCAGCTGGGCGCCATCGGCGGCGGTGACGTGAAGCTGATCACCGCATTGGGGGCCCTGCTTGGGCTCAGGAGCTGGGTGGTCGCCATGGAAGTGGCGGTGATGATGGCGGCGCTCATGGCGCTGGCCGAGGTGACCCGGCGGGGACTGCTTCGTCGTACCTGCCGGAACATCTTCGAGATCTGTAAGTCGATCTACAACTTTGGTTTCAAGGCGCATCCGCATATCAACGTCAACAACCTTTCCATGGTCCGCACCCCGTTCGGAGTGGCAGCCGCGTGCGGCACGGTGTTTGCGATCTGGGTAGCAAGATGAGCTTGCAGCGAACAGAACGCGGCGCGACGCTGGTCGAGGCGGCTCTCACCATCCTTCTGTTCTTCACGCTGATCTTCTCGATTCTGGAGTTCGGACGCGCTTACAACGTCTATCAGCTTGCTACCAACGCGGCGCGCGAGGGTTCCCGCTTCTCGGTAGCTCCCTTCCCCGGAACCTCTACACTGCCCGCCGCCGGTGACGTCGAGACCCATGTTCGCGATTTTCTTGCTTCAGCGAACGTGAGCGGCGCCAACGTGACCGTGGACCAGACTGCCGTCGGCAGTACCGTGAACGGGGTTGTGCTGGTGTCCACCGAGGTGCACGTCCAAGCCCCTTACAGCTTCATCTTTTTTCCTTTTGGCACGATCCAAATGAACGCGAAGGCGGTGATGCGTAATGAAAATAATTGACCTGCATCGCTGTGATCGTGGCACCCAAATAGCCGAATTCGCTTTGGTATTACCGCTGTTGTTGTTCATCTCCCTGGGAATCATCGAAGGCTCGTCGTTCATCCGGGTACACCAGATCATCAACAACGCCGCCCGGGAGGGTGCGCGCTTGTCCAGTCTTCCGGAAAACGCTCCTAGCACCGTAGTACCGGATCCCACACCGCAAATCAAAGACGCGGTGGTTGCATACGCACAGAAGAACGGGGTCACACTTTCGCAAGCGGATATCACAATCGAACAAAACAAGACGATTACCACCTCAGCTGCAACTACATATAAAGCGTCGCAGGTGGTTGTGACTTACGGCTATCCCACTCAATGGCTCTCAAAGTTGCCCTGGTTCAACGTGCCCCCGACGGTGAATTTAAAAGCGACTGCGGAATTCGTGAATTTTTACTAAGGCGGAAACTATGAACCGAAAAAGACTGTACCTGATCGCAGCTCTGGCGCTCACGCTGGCCGCTTTCACCAGCTTGCTGGTCTACAAGGCGCTGAACTCAAACCTGGCCAACGCCAAAGGTCCCATGATCACCGTGGTAGTTGCAGCAGTAGACCTCGATCCAGGCGCGCGCCTGGAAGAAAAAGACCTGCGCCTGGTGAAGCTCCCCGACACTGATCTGCCGGAAGGCTACTTCCAGAACCCGACTCAGATCGTGGGTCGCGGCGTGATTGTTCCCATCATCAAGAACGATCTGGTCCTGGACCGTAAGCTCGCTTCCGAGAAGGCCGGCTCGGGCTTGCCCTCCATGATCCCCAGCGGCATGCGCGCCGTTTCGGTGAAGGTCAATGACGTGGTGAACGTTGCCGGATTCGCCGTTCCGGGAACGCGTGTGGATGTACTGGTCACCGGCAATCCCGATAAATCGAATGATCCTGGAAACGTGACTACGACTACCGTGCTCGAGAACGTACAAGTACTGACTGCCGGGACCAAACTGCAGCAGGCCTCGGACGGCAGCGCGCAGAACTTCCCGGTCATCACCTTGCTGGTGTCACCCGAGGACGCGCAGAAGCTGACTCTCGCCAGTATGGAGGGAAGGATCCAGCTCGCGTTGCGTAATCCGCTCGACACAGACAAACCCAGTCCCGTCGTCCTGAGGAACGCGATGCTGTATGGAACCCCAGCTGCTCCGGTTGTGCGGAAGAGGCAAGCAAAAGTAGTGGTGCCGGCCTCGATCCCGGTGTACACCGTGGAGCTGATCCGCGGGGACAAGCGCGACGTCGCAAGGTTTTGAAGAAATAGTTACGGTAAGTGCGGATTGAGAGGAAAGAATGAAGATCAACGAGTTCATGGCCGCGGTTGGGATGGGGCTGGCGTCCTTGATGGTTACTCCACTAAGGGCGCAGGACGTGCCGCAAGTTCCAGCAGGCGTAACCCAGGAGCAGCTCCCGCCGACCTCGGCCCCTCTACGGGTGATGGTTGGAAAGTCCGTCCTCATCAACACCAGCGACCGGCTCAAGCGCGTTTCCGTCACCGATCCGGCGATCGCCGACGCACTCGTTGTCACTCCCAACCAAGTGATGGTGCATGGGCGCGCACCCGGCGAGGTCTCACTCTTGCTTTGGGATGAGAACGAGCACTCCCGCACCTTCGATCTTCGGGTAGACGTAGATGTCACGTCAGCTGCACAAGAGATGCACTCCATCTTCCCGGAAGAAAAAATCAATGTAAGCGCGTCCCGCAGTGCGGTCGTACTCTCTGGCCACGTATCAACGAAAGAGGATGCGGAGCGCGCCGGGATGATCGCCGGCGCTTTCTCCAAGAACGTGGTGAACGTGCTGAGCTTCGGGCCGGTGGGCGCGCAAGAGATCCTGCTTGAAGTAAAGTTTGCAGAAGTAAGTCGCTCAGCCCTCCTGCAACTAGGCGTCAATCTGTTCTCCACCGGCGCGGCGAATACTTTCGGACAGACCAGCACGCAACAGTTCAGTCCATTTGCCGGGAGCAACATCGGCGCCGTTCCGCCGGGTACGGTGCCAGGCTCGGTGCCAGCTGGGAACCACCTTGCGACCAGTGGGATCGGTGCCACAGTCCGTGGTCAACCAGCGTCATTCGGCATGAACGATCTGCTTAACGTGTTCCTGTTTCGCACGGATATCAATCTCGGCGCTGTGGTGAAGGCCTTACAGCAGAAGAACGTGCTGCAGATCCTGGCTGAGCCAAACCTGATCGCGGTTAATGGGAAAGAGGCGAGTTTCCTCGCGGGTGGAGAATTCCCATTCCCCGTAGTGCAAGGGACCGCTGGATTAAATTCGGTGACTATCCAATTCAAGGAATTCGGCGTGCGGCTGCGTTTCACGCCGGCCATTATGCCGAATGGCAATATTCATCTTCGGGTGAGTCCCGAGGTCAGCACGCTGGACTTTGCCAATGGGCTCACCATTTCGGGCTTTGTTATCCCCTCGCTCAGTACTCGTCGCGCCGATACCGAATTCGAGATCAAAGACGGCCAGAGCTTCGTGATCGCCGGGCTGATGGACAATCGGCTAACCAACAATGGCTCCAAGGTTCCTGGCCTGGCTAGCATTCCCATCCTGGGGACATTTTTCAAAAGCAAGAACCTGAGCAAGTCGAACGATGAGCTCATGGTCCTGGTGACCGCACGGCGGGTCTCGCCATCAGACACGGTTCCTAACTTGCAGAAATTCCCCGAAAAGTTCCTCGATCCCGGCAAATTCGACGGCAAGCCCAAAGGAGGTCAATAGAGCCATGAGAAGCAGACGACGTGAACCGCAAAAAGGAATGACCATCGCGATGGTGGCGCTGTGCATCGTGGTGTTGTTCGCGATGGCGGCCTTGGCCATTGACCTTGGCATTCTTTACACCGCTCGCACCAGCGCGCAACATGCCGCTGACGCGGCCGCGCTCGCTGGCGCGTTTACCTTCACCAACAGCGCTGCCCCACAACCCGCTTCTGCCAGGGAAGCAGCGATCGCGACCGCGGCCGCCAACAAGATCCTCGGCACATCCGTGGTCGTGAGCGCGGACAACGTGGATGTTAATCCCGGAGCGCGCCGCGTGACAGTGACTGTTCCGCGCACCAGCGCGGGCGGAAATCCAGTGGACACGTATTTCGCTCGCGTACTGGGCCATAACAGCTCCGATGTCTCCGCCAAAGCGACGGCGGAAGCGGGATTTCAGGGAAGTGCCTCGCGCTGCGTCAAGCCCATTTACATTCCCAACACATTGCTTAGCTCTCAGACGACCGCGAAGCTTGCATGCAGTAACAAGGAGGTCATCTTCGACGCTGCGGGCGACACGACATCGTTTGCAACCCCACTGATTCCCAGCAAGAAGCCAGTGCAGATCCAATCCACAAGTCCGCCAAACGCCATGGTACCAAGTCAATTTTATGCCCTCGATTTTGGCAGCGGCGGAAATACATATCAGTGCGCATGGGGGCAATGCTTGAACTATTGCTCAGGCACATCGGAAATCGCGTGCGGCAGCAAGTATCCGGTGGAGACCGGCGCACTGAACGGCCCAACCAGGCATGGGGTAGACGATCTGATAGGCAAGCCGCCTGACAAGTGGCTCAGTAGCGGAAAATACGACGTCAACGGGGTGACAATGACGACGAGCAAATCACTGGTGGTCGCACCCGTGTGGGACAACTGCGACCCCGCTAACGTGATTGTTTCCGGTAAGAGCGGACAAGAAGTCGCAGTCATCGGCTTCGTGGAACTCTTTATCGACGGTATGACGGGTAACGATGTCAAGGCGCACGTGGTGGCGCCTATCAAATGCCCGAACCCCGGTGGTGGCGGCGGCGCGGGCAATCCTAACCCAAGCACCGGGCCGTATGCCATCCCGGTTCGACTCGTGCAGACGCAGTAGATAGAGCAACACCGAGGAACCATGTCTGAATTGACGGTAGCAGTCATCGCCAGCGATGAAGAACAACGGACCATCCTGAAGATGATGGTGGACGGGACGGCGGTGGCGCGCACCATGCACACCCTGAGTTCTTATCCAGCGGCCGCGAGCGATGCCAGCGCAAGAAAGCTG
>Ga0137403_10010520_pt1 | contig 10243 bp, 13 predicted proteins | sample CZOMad2_1_16fung_FD_122057 | JGI IMG/M metagenome (GOLD analysis project Ga0137403, IMG submission 122057) | Vadose zone soil fungal communities from Angelo Coast Range Reserve, California, USA - CZOMad2_1_16fungal (Hybrid Assembly) | ecosystem: Environmental > Terrestrial > Soil > Vadose zone... | reverse complement strand
AACCTGAGCGCGCTGGACGAAGTCCGCGGCTGGGTGGATGAGGGCAGGATCAGCAATGCCCAAGCCCAGAAGATTCTGGAGAGCAACTCCCAGGCGTTCTACGGCCTGTAGAAAAAGATGCCTCGGCCGCGATTCACGGCCCCAGGCAGGCCGACTATCGCCAATGAACCGAGAAAGCTCATCGCAATTCGTCTCAACGCGAAAGTCTTCAGTCATCAGGGTCCGATTCTTAAACGACCAGAACGTTTTGAACGTTCACTAATGTTGAACGGTTTGAACGTCTGGAACCATTCGAACGCCCAAGTCGATCAGTCCCTTGTCAGCGGAACTTTTCATTGACATCGAGGGCGGCGCATGATGCCGGTGTTTTTGCTTGAATGACTAATCGCTGATCATGCTCCAAGACAATTCAATCCAAATTGCCGGCGTGATCGATGCGGCTGAGGCCCAAATGCTTCAGCAATGCGGCGTTCGCTATTTAGGATTTCCGCTACGACTCACGGTTCACCGCGAGGATTTAACCGAGAGTGAGGCGGCGATGATCATCAAGAGCCTCGTCCCTCCGGTATCCGGCGTGCTGATCACTTATCTCGACGAGGCGAACGAGATCGCCGCCTTTTGTCATGCGCTGGGAGCCCGGATCGTGCAGCTACACGGGGAAATCGATCGCGATGAGCTGAAGCGTCTCAAAACGCTCGATCCGACCTTAACCGTGATCAAAAGTCTGGTAGTCGGAATGTACGATGACAAAACTCTCGAAGCGATGGTGAGCAAGTTATCCCCGTCCGTCAACGCCTTCATCACCGACACCTTCGACCCAAAAACCGGAGCTTTGGGCGCCACCGGCAAGACTCACGACTGGAGTGTGAGCAGACGCTTGGTGGAACTTTCCGATCGACCGGTTATCCTCGCCGGTGGACTGACGCCTGAGAACGTTAAGCGAGCGATTCTGGAGGTGCGACCGGCCGGCGTCGACTCCCACACCGGCGTCGAAGACTCGACCGGGCGGAAGAGCCGAGAAAAAGTCCAAAAATTTCTGTCAGAAGCGTATGAAGCTTTTCAGCTCGTTAAATCAATGTAGCCGTCATCGCAAGTCACAATGTCAAAAGTAAGACCCCGATCCTGACACAAAGCTCCAATTAAACCGGGCGTCCGCGTTCTACGGCACGGATCTCCGGGAATTTCATCCTCCCTACGACGAAGTCCGGAATGCAAAATCACCAGAAGATACTCTTCTCGATTTCCTCCAGACAACCTACGACGCCGCGGCCGACTTAGCGAAATGGGACCGCGCATCACTCGAAGGGCTTAGGTATCTATCGTAGGCTTGTACAGGACGACGGTAATCTAGGACGAGCGCAAGTTAGTAGAACTTAGGCAAGTCTGACACCGAGTGGTCGGGTCAGGTCTCTCTGATAGTAGACGACGGGGTTGGCTTCGACGTTCACTCCTCGAAGCGTCTGAAAACGAGTGCCGCGTTCGTACCGCCGAAGCCGAAACCGTTCGTGAGCGCATGCTCCACAAGCGCCTCGCGCGCTTCGTTCGCCACATAATCCAGGTCGCATTCCGGGTCGGGAGTATTGTAGTTAATCGTCGGGGGCAGTTTCCGCCAGTGTATGGCGAGCACGGTGAAGACGGCTTCTATTCCGCCCGCCGCGCCGAGCAGATGACCCGTCATAGACTCTGTGGAACTGAACGCCAACTTATAAGAATGCGCGCCGAAGGTCTTCTTGACGGCGAGCGTCTCACCCGCCGAGATCGTCGGCTGCGGCGCGACCGCCGACGCTTACCATGTGACCGCGCCGGACGAGACGCAGAGCGGTGTATTCCGCGTGATGCGAAGGGCAATTCAAGATGCGGGCATCAGTCCCGATAAGATCGGCTGCTCTCCTTCGAATGTTCTCGCATGAACCCGTACCCATTCCCGGATTGTCATTGGTTTCATTCCCGTTACAATTTCTACATCGTGCGTAAGCCGATAGTAGCGGTTTTCACCAAAGCGAAGAGCCATCGCCGCGAAGTGGTTTGAAACATGCTCTGGTAAGCCACTGCCTTTTAGGCACCGGTCCGCCCACTCTTCCCAGATAATAGAGCGGATTTCAGCAACGAGCTTTTTGCCTTCTTCATCGCGCCGGCCTGAAACCACGATGCGTGCCCCTTCCTTGCGAAGGCGAATGCCGTGGCACGTCCGATACCTGTGAGTGCGCCAGTAATCAAAACAACGGGGGTATTCATAAGACTTCTCCTTAGAGTAAACTTGATGGCCATGCTGAGATAACTCCCAAACTCAAAGCAATGACAGTGCCATTTGCAATCTCTTGAATCACGGGCCTTCAAGTATTAACTACCGGCGGATTTTTCGGCGTTTGCTTAAACTTCGGCGTCAACGCTGATTCGTGACAGTACTATGGAGATAATTGGGGTCGCGTCTTGCATTGCCATAATGTGTGATTGCAAGACCTGGCCCCAATTCTGTGTCAGGATGAAACCTTCCTCGCTTTGTCTCTCGAAGCCGTGTGCTTCTTCCGCCTCCTCCTGAGCTTCGACAACGCGTCGTCGTTCTTGGCCGCCCACTCATAAAGCATCTCGATCGGCTCGATGAAGAGCCGGCCCATGGGCGTCAGGGAGTATTCGACCATCGGCGGGACAACCGGATAGACCTTCCGATCGATCAGCCCGTCCCGTTCCATCTCGCGTAGCGTCTGCGTGAGCATCTTCTTCGAGCACCCCGGTAGGCTCCGCGCCAGGGCGCCGGTCCGGCACGTGCCGCCGTGGAAGTGCAGCGAGTGGAGCACCATCGTGGTCCACTTGACGCTGAACAGCTCCAGCACGCGGCGGGGCGCGCAATCCTCGTCGAGGATGATCGGCTCAAACTTTGGCATCGTCATGGCTCCCAAATGGTGACTATGTCCCTATATTGTGCCTTCTTGACGCAAGTGTGTCAAGGCTCTAGATTTCTCGTAGCGCATGGAGCGGCCCTATAAGGGCATCATCGGCGTCCACGGCCGGGAGGATTCACGACCACGCGGGAGGGGTTCATGCAATCGCATCAAGCCGAGGTATCGAAGCTACGAGAGGCAGCGGCCCCGGTCGTCCTGATCGTGGGGGCGACGGGTCTGGTCGGGCGACACATTGTCGCGGAACTCGACACGGAGCCGGGCGGCGTCCATTTCCGCCTCGCCGCCCGCCGGCCTGAGCAGGTCGAGCGGTTCCGGGCCGAGGGGCGCGACGCCGAAGCGGAAAGGACATGCAGTGCACGGCCGGTCGTTGGTCAGTGGGCGGACGGTGCAGGCGAACCTAAACTGTTACTGGACGGTCGATTCGAGTTTCCCGACGGTGTTTGGGTCCGGCGTCTCCCCCAAAAAGCGACGGCAAATGTTGCAGGTCCGACCGCGCCGCGTCCCGTTATCTGTACGTGGCTGCAGTGCGTGTCCTTCGGCTTTGAGCACACAACTACAGACACAATGAAATCCAAACCCGGGCAGGATTTCCCACCTTAAAATTGCCCGATCGTTGTCTCAAAGACCGGGTCCACCTGAGAGTAGAGAGCCCGCTTAAGGAAAAATCATCATGGCGATAGAAAGAATCCGTGTTGGCATCGTTGGAGCAAGTATGCGCAACGGCTGGGGGCGCGATGCCCACATTCCGGCATTGAGCGCGCTTCCTGAGTTCGAAATCACGGCGGTCAGCACGAGCCGCCAGGAAACCGCAGACGAAACGGCCAAGCATTTCGGAATTCCCCACGCTTTTGCCGACCCTTACAAAATGGTCCAGCATCCCGACGTGGACCTCGTCTCGATCTGCGTGCGGGTGCCTTTTCACCATCAGCTGGGGATGGCCGCTTTGAATGCCGGCAAGCATCTCTACTGCGAATGGCCGCTTGCGGCCACCACTGAGCAGGCTCAACAGATGCGTGATTTGGCCGTCCGTAAAGGGGTCCGCCATATGGTGGGACTACAAGCCCGCGGAGCCCGCGAGTTCAATCGCGTCAGGGACCTGGTCGCCGAGGGCTACGTTGGCAAGGTGCTTTCGTGCACGATGATCGTAACGACGCCAACGTGGGGCACCGACTTCACGCTTGACTGGGCCTATATGGCAGATCGCTCGAACGGCAATACTCTAATGACCAGCCCCGGGGGACACTCAATTGACGCGCTGTGCTTCTGCCTTGGGGAGTTCAAAGAGCTGTCCAGCGTCGTGGCGAATCAGCGCCAACGAGTTAAGATCGTTGAGACAGGCGAGACGATCCAGATGACCTCGCCCGACCAGGTGCTCCTCAGCGGCGTCCTCCAAAGCGGCGCGGTCGCATCGGTCCACCTCAAAGGCGGCACCGCCAACGGGACGGGGTTCCTGTTCGAGATCCACGGCACCGAGGGCGACCTGGCTATCGTGCCGGCAGACCCTCGCCAGGCGACTTACATACAGGTCTCCGAGTTCACTGTGCGCGGTGCGCAGGCGGGCAAACCGCTGGCGGATCTCTCGATACCGGAGAGCTATCGCTGGGTTCCACCCGCGGCCCCGGCGGGGCTTCCTTTCAACGTTGCGCAGCTGTACATGCGGATGGCTGAAGGCATTCGCGAAGGAAAGTCCGTCAGCCCAGACTTTGATGTGGCCGTCAAACGCCACCAGTTGCTGGACGTGATTCAGAAGGCGTCGGACACCGGGATCCGCCAGATTCTTTCGCGACGAGGCGAAGGATCGGGGCGTATATCGAGGCTGAGAGCGAGGCACGACCAAGGCGCCATCGGGTCGTGCCCGGGAACTCCGTGGTCGGGGTCTCACGGTACAGGAAATCGCCACAGCCTTGGGCGTCAGCCGGCGGACAGCGTTCCGCTACCTGGCCGCCGCACCGGCGTCGTGATCGCGTGAGTCCTTGAACCGAGCCGGCGAACTGGTTCGGACGAGGTGGCCATCGATCAGGCAGACGAACGCGATAATTGGGGTCGCGTCTTGCATTGCCATAATGTGTGATTGCAAGACCTGGCCCCAATTCTGTGTGTGTGGCCCCAATTCTGTGTGCTTGCACCAACTGTAAGCCACGAAGTCTTTCTCATCCCAAATTTCGAGTGCGGAAACGGCTGCTGATGGCCCGTATTGCAAGGACGTGCAGTACCACCGCCAGGGGCACGAAAAATCCTGGGATAAACAGGAATGGGAACGTGCCCATCATCAGATTGGGAACTTCGGCGTGGATCAGGTTGAACGGACCGGGGGCCGTCAGCACGGCGCGAATCACGACGTTCGTCAGCGCGAGGAGGCCCAGCACGTTCCAGGTGAGCGCAAGCTTCATCCCCATTCGTCCTCGCGTTGACAGCCACGCGACTAGGGGCGCTGACGCTCCAATGAAAATGTCCACGTTCGCGCCCTTGAACGTCAGCATTTTGGGAACGAGACCGTCGATCCAGAGCTGATGCAGGAACAACTCGACGCCGATGCGAAAACTTTGCGTGCCCAGAATAATCCAGAGCGGAAAAGCCAGTGCGATCCTTGCGCCCGAGGATGATCGCACGATGAAAAATAAGAGAAAGGCAACGACGGGAACGACGATGAAGGCGATTCCAGGGGGACGGATTGTCGTATTTCGGACGATGCCGAAATTCCCCATCAGGCCGACATAAACGAACCAGACTAACAGCCCAGCGAGCACGCCGAACGCGGTTCGGCCGTTCAGGTAGCGGGCGATCAGCGCCACGACGACCGCTGCCATCAGCGCCACAAATACGAGAAAGAGTGTCGTGGTCATTCTTATTGCTTGATGGACAATCCGCGACGTCGAATTACTTTCGACCCGCAAGCTGTTCACCGAATCGTTCGTTCCCTAAAAGAATGCATCATTGTGCCTTCGCGCCCCAGTTGCAGTTCGGCCAGCGCCGCGCCTGTTGTGCGGCGGAGAGCGAAGCTGGTTCCCACGCCGCAATAGAGATTTTTGCGGCACGCCGCTGAGCGTTGCTATTTCGCTTTCATCAACATGCCGAGCGGCAGCAGGGGTCCGATCGGCATCAGGTCAAAGGTCAGCAGATTGGCTTGACCGAGCGGTAGTGCTTTCAGAAGCCGGTCCGCCTCGTCGACCGAATCCACGCTCATCAGGAAGATAACGCCCTCCTCTTTGTCCCGCAGCCAGAATTGCTCCATCTTGCCGTCGAGATAGAGTTGCAACGTCGCGGGGACTTCCTTTGGCAGATACTGCTGTCGTTGTTCCTGCGAAAGAGGTTTCAGTGTTCCAATTGCCATTACTTTCATGTTTTTTCTCCAGTAGTTAAGAGTTGTTAAAAGTGCCGTTCAGACCGTATTACTGCTTGCTCACCTTTGGGTTCAGTTGATCCAAGTGAGCGCGTGCGAACTCGCCAACGCTTATCGGCTTTTGTCCTGTCAGCCTTTCGACGTTGTCGTTCATTCCTGCCATCACGCCATGCTGATAGTCGTCCATGGCGCCTTCGAAGTGCTGCATGACGTACGCGGGCACTCCCATCGCTTCCAGTGACTTGGAATAGTCATCGATCGAGCAGTTCTGGAAGACGATCTTGCGGCCCAGCGCTTCGGTGAGTTCCGCCGCCATTTGCTCGTGGTCCATTTCTACCGGGCCGAACAGCGGGTAGGTTTGGCCTGCATGCCCGGTGGGGGCTTTGCAAGATCGCAGCGATAACCCGTCCCTGGTCCTCAGCGCCGCCGGGCGCGTGTCGCCCCTTGCCGACGGGCAGACGAAGAATTCCCTTCTCGAGGAAGAGAGGGAGCTGCCACGGGTAGAGCAGCCATTCGAGGAAGTATGTGGGGCGAAGATGGGTAACGGGCAGGCCTGACCAATTGAGGACCTGCTCGGCGATCCAGGTGTCTTGACACGCATGACTGGCCGAGGTGCGGCTGGCCGATCGCTGAGACAGATTGACGATTGCGGAGACGCCTGCTTCTTTCGCGGCCTGTGCGAAATAGACGGTCGCGTCGATAAGCCCGGGTTGGACTGGATAGACCAGGTAAGCCGCATCCATGCCTTCCATGGCCTGGCGGATTTCGTCGATCGTATGGAGATCACCCGGCACGACTTCGGCACCCAGCTTTTCCAACGCCGCCGACCGATCGTCCTTGCGATGCACCACGGCGCGGACATCGAGCCCACGTTTGATCGATTCCTTAACGGCGGCGCGGCCGGTGTCTCCGGTCGCGCCGGTGATCAATACTTTGCGGTTCATGTTTGCGTTCCTCGCTCGGCGAGATGCCGAAGCATTTAGTTTTGGGATTGAGATCATCCGCGCGGCCGCGCTTTAGCTGAACAGCACCTTCTTCTTGACGATGTAATCCATCATCCCGAGTGGCTTTTGGCCGGTGAGTTTTTCCACCAAATCATTCGTTCCTGAAAAGACTCCGTCACGACAATCCTGGGCGACGGCGGCTATATGCTGTTGGTTGTAAGGGGAGAACCCCAACTCCTTCCAGATTTCCATAAAGTCTTTGATCTCCAATGGGACATAGCTAATTTTTCGCCCGAGGACCTGCGTGAGGATGTCAGCCACTTCGTACTGACTCAATTCCTTTAGGCCGTAGAGGGGATAGATCTTTCCTGCGTGCTCGCCTGGGTTGTTCAGAATCGCGGCAATGACCCGGCCCTGATCTTCCGCCGCGATGGGAGCATAGCGAGCCTCGCCAAAGGGAAGTGGGAACATATTTTTCTGCCTGATGCTCTCTGATAGATACATGAGCCATTCGGCGAAGAAAGTGGGCCGCAGATGTGTGACCGGAATGCCCGAGCGATCCAACAGGCGCTCTGCAATCCAATGATTCTGGGCGGCGTGGCTTTTCGCAATCCTCCTGGCCGAAATCTGCGACATGTTCACGATGGCGCTGACACCTTGTTCGATGGCGGCCTGGGCGAAAAAGGCGGTGGCCTCCAAGATACCCGGTACCTTAATGGGGAAAACGAAATAAGCCCCGGTGATTCCCTTCAGGGCTTCGCTTACCGCATCAAAATCGGATAGGTCGCCCTGGACAATTTCCACGCCCGATGCGCTTAGCTGTTCTGACCGAGCATCTAACTGATGCACCAAGGCTCTTACGGGGACGTTTAGCTCCAGAAGCTTTGTGATGGCATTTCCACCAGTTGCCCCTGTCGCTCCCGTCACTAGAATCTTCACGTTTCCCATATTTGGCTCCTATACAGCTGTACGCATGAGTGTTTCGATTTTGGCATCCAGAGCTTCGGCGATCTTCGTAGCTCCGGGGCTGTTGTACACAGATAAGATGCTGGCCATTCGGTCGTAAGAGACGTGGACCTTGCCCTCTCGTTCGTCGATCAGAATGGTCACAGGAGCATACGCGGCGGCATCCGGTACCAGCTCCGTCATCTGCTTCATGATCAGCGGATTTCCTATCAGCAAGCGCATGGATCGTGGTGTTCCGTCCCCTCGATCTTTGCGGATGAAACCACCATCATCGAATTCTCCGAATTGCATCAGGCCGGTAGGGCCAAGCGCCGCTGTCACGATCGATTCGACGCCTTGAAAAGAGCCGGCGCCCCAGATGTCTTCCCAAAGCTTGTTCATGTCAGGGTGTCCAATTCCACCCCGAAGTGCAGCCAGAACTGATTCAAATGGCTTATCTGAAATGAGCGAAAGCCGTTCGACTGTGAGCTGCGTGAGGGGCAATATTTTCATTGTGACCTCCTCGAAACTTTGGTCGCGCCTTCGTGTGCGAAGGCCAGTGCGGTGGCACGCCCGATACCTGTGAGTGCGCCAGTAATCAAAACAACGGGGGTATTCATGAGATTTCTCCTTCGAGTGAACTTGATGGCCATGCTGAGATAACGCCCAAACTCAAGGCAATAACAGTGCCATTTGCAATCTCTTGAATCACGGGCCTTCAAGTATTAACTACGGGCCGATTTTTCGGCGTTTGCTGAAACTTCGGCGTCAACGCTGATTCGTGACAGTACTATTGACCTAGAAAAATGGGGCGAGTTATAAAGTCGGTAGTGTCCCTATAACGCGGTATAGGGGAAGACGGGCTAGGTCCCGCGACCTGTATCATGCCTCCTTGATGATCCACACATCAAGGAGGCATGGGGATGCACTGGGCGACGTGCCATTGTCGCAACAAGCACTGTGAGCGATGCGGTAAGATGGGGCGCACATCGGCGCTGCAACCGCATGGCAGTGATCGAGGTGAAGTGCGATTTCGATGTGCGGCTTGCGGACAGGTGGTGTCTGCCAGAACTGGCACAGCCTATGCCGGGATTCGCACGGATTTGACGCAGTATGCGCTGGGAGCGAAGCTATTGGCAGAAGGGCTGGGCGTACGAGCGACAGCGCGCATCCTGGAGGTCGATAAAGACACGGTGAATCATTGGCTGATGTGTCTCGGCACGCATTGTGGGGCGGTGATGGCGTATCACTTTCGCCATCTGCATCTCACTGAATGTCAGTTGGATGAGTTGTGGACGTTTGTGATGAAGAAAGAGGCGCAACTGACACCACTGGAACGCATGCTGGGCTTGCATGGGGACACGTGGGTGTGGATTGCGTTTGCGCCGATCAGCAAGCTGGTCCCCGCCTGGGTCGCAGGCAAGCGCACACGACAAGAGAGCAAAATGCTCATCCAACGTTTGCAATCCAGCACGGACGGGCATATCCCATTTTTCACCAGCGACGAGTTGCCGCATGATGCCGATGCCTTGCTGGAGGTGTATGGCCAGACCCTTGTGCCGCCGCGCACGGGCAAGCCGGGCCGCCCCCGCAACTCCTACAAGGTTCCGCCAGACGATTTGCTTTACGCTGTCGTGTGCAAACGACGCGAACGCGGACGCGTGGTGGAAGTGACGACGCACATGGTGTATGGCACGCCAGAACGCATCACACAAGCTCTCGCCGATTCGCCTGTGTTGAGTGTGATCTCGACGTTCGGCGTTGAACGCAACAACTTGACCATCCGTCAGCACGCGCGACGGCTAGGCCGCAAAGTGAATGCTTTCTCGAAAGACCATGCGTATCTTGAGGATCAATTGGCGTTGTCATTCGCCTATTACCACTTTGTCGTGCCCCATCTCGGTTTGCGTCACCACTTGGCGCCACCGCTGCCGACTAAAGGCAGCGGATCGCCCAAGCGGTGGTTGCAGCGCACACCCGCCATGGCGGCGGGTTTAACGGACCACATCTGGACCATGGACGACCTCTTGAGCTGTCGCGTGCCACCGCGATTTGTCTGGTCGTCGATGCCAAATCGCCAAAACTATAGCGTGCCTCATTAAAGGGACACTACC
>Ga0137403_10010519_pt1 | contig 10244 bp, 3 predicted proteins | sample CZOMad2_1_16fung_FD_122057 | JGI IMG/M metagenome (GOLD analysis project Ga0137403, IMG submission 122057) | Vadose zone soil fungal communities from Angelo Coast Range Reserve, California, USA - CZOMad2_1_16fungal (Hybrid Assembly) | ecosystem: Environmental > Terrestrial > Soil > Vadose zone... | reverse complement strand
CGCGATTGTTTGCAGCCTTATCTTGCACTGTCGATCGCCACTAAAGGTCGTTCTCGGGATTCCTGAAGTGTATCGGGTTCTCTGTCACTTCTCGCGACTCTTGCCCGGGGAATCTGTGTGGGGCGCAGGTGGCACAGGGGCACCGAGCAGTTTGTTCGGGCTTTACCCTGGTGCCCAGCAGTAATTCAATGGCAGCGCGCGTTTCTGGGCTCAAGCTGAAGTAGATGCGGTAATACGCCTCGGCAATCCGTCATTCGGCGCGAAATCGCGCGACATTTCGGACTTGGGTCTGCCAAACGTAAATATACCGGTGACGATTTCTTGCCAAGCCTCGTTCAGCTCCCGCGGCTGGGCGTGTTGGCGACCTCGAGGGTCTGGCGAATGAACTGCTGGTACGGCACCCCGTGCCGTTTCGCCGCGCGCTTGACCGCGTTCAGGGGCTGCCCGGGCAGACGCATGTTGATCCGGGACCGAGCTCGGATTCCTCCGCGCGGGTGGTTTACCGCAGCAACTCTGGGATGCGATCGGGCGGGACCGGTGGGCTCAGCAGATACCCTTGCATCTGGTCGCATTGCAGCAGGCTCAACAGCTGGCGTTGGTTCTCGTTTTCCACGCCTTCTGCGATGACTTGCAGACGCAGGCCGTGGGCGAGCGAAATGATGCTAGTGACGATGGCCATGTCGTTCGGGCTCTGAGCCATGGCCGCGACGAACGATCGGTCGATCTTGAGCGCATCGATCGGCAGTTTTGCGAGGTAACGCAACGAGGAGTAACCGGTACCGAAGTCATCGACTGCGATGCGCACGCCCATCTTACGCAGGGCGCTCAGCTTCTCGACACTCTCGTCGATGCTCTCCATCAAGACGCCTTCGGTGATCTCGATATCGATGCCAGCCGTCTCTCCTTCGGCCGCGTGCAGTAGAGGTTGCACTTGGGCGAGGAAGTCCGGATCTCTGAGCTGCACCGGTGAGACGTTGACGGCGATGCGGGGAGCGGCGAGTTTCTGGTTGCGCCAATTCTGGTAGTCGAACACCGCCTGGCTGATCACCCAGCGGCCCACGTCAAGGATCAGTCCGGTCTTTTCGAGCAGCGGGATGAATTGGTCGGGTGGCACCATCCCCGTTTTTGGATCATTCCACCGTATCAGCGCTTCCACACCGGTCACGCGCCCATCCTGCAGGCTCGCCTTGGGTTGATAGTGCAGCAGGAACTGGCGCTCCGCGAGCGCGTGGCGCAGTGACTCGATATCCTCCCTGCGCCCATCGTGCTCGCGGGTGAATTCCGTCAGGCGGCGCCGCAGGTCCAGTTGCGCCATGACATGGCGGCTCAGGATCTGCAGCGCATGTGCGTCCTCCACGCTGAGCTTGCGGGGTACATGGTCGATGATGCACAGCGTGCCCAGCGCCTGGCCGGTTGGGGTTATCAAGGGCGCACCCGCGTAAAATCGGATCGACGGATCAGACGTCACGAGCGGATTGTCTGCGAAGCGCTCGTCCTGCAACGCATCAGGGACGACGAAAACGCCGCTGCCCTCGATGGCGCGCGAGCAGAACGCGATGTTGCGCGGTGTTTGGTGGGCCTCCAAACCGATCCTGGCCTTGAACCACTGGCGGTCCTCGTCGATGAGAGTGACAAGGGCGATCGGCGTGCCGGCGATGGAGGCCGCCATCCGCGCGAGCTCATCAAACACCTTTTCCGGAGGTGTATCGAGCACGTCGTAACTTCTGAGCGCCTCGAGCCGTTGCATTTCTGCAGGGGAGGCGTGCGGTGCAAGGTTGTCCACGGAGGGCCTGTGCGAATGATGGTGTTGCACGCTCATCATCCCGGACATAGTTCACAAACTCAACAGCCGGCGGGATGCTGGACGCGTGGCGCTCTTGCAGCATTGTAGAGCATGACATGTAGTGCGCTGCGGTCGTGCTGCCGGACTGACTTTTAGTAAGTTGATTCCGCGATGCAGCTCATCGCCGCACGCGTTTCTTGTATTGATTGATGCGTGTTGTGATGTTGTAATCGCCTCCCAGCCAGTGCGGTGGCATGGAGGTAGCGCGCGTCCGTGGGCCGACTTCAGACCAGGGTGTCGATGCCGCGGCGTCTCATGTTCGCCGGGCTCGTTGGGGCATGGGCCTCGAATCCAGTCCGGGCGACGGAAGTGCCGAATGCGGGCACGGTGCTGGAGTCCGTGAAAGGTACGGAGCTCCCGAGCGACTCCAAGTCCGTGCCGCCGCTCAATATCGAACCGGCCGGGAGGCCGGCCCTCGACACCCACACCGGACTCAAAGTCAAGTTGACTGCATTTCGCATCAGCGGAACGACGGTGTATGCGCAAAGCGAGCTCTTGCCTCTGCTGCGCCAGTACGTCGGCAAGGACGTGACGCTCGCCGAGCTCGAACGGGCGGCTGCCGCGATCACGCGCTTCTATCGCGACCACGGTTATCCCGTCGCGCGTGCATACCTGCCCGCGCAGGACATCGAGAACGGCACCGTGGAGATCGCCGTGCTGGAAGGCCGGGTCGCCGCCGTCAAGGTGCAAACGCAGGGCAGGAAAACGCGCGTGAGCGAGCGCCAAGCGCAAAAGATCGTGACTGCCTCGGTGAAGAGCGGTGAAGTCGTGAAGCAGGACGTGCTGGAGCGGGGTTTGTTGCTGTTGAACGATCTGCCGGCCCTGCAGGTGAAATCCACTCTCGTGCCGGGTGCCTCTGTTGGTACCTCGGAGCTGATCGTGGAAGCGACGTCCCGCGCGCTGGTGGATGGCAGTGCCGACGTCGATACGTTCGGCAACCGCTTCAACGGCGTGACGCGCTTTGGCGGGACGCTCAATCTCAACAGTCCGGCAGGTTATGGCGATCTAGTGAGCTTGCGGGCGTTGACAACAGGCTCAGGCCTGCACTATGCGCGGCTGTCGTACACGGTGCCCGTAGGGAGCAGCGGTACGCGGCTGGGCGCAGCGTATTCCTACGTGGATTTCAAGCTGGGCGAGGAGCTGTCCGCCCTGCATGCCCGGGGCAAGGCGCAGGTGGCAAGTCTGTTCGCGCTGCATCCGTTCGTGCGCTCACGCCGGCTGAGCCTGTATGGCAGCCTCGGATTCGATCGCAAATTCTATGACAATGAAGCCAATTTCCAGACCACGAGCGACAAGAAGGCCGGCGTGTGGCTGCTGGGCCTGTCCGCGGAGAGCCGCGACTGGCTGGGCGGAGGAGGATTGAATCAGTTTGGACTGACATTCACGGCCGGCTCACAAAATCTCAATGGCTCTCCGGATCAGTTTGCAGATTCCCTGACGGCGCAGACCCAGGGCCACTTCCACAAACTGGGTTACAACTTGAGCCGTCTGCAATACCTGTCCACGGCCTTTTCGCTGCGCGTGTCCTTGAACGGGCAGTGGACCAGCCGCAACCTGGACTCGGCGGAACAGTTCGTGCTCGGCGGCCCGTTCGGCGTGCGCGCCTATCCGCAGGGGGAAGCCTCCGGCGACGAGGGTTATCTTGCCAGTGCGGAAGGCCGCTGGGATGCGGCGCTGCTCGCGGCCTGGGCCCATATGCAACTGGTGGGATTTGTGGACACCGGCCGGATCACGCTGCATGAGCGGCAATGGTCGGGCTGGCAAGGCGACAATCTCGCTCTGCACAACCGTTACAACCTGTCGGCTGCGGGCGTGGGCCTCAATTTGAGCGGCCTCGAGCGTTGTCTGCTGCGGGTGAGCTACGCATGGAAGCTGGGCGAGAATCCCGGCCGGGATGTCAACGGCCGCGATAGCGACAACAGCACGCGGGGCGGCCGCTTTTGGCTGCAGTTCTCGACATGGTTCTGACGGGAGTGCCGTGATGAAGCCTCGAAAGATAGCGCTGCCGGCCCTCGCGCTGGTTGGAGGCCTCGCCCGCGTCGCGCTGGCCATCGATCCGAACACCCTGCCGACTCGAGGCGCGATCGTAGCTGGCACGGCCTCGATTTCGCAAACGGACCGTGCGCTGCAAGTGGACCAAGCGAGCCAGAATTTGATCCTCAATTGGGGCAGCTTCAATATCGGCAGTGCTGCCCGCGTCAACTTCACTCAGCCCTCGAGCAGCGCTGTCGCGCTGAACCGTGTATTGAGCGGCGACGCTTCGGAGATTTTCGGCCACCTGACGGCGAACGGAAAAATCTTTCTGGTCAACCCCAATGGGGTGCTGTTCGGCCCGGATGCCCGCGTGGATGTAGGCGGTTTGATCGCCTCGACGCTGGATATCGATGATGCGGACTTTCTCGCCGGCAATTATCGCTTCAGCGGCAAGGACGCGGCCGGGTCGGTGACCAATCTGGGAAGCATTCAGGCCGCGGACGGCGGCTACGTCGCGCTGCTCGGCCACCAGGTCAGCAATGAGGGGACGATCGTTGCCCAACTCGGAACCGTGGCGCTCGCTGCCGGCGATGCGATCACGTTGGATTTCGGCGGCGATGGATTGATCCAGGTTTCCGTGGATCGCGCCGCGCTTCAGGCTTACGCCGCCAACAAGAACCTGATCCAGGCCGACGGCGGGCGGGTGCTGCTGAGCGCCCGCGCGGCGGGCGAACTGGTCGGCACGGTGGTGAACAACGAGGGCATCGTCGAGGCGAGATCGCTCGTGGAGCAAAACGGTGTCATTCGTCTCGACGGGGGTGATTCAGGTGTAGTGAGTGTCACCGGGACGCTCGATGCCTCGGGCCGAGCCGCCGCTGAGACCGGTGGCAGCGTGAGCGTACTCGGCGAAAAGGTCGGACTGTTCGATGCGGCGAAGATCGATGCGTCGGGCGATGCGGGTGGCGGGACCGTACTCCTCGGCGGCAACTACCATGGCAGCGGCCCCGAAGCGAACGCCCGACGAACCTACGTGGGGCCGGACGCGAGCATCCAGGCGGATGCGCTCACGCAAGGCAATGGCGGCCAGGTCATCGTCTGGGCCGATGAGATCACGCGTTTCGACGGCTATATCAGCGCCCGCGGCGGTGCGCAGGGCGGCAACGGCGGCTTCGTCGAGGTCTCCGGCAAGGACGATCTGTTGTTTCGGGGGCTGGTGGACCTCAGGCCCTCCCTGGCTACTGCGGGTGCGACCGCGGGAACCCTGCTGCTCGATCCGGAGGACATCACTATCGCTGTCGGTGGGCTGGACTCGGTGTTGCCCAACAGTGGATTTGCCAACAATCCGACGGGCAGCGTGACGCTCGCCCCGGTGAATGTCCTGGCGCAGTTGGCGCTCTCCAATCTGACTCTGCAGGCGAACAATGACATCAACGTCAACAGTCCTATCGTTGGGCTGGGTCTGCTATCCAATAACAATCTGACGCTACAGGCGGGCCGCAGCATTGCGGTCAACTCCGATATCAATGTGCTGGGGGGCTTCACGGCGACGGTGAACGATGCCGCCGCGACCGCGGCAGACCGCAACGGCGGCGCGGCCACATTCACGATGGCGGCCGGGACGACGATCAGCACCGCAACGAACAATGGCGATATAACCATCACGATGGGCGCCGGCCCCGGCGGCACTGCCTCCGGGACTATGACCTTGGGCAACCTCAACGCCGGCGGGGGCACCGTCACCCTCAACAACAATGGCACGTCCGCCGGCAGCGATATCGTGGCAGCATTGGGCACCCCGGTGATTACCGCCTCGTCTGCTGCGTTCACAGTGACGGGCACGGGTAACATCTCACTGGCCACGAACGTAACTCACGCGACGGTGAACGATGCCGCTGGCAACGTGACGTTGAGCAATGCGGCGGCTCTGGATCTTGGTGCATCCAGCGTCACCGGAAATCTCGCTATCACCGCGGCCGGGGCACTGACGCAATCAGGGGCGTTGGCCGTGTCGGGCACGACGACGTTAGCGGCCGGCGCGCATGCGATCACGTTGACCAACGCGGGGAACGACTTCACGGGCGCAGTGGGTCTGAGCAACAGTGGCGCCAACAACGTGGCGGTCACGGATGCGAATGCGATTCAGGTGGGCACGTCAACAATGGGCAACGGCACCCTCACGATCAATGCAACGGGCATCACCCAAAGCGGCGCGCTCACCCAAGCGGCCGGTGCCGGTGCGGCTACATTCAATGCCGGCGCGGGCGCGATTAGTCTGACCAATGCGGGCAATGATTTCACCGGCGCCGCGGCTCTGAACAATAGTGGTGCCAACAATGTGGCGGTGACGGATACGAATGCCATTCAGCTCGGGGCCTCGTCAGTGGGGAGCGGTACCCTGACGGTCAATGCCACCGGGATTACGCAAAGTGGCGCTTTGACACAGGCAGCCGGTGCGGGCGCCGCGACGTTCAATGCAGGCGCGGGCGCGCTCACGTTGACCAACGCGAGTAACGCCTTTACCGGTGCGGTAGCCCTTAACAACAGTGGTGCCAACAACGTCTCCGTCACTGATGCGAACGGGATTCAGTTGGGCACCTCCTCGGTGGGCAGCGGGACCCTGACCGTCAATGCGGTGGGAATCACGCAGAGCGGCGCTCTCACTCAAGCTGCCGGCGCAGGTGTCGCGGCGTTCAACGCGGGAGCCGACGCAATCACCCTGACCAATGCAGGAAATGACTTCACCGGCGCCGTGGTTCTGAGCAATAGTGGCGCCAACAATGCGGCGGTGACGGATACGAACGCCATTCAGCTCGGGACCTCATCCGTAGGCAGCGGACCGCTCACGGTCAATGCGGTGGGAATCACGCAGACCGGGCAGCTCACGCAGGCGGCCGGCGCTGGCACCGCGACATTCAACGGCGGAGCGGGTGTCATTACCCTGACCAATGCATCCAACGATCTTACCGGCGCGGTGGCGTTGAGTAATAGCGGTGCGAACAATGTCGCGGTCACTGATACCAACGCGATTCAGTTGGGCGCGTCCACGGTGGGTAGTGGGACGCTCACCGTCAATGCGGTGGGAGTCACGCAGAGCGGGCCGCTCACCCAATCGGCCGGTGCCGGTACGGCCACTTTCAATGCCGGCGCAGGCGCGATTACTCTGACCAATGCGGGCAATGATTTCACCGGCGCCGTGGCACTAAGTACCGCCAGCAATGCGGCCATTATGGATCTCCACGCGCTCAATCTGGGCGTCTCCACCGTCGGTGGCAATTTAACCGCTGCGGCCACCGTCGGGGACATCACTGACAGCGGCCTCCTTACCGTCAGTGGCAACGCATCCTTCACAGCCAACCAGGCGGGTGCTTCAATCAGCGTCAATAATCCCGGAAACACCTTCACGGGCACTGTGGCCTTTGCTGGCAGCGGCGGGCTGGCCAACGTCAGCGTGGACGACACGACAGCGCTGACCTTGCCCGCACTGACTCTGACCGGCAATTTGAACGTGACGGCGGCCGGGATCACGCAAAGTGGCGCGGTCGCTATAGCCGGAACGACGAGTGTGAATGCTGGTGCTAACGCCATCACCTTGACGAATGCCGGGAATGACTTCACAGGCACTATATTCCTCAACAATAGCGGCGCCAACAACATCGCGGTGACCGACGCAAATGCAATTCAGTTGGGCGCGTCGACCGTGGGCAGCGGCACGCTTACCGTCAATGCGGTCGGGATCACGCAGAGCGGGCCGCTCACGCAGGCCGCCGGTGCCAGCACCGCGAGTTTCAACGCGGGAGCCGGCGCGATCGGCCTGACTGACGCCAGTAATAATTTCACGGGCGCGGTGATCTTGCACAATAGTGGCGTCAACAACGTGTCGGTGGCTAATACAAACGCCATTCAGCTCGGCACATCATCGGTTGGTAGCGGCACCCTGACAGTCAGCGCGACGGGAATTGCGCAGAGCGGGGCGCTTACCCAAGCGGCTGGTGCGGGCACCGCCACATTCAATGCTGGCGCGGGCGCGATCACGTTGACCAATGCGGGAAATGACCTCACAGGTGCCGTGTGTCTCAATAACAGTGGCGCCAACAACGTGTCGGTGACCGATGCGAATGCGATTCTACTCGCGACATCCTCGGTCGGCAGCGGCACGTTCACAGTCAATGCGGTGGGCCTCACCCAGAGCGGCGCCGTTACGCAAGCGGCCGGGGCGGGGGCGGCAACGTTCGATGCCGGATCGGGGGTCATCAACCTCACCAACGCGGGGAATGATTTCACCGGCCCAGTCGCACTGAACAACAGCGGTGCGAACAATGTTGCGATTACCAACGCGACGGCGATGCAGTTGGGCACCTCGACCGTGGGTACGGGCACACTAACCGTCAATGCAGCGGGAATCACGCAAGGCGGGCCGCTCACGCAGTCCGCCGGAGCCGGTGCCGCGACGTTCAATGCCGGCGCTGGCGCGATCGACCTGAGCAACGGGAGCAACGATTTCACCGGTGCGGTAGGCCTCAATACCTCAAGCAGTGCGGCGATCACGGATGTCAATGCCCTGAGTCTGGGGGCTTCGACGATTTCGGGCACCTTGGCGGTCGCGACTGGCGGTGCGATCGCCAATTCGGGTGCACTCGCCGTCTCCGGGGCAACAACATTGGCCGCCGGGACGGGTCATGACATCGTTCTCGACAACGCCAACGATTTTGGCGTGGTGAGCATCGCGAGCGCACGCAATGTGGTGCTGAACGACGTCAACACGCTTGACCTGGGGCCCTTGACCGTGGCCGGCAATCTCAGCGTCACGACCGCTGGCAATATCACTAACAGCGGCACACTTACCGTTGACGGCAATGCGTCGTTTGCCGCCAACCAGGCGGGTGCCTCGATCAGCGTCAATAATCCTGCAAATATGTTCACGGGCGCCGTGTCCTTTGCCGGCAGTGGCGGCTTGGCCAACGTCACGGTGAGCGACACGACGGCACTGACACTGCCGGCGCTCACACTAACAGGCGATTTGGACGTCGCGGCGGCCGGCATCACGCAGAGCGGCGCGTGGAATGTAGCCGGAACGACGAGTGTGCGAGCCGGCGCCCACGGCATCACTCTCACCGACGCGAGTAACGATTTCACAGGTGCCGTGTTGCTGCACAACACTGGTGCAAACGATGTCACTCTCACCGACAGTCACGCGATTCAGTTGGGCGCCTCGTCGGTCGGCAGTGGCACACTCACGGTCAATGCGGTGGGGGTCAGTCAAGCGGGAGCCGTGACTCAAGCGGCAGGCGCGGGAACAGCCACGTTCAATGCAGGGTCGGGTGCCATCACGTTGACCAATGCGGGGAATGACTTTACTGGCGCGGTCGCTCTCAACAACAGCGGTGCTCATGACGTGGCGGTGATCGGTACCCATGCGATCGAACTGGGGACATCGTCCCTCGGCACGGGTACGCTGACGGTGAATGCGGCGAGTATCACGCAGAGCGGACCGGTGACGCAGGCAGCTGGTGCGGGTACCGCCACCTTCGATTCGGGAGCGGGCGCAATCACGCTGAGCAATGCAGCGAACGAATTGACTGGCTCAGTTTCAGTGATGCACAGCGGTGCCGTGACCCTCGTGAATACCGGGGCTATTGCCCTCGGTCCCATTAACACTGGCGGCGATCTCAACGTGACGGTGGCATCAGGCGATATCACCAACCCCGGCACGCTCGTGGTCGGGGGCAACACATCCATGGCGGCCAATCAGTCCGGCGCCTCGATCCGCCTCAACAACCCGGGAAATCTCTTCACGGGCGCGCTGAGCATCAGCGGCGCGGGCGGGCTTGCGAATGTGAGTGTGACGGATACGACGGCGCTCGATCTGCCAGCACTCGATCTCAGCGGAAATCTGAACGTGACGGCCGCAGGGATTACCCAAAGCGGTCCTTTGATCGTGGCCGGAACGGCGGCGCTGGTGGCGGGCACGGGCACTATTACGCTCAATCAGGCAGCCAATGACTTCCATACCGTGAGCATCGCTAGTGCCCGCGACGTCACTCTTGTAGATGCCAATGCCTTGGATCTCGGCGCCTCGAGTATCGCTGGTAATCTCGTGGTGGACACCGGTGGGCCCATCACCGAGTCGGGAGCGCTCATGGTCTCGGGCGCGACCACGTTGGCAGCCGGCGTCGAACATGACATCACGTTGAACAACGCCAATGATTTGGCCACGCTGGGCATTGCGAGCGCTCGCAATGTCACGCTGGTAGACGTCAACGCGCTCGAGCTCGCCTCCTCACACGTTTCCGGGAGCTTCGACGTTACCGCAGGTGGGATTACCCAAAGCGGCGCAATCAGCGTGGCCGGTCGAGCCACGCTAGATGCGGGGAGCGCTGGGATCGCACTGACGAATGCCGCCAACAACTTCGCTGGCACGGTCTCGCTC
>Ga0137403_10010518_pt1 | contig 10244 bp, 4 predicted proteins | sample CZOMad2_1_16fung_FD_122057 | JGI IMG/M metagenome (GOLD analysis project Ga0137403, IMG submission 122057) | Vadose zone soil fungal communities from Angelo Coast Range Reserve, California, USA - CZOMad2_1_16fungal (Hybrid Assembly) | ecosystem: Environmental > Terrestrial > Soil > Vadose zone... | reverse complement strand
CGAGAGGAGTGATGTCATCGGGTTTTTGATCAACCGCCCCGTACGAGCCCTTGATCGTGTAGGGACGATGCCGCCAGTAATAATCGACGGGAGTCCATACGCGCACCGCGAGGACGTTCTCACCATTGAGATCGAGATCGTCTGTAACTTCAAACTCGTAAGGGTCAATGTAGCCTTCATGTCGCCCAAGCGGTTTGCCGTTGAGCCAGATATCGGCATAGTAGTCCGTTGCGTCGAATTGCAGACGCAGTCGTTTGCCTTTCATCGAGGCGGGCACGCGAAAGGTCTTGCGATACCACCACTCTTTGAAGCTGATCCATTCGGCTTCGTGCGTATAGTAGGCAGGGTATTTGAGAATCTGGGTATGAACCGAGCCCGGCACTTGAACCGTTTGCCAGGTTGAATTGTCAGCCGCGACTTCAAACAGCCTCTGGTTTTCGCCGTCGCCTTTTTCCGCATACCGCAGCTTCCAGGATCCGTCCAGGGAAAGCTCAACGACACCCGACTTATCAGCGGGCTTGTCTATCGCCGGCTCTTCCTCAACACGGTAGATGGCCGTTCTCGGAGCTGCCGTGTAAGCGGGGAGTTTCGCCAGCGGTTGCGGATCGAGGCTATGCGCGAGGATCGGCTGCGCGAATCTGCGATAGCAGGCGCGGGCCTCGAGCAGCGTTTCGTTGCCTTTCCACGTCGGGAAGGCAATGGCGATTTGTGATGACCAGGCCGTGCCGCGCTCCAGCAAATCCGGCCGTTTTATCGCTGCGATTCCCGTCTGCAGCGCTTGTGGTTGAGCTGCACTGAGTTCCCGTACGGCGTAGAACTGTCGAGAGCCGACGGCGAACCATTTGAGCGCCGAGTCCAACTCGATGAAGTCCAGGGCGCCATAGTTATCTTGCGGATTGTAGTAAAGAATGTGGCCACCGGGGAGGTGATCAAAGTTCTGCGCGCGAACCAAGCCCTGCGGAGTAACTTTCTTGTGTGGCGGATTGTCGGTATCCCCGTCGGGCCAGCCAAGTTCCGCGCCGCCGGCCCAGTGAGTGAACGGTTCATACGGGAAAGCCGAAATCGCCGAAAAGAAGAAGCCGTAGTTTCCTGCTCTGGTTTCGGTTCGCGTGCGCCACACGACGACCGGGCTGTTGGCGTACCATTCAAACTCCCATTCTTCGGCGCCTGTTCCAAGACGCGCTCCTCTGAGTCGCACGCGAGCGCGCAACGGGCCGGACTCTATCACATCAACGCCAGTAAATCCGGACGTGCGGGCTGCGTTAGCGACATTACTCAGGGCTGTTCCCCAACCGGCGCTTCGTATGCCGAATTGCAGCTCCTCTTTTACATCAGGTGTCGTTTCGACGAGGTTGAGCATACGATGCTCGCCCGACGTGCGGTTGTAGGCCTCAACGATCGCCGGCGTCGTGTTGTCTTTACCGAGATTGATGATTATGCCGAATCGACTATTGCCAAGCTCGAGGCGGCTGGTACTAAGACGGCGCACGACGATGTCCGTCAGATAATCGCCGCCGCGGTCTCCGGGCTGTCGCGGCGATGGCGCCGTCGGCGAGGCCAGAAGCCGGTAGCGCGGCTGACGGCCGGGTATCAGGGTGGCCGGGAAAAGGATCTCGGCTGACGCAAGCGAGCCGTCTGCGTGCGCGTCTCCTACGACAACCTGGACGGGCGCCTCACGGCCTTCCTGATCAAGCACGCGCAACAACTCGGCGCGAGCCTGGCCCGCGGCAAAGCGGGTGGCGAAGCGCACAACCTCGTTGTCGCGCCGCTCGATTCCTGTAGGTTCCTCGAGCTGTATTATCCAACTCCGCCCCTGAGCCGTCGCCATCACAGCAGCGCCGAGCAAAGTTAAGACCAGGGCGGACATCTTGATCATCAACGTATGCTAGATTGGAAATGGTTGTTGTTCAAATCAATCTATTCTTAATGGTAGCTTCCCAGTCCTGATCACACTCCGGTTGGGTTCTCGAAGAGCACTTCGGCGAGAACGTAGTCGCGCGGGCATCCGGAGCTCTGCGATCTGCGTGTCCCAGCTTGCTCGTTCCGGTCTCAGGGCAACCTCTACAAACTGCCTGCATCTGAGTCCCGCGAGGATGGAGGTAATCATGAAATCAAATGTACGGACTGTCTGTTTCGTTCTGGTTGCGATCGCAGTCTTTTCCCTTTCCGGCTCTGCGCAGACTCAGAAAGACAAAACTCTTTCGCCGTATTTCTTTGTGCAGGGAGATCCCAGCGTAGATCACTTACCTCTCAAAGATACACGCGTTGAGATTGACGTCTCAGGCGTCATCGCAGATGTGAAGGTACTGCAAACATATCGAAATGAAGGCTCGCGGCCGATCAATGCACGTTAAGTTTTTCCGGCATCCACGCGTGCCGCCGTTTATGCGATGCGCATGCGAATCGGCGATCACGTCATAGTCGCTAAGATCAAAGAGCGAGAAAAAGCAAAGCAGGAATTCGATGAGGCCAGGCACGCAGGGAAAAGCGCGTCTCTGCTGGAGCAGAACAGACCCAATGTGTTTTCGATGAGCCTCGCCAATGTCATGCCCGGGGATCAGATTGAGATTGAGCTTCGCTATACCGAGTTGTTGGTGCCGACGGACGGCATCTATGAGGTGGTTTTTCCGACCGTTGTTGGTCCCCGCTACTCTTCCCAGCCCGAGTCCTCGGCGCCACAAGAGGATCACTTGGTTAAGAGCCCGTATCTTCATCAGGGCAATAACCCGAGCAGTGCGCTCCACATATCAGCCCGGATTTCAGCGGGCGTTCCTATCCGGGAGTTGAGCTGCACATCGCACCCGATTGGTCCGCAATGGCTGAGTCCGAGCATCGCTCAGCTCGTCATGGACGATGCGGATCCATTCCAGGGAAATCGTGACTTTGTTCTGCGCTATCGTTTGGCGGGAGATCAGATCGCTTCGGGCCTCATTCTCTATAAGGGTGAAGATGAGAACTTCTTTCTTTACATGGCTCAGCCACCGGAGCGAGTAACGAACGCGGACATACCACCTCGAGAGTACATTTTTGTGGTAGATGTTTCCGGGTCGATGGAAGGCTTTCCTTTGAATACTGCCAAACGTCTTCTGCGCGATTTGATCGGGCAATTGCGGCCATCGGATTTGTTCAACGTCGTTTTGTTCGCCGGAGACTCCACCGTGCTTTCTCCAAAGTCGCTTCCGGCGGATCAACAAAACATCTCCAAGGCGATTCGTTTACTCGATCAACAGCGCGGAAGCGGGGGCACCGAGCTCCTTCCAGCAATCAAACAAGCCATGAGCCTTCCCCGTGAAGCGAACATCTCCCGCAGCATCGTGCTGGTAACGGATGGTTATATCTCAGGCGAGAAAGGGGTCTTCGATTACATCCGCGACAATCTGGATCAATGCAACGTGTTCGCGTTCGGTATCGGCACAGCAGTAAACCGTTATCTCATCGAAGGTGTGGCGAAAGCCGGGATGGGCGAGCCTTTTATCGTGACCCAGGAGGCGGAAGCTCCCGCCGTCGCGGTCAAATTTCGGGAATACATTCAGACTCCGGTCTTGACCGACATTAAGATCCGCCCCATTGGGTTTGACATATATGATGTGCACTCCGCGCGCCTTCCTGATTTGTTCGCTCAACGTCCGGTGATTCTTTTTGGCAAGTGGCGCGGTCCGGCAGGCGGGACTTTTGAGCTACAGGGAAAAACAGGACACGGCGATTACGTGACTCGTTTAGATGTCGCCGGCGTCCAGCCGGATGATGCCAATCGGGCGTTACGTTATCTGTGGGCTCGATCACGAATCGCCGAACTGTCCGATTACGGCTCCAGCCAGGCAGATGCGGATCGGATCGGCGACATCACGTCTCTGGGTTTGAAGTACAACCTGTTGACTCAGTACACCTCCTTCATCGCCGTTCTCGAAGTGGTGAGAAACACCCAGGGAGCGGCTCAGGATGTGGATCAACCGCTGCCCCTTCCACTGGGAGTGAGCGATCTGGCAATAGCCACAGAGAGCGGAAGTGAACCCGAACTGGTGTGGTTGGTGACTCTATCCCTGGTGATCGCACTGATGATGACCCTCCGCTGGCGGCGGCGTCTTGTATGAAACGGAGATTCACCTGGAACTGGATCGCACAGTGTGTTGTCGTGCTTGTCTGCGCGTTCGCGCTCAAGCAATACTACTCAACAGCAAGCGCCAACCAGTTACGCTGGATTCTCGCTCCCACTACTACGGGTGTTGAACTGGTCAGCGGGACCTCCTTTGAGTTTGAATCCCATTCAGGCTACATCAGCAGGGACCGCAGTTTCCTGATTGCCAATTCCTGTGCGGGAGTCAATTTCCTGATCACCGCATTCTTGATGCTTTCGGTGAGAAAGCTGCTGAGGGATCGATCGCAAAGAATTGCCTGGGGATTCATCCCGGCCGCGGCTCTGATTGCCTATCTTGTAACGCTCGTTGCGAATACCACGCGCATCGCCATTGCCTTGCGGCTGCAGCGGATGCCTGCGGGGTTTAGCGGGTTAAATCCCTATCAACTTCACCGCTTCGAAGGCATCTTCATCTACTTCGGATTTCTGCTGGTGTTGTTTGTGGTCAGCGAGAGAATGCGGTCGGAAACGACTACGGGTCTGCTCCGGCGATCTCTCTTCCCGCTTGTTGTGTATTACGCAACGACTCTAGGAATCCCGCTGGCAAATGGCGCATACCGCCAGGGAACCGATTTCTGGGAGCACTCACTCTTCGTTTTACTGATTCCTTTAGCACTGATTCTCCCAATCGCTGCGTTCCGTTATAGTAGTGACGGACGAAACCCGGCCGATGTGCCAAAACCAATCAATCTAAGGAGTTCTTCATGACTGAAGGTATCAGAACAATCATCTATCCCGTCAAAGACATTAGAGTCTGAGTTCCATTACAGTTTCAAACGCAGAAACTGCCTCAACTTGAGGAGACCATTTTCTTCATTCCTTCCTTTCCTTCGTCAATTCTGTTCGACCACCTGGCTTGAGCCATCGCTGGAACCACTTGAGGTTGCGAAGCATGTATTCTCTCTCGAGTGGCGGCTCGTAATTGACATGCCCCCCGCGAGGATAGATGTCAAACTCGACCGTCTTGTGCAATGCCTTGAGCGCCTTGTAGAACTCCTGCGCTTGGCTCAGCGGGACCCGATTATCGTTCTCCCCGTGTTGAATTAGAATCGGTGTTGAAACGTTGCGGACGTGGGTTATCGGGGAGTGCTGAATTAGCGATGCGGTACTCTCCCAAGGAAGGCCAAAATACTCAACAATGAAATCACCAGCATCCGAGAAGTAATACAAGTTGATCAGATCGCATATGCTCGCGGCCGTTGAAGCTGCCTTGAAGCGCAACGTCTGGGTGACGATCCAGTCGGTCATGTAACCACCGTACGAAGCACCCATTACTCCGAGCCGATCCGGATCTGCGATACCTCGTGCAATCATCGAGTCAACTCCAGCCATGATGTCTTTATAGTCATCCTCACCCCAGCGGTTAATGATGGCGCGAAAGCCTTCTACGCCGTAGCCTGAGCCCCCGCGAGGCATTGGGAATAGGATTGCCATCCCCGCAGCGGCCATAGCTTCAACAGGATACGGATCGACTTGTCCGACGCGATGTGCAAACTGGGGAAAGAGCCCATACGTATAGCCGCCGATCGGTCCACCATGACAATAGACAACCATCGGTATGCGCTGATCGCGTCGATAGCCGAACGGCGTCAGCAGCAAGCCCCAGATTTCCTTTCCATCAAAAGACTTCCAATGAACGGCCTCAAGGTCCCCCAGATTTAGCTTTCGCAGTTCTGGATTGATGTCCGTCAACTTGACGGCCCTCCCGTCAGTAAGATCCGTGACATAGACGTCGCCCATCGTCCGGCTCTCAACGGAACGATACGCAATGCGCCGGCCGTCGAGTGAAAGACTCAGGGAAAAATTAACTACGCGTCCAGGTGTCACTACCTCCGACCGGTCACCGGAGACCGAGACACGGTAGATAGCCTGTTCGAACATATGCTCGCCAGTTTCCAGGGGGATATAGAAAATCGACCGGCTGTCCGGCGCCCAAGTGAATTCGTTGACCCACACTTCTCGCGACAACGTAAGCCCACGGGGCGGCCCGCCACTTCCGTCTGCGGCCACCACATAAAGGTCCTGTGCGTTGATCATCCCGGCTCGGCCACCTGAAGAAACAAAGGCTATAGACCGGCCGTCCGGCGAATATTGTGGCATGCGATTCGTGCCGGGCCGCCGGACGATTGCCCGTGGTTCACCTCCCGCGCTCGAAATCGCATAGACCGCGGAATTGTAGGACGCGTTAAAGCCGCTATCGTCTGAAGCAGCATATGCCAGACCCTTTCCATCGGGGGCCCAGTAAAAGTCGAGCACGGTCTTGTCGGCAGGGGTCAGACTTCTTGGCGCGCCTCCGGGGATCTCCTGCAACCAAATTCGGGGAAGCCGCTGCTCCCGATCGACAGGAATCACATAGCTCTTTTCTTTCTTTCGCCGCTCCTCCTCGGCTGTAGGCGGATTACTCGCAATGAAGGCAATCTGTTTGCCGTCTGGCGACCATTCATACCGTGTGACGCCACCCTTCACGGAAGTAAGCGCCCAGGTTTCGCCTCCGGTCGATGACATCGCCATTACTTGAGGAGTCTCATCGACATAGCCTATGAACGAAATCAACGATCCATCAGGTGACCAGCGCAACCAAGGCCAGGGCAACGGCCTATTAAAGATTCGGGTGCGATGGGTCAATCGAAGCGGCGTTCCGCCGGCGACGGGGATTCGGTAGAGAATCGCTTCATGTGCCGCGTTTTCGAAAGATGGCGTGGAGACGACATAGGCGATCTGTTTTCCATCTGGCGAAATCTGTACATCGGAGACGGAACGAAGGCGCATTAGCACATCTACAGTTACTTCTTGGGCGTCCAGTCGCGTTGCTCCTAAAAGTAATATAGCCAGCAGCACCCCCCATAATTTCTTGTTGATCATCAGCTTTCTTCTCCACTTTTCTTCTCCACCGAATCTTATCACGCAATCATAGCTGTAAAGCTCCAAACGCAGAAAGTGATCAAGAGCGAGATTGGTGACCTTGGAGGAATATTGACAGCACGCTACGAACCGACAATCATGACAAAGCTTCGGGCGCGACGCCGAGTCGCTCGCACTCTGCCGTGTAGCTCAGTCCGTCACCAGGAGGTGCGTCTTGTTGAAACCAATCTGTTTGATTATCTCCATCCTCGTTCTGCTGAGCGCCACATCCGCCAGCGCCGGCGCACAGACCTACACGCTGCGCTGGGCTGATGAATTCGATGGGCCGGCCGGCAGCGTCCCCGATCAGGCGAAATGGAATTACGACATCGGCGGCAACGGCTGGGGCAACAACGAGCTTGAAACCTATACACGCCGCAGCGACAACGCGTTTCTGGATGGCGACGGCCATCTCATCATCAGAGTCGTCAAGGAAACCTTGACAGGGCCGGATGGCATTAAGCGCGATTACACGTCATCGAGGCTGCTCACCAAAGGCAAATTTACGCAGCGTTACGGTCGCCTTGAAGCCCGTATCAAGTTACCGTTCGGACAGGGCATCTGGCCGGCATTCTGGATGCTCGGGGCGGATGTTGATCAGGTGGGCTGGCCCGCTTGCGGCGAGATCGACATCATGGAAAACGTTGGCCGCGAGCCTGCGGCCAATCATGGCAGCCTGCATGGGCCAGGCTATTCGGGCGGTTCACCCCTCACTGGAATTTACACCTTGCCCGCGGGACAGAAGTTCGCTGACGACTTTCACACGTTCGCCATCGAGTGGGAGCCGGCCGCGGTTCGTTTCTACGTCGACGACAATCTTTACCAGACGAGGACACCGGCGGATGCGTCAGGCAAGCGCTGGGTTTTCGATCATCCGTTCTTCGTTATCTTGAACGTCGCGGTAGGCGGCAGCTTCCCTGGGAACCCCGATGACACGACGACCTTTCCGCAGACGATGACGGTTGACTTCGTGCGAGTATATGCAGACAACCGCTTCGCACCGAAGATCAGCAATGTCGCCGCTCAAAAGAAGAATCTTATTGTTAACGGTGACAACTTCGATAGCGAGTCGGTAATCCTTATGAACGGTGATGTCCAAAAGACTTTACGCGACGACGCTGCGTCCGGCGTACTGGTCGGCAAGAAGCTTGCGAAAAGGATTGAGTCAGGGCAGACCGTGAAGATTCAGGCGCAGAACGGCGATGGCGAGATCACCGCAGACTTCGACTATACGAAACCTTAACAGCTGAGGCTCAGCGCAGCGGTGCGACTTGATCGCTAGTGTAAGTCTCCGAACTCCTGGCGATACCGTTGCCACTGGTCCTTCTCATCGGCCATGAACCGGACGAAATCAGGGTTCGCTCTGATGCGATCCAGATAGGGATCGCGCTCGAAAAGGGGGTAGTCAGGAAAGCCCCTCGCTGCGGTTTCCTTTAACCATTTGACGGCCTCGCCGCTCTTGCCCGCGAGTGCGAAGATGCAGGCAGCGTCATAAGTCGAGTGATGACGGCTCTCATCATTGAGCTGGATTCTAGCGATGATTCCCGGAACTCTGGCCTCCGCTCCGCGAAAGTCTCCCTTCAGGGCAAGAAGCAAAGCCTGTTGCATCAAGTTATCATAGTTCTCCGGGTTTCTTGATAGCCTCTCGTCAATCATTTTGTTCGCATCGTCCAGGCGGCCTTTACGCATAAGATACCAGGGACCGACATCTCCTCCCGGAGAGAGCTTCTGATAAGCGGAAAACCACTCATCAGCCTCGCCGCGAAGGTAAGGCAAGACAACGGTCAAATCTTTAAGACTCTGGCTCGTCGGATCAATATCGAGTGCTCGTTGTGATTCGCGCGATGCCAGATCTTCAAGTCCGATGTGTCCATATATGGCTGCCAATTCACCGTGGCTGCTGTTTGGATTGAGTTTTCGCGCCGCGAGCAGCTCATGAAGAGCCGCTTCATTTTGGTAGCCGTCGTACGCGCTCCAAAGAAGCAGACCGTTGGCGAGGTGAGTTTCAGCAAGCTGCGGGTCGAGCTCCTGCGACCGCTTGATCTCTTCCCTCGCGAGATTCGCCCACTTTGGATCCGCAGTCTCAATAAACAGCGCAGTCCAGACATAGGCGAAGGCGAGTTGAGAATGAGCCAGGGCGTAATTAGGATCGGCCTCGATAGACTTTTTGAAGAAGTTGATGGTCGTCTCCATCTGCGGCATAGCGTCCGGCTCATAGCCGCGTTGGTCGAGGCTAAAGATTCCTTTTATATAAAACTCGTAAGCGATCGGGTTAGTCGGGTATTTATTATTCAATCCAGCCTTTTGTGTCGAATCAAGGCGGAGCTGTAATCGCGTGGCAACCTGTTCTGCTACCCTGTCCTGAATGACGAAAATGTCAGTTGCCGGCATGTCAAAACTATCGGCCCAGAGCGATGCCCCGTCACTTGTGCGCAAAAGATTAACACTCACACGCAAACGGTCGCCGGCGCGTTGCAGGGTTCCCTCAAGAACCGAGTCCGTACTTAATTGCCTGGCCGCTGCCAATGCATCCGTGTCCTCGTTAAGATAGTGCAGTACGGCGCTCGTCGGTCGTACCGTCAACTGACCCGTCTGGCTGATTCTTCTGATAACTGCGTCGGCTATTCCCGCGCCCAGATAATTTTCGCTCGCGTCGAGTGATTTGAGTGGCAGGACGGCAAGTGATGTGATTTGTTTGGCCGGCGTAAAAAAACGTTCCTTGACGATCCACACGGCTGCGAATAATAACGAAGCCACGGGAATTGCCCAGATCCACTTCCTTGAAAAATACCTTACGCCAATCGGCTTCGGAATTTTTTCTATTTGCGAAAGTGGCGCCGTTTCCCTGGCGACTTCCAGATCGTCACCGTTTCTTACTTCCGCAACATCCGCTATAAAGCGATAGCCTTGACCCTGGACCGTGGCAATGTACTTGTGTTCCTTCGAGTCATCGCCGAGGGCCCGGCGAAGCGTAGAAATGTTGCGCGTTAGGTTGCCGTCTTCAACGAAATCACCGCGCCACACCTCTTCGATCAGTTCATCCTTTTTCAGCAGGCGGCCGGGATTCTCGGCGAACACAAGCAGAATGTCGAATACTCGTCCGGTCATCGGCACTTGTTCGCCGCCGCGCAGACATATCCGGTTCGCCGGATCAATCTCAAAATCGCCGAAAACGTACCGGTGACCGTTTGTGGAAGCCCCGTTTTTA
>Ga0137403_10010517_pt1 | contig 10246 bp, 14 predicted proteins | sample CZOMad2_1_16fung_FD_122057 | JGI IMG/M metagenome (GOLD analysis project Ga0137403, IMG submission 122057) | Vadose zone soil fungal communities from Angelo Coast Range Reserve, California, USA - CZOMad2_1_16fungal (Hybrid Assembly) | ecosystem: Environmental > Terrestrial > Soil > Vadose zone... | reverse complement strand
GGCAGGGACTTCTGACTTCTGACCTCTGAGTTCTGACCTCTGACTTCTATCTTTATGAAGGGTTTCATTCTAGCAGCGGGATTCGGCACCCGGCTTTGGCCGCTTACGGAAGATCGCACCAAGGCTGCCATACCTTTTCTCAACCGCCCGTTGATCAACTATTCGGTCGAGTATCTGGCCTCTCGCGGAATTAGCGACATAATAGTCAATCTCCATCATCAGCCCGAGTCGATTCGTGTGTCGCTGGGTGACGGTTCCGAGCTCGGAGTCAAGATCGAGTACTCGCTCGAGGACGAAATACTCGGAACTTCGGGCGCGTTGGATCGCGTGCGCGAGACGCTCCTTGACGACGACTTCGTAGTCATCAACGGAAAGATCGTCACCAATATCGACCTTGGCGAGGTAATCGCCGAGCATCGCAAACAAAACGCGATCGCTACGCTGGTGCTAAAACGGAACACCGCGCTCGAGCACTTCAGCATAGTAGAGATAGATGATCGCGATTGGATCACGCGATTCGCCGGGTTCCCGGTCGCTGCTTTGCCGCAGCCCGTCGTCGCCGAAGCAACCGTCTATCCCGGTGCGGCGGTTGCGCGGACTGATCCCGCGCCGCTAATGTTCACCGGTATTCAGGTGCTGTCGCCGCGAATCTTCGAGTACATTCCGCGCGGCTGCTTTTCTCATTCGACCATCCACGTCTACCCTCGAGCGATAACAGCAGGCGAAGCGGTAGTCGGGCATGTTTCAGCCGCGGACTGGTACGAGATGAGCACCGTGAGCCGGTACCTGGAAGCTCACCTCCGGCTGACAGAAGGCGCGTCGGTGATCACCGGCCAGGACTGCGTGATCCAGCCGGGCGCGAGCGTCGAGCAGTCGGTCTTGTGGGACCGGGTCACCGTCGAGACCGGCGCAAGCGTAAGGCACTCCGTACTGGCCGACGGCGTTCGAATTCCGGCTAACGCAGTAATCGAACGCGCCGTAGTCGTCCGGCGGGACATTGCGCGACAGATAGAGCGCGGCAAAGTCGTCGGCGAGAACGTGATAGTTCCCGTCTGAGTGCGTTTATGGCTTCACCGATCGAGACAGACCCATCGCAAGCAATCGCCCGCCTGGCGGCGCGTCATCTGAACCTGCCGGTGGACGAGCTGTCCGTCACGAGGCTGACCGGAGACGCGTCCACCCGTTCCTACTTTCGCGCCCAGGCCCGAGGCGCGAGCCTCATCGTAGCCCTGTACGGCGCGGTCTTTGACGAAACCGAACGCGCTATCGATAGACTCGCGAAGGCCGAGGCTGGCAACCCATCCGCGCGACTAACGTTCGCCAACGATCCGTGCGCTCACATCGAGGTGACTGCTCTGCTCCTGGAAGCAGGGCTGCCCGTGCCGCCCGTCCTTGCGACCTGTGGTGGAGAGGCGGCGATGCTGATCGAGGATGTTGGCGACCTGCGGCTCCAGGACTGGCTCGAAGGCCGTTCGGACTCCGAAGTCGCCGAAGCTTACCGGCATGCCCTCGAACTTGTAGTTCGAATTCAAGAAGCCACAGAACAGGCTCTGACAGCCGATTCCATCTGCTCACATCTGGCGTTCGATGAAGCAAAGCTCCGTTGGGAGCTGGGATTTTTCTTCGCGAACTATTTCAATAAGTATCTCCGGGTCAAGCTGGACCCGGCGACGGCGAACGCCGTGCAGCAAGATTTCAAGACGCTGTGCTCGGAGCTTGCCGCACGCCCTCGAGTTCTGACCCATCGCGATTATCACGCGCGCAACCTGATGATGCCTCACGGCGAGTTGTTTATAATCGACTACCAGGACGCGCGAATGGGACCTGCGAGCTACGACGTAGCGTCGCTGGTCAGCGATCCGTACACGACGCTCTCTCGCGAAGTCGTGCTTGAGCTGGTCGAAGGGTTCATTGAGGCAAAGACGGCGTCGAAGCTGCCGCTGCCGGATGTTGATGAGTTTCGAACTGAGCTTGAGCTGATGACTGTGCAACGGATGTTGAAAGCTATCGGCACTTATGCATCGCAGGCGGCGGCGGGCAATGCTGTGTACATACCTTACATAGAGCCGGCCCTCGAACGCGCGCTCGCGGCATTGAAGTCCCTGGGCCGTTTCGACGCGACGCGCGCGCTGATCGAACGAACTCCTGAATGATCTGTTCCGTTTGCGGTTCTGTCTCGACAGAAAATTCTTAAATAATCCTTATGAATCAACGGTACATTTAGCTGTAGCTGGAGAGTTATGCTATCTTTGCTTCATGCAAGCTAAAGAAACCGTACGATCTTTACTCGAAGGCCTACCCGATGACTGCAGCCTCGATGATGTTCTCTACCACTTGTACGTTATTCAAATGGTGGAGCGCGGAAGAGCGGATGCCAAAGCAGGGAGGCTGATTCCGCACGAGACGGTCGCCGAGGAGATGCGTCGCAAATGGCAAGTCGGACGCGAACCGTAGTCTGGACTTCTCTCTCGCGGGACGGGCTAGACGAGGTACTCGCTTACATAGCAGAGGACTCGCCTGAAGCCGCAGAGAAAGTCCTTGCTGTCGTGCTTGGCGTCGCAGAGTCTCTTGCTGTCTTCTCCGAACGTGGTCGTGTTGTTCCCGAGTTTCATGATCGGTCAATTCGTGAGGTGTTCGTCTACAACTACCGAATGATCTATGAAGTGCTGCCGAATGAAGTGCAAATCTTAGCCTTCATACACAGTGCCCGGGATTTCGATCGGTGGTTGCGCACTTTATAAGGTTCGGCGGCCAATCTAAACCAGAAGGCCAGCGTTAGACGCCTCCCAACGAACATCACATCTATCATAACGCTCACTTCGCCGACTGAGGCGGGAGCGTGGTAATAAACGGCGGCCTCTCTATCGTCTTCACGCACGAATCATCGAGCCCTTTCGCCGACCCTTTCGACAGGAACTCCACAAACAGCTCTACTTGATCTTCTTCAACTCCTCGAGAATCACGTCGTCAAGTGGCCGTACTTTATAGTCCTCTTCAAAGAACGACCATCGCACAATTCCCTTCGAGTCCAGCACCAAAGTTGCCGGCTTCGAGATTTTTCCTTCTGCGTTATATAGCCCGTAGGCGTCTATTATCTTGTGATCGACGTCGGACAATATCGGAAAAGGAATTCTGAGCTTATCGCCAAGCTCCTTGCTCTTCTCTGGTTTGTCGACGCTTATCGCAACTACATCCGCCCCGGCGGCTTTCAGCTTGTCGTAGTCAGCAGCCAAACTGGCGAGCTGTTTCCTGCAATAGGGTCACCAGTAGCCGCGATAGAAGACCAGGACCAATTTCTTTCCGGTGTAGTCTTTCAGCGCTACCGTCCGCCCATCTGACGCCGTAAGGCTGAACTGCGGCGCAATTTCGCCCACCTTCGGCGTCGAGCAAAGGGCGATCAAGGCAAGAAGAAGTGTGAACAGCAACGATTTCGTAAGCTGCAACATTGTCAGATTCTCCGTGTTTGATCTCACAACACTCTCCACCGTCATCCCAGTAAATCGCCTAAGCCGCCAGAATTATTCCAGTGACTGAGCGATCCCCTTCCCTGACGCTTTCGTCGGCGAGCCGTCTACGCGGGAGCCCTGCATTTAACTATTTGTGCTGAGCGAAGCATGAGCTTCAAGACTGGAACAACCGCGAGACCAGGAACTGTACCTAACCTCGTTCTTCAATCGGAACGTATTTCAGCCCGCGCGGTCCGACGTATTCAGCTCGCGGCCGAATCAGCCGGTTGTTCCTGAATTGCTCCAGAACGTGAGCGGTCCAGCCGGAGATACGGCTGCACGCGAAGATCGGTGTGAACAGATCTGTTGGGATTCCGAGCGCGTAATAAGTCGAAGCCGAATAGAAGTCGACGTTCGCATTCAGATGCTTCTCGCGCATGACGACCTCTTCCATCTTCCTGGACATCTCGTACCACTTGGTTTCGCCGGTACGCTCACCGAGCTGGCGCGACATCTCGGCGAGGTGGATCGCTCGCGGATCAACAGTCCGATAAACCCGGTGACCGAAGCCCATTAACTTCTTCTTGTGTGCGAATGCGTCTTTGACCCACGCCTCGACCGCTTCGACGCTGCCGATCTCGAGCAGGTTTTTGATCACGCCCTCGTTGGCGCCGCCGTGAAGCGGACCCTTCAGCGTGCCGATCGCAGACACGATCGCCGAATAAATGTCGGACATTGTCGCGGCGGTCACGCGCGCCGCAAACGTCGAAGCATTCAACTCGTGGTCGGCATGAAGGACAAACGCTACATCCATCGTTCGCGTAGCAACTTCGTCGGGCTCTTCCCCATTGAGCGTGTACAGGAAATTCCCGGCCAGCGACAGCTCCTCGTGTGGATGCACGGGCTCCAGCCCGTTGCGCACTCGCTGAAAGGTCGTGACGATTGTCGGGAACTTTGCCGTAAGCCTTATGGCTTTGCGGGCGTTTGCTTCGAGCGAATTGTCCGCGCCGTCGGGATCGTAAAGGCCCAGCGCCGAAACAACCGTCCGCAGCATGTCCATCGGGTTGGCGGTCTTCGGAAGCAGGCGGATCAACTCAATTATTCCACCCGGCAGCCCGGTCTCGCTGTTGAGATGAGACTTCAGCGCGTCAAGCTCGACCGCTGTCGGGAGTCTGCCGTTCCATAACAGGTAAATGACTTCTTCGAAAGTCGCGTGTTGTGCCAGGTCGTGAATGTCGTAGCCGGCGTAGATGAGTTTGCCCTCTTCGCCGTTGACGTCGCTGATCGTGGATTGCGCGGCGACGATTCCTTCAAGCCCAGCCTTGGCGACGTTTGCTTCACTCGACATATGCGTTTTTCGTTCCTTTCGGTCGCGACCGGTACAAGAGCGCTACCAAAACTTTTCGTGGGTGATGTCCAACATTGAAGGATAGGACACGCGCGCAACCGTGTCAACGATCGGGCCATTTTTGGTCAGGGAATGACTACCTCGATCTCGATTCCTCGACGGGCCTCGACGACCCGCGCGGCAGACTGGCGAGGCACAGCGAGTTCCAGGAAACCGGCGCTGCCGAAGTAAGCGAACAGCTCGTTCTGGTTAGCCTCGGCAAAATGAGTCAGCACTCGCGTCGCTTCGTGCGTACCGATTCGCACGCGAGCTCCTGCACGAACGAGTTCCTCTGTTAGTTCAGCCGGCGTGATATTCGTGATCAGGTTTCCGAATCGGTCGACGTGAATTACGGTTCCTCGAATCTGTTTGGACGTAACCACTGGCGTCGGAGTGTTCAATCGAACCGGATCGCTGATCTCTTCGCCCATCATTCGCCAGTCAACGAGCTTGGACACGTAAGCCGCGCACGGCGCGAACACATCGCGGCCATGAAAAGTGCTCGAAACGGGTCGCTGGAAATAATGCTCTGTTGTGAATTGCACAACTCGATTGACGTGCGCCCGCTCATAGACGTAACTGAAAACTCCGTTGTCAGGACCGATGAAGTTGCAGTCATCGGTCATCACCATTATCGGCCGCCGAGCCGATCCCACTCCCGGATCCACAACTGCAAGGTGAATCGTGTTCCTGGGGAAATACTTGTAACAACACATCAGCGTAAAAGCGGCGGCGTAGATGTCGTGGGCCGGTATCAGATGTGTTATGTCGACGACTTCGGCCGCAGGGTTTATCGACCAGATCACCCCTTTCATCACCGGAACGAAGTAGTCGGCTTCACCGAAGTCGGTGGTCAGCGTTATGAGCGATTTCTTTTCAGACATCGATTTGCTCCAGGAGGCGGATCTTTGGGAGGCACAGCTATTCTATAACAACGAGCAACAGTTCTCACTGGTTAAAGTGAAGCGAGGAGCTTTCTGTCATGCTCGTAGCTGAGTCTGCCGGCGGCCTCGTCAAAATCAACCCACTCTGCCCGGTCGACTTCTTCACCCGCAACCCGGACCGCGCCTCTTACAGGTTCCATCAGGAAGTAGTGCACAGCCTTCGGTCTGAGCCGCCCCTCCTTCCGCGTTCGATAGCGGTAACGCAAGGTCGCGAGCTTCCGGATGATGCGGCAATCAAGCCCGGTTTCTTCTCGTACCTCGCGCAGTGCGGCTTCTTCAATGGTCTCGCCCGGTTCCAGCTTGCCTTTAGGAAAAGACCAGTCGTCATAGCTTGGCCGATGCACGAGCAGAATCCGCGGAGTACCGGTCTCCTTATCAATCACTATCCCACCAGCAGCCAATATCTCGGTGTTCATTCGTTCCAACACTAAACCAGAGAGAAGTTATTTTCTATTTTTTATTTTCTATTTGCCATTTGCCATTTGTCATTTGCAAATTGGTAATGGTTATTGGTCATTGCGTGCGAGCCATGAAATGGTTGATGAACAAAAAATAGAAACGAGAAAATAGAAGAAAATAGAAAATAGAAAATAGAAAATGCTCAGGAACCGCCAATCAATCGGCGGCGTACCATCATCAGTAGCTGGCAAGGTCGCGTTCAGAGTAAGATTCTAATCAGGAGTAATAGTTATGTCCAGCAAGTTTGATGAATTAAGGCGGCGAGCGGAAGAAGCAGCACACCAGATTGATGAAAAGTTCGAGATCAAATCGAAGCTCGACAAAGGGGCGCGCGCAACTACGGACGCGCTGCGCAAGGGCGCCGAGGCTGCCTCGTCGACTCTCGATGCCGCTCGCGAGGAAGTGTCTCGGCTCGACCGCGAACACAGGGTCAGCGAGCGTGTGGGCGAGAGCGCTCGCCGGGCCGCCAACGCCGCCGAAGACGCACTCCGCCGCTCCGGCATAAAGGACAAAGCCGCTGAAGCCGCGAGCGACGCCTCCCAAAAAGCCAGCGATGTGTTCGGCGATGCAAAGGAAACAGCATCCGACCTGTTCGGCGATGCGCGCCGCTATTACGAAAACGCCAGCGGGGCTGCTCGCGCGAGCGCGTCGGCCGCACGGCTGCCGTCGTCGCTTCTCAACACCCTCGCGAGCGCGCGGCGATGGGCGAAGAAAAACCCCGGCAAGGCTGCTGCTGTCTCGCTCGCGTTCATCGCCGGCACTCGCGCAGGCACGGCGTTTTCCTCTCTCGACGTCGTGCTGCTCGGGGCGGGCGGGGCGGGCAACTGGATCTTTCATTCTGCGCTCGTGCCTTATGGTCTGCGGAAGCTATCCGAAAAATACGAAGCCCATCTAAAACGCCAGGAAGAGCTGATCCGGGACGGCAAGCTCACCGAGGCCGAGCGCGCGCAAGTGAAGTTTCAGCGCGACGCGGCGAAGTACGTCGGCGCTCCATTGCTTGGGGCATTCAGCGTCGCGGCTGGGGCGGGGCTGGTCTTCGAAGCGGTCACCGGCGGAGCTGTCGTGGGTTTTCCGATCAACATAGTACTCGGCGGGAACCCGCTGCTGTCGAGCATTTGGCTCTTCGGCAACGGGCTGGTGTGTTTTCACAACGGGTACAAGTTCTTTATGATGGCGCTCGCGGACCAGGAGGACGTCGCCCGCGTTGTGCGTGACATCAAAGGCCTGCTGCCGGCGGAAGTAGCATAGACTTCAGTCTGTGCCACGCAACGCTAGAGACAAACACTGGTGACACCGGGCCGTCGCGCTGGTGTCATCCGTGTTTCGCTTGTGTAAGGGCCTCCACAAACTAAAGTCTATGCTACCGATGCGGTCTCAAGTAACCGTTGCGCTCCTTGGATTCGGAAGCGTGGGCCGCGCATTCGTTCAGTACGCCGAATCTGGCGCCGCTGCGAGCAAAACCGCGATTATAGTCCGCGCAGTCGCTGATAGCAGCGGCGGTCTCTTCCTGGACAACGACTCATCGGTCGAACGCGTTATAGCTCATAAGGAATCGGGGCGCAGCTTGCAGCAGTTCGCTCCCGGCGAGTTGATCCGTGACCCACAAGAGTTCATTCGAGGAGTTCGATCAACCGGGGTTTCCGTCCTCGTTGAATCACTTCCTACGAATATCGCCGACGGACTGCCCGCCCTTGAATTGATCACCGCCGCGCTCGAGCAGGGGACTAGCGTGGTCACCGTAGATAAAGGTCCGCTGGTGCATGGATTCGAAGCACTCAGAGACGCGGCGCGTAAGGGCGGCGCGTCGCTTGGCTACAGCGGCGCGACCGGCGTGAGCATACCCGATGAACTTGTGGGCGATCGCGTGCTGGAAATACGCGGCGTATTGAACGGCACGACCAACTACATCCTAACCGAGATGCAGCAACGTCAGAGGTCCTTTGATGAGGCTCTCGCCGGCGCTCAAGCTGATGGCATCGCCGAGCCTGATCCTTCACTCGACGTTCAAGGCTGGGACACTGCGTCGAAGATTCTAATTCTGGCAAAGGCGCTGATGAGTGCGGACGTTCGACTCGTTGAAGTATCGCGAATAGGCATCGGTCCGGAGACCGAATCGCTGATCACAATCGCGCGTGAAAGCGGTCGCGTGGTTCGCCTGGTCGGTCGAGCTCGCATATGGCAAGGGCGAGTGCGTGTGAGTGTCGCGCCCAAACTGGTTGAGCCTGATTCACCGTTCTATTCGGTGTCGGGCACGTCGAAGGCGGCAGTCTTCCGAACAGAGCGACAGGGCGCGGTGTTGGCGCTGGCGCGATCCGGACGAGACGCTATTTCGCAGACGATAGTTGATGACATAGAGAGAATCGCATCAGAACTTTGACGACATCAACAGAATCAGCAACAGAACCCCGCAGATCCCCAGAGTCATAAAACATCCTGACGACTGGGAACTGTTTCCAGGCAGCCTTAGCCTTAGCCCTAACCCGATGATTAAGAATGCGACCGTCAGAAGCTGAGTCATCAGGCGTAAGCGGTTTAGGTACACGGTCACAAATTGCGGCGGCATGTCATCGTATACGAAGCCAAACATCTCTTCGTAGTTCTTGAGAGGTGGTGGGCTGTGCAGGAAGTGATAGCCTGCAGATCTCTGATTGGACGTGTTCGCGTCGAAGTAAAGCCGCGTCGAAGTAAAGCCATGGAGGAAAAAGCACCATCAAAACCGAAATGATAGTGCCGGTCAACCATATGTTTCGTCGCCTGCGGTCCACTTCGGTACATTCTCAAACTGGTGAGTTACGCCGCAATCGTCGGGCGTGCGAGGACCAGAGGGGGGCGGGCAGGTTCACTTGTGGCCTGGGGCCGTCTCGGTCTCTACCAAACCGGGAAAGAGATCCTCAAATGACAATTGCGGGCTTGGCTCTTCCTGGTCAGCCTCACTGCCCTCCGAAGAATGAGAGACGGTCTGCGGCCGAAGCGCCTTCTGCACGTCGCGCAAGTTGAAGCGAATCAATCGGTCGGTGAGAAGCACGGCGGGGATGCGCCCTGCGCGGCGTAGCCGGTGAACTGTCGCTTCGCTCACCTGCAAAACTTCAGAGAGTTGCCGCGCGGTCAGATACTCAGCGCGCTTGTCCCTGGGTTGGTCCGGCGCATGAGATTCGCCGGTTTTCGCGTGTGGTTTTTGTCGCTCGGCCGCCACTTATTTCTTCACCGGTTCGAGTGAAAATGATAAAGGAACAGACTCAGACTCGTTTACGTCAACGAGCTTGCTCTCCAGCTTGTAGCCGTTTAGCGTAGCGGTGATCTGATACCTTGCGCGAGCGGCCGGCACCCGGAACGCGAACTCGCCGTGACTGTTGGTCGTGTAGCTCAATGAGAATGACCCAACGTGTTTGCGTTCCTTCTCTTCGTCGGCGGTGGGTACTCGCGCGAGTTTCAGGTGCACGCCGGGAAGCGAGGCGCCGGTCGAATCGAACACCGCTCCCCGTATGAGCGAAGTGCGATGAGTGACCTTCGCGAGCCGCATGGTTTTGAGGGTGGTCTCTTTGCCTTCCTCGACTTGCTGCATCTGGACCAGCGTCCCGCCTTGATAACCTTCGGCATCGAAGCTTACGGTATAATCGTCCGGAACCAGTTCGAAGGAAAAACTTCCTGCATCGTCAGTTCTTGTTTCTTTCACTGATCGATCACGGTTGCGCATCGCCCGAACTTCGGCGCCGGCGATCGGCTTGCCCTTCTCGTTTTCGATCTTGCCCTTGATCGTTCCGACGCCCTGCGGAGCGGCGAACGCGGCAATCAACGAGCCGAGCCCAATAAGAGCGCTTATGAAGACCCTGTTCATCACGCTTTCCCTTAACAGCCAATCGCCGTTCGTTTTTCGCTTGAGTGATTCTGATTCTGCGGTTTCGGTCGAAGAAAAGTCAACTAACAGTTGGTCCATAGTCCGTAGTCCGTAGTCCGTAGTCCGTAGTCCGTAGTCCGTAGTCCGTAGTCCGTAGTCCGTAGTCCGTAGTCCG
>Ga0137403_10010516_pt1 | contig 10246 bp, 7 predicted proteins | sample CZOMad2_1_16fung_FD_122057 | JGI IMG/M metagenome (GOLD analysis project Ga0137403, IMG submission 122057) | Vadose zone soil fungal communities from Angelo Coast Range Reserve, California, USA - CZOMad2_1_16fungal (Hybrid Assembly) | ecosystem: Environmental > Terrestrial > Soil > Vadose zone... | reverse complement strand
ATCCACCGCGACCTGAAGCCGCAGAACATCATGATGGACGCGAACGGCCGCGCCTATGTGATGGATTTTGGCATTGCGCGCTCCGCGCATCTTCCCGGCATGACGCAAACCGGAGCACTCGTCGGCACGCCGGAATATATGTCGCCGGAACAGGCAAAGGGAGAAAAGCTGGGAGAACAGTCCGACATCTTTTCGCTTGGGGTGATTCTTTACGAGCTGGTGATCGGACAGTCGCCTTATTACTCTGAGACGCCGCTCGCGACACTCTGGAAGCGCCTTCAAGAAAAAGCGAAGCCACTTTGCGAAATTGATCCGACGATTCCGAAGGCATTTAGCGACATTGTCGAAAAGGCACTCGAGATTGAGCCGGAGAATCGTTTCGCCAACGCGAAGGAATTCGCGCAACACCTGGAATCGTGGCTGGGTATTTCGCCGTCCATGATTGGTTCGATCACCGGTGAAGGGCTCGTGCCATTGCCGGCGCAAAAACCGATTTGGAAATACACGGCGATCGCTGCCACGGTACTGCTGCTGGCCGTTGCAGGCATCGGCTTGCCTCGAAGGTTTTTGACCGATTCTTCAAAGAAAGTGGCTCCCGCCCCACTGAGCGTTCTTGTGGCGGACTTCACGAACCATACTGGCGACCCCATTTTCGATGACACACTCGAGCCGATGTTCAACGTCGCGCTGGAAGGGGCCAGCTTTATAAGTGCCTTCAACCGCGGAAATGCCCGCAAGCTTGCTGGACAACTTCCGCACCCCACCGACAAGCTCGATGAGCAGCCGGCGCGGTTGGTCGCGGTCAGCCAAGGGATCGGCGCAGTCATCACCGGCGAGCTTAGCAGACGCGGCAACACGTACAGCCTTTCGGCAACGGCACTGGACGCACAGAGCGGCAACGTTATCGCCAAAACAGAGGCCACCGCCGCGAATAAAGATGAGGTTCTCCTCACCATCCCAAAACTGGCCGCTCCCATCCGCAAGGCATTGGGCGACGCAACGCCGGAATCGGTGCAACTGCAGGCTGCTGGCGGGGCCTTTACGGCCGCCTCACTGGAGGCCGTGCACCAATACGGCATTGCAATGAACCAACAGTCCGCCGGAAAGCTTCAAGACGCGCTGCAATCCTTTTCCAAAGTCGCGGAGCTGGATCCAAACTTCGCGCGCGCCTATTCCGGCATTTCCTCGGCGTATGGAAACATGGGCCAGAGGACCGAGGCTGAAAAGTACGCAAAATTGGCGATGCAACACACTGACCGCATGACAGAGCGAGAACGATATCGACTGCGCGGCTTCTATTATCTGTACAACGGCAACTGGCAGAAATGCGCCGAGGAATACAGCGAGCTAGTGAAGAGGTACCCCGGCGACAACATCGGACACAATAATCTTGCCACTTGTTATAGCCAATTGCGGGATTGGCCCAAAGCCGTCGAGGAGGCGCGGCAAGACGTCAATATCCACCCCGAAGCAGCGGGTCTCGGCAATCTGGCACTTTTTTCCTCGTATGGCGGCGATTTCGTTGGTGGCGAGCGCGAAGCACGCCGGCTTCAGCAACTCATGCCTTCGTTCGAATACGGGTATCTCTCTCTGGCGTTTGCCCAGTTGGGGCGGGGCGACTTGTCTCAAGCCGCCGAGACTTACAAGAAGCTAGAAAGCGTCAGCTCGCTGGGCGCTTCCATGGGCGCCACGGGTCTCGCCGATTTGGATCTGTATGAAGGCCGCTTCGGTGAGGCCATCCGAATCCTTGAACAAGGCACGGCTGCCGACCTGGCAGCAAAGAGCAGCGATAGCGCCGCCGACAAGTTTGCCGCGCTAGCGTACACACGGCTTTTGCAAGGGAAGACACGAGAGGCATTAACCGCTGCCGAAAAAGCATTGAACATAAGCCAGGCCGCGAAAATCAGGTTTCTCGCTGCACGCGTGTTTGTAGAGGCTGGAGAGCTGCCCAAGGCGCAAAAGCTGGCTGCCGGTCTGGCCTCCGATATTTTGCCCGAGCCTCAGGCCTACGGAAAAATCATCGAAGGCTACGCCCTGCTCAAGCGAGGGGATCGAGGAGAAGCCATTAAGCGCTTCGTCGAGGGCAATCATTTGCTCGATAGTTGGATTGGACACTTCGATCTAGGCCGTGCATATGTGGAAGCAGGAGCCTTCGCAGAAGCCACTTCCGAGTTTGACCGCTGTGTCAGCCGACGCGGCGAAACTTTGGCGCTCTTCCTCGATGAAGTGCCCACCTCCGGTTATTTCCCGCCAGTTTATTATTACCGTGGTCGTGCGGAGGAAGGCCTAGGCAGCGCGGCAGCTGCCGATTTCTACAAGAAATTTTTATCCATCCAAGTTAAGGGCGACGGAGGCGCACTTGTTCAGGATGCCAAGAAGCGGCTGGCAGGTTTAAGGACAAAATAGGCTCACCGCCCGTCCAGCCAGCCCTTATATTTCTGCAGATCTTACTCGCCGACCATCGTTAGAACTTCACGGTGAACGTCTTCGGCTTGGATGCCGCGCTCTGGACTCCCTGAATATTCGTGTCCGTCACGAAGTATGTATACATAGTGTTATTCTTGACGTTGCTGTCGATGGTCTGTTTCGACGGCGGCGCGCCACTCAACGTCGCAATCTTCGTAAATAACGCACGGTTCGCAACTACTTTGTCGATCGTCGGGAAGCTACCTACCGCACGCCAGACGCTGTACTTACCAATCTGACCGAATGTTGGTGCAGTCCACTGCAGGCTGACACTATGGCCGCTCATAGCCGCCGTTAAGTTTGTAGGCGAGTCCGCAAAGGAGTTAGCCACGTCCGAATCCTGCTCTTCGCCGCCGCCTTTGGTTAAGCCGCCGCCCTTCGTTAGACCACCACCCTTGGTCAAGCCACCACCATCGGTGAGGCCTCCTTCATCCGTTATGCCGCCGCCCTTGGTTAAGCCGCCACCTTTCGTCAAGCCGCCGCCCGAAAATCCGAACGTACCTCCACGAGCGGAAATTTGTTGCAGGTCGATGTGTTGCCAATCGTTGAATCCCTGAAATGGATCATCGGGCGAGTTTGACGTAGACCCATTAAAATCAATGTCTTGAAAGTTAATCGAGGCACTGTTTATGATTAGGTTATTGTTCCAGTCGATCTGTGGAGCCGCGAAAACATCGCTGCCTTCGACACGCACGGCAGCCGGCTCACCTTGCGCTATGGCTGAACCATCGCAGTGTTTTGTGGCAGACCGGTCGCCTGGTGTGTTCTCCAGCTGCTTGTCGAAATCATTAGGCGGCCCATACCACCGGGTTAAATGCGCAGCCGAGCCTATCCCAGCTGCTTCGTCCAAGTTTAATTCAGAAAGGTCGGGCAGCGTCTGTCCGGAATAATCGATTCCGCCATCCGGGAAACCGCGCACCTGGAACAGGTAGCCCATCACGCTCTGGTAGTTGGGTTTGCAATTTATTCCGTAACTGGCAACGGAGGGATTATTGGAATCCTTATAGTAGGTACCGCCATGAGTCAGAGTCAGCGTGTGCCCGAGTTCATGCATCAGCGTTCCGGCCTGTTGCAGTGCCGTTCCCGTTTCGTTGGCACAGTAGACTTGGGTTCCCGAGATGGCCACCGAAGGATCGGGCTGGCAGCCGGAAGGATCGTCGGATCCCCATCCTCCGAAGGTCACCGCTAAGTCGGCGCCGCCAGGGACGTCGCCATGCCCAGATGTGCTCGTCGGTCCGCGATAACTGACACTGAGTTGCGGTTCGTTCGTTTTAGGTGTCGAATTGTTTTTGAACGTGTATGTGCCATCCGTCACGTTGGCCGTCGTGATTTGGAACGTGGTGGTGTCAAAAGTTGCGCCGCTTGTCGTAGAAGCGTTCTTGAAGACATAGGTCCCATTCAAATCGGGTTCCGCGAGCGCGCCTGAGATCGTTATGCGATCGGCATTCGCGTCAGTGCACCCAGCGGGAGCGACTTTTGCCGCACAATCACCTGGCTTAAGCAGACCTGGCGGGGACTGGATTGTGACCGTTGCGGTAGTCCCAGTATTAATTACCGAAACTAGTTTTGGAATTCCGGGATCCGAAAATGCGCTGCCTGTGGTGCTCCAGAATGCTCTTGGTTCTCCCAAGGAATGACCAAAAAGAACGTAGCGATAGCTTAGACCTCGTCCGGGCTGGAAGTTCCCCAGAGGTATCGCTGGATTGCTGTTGGGCACACTGGCATTGTCCCTGACAAAAAGCAATCCTCCCTTCCACCCAATGGCCGGCTGCCCGGGGAATTGACACGGTGGCGTCGTCTTCGAATTGGCGCAGACCACCAGGGCACTTTCAGAAATTGCATTGCCCCCTGTGCCTCCTTGAACGATATAAGGATCCGGACAGGCGTTGAGAGGCGTTGTCGAACAGGCACCCAGGTAATTAGCCCCAACATCGAAATGCACTTGCACTCCTTTGCAGCCGGAAGCATCACAGTCAACCGCCGCGTTCTTGAAAGCGTCACCCACCGTATCCAGCGCCGCCTGCTTCGGCAGATGAGAATGTTTATCGTTGTTGCCGGAATCGAGGAGCGTGCTGAGATAATCGACTTCAACAAAGATGTCTTTTTTCGATTTGTCTGCGCCTGGCAGGGCCACGGACTGACCGCTCACGGCATCCGTGTAGCCATGGTTGTCCTCCCACACATCCAGCAGGCCGTCGCCATCTTTGTCCTGAACCGTGGTGCTGAAGATGACCGCGGCCCAATTGACGCAGCCGCTGTTCGAGGAAGCAGGCTGCACAGAGGTCGCCACAGTAGAATCGTTGGCCTTCACCGCGGTCCCGTACTTATTCGGGAGCCACGTAGGATTGTCCCAAGAACCGTTATAGATCCCAGGGAACGGAGGCAGGCTTGGATTGGGGGGGGTTGGGTAGAGAGAAGGAAGAAGTACCGGAAGGGCTTGAGGGTTTTGTGGGTTTAGAAAAACACTTTCGGACTTATTTGGCTGTCCATTTCCCACGATGTGGGTGATCTTGGCCACAGGGGCCACCGATGCCGCGGCCTGATAGAACCCCAAAATGGACTGGCTGAAACTTTGCGAAGAATTGCTGGGAGCAAAGGCTCCGTCATATAGGACGATCGAATTCAGCGGAACAGTCGGAGACAGTACCCGGTATATGATCACCAGCGTCGCGCCCAATGTGAAAGGGGTGGTATTGCCGTTGCTTCCGCTGTCTGCTAGCCGGACAGGAATTGGCATGGGACCGTCTGGACCCGTGAGCGCGGCCACGACCGTTCCAAACGTTGGAGAAGAGGGATTATTGTCCACGGGTAGGTACGGACGGACATCGGCGCGGTACGTTCTTATCGTTTTTGAACCCTGGGCTGAACCCGAACAGCCGCCGGTACTCCAGGAAGTGGGAGCATTGAGGTTGCCAAGCACCGTCCCACTGATTGGGTAACTATTGAAAAATCCATTTTGTCCAGCAAACGATGACTGGTTACCTTCGACGGTCGCCCAGTAAAGGTAAGCCGCTACGATATCGGCACCGACAGGCACGCTGGCAGGCACGCCACTCTGGGAAGGCTGTTTGAGATCGGGAACGCTGATCGTTCCTGGAGCAAGGCCGCTCCCGTCCGGTGCTCCTTCTACCCAGCCGGCGACGACATAGTCGCCTGTGACAAAGTAGTTCTTGAAGATGCCGAGCGGAGTTCCAGCTTGCGCGGACGCTGTTTGCGCAAACACCAGCAGTAATCCTAGCGCGGCTGCCGCAGGGATTAGTCGACGAACCCAAGAAATTGTGCGCAATGTTGGAAAGTTAGCCTGCATCATCAGCCTCACACTACGAAATTTGGAAGAATGCGCGTCACCGTTCAGTCCTGTACAGGTAATTACCTTAGAAGTAAATATATCCATGGAACTGCGCATGACAATCTCCTGTTGTCAGACATACAATTGCAGCGATTTTCAGTGGAAACACAGAGCAATCCTCCCGGGCGTGACCAGGAATAAAAATCACTGTAAGAGTGGAACAACCGGGGAAGCTGCCTTGTTCATCGACCTGTGACGAGCAGTTCGATGCGCCAACGGAGATTACTAGCGCCGTCACGGCAAGTCAATGGAATAAGGCGGCTTACTTGTGTTACGGAAGTCTTATACGTCCTAGAACGAGCCCAAAAGTTCTCAGAGCGCGTTTTGGATGGCTGTCAAGAGAGAATTGCGAGACGGTCGTCGCAGCGGTGCGAGCCGGGTGCGTTCCAAGTCGTCGCGATAAAACAGATTGTAGGTATCGAACGGAATCAGGCGGCCGTCAGGATGCACAATATGGATGCAGGTTTTCTTCACGGAGCGTACATCGAACGCGTGAGCGTCCAGAAATTGCACGATGAGCACGCGGAAAATATTTTTGTAAGACAGCTCGCTGGGCGCCGCGACCTTTGGCAGACAGCACAATAGTTCACGCAACGATTCCGCGCCGGACTCTGGAGAGTGGTTCGTGGCAAATAACTTGAAGAGGCAATCGCGAACGCCGGGCTCCTCTTCGTAAACGATGGTGTTGCGCGCTGCGTTCAGTAAGACATCGGGCTCGACGAAGCGCGTAAGCGGCAGAACTTTTCCGTCTATCTTCAGCGCGTAGGCCATGGCGAGCGAGTCCGGGTGACACGGCACGGGAATCACGTCCTCGGAACGAAAGACGGTTGTCTGTTCGAGAATCTTGCGGCGGACCTCGGTAAGCGTGAGGCGATCGGTGGCCGGATCAAACTTTAGGAGACGTCCGGCATCTTGAATTGGCTGCAGCGTTACGCCGCGCACGCACGGCTGCGCAAGCGCGTAGTCAATCATCTTGCCGATTTCGCCGTCGTTCAGGCCTTTGCGCAGCGTCGCCACCAATGTCGTCGAAATGTTGTACCGGTTCAGCCGTTCGATGGCACGTTCGCGAATGCCGCGCAAATCTCCACCGCGCAGATCCAGCAGCGCTTCACGTTCGAACGAATCGAATTGCAGGTACACCTCGAAGTCCTCGATCTCCGCAAGCCGTTTGACGAACTCTTCGTCCTGGGCAATTTTCAGCCCGTTCGTATTCACCATCAGGTGGCGGATTGGGCGCGCCTTTGCCAGTTTCACAATAGTGAAAAAATCAGGATGGAGAGTTGGCTCGCCGCCGGAAAGCTGCACCACGTCGGGATGGCCTTCGTTTCTCACCACCGCGTCTAGCATTTTTTCGATCAGCGCGAGGGAACGATGTTCTGTTCGCTCTGGACCGCTGCCCGCATAGCAGACGGGGCAACGCAAATTACACGAGTCCGTCAACTCCACAAGCGACAGGCAGGAATGTTGCTCGTGGTCGGTACATAGGCCGCAATCGTACGGGCAGCCCCACTTCACCGGCGTGTTGTAAACCAGGGGCATTTCGGGCTTCTTGATGAACACTTCGCGGCAGCGCCGGTAGTAGTCGACATCGTCCGCAATCAGCACGCGCTCGGCGCCATGTTCCGAGCAGTGCTTCAAGAGATAAACTTTGTCGTCCTGAAAGACGATTTTGCCTTCCAGCTTGCGAAAACATTTCGAGCAGATCGTTAGCGCCACATCGTAAAAGAGGTACGGCCGCACTCGTTCGCTCACTGGCCCTCCGTCCCTCGGCGAAAGAAGTTGATCACGATGGTAACGATCAGCCAAATCAGACTGACCAGAAAAGCAACTGCGAACACCACAAACGACCACGCGAAAAATTCATTCGGCGAGGATGTTCCGCCCATGCTGTAAGTTCGTGCACAACCGTAGAAGGAACCGGCCGACAGGACGAGCGTTGCAACGATTGTGATCAGGATCGGAACGATCGGTAGCCGTTTGCGCTCGGTCACGGTGTGTCCCCCGGAGGCCTCACCGCGTCACGTATGGCCTTAATCACGAGCCACAAAATCGAACCCAGAAAGACCAGCAGACAAATACCAAATCCAACTGCGAAGACGCCATTGATCGGCACGTTGCGGTTGAAGTTCAGAGTGGTTAGAAAGCCGAAGCAGCTGCCTGCTCCCAACAAAAAAGAGCACAGAATCGTCAGTAAAACCGGCTTGTAGTTCGTCTTCTTCGCGAGGTTCAGTGGTGTGGGATCGATGCCCATTAGCGACCTCCGCCAAACACCATCTTCACAATGCTAGAAACGCGAGGAACCCAATCGTGCTAGGCAATGCCGAGACGCCAGACGATGAAGATTGGTCTAAAGCAGCTCCTTCACCGCAACAAGCGAAGGTCAGCGCGATAGAGCTTGCGAATACGATACCAATTTGCTTCCGCAGGGGTGATATCTTCGCATCACCCGGTTCGCTCATTGCGCCGTCTCCACGTCTGCGTTCAGCGCTTCCCCAACGTTTGCGACTTGCTTGGATCGTTTTCTGCGCAACGGTGGATTCAACCAGTTCAGCCAGTCTGGCGAATAGTAAGCCAGCATTGCGACGCAAGCCCACTGGATCGACGACATGCCTAGAAATACCCGCACATCGGGCTTCAGGAAATCGCAAGTCAGGCGGAAAGCGAAGTACGACACCATGAATATTTTGAACAGGTCGCCAGACACGAACGGCCGCTCGATCCTCTTCAAGAGGAACACCCCTAAGGTCAGCGCAAACACAATTTCATAAAGTTGCGTCGGATGGCGCGCCAATCCGTCGCCGAAGTTCACGCCCCATGGGAGCGCGGTCGCCACGCCTGCCGTGTGGTCGTCGAGCCCGGTCAAGAAACACCCGATTCGGCCGATGGCAATTCCCACGCACAACGGCACGGCGAACAAATCTCCAGTCCGTCGCGTGATTCCCAGGTGTCGTTTGGCGGCTTCTACCGCAAATAACCCACCTATCAGCGCGCCGACGATGGTTTTTCCACCCATCAAATACAGAGGGTCGCGCCAGTGCGCGAACATCATGGCCGGATCTTCAAACCAGTACAAAACTTTACTGCCAACGACGGCGCCCATCGCCGCGGCCGCAATCATCCACCAGCGATTTCTATCGTCTAGCAAGTCGCCGTTGCGCTTTCGCAGCAGCAGATACACACGAAACGCGACTGCGTATGCCAGCGTTTCGAAAACCAGGTGGGGATGAATTTTCAGCGAACCGAGAGGTATGTAGACCGGGAAGGTCATGTTCTTGGCAAGCGCCGACGCGTAAACGTTACGCGCGAATCGCCAGGAGGTCAATCCGCGCTCGCACACCCTTGTCCAACCAAAAACTCCGTCACTTCTTTGTGACCGCGTTCTTCGGCAAAATTCAGCGCGTTCTTGCCGGCATCTGTGCGCGCATGCAAGTCGGCACCGTGCGCGGCTAATGTTCTGACGATATTGAGGCGTCCATTGGCCGCGGCCTCAAGCAGTGGAGAGTGCCCCTTCGCGTAACGGTAATTCACGTTCGCGCCATTCTCCGCGAGCCACTTCGCAATGGAATCGTGGCTGCCCGCCACCGCTCCCGTCAGCGCCGTATAGCCGGTCCCATTTGTCGCAACGGCGTTGATATCCGCGCCCTGGCCATGCAAATAGCGCGCAACGTCCTCGTGTCCAAACGCCGCGGCCAGCGCCATCACCGGGAATCCGTCCGGGGAATAGCCTTTTGCCAGGTCCGGCTTCTCTTCCACGATTTTCTTCACGCGACCTAAATTCCCCGCCGCCGCGGCCTCATGTAACTCCAAGGTCGCGCCTTTTTCCAACAGCAAATCGCGTATTTCTTTCCGCCCCGTGTAGCACGCCATCAGCACGGCCGACTGCCCTTGCGAGTTCCGTGCATCCACAAGGGCAGCATCCGCACGCAGGACGTCGCGCACTTTTGCCACATCGCCAGTTCGAATCGCGTCGAATAGGTCTGGCACTGGGTCCATAAGTGATCTCCAGGGAAAATACAGAGAATCAATTAGAGAAGGCCCTAATTATCGGCGAGCCCGGTCTTTGCGCACCGCGTCTTCGATCAGAGCGTCCAGTTCGTCCCGTTTGAGAGTAATTTGGTCGGTGACGCTGTCTTCTTCATCGCTCGTGACCGGCAGCTCCGCTCCTCCTCCGGGAGGCGACTGCACTCCGTAACGCGCACGCGCAGCCATTAATTTCGCGACTTCCCTGCTGGAAAAAAGTTTCGGCGATCCCGCTTTCTCTGCCGCGAGAGTAATTCTGGCCGTGTGCTCAACCGTCTCCATACGATAAAAAGCGGTCAACAAATCAGGACCGCAAGTTACCGCCCCGTGATTGGCAAGAAGCAACGCGTCGTAGTGTTCGACGTAAGGCTCAATCGCCGCGCTCAGTTCTGGAGTTCCCGGCGTGGCGTA
>Ga0137403_10010515_pt1 | contig 10247 bp, 9 predicted proteins | sample CZOMad2_1_16fung_FD_122057 | JGI IMG/M metagenome (GOLD analysis project Ga0137403, IMG submission 122057) | Vadose zone soil fungal communities from Angelo Coast Range Reserve, California, USA - CZOMad2_1_16fungal (Hybrid Assembly) | ecosystem: Environmental > Terrestrial > Soil > Vadose zone... | reverse complement strand
CCGAGAATTTCGTCTTTGCTGAAAAAGCCGGAGAGACCGGGCACTCCAGTGATCGCCAGCGTGGCGATCATGAATGGGACGGACGTCGCGGGAATTGTGTAGCGCAGGCCGCCCATTTTGCGGATGTCCTGCTCTCCAGAGAGCGAGTGGATGACGCTGCCTGCGCCGAGGAAGAGCAGGGCTTTGAAAAAGGCGTGGGTCATCAAGTGGAAAATCCCGGCGGCGAATGCGCCAACCCCGAGTGCGAGAAACATATACCCGAGCTGGCTGATGGTGGAATAGGCCAGGACTTTTTTGATGTCGGTTTGGACGACGGCCATGGTGGCGGCACAAATCGCCGTGGTGGCGCCAACGATGGCGACGACGTCCATGGCAGCGGGAGCGAGTTGATAGATGACGCTCATGCGCGCAACCATGTAGACGCCCGCGGTGACGATGGTGGCGGCATGGATGAGCGCGCTGACGGGCGTGGGACTTTCCATCGCGTCGGGAAGCCAGACGTAGAGTGGGATCTGCGCGGATTTTCCGGCGGCGCCGACAAAGAGCAGCAATGCCATTGCAGTGAGAACGGAAGCGCCGTAATCGAGTTGGTGTTGCGCAACCATTCCAGCCAGAGTTTGCAAAATACCGGAGAACGCGGCGGAATCAGGAAGGCCTTGCGAGGTGAATCGGACGGTGCCGAAGGTTGCGGCCACCAGCAAAAGGCCAAGCAGAAAGCCCGCGTCGCCGATGCGGTTCACGATGAAGGCTTTTTTGCCGGCATCGGCAGCCGATTTCTTCAGGAAATAAAAGCCGATCAGGAGATAGCTGCAGAGGCCCACGCCTTCCCAGCCAACAAACAGAAGCAAAAGATTGTTGGCGAGGACCAGCGTGAGCATGGAAAACATAAAGAGGTTGAGATAGCCGAAGAAACGGTAATAGCCGCCTTCGTGCGCCATGTAACCGATGGAATAGACGTGGATGAGGAAGCCGACAAACGTGACGACGATGACCATCACCGAGGACAGCGGGTCAATCAAGTAGCCCCAGTCGGCGACGAAGTTCACCATGCCTGTGGCGGTGGGCATCGCGCCCGGCGTGACCCACTGAAAGAGAATCTGTTGGTAAACACGCTCGCTGGGAGGCAGGTAAAAGAGTTTCAGGACGGCGCCGAGGGCGTGGAGAAAAGAGAGAAATACGCTGCCGACGCAGAAGAGATTAACGGCCTCTTTCGACAGGCGGCGACCAAAGAAAAACATGATGGCGGCGCTTATCAACGGAAAAAGCGGGATCAGCCAGAGATGAGAGAGGAAATAGCCGGGAGAGGTCATGGGCGCGCCTTCACTACGAAAGGCGCCCGCGCCGCAGAAGCGTCCGGAGTCCAAAAATCGGACCTCGGAAGGCGGCCGCTACATGGTGGATGGAAATAAGCACTCACCATTTGAGGAGGTCCATCTCGTCGGCGAGGACGGTTTCGCGGTTGCGGAAGAAAGCGATGATGATGCCGAGGCCGACGGCAGCTTCCGCGGCAGCGTCGGCGATGATGAAAAGGGCGAATACTTGCCCGGCAACGTCGCCAAAGTAACGAGAGAAGGCGACGAGGTTGATGTTGACGGCGTTGAGGATCAGCTCGATGGACATGAGCACGATGATGACGTTGCGGCGCGTGATGACGCCGATGGCGCCGATCAGGAATAGCGCGAGGCTCAGGAACAGGTAGTGGCCGATGGGCATCATGCGTCGGTCCTCTTTTTGGCCATCACCACGGCTCCCACCATGGCGACAAGCAGCAAAACGCTGGCGATTTCAAAGGGGAGAAGATAGGTGCCGAACAATGCTTTTGCAAGCTCTTCGGTGTTGGGCTGCAACTTGTCGGCGGGCGCTGCGTTCGGAATAAGCAATCCCTGACCGGGAACTTTGCGAGCGAGCCAGATCACGACTCCCGCTTCGAGACCGACTGCGAGGGCTACCAGAAGGGCGATCCATTTCTGGGTGCGCGACCGGATTTGCGGCAGCGGAACATCCAGGCGCACAAGCATGATCACGAAGATAAACAGCACCATGATGCCGCCGACATAAAGAATGATCTGCGAGATAAAGAGGAACTCGGCGCGGAGTTGCAGGAAGATCCCAGCAGTGGCGAGAAGCGTGGTTATGAGAAATATGGCGCTGTGGATGGCGTTGCGGCGCGTAACCATGAGCGCGGCGCTGACGACCGCGATGCCGGCGAAGAAATAGAAAATGACGCTATCCAGCATGAGTGTCCTCCGCGATGGAGGAATCTGCCAGCAGCGCGGCGGAAGCGGCGGCTGAATATTTGTCGTTCCAGTGCAGCAGGAGCATCGCGGCCCCGAGCGTGGCAGCAGTGGTGATGACCATAGCCACCCAGCGGTTTATACCGAATTCCGAAGACAGCGCCAGCGCGATGCCGACATCCGCGACATTGACCAGGGCCAGTGGAATCAGGATGTGCCAGCCGAGGCGCATGAGTTGATCGAAGCGAAAGCGCGGGAGGGTAAAGCGCAGCCACATGAAAATATAAATATAGGCGGAGACTTTGAGGAGAAACCAGAATGCTCCGTAAAGACCGTCGTGCATCCTTTCAAGCGGCAAATGACTGAACGGCAACGCGAGCGTGAAAATCACAGCCACGACGAAGCAGCCGAACGCGACGGCCCACATGAACATGGATTGCACCCTCGCGGGCTGCTTCCCTGCCCTGAACACGCAATATGCACCCCCGGCAGCGAGAAGCAGCGTCGGAGCGGCATCCAGCCCTGCCAGCCAGCGGACATTGGAAAACGGCCGCAGCCACCCGCCGAGGAAAAGCGTGGTGCCAACGGAAGCGACAACAATCATGTTGGCGTATTCGGCAAGGAAATAGAGCGACCAGCGAAAGCCGCTGTATTCGGTCATGTAGCCGGCGACCAGTTCGGATTCGGCTTCGGGAAGATCGAAGGGAACGCGATTGGTCTCCGCGATCGAAGCGATGAGGTAAGTGAAGAAGCCGACGGGTGCGAGAAAAACGTACCACGCCTGATCGGTGCGTTGGGTCTCCACAATCGCGCGGACATTCAGCGTACCGGCAAGCAGAAAGCCGCTGACCAGCGCGAAGCCGGCGGCAGTTTCATAGCTGATTAGCTGCGCCGTACTGCGAAGCGCGCCGATGATGGAGTAATGATTGTTGGAAGCCCAGCCGCCGAGGACGATGCCGAAGGGGCCGAGAGCACCGACCCCAACCACGAAGAGCAAGCCGATGTTGATGTCACGCGCCACCTGAAACCACGGGCCGATCGCGACGGCACCCATCGATGTCAGCACCGCGGTCATAGAAAGGACCGGCGCCAGCCAGAAGATGAACTGGTCGGCGTTGTCGGGAATGAGATCTTCCTTGATCAGAAGCTTCAGCGCATCGGCAATGGGTTGCAGCAGGCCGTGGGGGCCAACGCGCATGGGGCCGAGGCGCGCCTGCATGTCGGCCATGACCTTGCGCTCAACAAGCACGATGTAGCTGGCGGCGAGTGGAACGACAAGAACGATCAACACAGCGCAGAGCAGTTCGACCCACCAGGTCTGCACAAACGCGAGTATGGAGTGGAGCATCGGGCTCATCGCTATCAGGCCAGGTCGAGCGCGCCTTTTTTGTAGAGCCAGACGTATCCAACGAGGAGAACGCCGAGGAAAACAAACATGGGGAGAAGTGCAAACGCGGCGAGGTGGGCCGCAAGCCAGCCGCGAAACAAGACGGCCCACGGAAAAAGGAAAATTGTTTCGACATTCAATATCATGAAGAGCATGGCGATGATGTAGAAGCGGGCGAAATAACGTCCGCGGGTGCTGGTCTCGGGCAGAATGCCGCACTCATACGGCTGAAATTTGGCCGGGCCGCCGCGTGAGCCAGGGCGGAGGTATTTGAAGACGATGAGTGTGACGACGGGAAATGCTAGCACCAGCAGGGAGAAGAGCAGCAGCGGAATGTAGGCTGGCGGCATCGTTGGCCTAAGCGCGAATGTTACCACAGCACGCCGAGGAAGCTGCCTACCAGAAAACAGAAGTTAGTTCGGGTGAGCGAGAGTAATCTGCTCGGCGACGCAGACCCACTGGTTGTTGCGAAGGATCCAGACGTCGGTGAAGCGCTCGTAGCGGTGAGAAATGGAGCCGTCGCGCTGGCGGAGGCTGATGTCGTCAAGTCCGGTGGCGACGACGGTGTCGTTGCTGACGGCGTGCGAGACAAGCAGCGTCATGCTGATCGTGGAGACGGAGCTGGCTTCTTCTTTGTAGCCGGCGATCATGGAATCGCGGTCGCCCAGGCGGCCATCGGATTCAATCAACTGAAAATCATCGCCGAGCAACTGGCGCAGCTTGTCCCAGTCGTGCGCCAGCTGAATCTTGAACCATTCCTGTTCGAGCTTGGTGACCGCCTTTTCAGACACCGCCCACCCCGCGTTTCTGGGAACTTTTGGCGACGCCGATTCTTTGACCGTCTGCGCAGAGGCAAGACATGGCAAGAACAGAAAGAAGAAGAACAGAGGGAAAACTCGCCGGGCGAACAAACACATTCGCGGATACCTCCCGAACTTTGCATGGTGCCGAAATACCGCATGAAGGCGGCCCTAGAGGTACCGTATAACGAAAGGTCTACTTCTCGAAGAGAAGTTCCCCGGCGCGTTGCGTAGCTTTCACTACAGCTTTAATCAAGGTGACGCGGAGCTTCCCTTCCTCAAGCTCCATGATTCCGTCGATGGTGCAACCGGCGGGGGTGGTGACGGAATCTTTCAGCAGCGCAGGATGGTCGCCGGTTTCAAGGACCACGCTGGCGGAGCCCTTCATCGTTTGCGCGGCGAGCAGCGTCGCAACGTCGCGAGGGAGGCCAACTTTGACGCCGGCTTCGGCGAGCGATTCGAGAATGATGTAGGCGAAGGCAGGGCCGCTGGCGGAAAGACCGGTGACCGCGTCCATATTTTTTTCGTCGACAACCACGGTTCGGCCAACGGCATCGAAGAGCGCTTTGGCAATTTCGAGATGCTCGGCCGAGGCGTGCGCTCCTTTGCAGATGCCCGTCATTCCGGTGCCTACGATAGAGCAGGTGTTGGGCATGGCTCGGATAACAGAGACTTTTTCCCCGAGGCGCTGTTCGATATACGCAGTCGGCACGGAAGCCGCGACAGAGATCACCAGCGTGTCCTTACCCAGTTCCAGCTTGATTTCCTTCAGCACGTCGCCAACGACCTGGGGCTTCACGCCAAGGATCACGATGTTGGCGCCACGAACGGCCTTGCGATTGTCGGTGGAGGCGGCAACGCCAAGTTCCTTGGCGAGCGCGGCGGCCTTCTCTTCGTGGCGTACGGTCGCCGTGACGTTTTTCGGCGCGAAGAGATTTTGCTTCAGATAGGCGCGAAGCAGGATTCCGCCGAGTTTGCCTGTGCCGAGGACGGCGAGTTTCTTGCCGGAAAGTTTGCTGGTCATGATGCAAACATTGTTACGGAGGCGCGGGGAAGGGTCAACAAGCGATTGCGGATGGGTTGGGATAGAATGCGTGGCACGATGAGAAACCATAGAGCAATCGGATCGGTTGGACTGGGACTGCTGATTTTGAGCGGAGCTTGTCTTTTCGGATTTGCGAGGGATACGAACCAGGCCGCGGAGTCGCGAGTCGTGTTGAAGAATGTGGCCGTGCCGATGAGGGATGGCGTGGCTCTGCGGGCGGATGTATGGCTGCCTAAGGCGGAGGGGCGATTCCCCACTCTGGTCTACCGGACCCCCTACGGGAAACAAGATGCGCCAAAGGAATGGAGCACGTTCGAGAAGTTGCCGGCTCGAGGATACGCGGTTGTGATTCAGGATGTGCGCGGGCGTTATGCGTCGGACGGCGAGTTTTTGCCTTATCAGAATGAGGGGAAGGACGGATACGACACGATTGAATGGGCGGCGCGGCAGCCGTGGTCGGATGGAAATGTAGGAACGTTCGGGCTGTCGTACCCTGGGGCGGTGCAGTGGCTGGCCGCTGTAGAGAATCCACCGCATTTGAAGGCGATGGTACCGGCGATGACATTTTCCACGCCGCGAAACTTTTTCTACTCGGGCGGATTGTTTGATGGCTCGTGGCTGGAGTGGGTCTGGATGAACATCGCGCCGGACGCTCGGAAAAGGAAAAACCTGCCCGGACCGCGCACGCATGCGGAGGCGAAAGCCGCGTGGAAACTGGAGCACGAGCGCGTGGAGGGGTTTTTGCCGCTGCAGGAATTGCCGGACTTGAAAGAAGCGGCGCCATTTTATTACCAGTGGCTCGCACATGCGCCGGCGGATCCCTGGTGGGACTGGGCAGAACTGCGGAACAAATACGACCGCGTCCACTGCGCCGTGCTGAATTTTTCCGGGTGGCATGACGAAGCCTACGGGCCGGACGGTGCGACAACAAATTTCAACGGCTTATTGGCGGCACGAAAAGGCGCTAAGGATCCAGCGACCCGGACCATCATCGGGCCGTGGACACATGGCGCGCAGGATACGCGGAAGAGCGGAGAGCGCGATTTCGGCCCAACAGCGCCGGTGGATTACGACGAACTGATTATGCGCTGGATGGATCACTACTTGCGCGGCATCGACAACGGTATTCAGAAAGAAGCGCCGGTGCGAATTTTCGTGATGGGGACAAACGCCTGGCGAGACGAAAAATCCTGGCCGCTGGAACGGGCGCGGGCAACCTCGCTCTACCTCGGTGCGGGTTCCCCGGAAAGCCGAACCGGCAAGCTATCGGGTGCCGAAGGACCGTCAGCCGCAAAGGCCACCGCGTTGACCTCCGATCCAGCGCATCCGGTCTCGGACACCTATGAGGCTTATGGCGCGCATGATTACCGGGCGTTAGCAGGCCGAAAAGACGTGCTGGTTTTTGATAGCGAACCGATGGCCAAGGATACGGAAGTGACTGGACCGATTACTGCAGAGATGTATGTGTCGGCGGACGTGAAAGATTTTGATTTGTGGGTGAAGCTGCTCGACGTGGCGCCGGATGGGACAGCATTTAACTTAATGAGCCCGGGCCTGGATGTGTTGCGGGCAAGCTGGCGGCATGAAACAATCAAACCGGAAATGCTGGAGCCCGGGAAGATTTACAAGTTGACGCTGGATCGAATGTTGACAAGCAACACTTTTTTGAAGGGACACAAGATTCGCGTGCAGATCAGCGGAGCTTTTTACCCGCACTTTTCCCGGAATTTGCAGACGGGTGAATCCGAAATCGTGTCTAAAGAAAGCCGGATCGGGCGGATCACGGTGCATCACGACGCGGAACACGCCTCGCGAGTCGTATTGCCAATGGTTGAAAAATAGTCTCGGCGTGCAGTTTAAACATTCTCGCTATGGAGCGTAACGCCCCGGAAACTTGCTCTGATTTCAGATTTTGAGCGTGTCGCGGAGATGGGATAATTGGGCCAAGTGACCCCACAACCACAAGTAAATCTCCAACCGGAGCAAAAGCGCCGCGTCTCCGTCGAGGAACAGCCGACGGGCGCGAGGGCGGCAGTGTATTCGTTTTTGGGGCTTTTACTGCAAGTGTGCATCGAGTGGCTGGTGAGGTTGACGGGAAGAAGGATTCACAAGAGCGATGCCCCCTGGCTCGATTGCGTGCTGGGGAAACCGGGCGTGATTGGAACGGGTGTTTACCAACGGATCGCGGAGGAACAAAAACTGGAGATCGGCCAGCCGCCGGATGCGGGACTGATTTCCAGTTTTGAGAACCTGCGCGGGCCGTCGTTCGATCCGGATCGGGTGGACCCGCGAATCCGGCATTTTTACGAGCACACGGCGCTGTACAAACTCGAAGTCTGGAGCGAGGTGTATTTCGCGGGGAAGTTTGTGCTTTGGCTCCTGGTGGAATTCATCAGCCGGCGGATGGACCAGCTGAATTTTCCTATTTCATCGCTGGAAGTGGCGAAAGGGATGACCAGCGAGGTCGTGCAGTTACGCGAACCAAATTCCGGGAAGTTGGCCTATACCGGCTGGCTGCGCAGATTCCGCTCGACGGGGAAAGTGATCTATGCCGGGCTCTATTCCGAGACGCAAATGCCGGGAGAGGCGAACCCCTGCGTGAAGGTGACCTTCCCGTGTTTTGGAAGCAGCAACGTGTACCTGCGGCCGTGCGTGTACTCGGATGGGACGTTTGGATTGGTCTCTACCGGGGCGGCGTTTGGGAGATCGGGATTCTACCGCGTGGTGGAATCGGGCGCCGAGCACTGGCGGGTGCGAAATTTCACAACTCTTCACGAAATCTTTCACGTATACGCGGATGAGGACGGGATACTCCGAACGGATCACGAGATTACATTCGTCGGACTCACAATCCTGAAGCTGCATTATAAAATGACGTTGGCTCAGAGCGCGAATGCCCAGTCACTGCAGGAAGTACGTTCCTCACTGCAGCCGGTCTGAGTTCTTCCCCGAAGCTAATCAATAATCCTTGGCCAAAAGTTTGTCAACCACACGAGGTATTTTTCATACTTGCGAAGGATTAAGGAATCAGCTGAAGCCGCGCGATCCCGGGATAGCTTTTTGGGCGCGCTGTGTTGGCAACCGCGCCCGCCTCGGAAGGCGGCCGCTACAAATGATCTGGGACGTTAGTCGTGGCGGGCGCCGTGGAGTACCTGGAGCGCGTGAGGGAGGAGTTGCGCCAGGGTGTCGAGAGATTCGACAGCGCCTTTGGGGCTTCCCGGGAGATTGAGAATCAGGGATACATTGCGAACGACGGCAACGCCGCGGGATAAGATGGCGTTCGGTGTTTGCTCGGCGCCCTTGCGGCGCATTTCTTCGGCGAGGCCGGGGATTACTTTTTCGGCGATGTCGAGTGTGGCTTCGGGCGTGTTGTCGCGAGGACCGAGGCCGGTGCCGCCGGTGGTAAGAATCAGATCGACGCGGCGTGAATCGGCAAGCTGGCGCAAAAGGGAGCGCACCTGGCCGGGATCATCGGAGCACTTCAGCGAAGAGGTGACTTCCCACCCGAGTTCGCGGCAGCGCTGGACGACGGCGGGGCCGGAGAGGTCGATACGCTCGTCGCGGGCGACGGAGTCGCTGATGGTGAGCACGGCAACGCGCATAGGGGCAGTCAATTTGAGGGAACCGCGTCGCGGCTGGCTTCGTCCATTAGGCGCATGGCTTCCATCAGGAGGCCGGTGGTGTTGCGCGTGGTGGTGGTATTGGACGAAGCGTTGGCGGCGTTGAAGTCAATTTCGAACTCGCCCTCGGTCCAGAGCAAAACTTTATAGACGGCATCGTCGCCTACCAGTGTGCCGATTTTTGCGTCGCGGCACTGGCCGCTGGCGAAATAAAGCTCGCCGGCTTCTGCGCCCTTGTGCACTTGCAAGCGGCAGGATTTCTGGCCCATTTCGAGCGACTGCATCAGGTCAATCATGCTCATTTCTTCCAGGCGGCCCTGGATGACGCCCGGACGAGAAGCGCGCTTCTGGAGCTTTTCAAGGTGCAGCCGGTCCACAATCTTTTTGGCCATGCGCACAAGATCTTTGGCAAGAAAAGGCTTGGCGATGAAATCTTCCACTCCGTCAACCATGGGACGGAGCTTTTCCTCAATATCGGTGCGGCTGGCCATAAACAGGAACGGGATGTGGCGCGTGGCTTCGCGGCCGCGAAGCTTTTCGAAAAGCTGGCGGCCATCGAGACCCGGCATTTTGTAATCGCAAAGAATGACGTCGGGAGGATCGTCGATCACTTTAAGCAGCGCATCGGCGCCGTCCGCGGCAATCACCACCTCGCAGAACGGCTCCAGCGATTTGGAAACCAGGTCGCGCATCAGCGGATTGTCGTCCGCAAGCAGCAATTTGACCGTCTTGCCGGCAGCGCCCGTCATTTGCGCCCTGCCCGGTTTTTTCGCTTGGAATGACGCAGGTAATCGCCGCCTTTTCCACCCGTTTTTTCCAGCAGGTGGATGTTCGCGATTTCAATTCCTTTGCCGTCCAGGTCGCCGTGATACCGCAACCGCGCGCCCGCAGTCACAAGTTGTCGCAAGAGGATCTTTACCGGTGTGGCGGGCTGGCCGTTGACGCAGACCAGCGGTGCGCACTGGCATCCCAGCTGGCGAGCAGCCAACGCAACAATGGTCGGATTTTCGCAGACGAAGACTGTTCGACAAGCGAGGGCCTGGTCATGGTCGAGCGGATCACGCATGAGCCAGCGCAGGGAGACGTGCAGGGGTTCACCGGCCAACGATGCCGTGCGCAGCAGTCGGGCAAGTGCCGAATCACTATTGGCTGGTAAGTTGA
>Ga0137403_10010514_pt1 | contig 10248 bp, 6 predicted proteins | sample CZOMad2_1_16fung_FD_122057 | JGI IMG/M metagenome (GOLD analysis project Ga0137403, IMG submission 122057) | Vadose zone soil fungal communities from Angelo Coast Range Reserve, California, USA - CZOMad2_1_16fungal (Hybrid Assembly) | ecosystem: Environmental > Terrestrial > Soil > Vadose zone... | reverse complement strand
CGCGGCGCGCTGCGCCGCTCGCCCCTCGGTGTGGCGCAGCCGGGGCGCTGGTGCACTAACCCGTGACAGTGGATGATCACTTGTGTGGAGCGTTCACTCTCGGCTTGAACGCGGTCGAACGAGCGGCCGCACCTGTCATCGGCCGGCCCACACCGCCCGAGGGACCAAGACCTCGCCGCGCATCAGCAGCCGCGCGGTCCGCAACAACGCGGCCTGGCGGACCACCACCGCGCCGTCCTGTTCGGCCACGTCCATCGTCACGGTGAAGAACCCGGTGGGATGCTCGATGTCCAGCGACCGCTGCCCCGATGCCGGGATGATCTTCGCTATGTCCGCGGCCACCGAGCCGGGAACTAGACAGGCGGTGCCCACCGAGACGGCGCCGAACACACCGATCGCCTCGTGCACCCGGTGCGGGATCAACGTCCGCGTGGAGACCACGCCACCGTGCTGTGCCGGCGAGAGCAGGCTCATCTTGGGCACCGTCTTACCCGCAACGTCACCGAGATTCATCAGTTCACCCACGGCGAGCCGGACGGTCTCGATCTTCGCTTTCAGCGAATCGTCCGCTTCCAGCTCAGCGGGCGACTCCTGACCGCTGACCCCGAAATCCTCGGCCGCCAGACACACCACCGGCATACCGTTGTCGATACAGGTCACCCGCACGTCCTCGACCTTGTCAACCGGGTGCCCGGTGGGCAGCAGGGCACCGCACGAGGACCCGGCAATGTCCAGGAAATCGACGAGGATCGGCGCGTGGGTACCGGGAACACCGTCGATCCGGGCGGATCCCGCGTAATCGACCACGCGCCCGGGGGTGCGCACATGAGCCACCGCGAGGCTGTGCGTGTTCTCCATCCAGATCCGCACCGGGGTCACCCCGTCCACCGCGTCCACCAGGCCCTCTTCCAGCGCGAACGGGCCTACCCCGGCAAGCAGGTTGCCACAATTCTGGTTGTCCGAGACCTCGGCGCGGGCCGGCCACACCTGCAGGAACAGATAGTCCACATCGGCGTCCGGGCGAGCCGACCGGCGCACCACCGCCACCTTCGAGGTGAGCGGGTGAGCCCCACCCATCCCATCGATTTGCCGAGGATCCGGCGAGCCCATCGCCGCCACCAGCACCGCGTCCCGCGCAAATCGGTCGGACGGCAGATCCCGCGCGAGGAAGTACAACCCCTTGGACGTCCCGCCTCGTAGTACCGAACACCGCACCGGGGTCTGCTTCATCACGCCTCCGCCGCGTCGACATAACGCAGGCCGCGCGCGGCGAGCTTCTCCCGCATCCCGTACAGATCGAGGCCGAGCTCGCCGTCGGCGAGACGTTTCCGCTTGTCGGCCTCGGTCGCCTCCCTGGCACGCGAGGCCTCCAGCACCGATGCCGCGTCCTCCTGCCGAACTACTACAACCCCGTCGTCGTCCGCGACGATCACATCCCCCGGGCGGACGGCGGCACCTGCGCACACGATCGGGGTCTGCACGTTCCCCAGTGTCTCCTTCACCGTGCCCTGCGCGAAGATCCGCGCCGACCACACCGGGAACCTCATGTCGGTAAGACCCGCAACGTCGCGGACCCCCGCGTCGATGACCAGCCCCCGTACCCCGTGCGCGCGCAGGCTGGTCGCCAGGAGGTCACCGAAGTACCCGTCACCGCAGGGACTCGTCGGCGTGACAACCAATACGTCGCCCGGTTCGGCCTGCTCCACCGCGACGTGGATCATCCAGTTGTCACCAGGGGCAACCTCGCAGGTCAGTGCGTTGCCGGCGATCCGAGCGGAGGGATAGATCGGGCGCAGGTGCGCACCGAAGAGCCCGATCCGGCCCTGGGCCTCATGCACCGTGGCGACGCCAGCCTCCGCAAGTCCGTCCACGATGTCCAGCTCGGTGCGCAGCGCATTGCGAACCACTAACGCCATGCCGGCTCCTGCCTCCCCTCGAGAGCGCCGCCATCCGCGTGACGGGCGCCCGTTGCTGTGCATACGCAGTCTCGGCGATCTTCGGGATGAAATCGACGAGCCTTCCATGGTCAGGCAGGTGGCTTTTGAGATTCGGGCCGACCTCAGGCGGTGCTCGGCAGGAGCCTCATGTCTTTGCGATCGGCTCTGCACCTCAGGCTTCGCTTACCAACGACGGCGTGCCGTATTCGAACGACACCCACCGAAATTGGACGATGAAACTGCGGCGTCCTTGAATGTGTACAACCGCACGATCCGGAAAGAAAAGGTCGCCCGGCTGACTTCCACGAGCGGCAAGCTCGCCTCCAGATCCAACACATGCGCATCGCACTGGACGCGCTCGCCACAAAAGTACGCCGCCACGAAGAACAACTCCCGCAAGATAGACCGCATGAATCGACGCACGGCTCTCAAAGTTGGCGCGAGTGTGACCTTCCTGGCCGGGACTGGGCTCTACGGTGGTTATCGGCTTCTGCCGCCGGGGCGAAGTCGCACGCTGGAAGGCGTGGATGTGCTTGCGCGGCGCCTCTACATCAGTCTTGATGAGGACCAGCGTGCCGAAACTTGTGTGGCTTACGACCATCCCATGCGGCAATACCACAATCGCGGTGTGTGGGGCGGAGGCCGTTCGATCCTGTTCGGCTTCAATCGCGAGCAGCGGAGCATCTTAACAGACCTTCTGTATGCCGGCCTGTCAGAGGAGGGCCGCGAGCGCGTGCCCGAGGAGTATTTCTCGCGCTGGACCGGAGTGCACTTGATGCGCGTGCTGATCTGCGGCGATCCCACGGCATCCCCTTATCAAATGATCCTTACGGGTACGCACCTGAACCTGCGACTGGGTGGCAAGAGCCGCGAGGGAGCGGCCTTTGGCGGCCCACAAGTTTACGGCGACCAGCGCGGGAATGAGCGCACCGGATTGCCGGGCAACCTCTATCGCGACCAGTTCCTGCTCGGACAGCGCCTGCTTCGCAGCCTCGATGCCGGTAGAAAAAAGGAAGCGCTTCTGGAAGACGCTCCGGTCCAGACGCAGATCGAACTCCAGGGCCGGCACGGTTCATTCCCCGGATTACCTGTGGCCGAGCTCTCGCCGGAGGGCAAGGCTCTGGCACAGCAACTCGTCGACCGTATCTTTTCGACGTATCCCCCGGACGACGTGACCTACGCGCGCGAGTGCCTTGACGCGAACGGCGGGCTCGACGCGCTCTTCCTCACCTACTACCAGCACGGCGAGGACGGCGAGATTCCGGAGGGCCAGGTGTTCCGTTTGGAAGGACCGGGGGCTGTCTTCCACTTCCGGGGATACCCGCATGTGCACGCCTTCCTCAATGTGGCAATGGACGGGGATGCACCCCTTTCAGTCGGGGAGCCCGTTGGGAACAACCCGGCGTGGCTGGACCACGCAGGTGTGAAAGCACTGTTCGAAACGGCATTGCGCGCAGAAACCGGGGCGGATCTCGCCTACTACGATGAGAGCAGCGTGGCCGGCCGTCTGCGCCCCGGGCTCATTCGCTCCGGCGACGTCTATAGTCTGGAAAGCTGGCAGGAGACGGCAGAAGTGGTCGAGATCCGCGGATCGAATCTGAGCGCACCGTTGTTAGCGGTGCTTCGTGGACAAGCGGTCGTGCCCGACTCCGATAAGACCTACACAGTCGCTACCACCACGTACGTGGCCAACGATCGCAGGGAAAAACTCGGCCGGATCGACACCCGGCGGCCGGGTCCCATGCTTCGGGATCTGACCATCGCCTACCTGCGATCGCACGGTTTCCCGAAGGGATAGTCCGAGGCTTCAACATCGCCGATACGCAACCGCCAGGAAAGATATGCAACAGCCATCACCGATGATCGCGAACAAGGAAACCGTCAGGCTATAAAGACAAAGGGATTGCTGTCGGGTATGGCACATCTTTATTAGCGTTTGCGTATCGGCGAATGCTCGTTGTCTACTGTTGCCGGTCTTGACCAAACACCGACAGACTCTTTCGCCACGTTGCTTCCTGCTTCTCGTTGATCTCTCCCAGATACAGGACCGTGAGTTGTGCGGTCTGCCCCGTCGACAAATGCCAAAAACCAACCGGGTTAGAAAACAGACCTGTCCAAGTTCTGAATGAGGGCTAAGAGACCTTTCGAGTGAGCTTGCGCTGAAACGCGCGTCTGTATTCAGCCGCGGAGCGGCGACAGAGTGTGGCCCCGGGCGCAAGCCCGGGGGAGGTGTCGTTTTCGAACATAAGCCCGGAGGGGCGAAAGAGTCTTTCGCCCCTCCGGGGCTGAGATCGTCTCGAAAGAAAACCCCGGGCTTGCGCCCGGGGCTACACTCTGTCGCCGCTCCGCGGCTGTTCATGGCGGCGTATTTTGGACAAAGGGGTAGATCTTCACCACAACGTCCACCGCGAACCGATGCATTGTAAAAATGTGTGTGTTAAACAATCTCTCTGGGCCACGATACGTAAGATCGTGACCCAGAACTTGCGCAATCGGCCTTCCTCAATGCGGTGCCGGCAGCGGAGTGTGTGACTCGAACGGCTGAGGATCGTTCAGCCGTCCGTCAGTCCAGGCGACAAACAACGGGTCGTCATCTGTAGGCGACGAGGGTGGTGGGGATGCATAGTTGTCGGTATAGTCTCCGAAATTGGGGACGAAATCGGCGCTGACGGACAACCAGTTGGAAGAAATGTCGGTGACGCGCCGGTTGGACGGCGTGCTGGTTATACGTGGATTGATCGCCACAGCCGCGAATACGTCGGTCAGCGCTGAATTGGGATTCAGCCGGCGGTCATACCACGAAATGCTTATGTTGCCAGAACTGTCAGGATTTCTTAGCGCAGGCATAAAATGGAACGTACCTGACACGTTGTCGTTGTTGAGCTTGATCGGCGCCAGGCTGGTCGGTGTGAGCGAAGGGCCCAAGTTGAAGCTCTGGAGCAGGATGTCACCCCCTGGATTGCTCCGCGCGTCGTTCCAGACGACACTCACCGTTCCTGCCCGTTCGCTAACGGCAATGCGTGGAAAGTCATTCATTGGGAAACGGTTATAGCCTGGGATGAACGCCACATCCATTGACGTGACCGGGATCGAGGTGGTGGACTGCGACGGACACGTCGTTGTTGTTGGAAACGTAAGGCACATACGGGGTATGCGTGCGAGCTTATTAACGACCGGCGTGGAAGTGTCAGCGCACGCCGCGACGGTGAAGTTCGTGACCCAGTTGAATTCCCAAGCCACATAAACGTCGCCCGTCGTTCGGTCTACTGCGGGGTAAGCCCCATTTTGCGCGCAGTTGGCATCGCTCGGGGCAACGACGTAATAAGGCGGAGCAAAAACCGAGCTTGGTCCGTTCGACCCGTTCTCGCACATGGGATTAGCCGGATCGGTGAGGTCGCAGGCGGCTAGCTCAACCTGACCGTTGGTTGCGGTGAGGAAACCGAATTCAGTGTACGAAATATACAGCCGGTTGTTCACTGGATCCACGGTCATGAAGGGTTTGTCCAGCACGCTGCAGGAGAAGTCGCACTCGCTGCTCTTGGCGGCGATCACGGGTTGGCTGCAGTTCAGATTCCCGCTGCCCGTGACGGTGCAGACGTTTAAGGCTATCTTGAACGTCAGATCCGTAAATGATATGGGGAGATAGAGGCTACTGATGTAGAAGTAAGTTGTTCCATTGGGGGCGTGAAAAACTTCGACGCTGGGATCACCAAATAGCCGATTGTTGTTGCAATCGTCGTTGGGCAATCCACCTATGTCGGTAAAGGTGTTGCCGCCATCGTTTGAGAAGCCCGCCCCGGTCAGTTCTTCCTTGTTCATGGGCGAAGGACAAAGCGAGATAGCGCCGGTAAAGTCGTTCCAGGCTTCAACAACATAACGTCCCGAGGCGGCTATCGAGGTCTCCGCCTGCCCATACGCCCGCGAGCCGCTGGGGGAGATGTCTTCTGCAAGACTGGCGGCATTGACGTTCCGGCTAAAGCTAGACGTCCCACCTCCGCTGTCAGAAGCGGTTCCTGAGCTCGACTGAATGCTGGATGGTGAGGTCCCAGTCCCGGGGCCGTTCGGCTGTCGTCCAAAGCAATATATGCGCAAGCCCAGTGAGACTTGGATCTGATTGTCAATCCTTGAACAGATTGGGTTTTGAAGAGGGTTTGGGAGAAGGTTCTGGGCATCCGCCGGTGTGGAGACAAGAACCAGAATCAGCGATGCCATCAAGCTGAACAGGAGTAATCCAGGCACTGCCCTCGCGTTCAGAAGTTGCCAGAAGTCGGTCTTTTTAGGGGACATGATCTTACCTCGCTTTCTCTATTCGAAAACAAGTGGCGAACGAGCGCATCCCTGTGATCCAGGAATTTGCAGTTGCAAACAGGGGAAAGCATCCACACGTGCGGGCCCAAATCCCTTGTTCGGTCGTAGAGTCCAGCGTGATTCCTCTTAGGTAAGCGCTTGTCCACGAAAGTGTCGCCGGCCGTCCGGGAAAGGATCGCTAGTGAAATCTCTACTGGAGTACGTTCCCCCTTTTTCCGCGAAGAATGCTCTCTGTTTTTGGTTCCCACATTGCCTTATTACCTTGTCTCACCGAAGACACATTCTGTGAGTGGACCGAGAACCAAACGTGTTTTATTCAGGGCGCATTCCACGGAGAGTTCGCCGTGCAATCGCAATGCCCTTGAAGAAGAGAAGAATCGCAATAGCTTGACGGGGAAAGTTCATCAGCATCAGTTGAGATGTGGCAATGCATGACCTTGAAATGACGCGTGGGTTGCCACCTCGTTGCTTATACCGCTTATCCGCGGATTTCAGATTGAGGACGAGCACGTAACTCGGGCTTCATGTCTTTGTGGTTAACCCCCCGCGGTCTCGTGTAGACTGTCTGCACCTCGCAATTATTTACGCTTCGAAATTCGCGTCCGGCACAGCTGGTATACGTGCGGCCGCACGTCGCGAAGCGCGTCGTCAGCACTCACTCATCTCTATCTGGTCTCTATCTAGGAGGGCCTATGAAGAACTTGAGGGGTTGCAGCGTCGTTACACCGCTTCTGGTGATCGGCGCAATCCTGATGCTGCCCGTCTCTGGGCGCGCTCAGGAATCGACAATGAGCGGCACCGTCACCGATTCGACCGGCGCAGTCCTGCCAGGCGTGATGGTGACAGCGACCAACAACGAATCGGGAAACACGTTTGAGGCAATCAGCGACGAGCGCGGCAACTTCCGGCTGCCGGTGCGCGTCGGGACTTACAGAATCACGGCGCAGTTGCCGGGTTTCGCCACAGTGAACCGGAGCGTTCAGATGCTCGTGGGACAGACGGTGGTCGTGAATATTCAGATGGCGCTGTCGACCATTGCCGAGAGTCTGACCGTTACCGGCGAGCCGCCGCTGGTGGATACGACGACCTCAAAAGTCGGCGCCAACATCGACCCGCGGCAGATGCAGGAGCTGCCGCTCAACGGCCGGAACTGGATGGACCTGAGCCTGCTGGCGCCAGGAGCCCGCCGGAATGAATCGGTCGGGCTCGTGCAGAATCGGCAGGGTTATTCGCAAACCAAGGTGGACGGTCAGGACGTGACGATAAACTACCACTCCTCGCCCGACTCGGAGCAGTCGGGCTACAGCCGCGACGCGATCGGAGAGTTCGAGGTAGTCGCGAACCGGTTTGACGCCAGCCAGGGGCGCTCGGCCGGCATGCTCGTCAATGCCGTCACCAAGTCGGGAACGAACGCTTTCGGCGGCACGTTCTCCGGCTATTTCCGTGATGACAAGTTCAACGCCGCGGACTTTGTCAGCAAGCGCGTTCTGCCTTATTCGAACCAGCAGCTGAGCGGGACGCTGGGCGGGCCGATCGTCAAGGATCGCGTGCATTTCTTCGGCAGTTACGAATACGAGCGGGAGCCGAAGACCTATACCTACAACAGTCCGTACCCGGCCTTCAACGTCGATGTGAACTTCCCGAGCCACGTGCACAAGGCGCTGGGAAGATTGGATTATCAATTTACGCCGGCTACCCGGTTGTCGGTGCGTGGCTCGGGATACAACGCCCTGTTCTACTCTGGCGCTAATGCCGCCACGAATCACCCGTCGGCCGGCGGCACACGGGGCCGGTTGGCCACTCAGTACTTCGCAACTTTAACGCACGTCCTTAGCAACCGGACGGTGAACCAGCTCAAAGGGGGCCTGACTAACTACGAGCGGCAGGACCAGCCCATCGTCCGATGGAAGGGCGGCGATTTTCCGTATCACCCCTCCCTCCACGGAGGATCGGTGATCATCCAATTGCGCGGCTACACCATCGGCGCCAGCCCGCTTAATATCTTCCAGGACACCCAGTCGATTCGCGATGACCTCACTACCTCGTACGATTGGCTGGGGACCCATGACGTGAAAATGGGCGGCGAGTACTTGCGATTCCACAACGAGTTTCGGTGGTGTCTGAGATGTGATGGCGTGATTGTCGCCGATACTGCAGCGCCACCGGCCAATCTCGAGTCGCTCTTCCCGGTTTGGAACGACGCATCCACATGGAATCTGGCGCCCCTGGCCTCCATCACCCGATGGGTCTACCACAGTTCGTCGGATACGGAGCACCGATACGGGATCGTCCGGCATCTCTTTGCCGGCTGGATCCAGGACGATTGGAAGGTCCGGCACAATATAACGTTCAACCTCGGCGTGCGATACGACATCGATAGCAATGCGCACTCGGAGAAGGTCCGCTTCTTGCCGTGGTTGCCGGGTAATCTGCCACACGACAAGAGCAACCTCGCCCCGCGCCTGGGAATAAACTTCGGCCTGAATGACCGAACGGTTCTGCGCGGCGGATATGGGCTGTTCTACGCTTTCGCTCCGAATGACGGAGTCCAGCAGACGGAAGGGTACCTGCACCGGTTTGAGAACCAGATTTTCAACAACGGCCGTTCCGACTTTACGACCGTTCAAGATGGGTCCTGGGGGTGGTTCAATGGTTCCAAGCCGAGCTTCGAGCAGTCGCTCCAGCGCGCCTGCGATATCAACTTCGTTCCCGGCTGTGTGTATCGTTCGCTAACGCAGGAAATCGACTATCCCGGACGCCGGACTTCTTACAGCCACCAGGTGTCGGTTGGCATTCAGCGGCAGTTAGGGACAGACATGTCGGTGGAAGTGAATTACATCTTCACCGGAGGCCGGCGCGAGGAAAGCGCGCAGCAGGTGAATCTGACGTATAACCCGGCGACGGGAGCCAACTATCCCTTCACCGACGTCAGCCGCCGGGCCTTTCCTCAGTGGGGCGCCGTGAACTTTGAACTCCTGGAGGGCTGGTCGAACTACCACGGCGTGGACTTGACCTTCACCAAGCGGTTCAGTCACCGCTGGCAGGCATCGGCCACGATCACGCGCTCGCGGTTCATGGATTCCGACCCGCGTCGGGACCAATGGTACATCGGCAGCGACGGTATCGTGGCGCGCCGGCCGATCGGCTTCCCCCTGGCCCGGGATATGGGCGGCGAATATACCCTGGCCGGCGCGACCTCGGGTGGAGGCTTCCAGCAAGGCGGAGACCAGCGCCAGCGGGCTGTCCTGAACGGCATTTGGGACATCGGCCGCGGAGTCCAACTAAGCGGCGTCTATTTCTTCGGTTCAGGCGAGCGTTTCAGAACTACCTTCGGCTCCGACATTCGTGACGAAGCGGGCGGATCCCCCGTCACCTTGCAGCGCTACCGGCGGGATGGCACGATCGTCCCGCGCGAGGGCCTCGTGGGGCAACCGATCCACCGCGTCGACATGCGGCTTCAGAAGCGAATTCCGCTGGGTGAGCGGCGGCAGGTCTTCGGCATTTTCGAGGTGTTCAACCTGTTCAATCACGCGAACTACGGTTCCTATACGACCAACGAAAACAACGCGAACTATGGCAAGCCGTCGTTCAATGACAACCTCGCCTACCAGCCGCGGATGCTGCAGCTGGGATTCCGGACAACGTTCTGACAAAGATTTTAGCCGCGGATTACGCGAATTACGCGGATGGGCGCGCTGGAATACTGCTACCGGGCAATATTGTGGAAGGTCTTGCGCGCCCATCCGCGTAATTCGCGTAATCCGCGGCTAAAATCTTTGTGGTTAAAGCCCGCGACCACATTATCGGGTCTGCATGATGTTATCCCAGCTGTAAGCGAAGAAAGCATTCTGAACCTTGTCGATAACGAAAATTTCCTGGTGCCGCAGATCCAATGCCGCACCTCTCGGGGCGATCAGCCTTGTGGCGTCACCTTTGATGGCGGCCTTGGGCGGGACGTCACCGTTGTCCGTGTAATTCCAAATTCCAACGAACGATTCTCCGA
>Ga0137403_10010513_pt1 | contig 10248 bp, 9 predicted proteins | sample CZOMad2_1_16fung_FD_122057 | JGI IMG/M metagenome (GOLD analysis project Ga0137403, IMG submission 122057) | Vadose zone soil fungal communities from Angelo Coast Range Reserve, California, USA - CZOMad2_1_16fungal (Hybrid Assembly) | ecosystem: Environmental > Terrestrial > Soil > Vadose zone... | reverse complement strand
GAGCCGCCCTCGATCCAGCAGCGCCTCGCCGCGCAGGAGCGTCATCCACGGCCGGCCGCGCGCCTTCCAGCCCTCGTAGAGCGTCCAGCCGGCGATGCCCTTGTGATCGTTCACGGTGATGGTGGACTCGGGCTCTGGATCGATGATGGTGAGATCGGCATCGGCGCCCACGCGGATGGCGCCCTTGCGCGGGTAGAGACCGAAGATGCGCGCGGGATTCTCCGCAAGCACGCGCGCCATCCAGGTGAGCGGCAGTCCCCGCCGCACCACGCCCTCGCTATAGGCCAACGGCACCAGGGTTTCCACCGACGGGCTCCCGAAGGGGACGGGCTTCCCCTCCCCGTCGACGAAGATGTTCTTCCAGCCCGGTTCCTTGAGCGCCTTGCGACGCGGCGAGTGATCACTGGCGAGCGTGGCGATGTGTCCGCCCGCCGAGCCGGCCCACAGCGCCTCGCCATCGCCGCCGTCGGCGGGTCGCAGCGGCGGCCCGATCTTCGCCAAGGGCCCCCACCTTTCCATCTCCTTCTCCGTGAGGAGGAGGTACTGCGGGCACGTTTCGGTCCACACGCGCTGGCCCTCGGCCTGCGCCTCCTTGATGCGCCGGAGCCCGCCCGCGGTAGAGAGGTGCACCACGTAGACCGGGCAGCCGGTCATCGCGCCGATCCGGATGGCCCGGTTGATCGCCTCTTCCTCCGTCCAGGGCGGGCAGGTGCCCGGGAAGTCCGTGGGCTGGACGCGGCCGGCGGCGATGGCCTTGTTCTCGAGGTGATAGAGGATGTCGCCGTTCTCGCAGTGCAGCTGGCAGACGCCGCCCAGCGCGGTGAGCTTCTCCATGACCTGGGCGATGAAGTCGTCCGTGCACATCCGCTTCGGCCGCTTCTTGTACGTCATGAAGATCTTGAACGAGGTCACGCCCATCTCGAAGGCCTCGGGCATGCCCTCGAGGATGTGCGGCTCATTGTTGACGATGAAGTGGAAGCCGAAGTCGAGCACCGAGGCCTGGCTGGCCTCGTCCGCGATCCGCTTGGTGGCTTGCGGCAGGGTCTCGCCGTCGTTGTATTCCGCGAACGCGATGAGCGTGGTGAGCCCGGCGTGGGCCGCCGCCACCGGGCCCGTGCTCCAGTCGTCGTACACCGCGCCCAGGTGCACGTGGCAGTCGATGAGGCCGGGGAGCACGATCTTGCCGGTGGCGTCGATGGTGCGGTCGGCCGGCGGCAAGGTCTCGTCGTGGCCCAGCGCGACGATGCGGCCACCGCGGATCGCCACCGAGGTGTCCAGCACCTCGGTGGCAGTGACCACGCGCCCGCCGCGGACTATGGTGTCGACCTTGGCCGCGGCCATCAGGCGTCCCGGTCCGCGGGCCGCACGGGCTGGGTGATGAGACCGTAGTGCTCCGGGTGCCGCCGGCCGAAGAAGTTCCACCGCTTACGCGCGGGCGTCATCGCGTCGAGATCGATGCGCGCGGCGATCAGCTCGTCGCCGGTGCTGCCCGCCTTGGCCAGTACCTGGCCCAGCGGGCTCACGATGCAGGAGCCGCCGATCAGCTCCATGCCGTCCTCGATCCCCGCCTTCGCGATGCCCACCACGAAGAGGCTGTTCTGATACGCGCCCGCGCGCAGGCAGAGCTCGTTGAGGTCCAGCGCCAGCGCGGAGAGCGGGGTGTTATAGCCGATGAGGACGATCTCGGCGCCCTGGAGCCCCAGGCAGCGATAGGACTCGGGGTAGCGCCGGTCCTGGCAGATCGCGATCCCGACCTGGGCCTTGGCGGTGGGAAAGACCTTGTAGCCCGTATTCCCCGTCTCGAAGAAGTAGGGCTCGTACACCTGGGCGTGCCCGTCGGGCTTCCGTACCCCCGGAAGATGAATCTTTCTGAAAGTCCCCGCCAGCCGCCCCGCCTCATCCGTGAGCAGGGCGGTATTGAAGTAGCGGCCCTCCGCCTTCTCGGAAAAGCCCACGTGGCAGGCCATCCGGGCCGCCTTGGCCCGCTCGAGCAGCGGCAGGAGCGCCTTGGGCGGTACCTCGGTCTCGAAGAACTGATCGTAGTCGTCGCGGATGCGCTTAGGGAAATAGGCGGTGAGCGCCATTTCCGGATAGGCGATGAGCTCGACGTCCTCCCGGACAGCCTGCTCCATGAGGGCGAGCATCCGCTCGACGATCTCCTCGCGGCTCGTCCCCTCGTTGTTGGGGCCCATCTGGGCGGCGGCGACCTTGACGAAGCGTGGCATGGCGATCTCCCCTCGGCGCGGAGGCTCCGCGGCTCAGCCCCTCATACCGCAGCCGGAGCCGATGAGCAAGCGCGGTGAGGCGAGCGGGCCGCTGCCCGCGCGCCGGCGCCGCTTAGCCGCTTCCCGTCTCGCGCACGGTCATGACCTCGAGCAGGTGGCCGTTGGGGTCCTCGAAGTAGAAGCCGCGCCCGCCCCGGCGGGTATTGATCCGGCGGTTGGTGTGGCGGTCGGGCTCGCTGCCGTACGGGATCCCTTTCGCCTTCACGCGATCGAAGATGGCGTCGAACTCCGCGTCGCTGACGTGGAAGGCGTAGTGGAGGCCCTGGAACGGATCGGACTCATCGGCGAAATCAAAAGTGAGGCTCTCGTTCACCCGCACCTGCGCGAAGTAACCGGAGCCCGGCGTCACCGTCAGGCCGAGCATCTCGGCGAAAAACCGCGCCGAGGCGATCTTGTCCTTCGAGGGCACGATGGTGTGGTCCAGGCGAATGGTCATGGTTCACCTCCGCAATTGGGATGTCCGGCGCGCGGCTGATGGATTCGGCCGTCCAAGGGCGCCCCCGCCTCTCAGCCGGCCCCTCATACCGCAGCCGCGGCCGCGGGGCAAGCGCAGTACAATGCGTGCATCCGGAGGCAAGCGAGCCTGACCACGAGTCTCCATGCACCGCCGCCGAACCCGGTCAGCCGGAAGATCCACGCCGAGCGGGTCCTTCTCCTCGGGTGGGGGCGCGCGCTGCTGCTGCAGTTCGCCCACCCGCTCGTCGCCCAGGGCATCGCCGAGCACAGCGGCTTCCTCCGCCACCGGCGCGGCCGCTGGCACCGCCTCCGGCGGACCCTGGACGCGATGCTGGTCATGACCTTCGGCACGCCCGACGAGGCGGCGGGCATTGCCCGGGGCATCAATGCCATCCACGATCGAGTGCACGGACGGATCGCGTCTCCCCTCGCGACGGGCCCCGGCGCCGAATACTCCGCCCACGACCCCGAGCTGCTCCGCTGGGTGCACGCCACCCTCGTCGACAGCTTCATGCTCACCTACGAGCTCTACGTGGCGCCCCTGACCCCGGCCGAGAAGGAGCAGTACTGCGCGGAGTCGGCCGGCATCGAGCCGCTCCTCGGGATCCCGGAGGGCTTTCTGCCTCGGAGCACGCGCGCGCTCGAGGGCTACATGCAGGCCATGCTTACCGGAGGGGACCTCGCGGTGAGCCAATTCGCCCGCCGGCTCGCGCGAGAGCTGCTCACGCCGGTTCCGCGGATCGCGTTCCCCTTGACGATGCTGGCGCGCCTCCCGACCGTGGGGCTCCTGCCCGTGGGACTTCGCGCCGACTACGGCCTGGCGTGGTCGACGCGACACGAAGCTGCACTGGGGGCCTCCGCGCGGGCGACCCGGGCGCTGCTCCGGGTCATGCCGAGGCGGATCCGCCATTGGCAGGTGAGTCGTTTTGGCCGACCATGGGTAGGAATGCCCTAGAAAAGCTTACCAGTGCCCCCTGGGCCGCGTTCCAGTATGTGAAGACAATTCAAGCCCTTGCGCATAGACGGGGAATCGGTTCGATGTTTGCACCCCTGCCGTTCTCGAGGGAGGGCGCATGGAGCGGCTCGAGGAGATCCGGGATCTGGTAACCAAGGCCGGGGGCACCTTCAATGGAATCTGGGAGACCCCCGGAGGGCGCTTCGCCACCGTGACGGACCCGCGCACTCAGTCGACCGCGTTGACGCCGGTGGCGGGGATCTCGCTCTCGTCCATTCGGAAGGCCCTCGACCGCGTGCGCCAGAGGTTTGAGGCCGAGCGCTAACGCGGGCCGCCTGCCGAGTGAATGCCGAAGGGGCTACGGGGTGACCCGTAGCCCCTTTTCATTGGAGCGGCCGACCGGATTCGAACCGGCGACGTCCAGCTTGGGAAGCTGGCATTCTGCCACTGAATTACGGCCGCGATTCAGGCCAATTCTAACGCGAGGGCTTGGCTTGCGCCATGATTACCAGCAGCGGGGGCCTCGAGATGGCCCCCGCTCTCCCCCCGTCTGTATCAGCGGGGGCCCCGAGATGGCCCCCGCTCTCCCCCCGGTCGCCACTCCATACGTGTCGCCGGTCGGGATGCGCTGACCCCCCGCACTCCCCCAGTCCACGGACCGCGGACCTTACGTTACCGCCTAGCGTGCGTCCTTGACCGCGATATCGAAGCCTTTGATGACCTCGTCGCCCCGGGCCTTCCAGGATGTCCGCCGGGTGGCGCCGTAGAGGTCGAGCTGCTGATAGAGCGGCATTGCCGCCGCGTCGTCGATCCAGAGCTTGTTGATCCGCTGATAGAGCTCGAACCGACGCTTGGGCTCCATGATGGTCTGGGCCTGGTCGACCATGCCGTCGAAGTCGGCATTGTGGTAGTTCGAGAGGATCTTGCCGGAGCGGAACAGCGGCACGTACACCGTTTCCGCGTCATACGTGCCCGTGCCCCAGCCGATCAGCCACACCGGCCCCGCCTTGTGCACGTAGGCCATGTTGTTGAGGTAGTTGCCCCACTCGTGGACGCGAAGCGTGGTGCGGATGCCCGCCTTGTTGAGCTGGCCGGTGATGGCCTCTGCCACTTCCTTGTCGCGGACGTAGCGGCCCTGGGGCGCGTTCAAGACGATGTCCATCCCGCTGGGGAAGCCCGCCTCGGTGAGGAGCTGCTTCGAGCGGGCGAGGTCGGGCTTGATGGGCTTGAGCGCGGGGTCGAAGCCGAAGTGCTTGTCGGTGAGCATGGTGGCCACGCGGATGCCCTTGCCGTCGAGCACGGTGCGGATCACCTCGTCGCCGTCCACCGCGTAGTTCATGGCCAGCCGCACCCGGCGGTCGGCCACCGGGCCGTTGTAGGGACCGACCAGCTTGTGCTGGGCGTCGAACTGATGCGTGTAGTACATGAGCTGGATGGTTCGCACGCTGGGCGCGGTGGAGAGGAAGAGCCGCGGGTGATTGGCGATGATGCCGGCGAGATGCGGCGGGATGTTCACCGCCACGTCCACCTCGCCGTTCTGAAGCGCGGCCACCCGCACCGCGTCGTCGGGAATGGGCTTGAAGATGAGCCGCTTGATCCGGGGCGCGCCCCGCCAGTACTGCTCGTTGGCCTCGAGCTCGATGCGGTCGTCCTTCACCCAGCGCACGAACTTGAAGGGGCCCGAGCCCACCGGGTTCCGCGCCACGAAGGTGGGCTCCTTCTCCCGGTAATACTTGGGCGGCAGGATGGACGAGCCGCTGCCGGACATCAGCGTGTCGAGGATGGGCCACGGCGCCTTGGTGTGCACCCGCACCGTGAGCGGATCGACCACCTCCACGTGGCTGATGGGCGCGAAGGGGGTGGCGCCGCGGAGCTTGAGCTTGGGATCCACGAGGCGCTCCAGGCTGAACTTCACGGCCTCCGCGTCGAGCGGCTCGCCGTTGTGGAACTTCACGCCGGGCCGGAGCTTGAACTCCCACACCGTCGGCGACACCAGCTTGGGCAGGTCGGCGGCGAGGGCGGGCTGGATCACGAGGTTCAGGTCGCGCTCGAGGAGCGTGTCGAACATGTTCCGCGCGAGGTTCGCCGCCGGCGACTCCTGGTGGTTCATGGGATCGAGCGTCGTGGGGTCCACCCCCTGCGCGACCACCACGCTGCCCTGCGGCGCGGCGGACGCGCCACCGGGCCATGCCAGAGCGAGGGCGACGAGAGCGACAATCGAGATCCGGCGCATAGATTCCTCCTGAGGAGCGCGGCCCGGCGTGGAAGGGCCCGTCGAGTGCGTGGCGCGACTCTAGTGGCGCTACTCTAGGGGGCCGTGACTATGAGTGTCAAGCATGGGGAGTGTCAAGCGCGGGCGGCTCGGGCCGCGCGAGCTCGGCGAGCGCCTCCTCGCGCGTGGTGACGAGACCCAGGGCCTGGGCTTCGCGGGCGCGGGCGAGGCGACGGCCCACCTCGGGGCCGGGCGGGAGCCCGAACGCCGCCATCACGTCTTCTCCACGGAGCAGCGGAGGTACTGCGGCCAGCGCCTGCTCCTCGGCGGCGCCCGACATCAGCGCGCGGAGCACCCCTCCGCGCGCGTCGCCCCAGAGGTCGAGCGGGGGATCGCCCCGGAGGGCGGCGGCGTCCACCAAGGCGAGGAGCAGCAGGTCGGGCCACTCGGCGTCGACGTCGCGGAAGAAGCGATGGCGCGCGCGGCGGGTAATCTCGCCGGCCTGGGCCAGATGCATGGGGCGCAGGTGATGGCGGACCAGGCGCTCGACCACCGCGGCGGCGCGGCGCGACAGCCGCAGGCGCTCCGCCACCGCGAGGGCGCGCGCGGCCCCGATGACGTCGTGGCCGATGAATCGCACGCGCCCTCCCGTCTCCGTTCGCGTCTCGGGCTTGGCCACGTCGTGGAGAAGGGCGGCGAGCTTGAGCGTGGCCCGCCGGGTGAGTCCGTCGCCGAGGTCCTCGGCAAGATGCGCGAGCAGGTCCGGGGCGAAGTCCGCGGCGGGCGCCGCCAACACCGCGTCGGCGCCCTCCACCGTCCGCAGCGAATGCTCCCAGACGTCGAAGTGATGAGGCTCGGGCTGGGCAGTGGCGCGCATCGCGCGGCTCTCCGGCAGCAGCACCGCGAGGGCGCCGAGATCGTCGAGGAGACGCAGCCCCTGCCCGGTCCGGGGTCCCTCCAGCATGGCCCCCAGCTCGTCGCGCACCCGCTCCGCCGCCACGCCGGCCAGGGCGGGCGCGGCGGCGCGGGCGGCGGGCGCGACGTCGGCGTCGAGCCGCCACCCCGGCCGCAGGGCAAGCCGCACCGCGCGCAGGATACGCACGGGATCGTCGGCGAGAGCGCCGGGCGCGCAGAGCCGGACGCGCCGCGCGGCGAGGTCGGCGAGGCCGCCGGTGGGATCGGTCGCCGGGGCGCGGCCCCCGGTCGCGAGGGCCCGGAGCGGCACGGCCAGCGCGTTGACGGTGAAGTCCCGCGCGCCGAGATCCGCCTCGATGGTCGGCGCGCGGAAGTCCGCGAGGTCGATCTGCACCGGCCCCGCCAGCCGGCAGACGCCGCGCGCTTGGTCGAGGACGATGTAGGCTGCTCGCAGGCGGTCGGCGAGCCGACGCCCCCACGCGAGCGCGCCCGACGGCACTGCCAGGTCCAGCTCGGTCGGCGTCTCGCCCTCGAAGACGTCCCGCACCGCCCCGCCCACCAGCCAGGCGGGGGCATCGTCGCGGTCCTCGACGGACAGGAGCCCGATGACCTCGCGCAGCGCACTGAGCAGGGTGACCCGGGGCTCGATGTCGATGATGTGGTCGTTTCCGTTGACCCGCAGGGTCACTTTCACCGCGATTCCTCCCCCGGGTCCGCTAGGCGCGGACGGCTTCGACGATGGCGTGGTACCCCGTGCAACGGCAATAGTTACCCGAGAGCGCCTCGCGGATGTCCTGCGAGCTCGCTCCCGGCTTCCGTGCGAGCAGGTCCTGCGCCGTCAGCAGCATCCCCGGGGTGCAGAAGCCGCACTGGAGCGCGTTCTCCTGAGCGAAGGCCTGCTGGAGGTCGAAGACTTCGCCGGTACCCGCCACGCCCGAGCCGGCGACGCCCTCAATGGTCTCGACGCGACTGCCGTCGCACTGGACGGCCAGCATGAGGCAGCCGCGCACGATGGCGCCGTCCACCCGCACGGTGCAGGCGCCGCAGACGCCCTGCTCGCAGCCCACGTGCGAACCCGTCAGCTCGAGGCCGTAGCGGAGAAAGTCCACGAGAGTCTGCCTCGGCTCCACGCGCCGGTCCACCGTCACGCCGTTGACGGTCACGGAGATCGGAACCGTCTCGTCCATGTCAGGCGGCGATGTGAGCGAGGACGCGTCCGAGCAGCACGCGTGAGAGGTGGCGTCTCAAGGCTGGGCTCGCGTGCACGTCGCCCTGAGGGTCGAGATCAGCGTCGAGAGCGCGGCCCGCCTCGGCAGACACATCGGCGTCAGGGCGGCGACCGAGGAGCGCGGCTTCGGCACGCTGAGCGCGAACAGGAGTCGGGCCGACGCCGCAGAACACGAGCCGCGCGCCCTTGATCACTCCGCCCTCGACGAGGCACTGGGTGGCGAGGCCAACCAGCGCATAGTCACCCTGACGGCGGGCCAGCTCCGCGAAGTGTGAGCGCCATCCCGCCTGGATAGACGGCGCGACCACGGCCGTCACGATCTCGCCCGGCGCGAGATCCGTCGTGTAGATGCCGCGGAAGAAGCGCGCAGCAGGAGTCTCTCGCTTCCCGCCTGTCCCCGCGACGCGGATCACTGCATCGAGCGCGACGAGGCAGGCCGGCAGCTCGGCGGCGGGATCGGCCTGCGCGACACTGCCACCCACCGTGCCACGGGAGCGGATCGCGCGATGGCCCACATACGGCATCGCCTGGGCGATCAGCGGGGCATGCCGAGCGACGAGGGGCGAGTTCTCGACGGCTTCGTGCCTGGTCATCGCGCCGATCACCAGCCCCTCGGGCTCGAGGCTGATCCCGTCGAGTCCCGGGATACGATTGATGTCGACGAGAGCGGCCGGAGCGGCCAGCCGCATGTTGAGCGCGGGCACGAGGCTCTGGCCTCCCGCCAGAATGCGACCATCGGGGCCGTAGCGCTCCATCAACGCCAGGGCCTCGTCCAGCGAAGCGGGCCGGTGATAGGCGAACTGGACGGGCTTCACGGGCGAATCCTACCTTGACGCTCGAAACAGCGCCCTGCTATGTTACGGCCCGGCTCCCCCTCCATGGCATCGCCTATCGTCCGCACCGAGCGCTTGACGCGAAGCTTCGGCAGCCTCATGGCCGTCGCGGAAGTGGACTTCGCGGTCGAACGCGGCGAGCTGCGCTCGATCATCGGCCCGAACGGCGCGGGCAAGACCACCTTCTTCCGCCTGATCTCGGGCGAGATGGCGCCCTCCGCGGGCCGCATCTGGTTCGACGGGCGCGAGATCACCGGCCTGTCTCAGCACAGGGTCTCGAGGCTCGGCGTCGCCAAGTCGTACCAGATCACCAACATCTTCCCGCATCTCTCCGTGCTCGAAAACGTGCGCGTGGCCGCGCAGACGTACCGCCTGTCGTTCAATTTCTGGGGGCGCGCCGTCTCCCTCGTCGGCATCCGCGACAAGGCCGGCGCCATCCTCAAGCAGGTCGGCCTCTGGGACAAGCGCGGCCTCCTGGCCGCCCACCTCTCCCACGGCGAGCAGCGCCACCTCGAGCTCGGGATCGCGCTCTCGACCGACCCGACGCTCCTCCTGCTCGACGAGCCCACGGCCGGCATGAGCCCGGAGGAGACGGACGAGACCATCCACCTGATTCGCCGCATCGCCGAGGGCCGCACCGTCATCCTGATCGAGCACAAGATGAAGGTCGTGATGAACATCTCGGACCGTATCACCGTATTGCACCAGGGCCAGGTGCTCGCCGACGGCACGCCGGCCGAGATCCGCGCCAACGTCCTCGTGCAGCAGACCTACCTGGGCATCGCCAAGTGACGCTGCTCGCCGTCGAGGGTCTCCACGCGTACTACGGCGACGCGCACATCCTGCAGGGCGTCTCGCTCGCGGTCGGCGCCGGTGAGGTCGTGACGCTCATCGGCCGGAACGGCGCGGGCAAGACGACGACGCTCAAGAGCATCATGGGGCTGGTCCCCCCGCGCGGCGGCACCATCACCTTCGACGGCCGCGAGCTCACGAAGCTGCCCACCCACGAGGTGGCGCGTGCGGGCATCGCCTATGTGCCCGAGGAGCGGCGCATCCTGCCCAACCTGAGCGTGGCCGAGAATCTGCGCCTAGGAATCCTGGGCGCGGCCCACAGCGCGCCGGCCGACAACGGCGCCGTGGTGGAAGAGGTGCTGACCTATTTCCCGCGCCTTCGGGATCGCTACGAGCAGAAGGGCAAGTCGCTCTCCGGCGGCGAGCAGCAGATGCTGGCCATCGCGCGCGGCCTCGTCGCACGCCCCAAGCTCATGCTGGTGGACGAGCCGACGGAGGGCCTCTCCCCGATCCTCGTCGAGAGCCTGACCGGGATCCTGGGCGAGATCAACCGGCGCGGGACGACCATCCTG
>Ga0137403_10010512_pt1 | contig 10248 bp, 9 predicted proteins | sample CZOMad2_1_16fung_FD_122057 | JGI IMG/M metagenome (GOLD analysis project Ga0137403, IMG submission 122057) | Vadose zone soil fungal communities from Angelo Coast Range Reserve, California, USA - CZOMad2_1_16fungal (Hybrid Assembly) | ecosystem: Environmental > Terrestrial > Soil > Vadose zone... | reverse complement strand
ATTCAGCATGAACGTCCTGTACTACGACATCGCGCGGCTCACCGAGGACCAGGAGGACGCCCTCGGCGTCCGCTTCGTTCTCTTCACGGAGCTCCTGCAGGCCGCCGACATCGTCAGCCTGCACGTGCCGCTCGACGACAGCACGCGGAACCTCATCGGCGCGCGCGAGCTCGCGGTGATGAAGAAGACCGCCATTCTCGTCAATACGTGCCGAGGTCCCGTCGTGGACGAGTCGGCGCTTCACAAGGCGCTGACGGGGGGCCAGATCCTGGGGGCCGGGCTCGACGTGCTGGTCGAGGAGCCGGCCAAGCCCAATCACCCGCTCTACGCGCTGAAGAACGTGACCCTCACGCCGCACTCGGCCGGACCGACCTGGGAGAACTGGGCGGCGCGGTTCCGGAACGGCTTCGACAACATCCAGCGCGTCGCCGCGGGCCGCTCGGCCAAGTGGGTGATCCCAGAGCTCCTGACCCCGCCCGGAGTGTAGCGATGGCTGACCTGGGCCAGTCGCTCGCCGATCGAGTCGCGATCGTCACCGGCGCGGCGCGCGGCATCGGCCGCGCGACGGCGCTGGCGCTGGGACGAGCCGGGGCGCACGTCGTCGCCGTCGACCTCGAAGAGTCGGCCGCCAAGGCCACCGCGGATGCCGTCAGCGCGCTCGGGCGCAAGGCGCTGGCGCTCGGCGCCGACGTCGGGGACCTCAAGAGCATCGATGCGATGACCCGCCGCAGCATGGACACGTTCGGTCAGATCGACATCCTCGTGAACAACGCCGGCGTCACGCGGCGCGCGTACATCATGGACCTCACCGAAGAGGACTGGGATCGCATCATGCGCGTCAACGGCAAGGGCGTCTTCTTCTGCCTGCAGCGCGTGGCGCGCGAGATGATTCCGCGGCGCCGGGGGGTCATCGTCAACATCGCCTCCATCGCCGGCAAGGGATTCGCCGGCGCCTCGAACGTGATCTATGCCGGCACCAAGGGCGCCGTCATCAGCATGACCCGCATGGCCTCGCTCCAGCTCGCCCCGCACAACATCAACGTGAACGCCATCTGCCCGGGGACCACGCTCAGCGCCCTGTCGGAGGCGAACCTTCGCGTGCGCGCCGCTTCGGAAGGCGTGACGGTCGAGGAGATGGAGCGACGGCGCAACGCCGCCATCCCGCTCGGGCGGCCGAACGAGCCCGAGGACGTCGCGGCGCTGGCCGTGTTCCTGGCCTCGCCCGGCGCGCGCAACATCACCGGGCAGTCGTTCAACGTGGACGGCGGCATCATCTTCGACTGAGCCCGAGGTGACGGTGACCGGGGAGGCGTCCTAGCGACTACGATTTAGAGGCGCGCCTCGGCCGGCGGGGCCCCAGCCCCGCGACGGCCTGCAGCGCGCACCACTCGGAGGTTGGACATGTCCGACTACAAATTGATCTCCGCGGATTCCCACGTGAGCGAGCCGCCGGACCTCTGGGCCGAGCGCGTGGACCGACAGTACCGAGACCGGGCGCCCCGCCTGGTCGTGAACCCTCCCGGGTTGGAGGGCGCCTACTTCCTCTACGAAGGCTACGCGCCGCATCCCATCGGCATCGGTCTGGCGGCCGGCAAGTCGCCGCAGGAGCTCGCCGAGTTCCTCACCAAGGCCACCTACGCCGACGCGCGACCGGGCGGGTGGGACCCGGCCGAGCGCCTGAAGGACAACGAGCGGGACGGCGTGGAGGCCGACGTGCTCTACACGACGCTCGGCTTCCGGATCTTCTGGCTGAAGGACGCGGCCCTCCAGCAGGAGTGCTTTCGCGTCTACAACGACTGGCTGGCCGCGTACTGTCGCTACGCGCCCGAGCGCATGGCCGGGCTGGCCATGATCTCGCTGTACGAGCCCAAAGCCGGCGCCGCGGAGCTCGAGCGATGCGTGAAGCTCGGTCTCAGGGGCGCGATGATCTGGTGCTCTCCGCCCGCCGACCAGCCCTATAGCTCGGAGGTCTACGATCCGTTCTGGGCCCGCGCCCAGGAGCTCGGCACCCCGATCAGCCTGCACTCGATCACGGGCATGGGCTGGGAGAGCCAGTGGAGCTTCGGCGACCGCTACATGCGGGCCACGGTCCTGTCGCACGAGATCGAGCGCTCGTTCAGCGTGCTCATCTTCTCCGGTGTGCTCGACCGTTTCCCCGATCTCTCGATCGTCTCGGCGGAGAACAACTGCGGCTGGCTACCGTACTACCTGCAGCGGATGGACCGCACCTTCGAGCGCGGTCGCTACGCGGCCGGCTTCGCGCTCCGCCTGAAGCCGAGCGAGTACTTCCAGCGCCAGATGTACTGCACCTACATCGACGACTACGTCGGGGTCGCCAACCGCCACTTCATCGGTGTCGACAAGCTCATGTGGTCCTCCGACTATCCGCACCAGGCCTCATCGTGGCCGCACTCGCAGGAGGTCGTCGCGCGCGACTTCAAGGACGCCAGCGCCGAGGACCGGTTCAAGATCACGCGCGCCAACGTCGCCAAGCTCTACGGGTTCGCGCTCTGAGACCGTAGGGGCCTGACGATGGCGGAGGAAATCGGTCTCTTCGAGGCGATCCACACCCAGCGCGCCCTGCGCTACATCCGGTCCGACGCGATTCCCGATTCGCTCGTGCGCCGGGTCCTGGAGGCCGGCACGCGCGCCCCGAGCGGCGGTAATCAGCAGCGCTGGCGCTTCGAGCGAGAGATCAAGGAGAAGCTCGGCATCCCGGCGAACGTGGACACGGCGGCGCTGCGCCCGCTGGGCTACCCGGCCGCGCAGAATCGCTATGGGCCCACGAATCGCCGGGCCGTGGAGGACGTGACGTTCGACGAGAAGTGGGGCCAGCGATGGGAGACCAAGCCATGACTCGACGCCGCAAAAGCGGTAGCTCACCCCCGGAGAAGATCGAACCCACGGGAGCGTGGAGGACCGACATGAGTGGACTCACCCGACGAGACATCGTGAAACTCGGAAGCGCCGCCGCCGCACTCGGGATCGGCTTCCCGGCCGTGCTCCGGGCGCAGCCGAAAGAGGTCGTCATGCTGGGCCTCTGGTCGTTCACCGGCGCGTTCTCCGACGTCGGCCCCGTCCTGGATCGAGGCATGAAGCTGGCGTTCGAGGAGCGTGGGATGAAGGTCCAGGGCAAGACGATCAAGTACATCACGCGTGACGACGAGACGAAGGCGGGCAGCGCCACGCGTCGTGCCGAGGAGGCCGTCGACTCCGACGGTGCGAAGTTCATCATCGGGCCGTGGTCGTCGGGCGTTGCGTTGGCTGTCTCGGAGGTCGCGAAGCGGAAGAAGGTGTTCCACTACTTCAGCGGGGGTACCGAGGACATCTCCGGCGCGCGCTGCCATCGCTACTCGTTCCAGTGGGCGGCGAGCCCGTACACTGCCGCGAAGACCGTCGTCGACACCTTCATGCAGGCCAACCCCAAGGCGAAGCGCTGGCACTTGCTGGTCGCCGACTACGCCTTCGGCTGGTCGGTCGAGAAGTACATCAAGGAAGTCGGCAAGGGGCACGGGATCGAGTTCGTGGGCGCCGACCGGCATCCACTCGGCGAGCGCGAGTTTTCGAACTACGTCACCAAGGCGGCCGGCAACAAGCCCGACGTGGTGGCCATGATCAACTTCGGTCTCGACGCCGTCACCGGCGCTCGCGAGATCTTCAATTTCGGCCTCACCCCGAAGGTCCCGCTGATCCTGACGTGGTCTTCGGGCGTGGAGGAGCTGGTCCAGCTCAACCCGGAAATTCGCGAGAACCTCTGGGTCGGCTCGAACTTTTACTACACGGCGGACACGCCGATCGCGCGCGAGTTCGTCAAGAGCTATCAGGCCAAGTTCGCCAACCCTCCCGGCTACGCGCCGGCGGCCGCCTACGGCATGACGCGCATGACGCTCGCGGCCATGGACAAGGCCAAATCGACCGAGGTCGCGGATGTGGTGAAGGCCCTCGAGGGGCTCGAGCTGGACGACCTGGTCGGCCGCATGCGCGTGGACGCGAAGACCCACCAGACGCTGCGGCCCTACTTCTTCATGCGGTGCAAGAAGAAGGATGCGATGAAAGGCCCGATGGACTTCGCCGACATCATCGCCACCGGCTCGACGCCGCTGCCGGCGGAGTACGCGGCCTGCAAGGACATCGGGTCGCTCTAGGATCGGCCTGAACCTAGCACTCCTCTTCAGCCAGGTCCTGAACGGGCTCGCGACGGGGATGCTCTATGCCCTGATGGGCATCGGGCTCAGCATCATCACGGGCGTGCTCAATATTCCCAACTTTGCCCACGGCGCCCTCTTCGCACTCGGCGCCTATTTCCTCTTCACGCTGATCCAGCTCCTCGGCAACTTCTGGCTGGCGCTCCTGCTGGCTCCGCTGGGTGTGGGCCTGATCGGGATCGTGATCGAGTACGGGGGGATCCGGCCGCTGTACCGGGCCGGCCACGACTACCAGCTCCTGCTCACATTCGGCCTCTCCCTGATCGTGACCGAAGGCATCATCATCGTCTGGAGTCCCGTCGGCATGAGCCAGCTCCCGCCGCCGATTTTGCGCGGCGGCGTCGACCTCGGTATCACGTTCTATCCGAGATACCGACTCTTCGTGATGGTTGCGGCGGCGCTGCTCGTGCTCGGCGCCTGGCTTTTTCTAGAACGGACGCGCTACGGCGCCATCATGCGAGCCGGCATCGAGGACAAGGAGATGGTGTCCCTGCTCGGCATCGACATTCATCGCCTGTTCACCGCCGCCTTCGCGCTCGGCTGCGTGCTGGCTGGTATCGCCGGCGCGCTGACCGCGCCGATCCGAGGGCTCAATCCGTGGATGGGCGTGGACATGCTCGGCATCGCCTTCGTCGTCGTTGCGCTGGCGGGGCTCGGCAACTTGCTGGGCTCGATCGTTGCCGGGCTGCTCGTGGGCGTCGCCCAGAGTCTGGTGGCGCTGGTCTGGCCCGAGGCCTCGGTGGCGGTCGTCTTCGGCGTCATGGCGGCGGTGCTGCTCGTGCGTCCGCAGGGCCTCTTCGGGATCCGATGAGTCGCGCCTGGCTCGTCATTCTGGCGACGGTCGTCTTGCTGCCGATCTTCGTCCGTCCCACCATCGCCACCGAGATCTGGATCTTCGCGATCTTCGGGCTCGGCCTCAACTTGCTGATGGGCTACACCGGTCTGCTCTCCTTCGGTCAAGCGACGTTCTTCGGTACGGCCGCGTACGCCGTGGGCTATCTGCTGAAGCACTACGCGATCAACGTGGTCTTGGCACTCGCGATCGGCGTCGCCGTGGGCGCCGCCTCGGCGGCGCTGGTGGGCTACCTGTGCGTCCAGCGGTCCGGCCTCTACTTCATCATGTTGACCTTCGCGCTGAATCAGATGTTCTACTTCATGGCCTATCAATGGACGACGGTGACGGGCGGTGAGGACGGCATGCCCGGCGTGCCCCGACCGAGCATCCTCGGCCTCGACATCCATCCCCCGCTCGCGTACTACACGGTTGTCGCGCTGCTCTTCGTCCTGGCCCTCTGGATCATGCGACGAATCGTCGAGTCGCCGCTCGGTAAGATCCTACAGGCCATCCGCGACAACGAGCTGCGCGCCGAGGCCCTTGGCTACGACGTCCCACGAATGAAGCTGGCGGCCTTCGTGCTGGGCGGCGCCTTCGCGGGGCTCGCCGGAGTGCTCTACGCGATGCTGTTCGGCATCGTGCCGCTCGAGGCCATCGGGTTCGTCTTTTCGGGCAATGTGGTCTTCGCCACCTTGATCGGAGGCTCGGGTTCTCTCTACGGCCCCGTCATCGGCTCGTTCGTCTTCATCTGGCTGTCGGAGTCTGTCAGCTCGATCTGGGCGCGCTGGCCGCTTCTGCTCGGAGTGGCCTTCGTCGTCGTGGTGCTGTTCCTTCGCGGTGGGGTTGTCGAGGCCTGGGCCCGATACCGGGCGTGGCGTCATGCCTCTGGTTAGGACCGAGCGGCTCACGAAGTCCTTCGGAGCCCTGGTCGCGGTCAACGCCGTCACCCTCGCGGTCGACGAGGGCTCACTGCACTCGGTCATCGGGCCCAACGGGGCGGGTAAGACGACACTCTTTAACTTACTAAGCGGGCAGCTCGCGCCCACATCGGGCCGGATCGTCTTCGACGGGCGGGACATCGCCGGCACGCCGCCGCACGGCGTCGCGCGCCTCGGCATCGCGCGCTCGTTCCAGCGGACGAGTATCTTTCCTACGCTGTCCATCCTCGACAACGTCTGGCTGGCGGCCTTTGCGCGGCAACGGTCCTGGCGGGGTCTGGCGTGGCGTCGGGCGGACCGCTACCCCGAAGTTGCCGAGCGCGCGATGGCGGTGCTCGACGAGGTGGGGCTCGCGGGGAAGGCCGGCGAGCCGGCCCGTGCGATCTCCCACGGTGAGCAACGCCAGCTCGAGTTGGCCATCGGGCTGGCCGCCGCCCCGCGCCTTCTCTTGCTCGACGAGCCGGCGGCCGGGCTGTCGCCGGAGGAAACGAAGAGGATGGTCACGCTCGTGACCAAGCTGAAGGGGCGCTACACCATCATCCTCATCGAGCACAAGATCGACGTCGTCATGAGCATGTCCGACCGCATCTCGGTGATGCACTTCGGCAGCCTGATCGCGGAGGGCGCGCCGGCGGAGATCCAGCGCAGCGCCGAGGTGCGGCGCGCCTACCTGGGAGGCTTCGCGGCACCGTGATCCTCGACGTTCGGGCCATCGACACCTACTACGGACTCGGCCACATCCTGCGCGGCCTCTCGCTACGCGTCGAGGAGGGCGAGGTGGTGACGTTGCTCGGGCGTAACGGGGCTGGCAAGACGACGACGCTCCGCTCGATCACGGGCCTGACCCCGCCTCGGCGCGGCGAGATCCTCTACCGAGGCCACGACATCGTGGGCCTCCTGCCCCACCGGATCGCGCGCCTCGGGATCGCGCTGGTGCCCGAGACGCGTGGCGTGTTTTCTTACCTGACCGCGCGCGAGAATTTGGAGATCGCGCGCCGACCCGGGTCGCGCTGGCCACTGGAGAGCGTGCTGGAGCGCTTCCCGAAGCTCCGTGAAGTGCTTGATCGCAAGGGCCGATTCCTCTCGGGCGGTGAGCAGCAGATGCTCGCGATCGCGCGCGCCCTGCTGACCGGGCCCGAGCTGCTCCTGCTCGACGAGCCGTCCCAGGGGCTGGCGCCGATGGTCGTGGAAGCTGTGATGGAGACCGTGCTGGAGCTCAAGCGAGAGCGCGTCAGCATGCTCCTGGTCGAGCAAAACGCCGAGATGGCGCTGCGACTCGCGGACCGCGTCTACGTCATCGATCACGGCGCCATCGTCTTCGAGGGCACACCCAGCGCACTTCGTGCCGACCCGCAGATCGCCACGGCCTATCTTGGCGTCGGCGGTTGAGTCAACCCTGAGCGGAACCGAACCGGCCGCCGTTCAACGACGTGCCAGTTCGGCCACCTGAAGCGGACTACACAATCGGTCGGCGAGCTTATGCGACGTCGATGCGATTGGCAGGGCCCCACAGCAAATTGATAAGCTAGATCCATTCGGGGGATGGTCACGGCGGGCTTTGGCGGCACGACCCGTCGGGAACTCCGGCTCAGTCTGCACCGGGCGGAGGCCACTTATGGAAACGATCCTGCTGGTGGACGACGAGCCCGACATCCTCGCCACGGCCCGCGAGATGCTCGAAGGGGAGGGTTACCAGATCCTGGACGCGCTCAATGCCGAAGAGGCGGTGCGCGTCGCCGCCGGCTATGCCGGGCCCATCCATCTGTTGCTGACCGACGTGGCGATGCCCGGCGCCAGCGGTCAGGACCTGGCGCAGCTCTTGGGGCTGCAGCGGCCGGACCTGAGAGTCCTGTACATGTCGAGCTTCGCCATCATCCAGGGCCGGCAGCAGTTCGCTGAGACTGAGAACGGACTGGAGCTCGGCGCGCCGATCGTCCTCAAGCCGTTCACCATCGAGCGCCTCATGGAGAAGGTTCAGGAAGTGCTCGCCGCGAAACCGCCCTCTCCGTTCGACCACGCCCCCGACCCGTGGAGGAACGTCTAGGCCTCTCGGCTAGAGCCCCGGCCGCTGTTCCGTCGCCGGCGGATCGTACGCGCGAATCGGCGGCAGCGGCCCCGTCCAGCGCTCGACCTCGACGAGCGCGTGCTGACCGGCGCATCCCTGGGCGAGCCTCGAGGTGCCGCGATCGGACGTCAGGACGTTGGGATTGCCGTGGACGCACATCGTGTAGGGATCGGCCGGGTCGAGCGGATCGTACCAGGCGCCCGTCGACAGCTGCACGACGCGCGGGCGCACGGCGTCGGTCACCACCGCGCCAGCCAGACAGCTCCCGCGGTCGTTGAACACCCGCACCACCTCGCCGCTCCGGATCCCGCGCGCGGCGGCGTCGGCGGGATGCAGACGAATCGGCTCCCGCCCGCGCACCTTGTTGGATTGGCTGAAGGCGCCGACGTCGAGCTGGCTGTGCAGGCGCGTCGTCGGGTTGTTCGCGATGAGCTGGAGCGGGAACCGCTGCGCGCCCGGCGCGCCGAGCCACTCGATGGGTTCGAGCCAGGCCGGGTGGCCGGGGCAGTCGTCGTAGCCGAACCCGTCGATGGTCGCCGAGAAGATCTCGAGCTTGCCGCTCGGGGTGCTGAGTGGCGTGCGCTCGGGGTCGGCACGGAATCGCTCGAGCAGCACCAGATCGTTGTCGAGGTCTCCGGTCTCGAGAAAGCCGTTCGCCCAGAAGTCGTCGAACGGCGGCGCTGATCCGCCGTCGTCCACGACGCGCCCGCGCCAGTCCTCGTAAAGGTGCCGCAGCCACGCCATCTCGTCCCGCCCTTCGGTGAACCGCTCGCCAACCCCCAAGGCTTGCGCGAGGCCGGCGAAGATCGCGAAGTCGCTTCGGGATTGGCCCCAGGGCTCGACCGCCTGGCGCATCGCGACGAGGCACCCGTCGTTCGGCGAGCCGCCGAGATCGTTCCGCTCGAGCGTCATCGTGGCCGGCAGCACGACGTCGGCGTGGCGGGCCATCGGCGTCCAGAACGAGTCGTGGACGACGATCGTCTCCGGCCGGGCGAGCGCCTGACGCAGGCGCGCGAGATCCTGATGGTGATGGAAGGGATTGCCGCCGCACCAGTACACCAGGCAGATATCGGGGAAGGTGAGCCGCTGACCGTCGAAGTCGAACGGCTCGCCGGGATGGAGCAGCATGTCGGCGATGCGCGCGAAGGGGATGAAGTCGGTCACGGGGTTGCGCCCCTGGGGCAGAGTCGGGGGGCCGACACGCAGGGGCGCGCGGCCGATGTATCCGAGCGAGCCGTAGCCTTGGCCGAAGCCGCCGCCGGGCAACCCGATCTGGCCGAGCATCGCGGCCAAGGTCACCGCCAGCCACGGCGCCTGCTCGCCGTGCTCGACGCGCTGCAGCGAGTAGTTCACGTTGATCAGCGTTCGCTTCGCGGCCATGCGCCGGGCGAGCGTGCGGATGCTCGCGGCGGGAATCTCGGACAGCCGCTCGGCCCACTCGGGCGTTTTCGGGCAGCCGTCGGTGAGGCCGAGCACGTAAGCCTCGAAGCGCTCGAAGCCGACGCAGTAGCGCGCGAGGAACGCGCGGTCGTGCAGGCCTTCGCCGACGAGCGTGTGAGCGAGCGCCAGCATGACGGCGACGTCGGTGCCCGGCACGATCGACAGCCACTCGGCGCTGACAAACCCGGGCAGGTCGTCGCGCAGCGGGCTCAACAGCACGAACTCGGCACCGCGCTCTCGCGCCGTGCGCAGGTGATCTCGCGCCGGGTGCCTGGTGGCGCCGCCGGGGCTCACCATCGTGTTCTTGATCGGGATCCCCCCGAAGCAGACGAACAGCTCGGTGTGCCGCTCGAGCACCGACCACGCCGTGGCCCGGTCGAGGAACTCGCGCATCGAGCCGACGACCCGCGGCATGATGACCGACTGCGCGCCGTTGCTGTACGTGTGCTCGCCGCGCACGTAGCCGTCCAGGCAGTTCAGGAATCGATGGAGCTGGGTCTGTGCGTGGTGGAAGCGCCCCGCGCTGCTCCAGCCGTACGAGCCGCCGTACACCCCCGAGCCTCCGCTCCGGTCGTAGACGCGGCGAAGCTCGTGAGCAAGCCGGTCGATCGCGGTGGCCCAGCTGACGGGCACGAACGGCTCCGAGCCTCGGCGTGAGTCGGGGCCGGGGCCCCGGTCGAGCCACCCGGCGCGGATCATCGGCTGCGTGATCCTGGCGCGATGGCGCAAGCTATCGACGATATTGCCGAGCAGCGGGGAGGGATC
>Ga0137403_10010511_pt1 | contig 10248 bp, 3 predicted proteins | sample CZOMad2_1_16fung_FD_122057 | JGI IMG/M metagenome (GOLD analysis project Ga0137403, IMG submission 122057) | Vadose zone soil fungal communities from Angelo Coast Range Reserve, California, USA - CZOMad2_1_16fungal (Hybrid Assembly) | ecosystem: Environmental > Terrestrial > Soil > Vadose zone... | reverse complement strand
TCACGCGTGATCTGCAGATTGCCGTCGTCGGTGCCGGCCCAGATCAACTGGCCGTTCTTTGGCGACTCGCTGATTGAATAAATCGATGTGTGCATCTCCGCCGCAGAGTTGTCCACGGTGATGCCGCCCGATTCCTCCTGCTTCTGTTTTTCAGGATCGTTGGTGGAAAGGTCCGGCGAGATTCGCTCCCATGATTGTCCGTGATCGCGCGAACGGAAAAGGAACTGGGCGCCAATGTAAATAGTCCCTTTCTCATTCGGGCTGAGATGTATGGGCGTATTCCAGTTGAAGTGAAGCTTCTTCTCTTTGTATTCCGGCTGCGGTTTGATGTTGCGGCCGCTCAGCGTATGCCGGTTCACTCTGGCGATCTCACCGCCTTGTGATTCGGCGTAGATGTAGTCGGGATCTGTGGGATCTTCAAAGACCCAGAAACCGTCGCCGCCGTAAACATTCTCCCAGCGCGAATTCGAGACGCCCCCGGGATACGATGAATCACCCACCCAGACGCTGTTGTCCTGCAACCCGCCATACACATGGTAGGGCCTCGCGTTGTCCACACTCACGTGGTAAAACTGCGCCGTGGGCAGGTTCCAGGCGCGGGCCCAGCGGGTGCCGCCGTCAGTACTGCTCCAGAAGCCGCCATCGTCACCGGCATAAATCTGGTTGGTATTGTTGGGGTCGATCCATACGGTGTGATTGTCGCCGTGGGTGTTGGCGGTGGAACTGAAGCTGCGCCCGCCATCCACGCTGAGCAGCAGTAACAGGTCAACTTTGAAGATCTTATTTTCGTTCTTGGGATCAACAATCAGGTTGGCAAAATAAAACGGACGCCACACCATGAACTGGCTGGCATCCAGTTTTTTCCAGCTCTTGCCCGCGTCATCAGAGCGATACAGCGCGCTCTGCTTGGATTCGATCATGGCGTAAACCACGTTTGGCTTGGAAGGAGCCACTGCCAGCGCAATTCTTCCATAAGGCTTTTCCGGAAGACCATGGCTGTTGTTGGGCGCGATTTCTGTCCAATGATCGCCGCCATCTGTGCTCTTGAATAATCCGCTGCCCGGACCGCCGGAGCGGAACGTCCATCCCTGGCGGCGGAAGTCCCACATGGAGGCATACAGCGTCTTTGGTTCCTGCGCGTTTGTGGCCAGCATGCCGCATCCTGTCGAGCCATTGGAGCCGGCCAGGACTTTTTTCCAGCTTGTGCCGCCGTCGGTGGTCTTATAGACACCGCGTTCGTCGCTGTCATTCCACAAATGGCCGGTGGCGCATGCATAGACAGTGTTGCTGTCTTTGGGATCGACCAGAATGCGCGCAATGCGCTCCGAGTCTTTCAATCCCACGTTTGTCCAGTTCTCGCCGCCATCGCTCGACTTGTAAATCCCGTTACCGATGGAAACGCTGTTTCTGGTCCAGCTTTCGCCCGTTCCCACCCAGACGATTTTGTGGTTTGTAGGATCGATCGTCACTGCGCCAATCGATTGCGCCGGTTCCCGGTCAAAGACCGGCCTGAAAGTTGTGGCGCCATTAATTGACTTCCATACACCGCCGCTGGCCGAGCCCACAAAGACAGTGATCTTGCCGTTTTCATCTACTGCATCAATCGCTGCAATACGTCCGCCCATGGTGGCTGAGCCAATGTTTCTCGCCGTCAATCCGGAAATGGTCCCGGAATCGTATTTGACCGGGGCAGGCGCTTGTGCTGAAGCCACCAGGCAAAGAGCAAACAGTAAGGCAAAAACAGAGATCGAGCGCAGATAACGTAAGGAGTGGCGGGCAATCGTCATTATAAAATTCCTCTCAAAATAATCCAGTAAGGTGGTTGTAGGCGCTCGTTATTTCGGTGTCGGCTTGGCTGCGGGCGGTGCCGCCGGAGCTGCAGGCATCTTGAATTCGCTGTCCTCAATGGGGACATTCGCTTCTATCTTGGTCACAGTAATCTTGCCGCGCTGGTCCGGATTGTTCTTCGGTCCGCTCTCAATGAAAAACGGATACATCACGCCGTTCACCGGCTTGTATGATCCCAGGGCCGTGACGCTCTCACGCACTGAGCCCCGGATGAACTGCTGCTTCTCGATCTGGATCTCAATGTATGTGTCCGGGTCAAGATAGTAGTAGAAGATGTCGCCGTTTTTCAGCGTGACTTTCAGTTTGTAAGCGTCGTCGCCGTCCACCTGGTCGTGACCCATGTATTCGATCTTGTTGCCTTTGGCCTGTGCATCCACCAGCGGCCCATCGAAATCCGCATCCTCTGCCAGTCCGCGGACGTCGTCTTCGCCCAGCATTTCCGGGTCTTTGCGCCCGCCGAACGGGGAAATCTGCCATCCGCCGGAGCCGTCATATGCCTGGACCTGCGTCATTCCCTGCAATGAAAATGTTTCCTTCACCATGTCCGGACGCTTGCTCAACTCGCCCACCGTGGCTTTGAAACCTCCAGAGTCAAAATTACCGGTCATGCGCACAGACTTGATCGCTTTGATCTTCTCCACTCCGCCCTTGGCTTGCAGGTTTTTCGCCACCAGTTCATCGGCGGTCTGAGTGAAGCCGTTCAGTGCGATGAAACAAACGAGACTGGCCAGAATGTTGCGTATTACGCTCACTTGATTGCTCCTTGAATCTTGCGGATTGATGATAGCGGAAGTTTCTTCTTCGAACTGGTTGCATGAACTGATTTATATCAGGGCACGACTTCAGCCGCGCCGTAAGTACGGCTTAAAAAGGCTTAAATTAGTGGGCTTTAGCCCCTGAAAGATGATATTCACGTTGGGAATAAACCTCTTAGACCCGTTCCGCCCTGATTTGTTAGCTTGATCCCGAGTTGTTAGCTTGACGAAGAAAGCCGATTTACCAGATCACCCGACGAACGCGCGATGGTGGCGATGACCTTCGATTCAGGCACCCCTACCCCTCCCCTGGTCATTCCAGATTGGCGTAGGGTTGAGTGAGAGTCATCCCCAAGTCATCCCCAAATTGGCCTAGGGTTGACGTCCCAGAGTACTGTTTGGCGTAAGGTTGAGAGCTTTTGGTTTTCCGATCACCGGATCTCCCGATTCTTATTCTTACGACCCTCTGCCTGTGTCCCTCAGCCAGATACCCCACCCCCCATAGACGTTTTGTTACAAGCAAAAGTCAAAGTGACATTCGACCGAGCGGTGACCGCGTGGTCGAAGTCCCTTTTCTCTGTTTTTTGAGCCTCCAATCTAGCTCAAATTCACCTCGAATGCCCGTTTGCTGCCTCACGTCGGCAGAGGGTCGCAACGCTTTAGCTGAGCGGCGCAAAACCGCCCGCGGCTCAAATCGTCATCGTTCCTGCCGCCGCACGCGGAAGCCCTGAGCGCAGTCGAAGGAGGCCCTGGTACAACCGGGAGTGAAGGCCCCAAATCAGCGTAGCCTGTCCTAGCTGGCTGCCGGCTGCTTCTTTTTCAAAGATGTTGGGCACACGGCCCATTTTAGCGGGATTATATCGCATTTTGTTCGCTTTTGTCAAGGGAAAAATCGGGATCTCGTGGTTTGCAAATAGCAAAAAAGGCGTGACCTCATCGGCCACGCCTAAACCAAACTCGGATTTTAACTCTATCTTTTTACTCTCCCTTATCTGCGCTGGCGCCCCACATGATGCTGCTGGCCGCCTGTCCGCTGGCGCCCCACATGATGCTATTGCTCCAAATGCTTGAGAACCCTGAAGACGTGCTCGCACCCCACATGATCGAACTGCCCCACAAGCCGTTAGCGCCCCACATGATGGAGGAGCCTCCCGAAGTGGTTGCGCCCCACATGATTGAACTGCCGGTAAATTGTGAACTTCCCCAAACCGCGGGCCCGGACCAGGTTTGCGATGCGCCCCATATTGACGAGGAATCGCTGGTCAGGCGAACATTTCCGGTATTCGAATCGTAAACCGCTATTGGAGACATTGCCGTGCCGCTCGATAAATCACTGCTGGCTAGCGCCGCCGCAAGGTCGACATACCCTGCTCCGACGGTGAAGATGTCATATTGGCTGGTATAAGTAATACCGGTGGCCGGATCATAAACGCTGCTGGTGCTGGGGAACGTCTTGGACGCGGTCTTCATCAATCTGGCTTTAACTTGATCAGGCGTCATAAGCGGACGCGCCTGCAAAAGATCGGCCACAGCGCCACTGACCACCCCGGTCGCCATGCTCGTGCCGCTCAGTTCAAAGTAAAACTTTGACGGGCTTGCCGATCCGCCATAAATATAAGCGCTGTATGGCACCCTATTAGTCAACTCCGTGTTGTACAGAGTGGTATTGCTTGTTTCTGTTGATACCAGCAGGTTCCCCGGCGCCACCACGTCGGGCTTTACCACGTGGTCGAGTATTGTGGGCCCCTTCGAGCTATAGCTGGCGATGAGGTCATCCGTGCGTTCCGGCGTGCCCATTGGTTTCATAGCGCCCACAGTCAGCACATAAGGATCATTTCCGGGCGACGTTACGGTTGAGTATCCGCTGGTCGGCAGGTAGCGTCCATTATTGCCGGCTGCCACCACAACCACGATCCCATTTCTCCAGGCTTGCTCCACCGCGCGGCACAGCGGGTCTTGTCTGTAACTTTCAAATACCGCGCGCCCCAGAGAAAGGTTGATCACCCGTATGTTGTATTTGGATTTCAAATTGACGGCCTGGCTGATGGCCGCGATCACCGCGCTGTCTGTCGCCCTTCCATTTGCGTCCAGCACGCGTAAATTTACGATGTTTGCTTTCGGTGCGATGCCTTTGAAATTCTGCGAGAACAAGGGACCGGTTGAACTGATGCCATCACCGGCAATCAGGCCTGCAATGTGCGTACCGTGACCGTATGCGTCCGCGGCGCTTGAATCTCCCGGCACAAAACTCTGGTTGTAAACCACGCGCGAGGTCGGAAACAGCCCCGTCGTAAACAAATCAGGATGCGTGTTCACCCCGCTGTCAATCAGCGCCACGCCAATCCCGGCTCCGGTATAGTTTGACTGCCAGGCAGCCGATGCGTTCACCGCCGGCGCTGCGTTATCAAAAAATGGCGTGAGCGGCCGGTCTTTACTGATGTAAACAACGTTGGACTGATTTGAGAGAGACACGATCCCGTTGTGGTCCAGCGATGCCACCAGCCCATTCACAATAGGTAGCTGCCCCAGCACTGCGCCTCCGAGCTTAAGCACGTCGTTCACCACACAGCCCAGCAGCCCCAGTATCCCGCTGCAACTCAGCTGAGTGCCGGGCGCGTACTGGACCACGACTTGCATCTGTCCGGTATAAGTGGAGTTTTGCAAGTCAGGCGAAATCTTGCTGTTGTCTGCGAACAACGACAGTGGTGCCAAGAGCGCCAGAACAAGAATGAGGGTTCGTTTCATCGTGGAACCTGCCTAAAAAACTTTAGTAAGTACGGTTCTTGTTTTGCACTTGCCGGGCCATTTTGATGTCTATGTAACTCATTGAAAATAAATGTTATTGATGGTTTGCCTGTGACGCGTCTTCTGGCGTCATGTCACTGCCGTGTGACACCTGCGTCACAGTTGGGCCAAGTGCAGTTACCAAAGTCCTCTTGTTCCTTCGTGCTTTTGGCTTGAAAATGCGACAGACAATTTTGTCCCTAATCGTTTCTAGGTGTTGGAGAGAAAATGTCCGGGATTCCGGGTCGGGCAAGGCCATTCGTATTTCTGGTGTGCGCATTTGGCGCACTGAGTCTGCTCACCGGTGTGTTTCCGTGGCAAAGCAGCCATACCCTGCTATTTCCTACTTATCTCCTGCTCACCATCGTGGCTTCTGCTTTGAAAACGGTTCTGCCCGCTTCTGAGGGGACAGTCTCGGTAAACTTCGTTTTCTTCCTGGTCGGCATCTGTAATATGACGATCTCTGAGACGCTTGCTCTGGCCCTGGTTGCCACCCTGGTTCAATGTTTCTGGAGAGCAAAGAAGCGGCTCAGCTTTGTGCATTTTGCTTTCAATCTTTCCCAAGTGTCTCTGGCGATTACGGCCGCGTACTGGACATATGTGGTGCTCCTCACTCGCGTGTTCCACGCGCGTCCTCCGCTACCGTTGCTTGTGGCTGCAATCGTTTTCTTCCTGTTAAATAGCATTCCCGTCGCGGCCGTTGTAGCCTTGGCCGAAAGCACCTCCATCATTGGCAAATGGGACGCCGGTTACTCATGGACGTTTCCTTATTATCTGATCGGCGCCGCAATTGCAGGTCTCATTCAGTTCGTGAACCGCCTGGCCGGCTGGGAAATGTCCATCCTCGTCTTGCCTGCCGTTTACGTGATCTATCGTTCGTACTGCATGCACCTTGGCCGCTGGGAAGACGAGAAGCGGCATCTGGAAGATTTGGCTTCGCTCAACATGCGCACCATTGAAACTTTGGCCCTGGCAATTGAAGCCAAAGACCATACCACCGGAGATCATCTCCAGCGCGTTCGGGTTTATGCCATGGAACTGGGCAAAGATCTTGGATTGTCCCCGTCCGAAATGCAGGCCTTACAAGCTGCATCTGTCCTGCACGATATCGGCAAACTTGCTGTTCCTGAGTCCATCATCTCCAAGCCGGGCAAATTGACGCCCGAAGAATTTGAGAAGATGAAAATACATCCCATTGTCGGCGCGGAAATTGTAGAGCAGGTCAGGTTCCCGTATCCGGTTGCGCCCATTGTGCATTCCCATCATGAAAAGTGGGACGGCAGCGGTTATCCTGACGGCATTTCCGGCGAGGCCATTCCTATCGGCGCGCGCATCCTCTCCGCCGTTGATTGTCTGGACGCCCTTGCTTCTGATCGCCAATACCGCCGCGCTTTGCCTCTAGACGAAGCCATGGCGCACGTTGTTCGGGAGTCTGGAAAGGCATTTGATCCGCGCGTCGTCGCCGCTTTGCAGACGCGATATATCGAATTAGAGCACCTAGCGCGCTCGCAAAAACCTGAAGAACGTCCCAAGCTCTCGCTCGACGTAAGAGTTGAACGAGGCGCTGCTCCAGACGCAGGATTTGCCGCCAGCGTCGTGCCTTCCTCTCAATCGCAGTCAGGCCTGAATTTAATTGACGTACTCAACCGGACGGAAGAGCCTCTTACCCTCGATGAGACTCTTTCCGCCGCCGCTCTTCGCCTTCGTCACCTTGTCCCCTTTGACGCGTTGGCGGTCTTCATTGTCCATGCCGACGATCTTGTAGCGCGTTTTGCTTTGGGCGAGAATGTTCGCCATCTCTCATCTCTCCGCATCCGCAGCGGACAAGGTTTAGCCGGCTGGGTCGCCGAAACCGGAAATTACATCATCAATGGCAATCCCAAGGTTGAACCCGGCCTTGAAGGATCGCGAAGCTTTGCGCTGTGCTCAGCCCTGGCGGTTCCTTTGCTTAACGGAGGCCGCACGGTCGGAGTCCTGGCTGTATACGGTCTGCAACCCGATGCATTCACCTCTGAAAATCTCAACGTTCTCCAGGCCAGTGCCCATCAGCTTGGCGATGTGATTGGAGAAAAACTCGACGCCGAGCAGCCCCAGCGCATTTCCCGAACCAGCGATTGGCGTCACCGTAACAGCCATTCCCGCCGTAATCCCGCGGAAGAAACCCGATCCAGCTCGCCATCTGTTCTTACTTCAGCAAAGTAATTAAGACAAATTTAGTGGGCACCGATCGTTGCCCATGCGTCTTGGCTACAAAAAAGAAAGGCGCGACCCGAAATCGGCCGCGCCTCTTTAATTTCGATCTGAATTAATCCTGATCGTCTTCTTCTTCGTCCTGATTGCCCGTGCTCGCGCTTGACGCCGCGCCCGAACCCGGCTTGATCTGGATCGGCCCGCCCGCGAACAGCGTGCTCGAACCATGTTCCGCCGCTTTCTTATTGAAAGCCGCGACTTCAGTGCTCAGGAATGTGTTCACCTGCGCAAGTTGAGTTTCCAGCTCTTTGCGAACCTCGGCGGCTTCTTCAACCAGCAACGGACTGGGCGCTTCTCCGGGACCACCCATCACGCCACGCATTACCCCTTGCAGTCGGTTCTGGAAGCGTTGCAGATAGTGGATATCGTCCTGGGTGCCCGGTTGAATGTCATTGTTGTAGAGCGGTTCCTGGATAGACGTTATTTTCTTGTCCAGCGCCCGCGCCTCATCCAATACCGGTTTGAACGCGACGTTGGTTGCGGCGCCTTCCTGTCCTTCGTCGGAAGCCAGCAACTCCTGCAGGCTGGTGATCTGCTTGTGCAGGCCGTTAAGCCGGTTCAAAGCTTCATGCAGAGCGGAGACTTCATCGCGCAGTTCAAGCCCCAATTTTAACTGCGCGCGCATGCCTTCAGCGTCAAATTTGAAACGCGGATCAGTCTGGACTTCCACCGTCTGCGTCTCAGTTTTGCCATTTACCGTTACCGCAACCTTGTATGTGCCGGGCAGCGCGTTTGGCCCGATGCTGGGATCAAAGAAGAAGTCCTGGTCATCCAGCCCTTCCGGCGGAGGCAAGAAGTTCAGCTTCTTCGGTCCGTCATAGCGCAAATTCCACGCCACACGATTCAGGCCGTACTTCGTGGGCCCATACATGGTGCGGACCACCTGCCCGCTGCTGTCCGTCACGGTGATCTTTACCGCCGTCTCGCCATTAGGTCTGCGCTTGGGTGGCCCACCGGCATTTTCCTTGATTTCGTTCGGTAGCCAGTAAGTGATCACAGCGCCGTTCATCGGATTGGGAGCCACGTATCCGCCGCTGGCGAAACCGTGCTTGTTCCAGCTGTGCCAGTTTACGGATGGAGACATCGGGAACAGATGGAAGTCACTCCTCGCCAGTTCCGCCCCGCTCTCTTCCAGTGGCGTGATGTCATCCATTACGAAGAGCCCGCGTCCGTGCGTTGCCACAACCAGATCGTGCGATTTCTTGATGAACTTGATGTCATAGATCGGGACAGTGGGGAAGTTGCTCTTGATCTGCGTCCAGTGCGCGCCTTCGTCACTCGAATAGAACAGGCTCGTGTCTGTGCCCAGGACCAGGAATCCCTTCTTGTTCGGATCTTCACGGATCACGCGCGCAGGATCGTCCTGCGGCAGGCCCGCTGCAATCGAAGTCCACGTCTTGCCGCCGTCGTGCGTTTTGAAGACGTACGGCTTGTTGTTTTCTACCTCATGGAAGTCAACTGCGATATAGGCCGTATTGGCGTCGCTGGGCGAAGCTTCCACTTGTTGCAGGCGTCCCCACTGCGGCAGGTTCGCGATATTCGCAGTAGCATTACTCCAGGTCTTACCTCCGTCGCGCGTCACCTGCGCCAGGCCATCGTCTGTGCCCACCCAGATCGTCTTCGGGTCCACCGGCGAAATTGACATAGAGAGAATCGCACCCACTGTCTCCGCGCCGCTCAGATCCAGCCAGATCGGGCCGCCACTGCTTTGCTGCTTGGTCTTGTCGTTCCGCGTGAGGTCAGGGCTGATGGGATTCCAGCTCTTGCCGCCATCATTGGAATGAAACAACACGTTGCCGCCGAGGTAGAGTTCATTCGGATCGGTCATGGAAACCGCAATGGGTGAAGTCCAGTTAAAGCGATACTTTAAGTCTGAGGGCTTCATGGACTGCACGCCTTGCAAATATGGCCGGATAAAGTTCGACATGCCCGTGTCATTGCTCACGCGCTGGATCGACCCGTTCTGAGAATCCGTATAAACCAAGTGTGTGCCCTTGCCGCGCGCGGGGACAACATATTCTCCATCGCCGCCGGTTACTGTGTACCACTCAAAACCGCTGATGCCGCCGCGGCTTAGGCTGTTCGACGGGCCGCACCAGCCGTTGTTGTCCTGCAAGCCGCCGCAGAGGTTAAAAGGCGTCTCGTCGTCATCCGCTACGGAATAGAACTGCTCGATAGGCAGGTTGTCCAGGTAGCGCCACGTCTTTCCTGCGTCGCCGCTTACGTAAACGCCGCCGTCATTTCCGTTGATGATCCGGTTCGGGTTTTCCGGATCGATCCACAGCGCGTGATGGTCCACATGGACGCGCGCCGTAATGTTCCGCGCCGTTTTGCCGCCATCTTCAGAAAGCATTACGTTGAACGACAGGAAATAAACTTTGTTCTCGTCATTGGGCGCAACCATCAGCTCGCTGAAATAAAAGCCGCGTGCCGCCAGGTTGTGGTTGTTGCTCACCATCTTCCAGTGGTCACCCAGGTCATTCGTGTCGTAAAGCGTGCCCTTCTTGTTTTCCACCAGCGCATAAATGTGCCGGGGATTACTCGGCGCGGCGCCCAGGCCAATGCGTCCCGTGGGATCCGTCGGCAGACCTTCCGTCAACTTCTTCCACGT
>Ga0137403_10010510_pt1 | contig 10249 bp, 9 predicted proteins | sample CZOMad2_1_16fung_FD_122057 | JGI IMG/M metagenome (GOLD analysis project Ga0137403, IMG submission 122057) | Vadose zone soil fungal communities from Angelo Coast Range Reserve, California, USA - CZOMad2_1_16fungal (Hybrid Assembly) | ecosystem: Environmental > Terrestrial > Soil > Vadose zone... | reverse complement strand
ACGGCCGTGCTCGGATACCATCCCTCCGCAGAGGCGCAGGAGCGGGCACGCTATCTGCTGGCGAAGAACAAAGCCGGCACGCTGACGCCCGAGGAAGCGGCTGAGTTAGAACTTTTCGGCGACCTCGAACATTTCATGCAACTCGTCAAGGCCCGCGCCCACCATTATGTTGAGAGCCAGTCGTGAGCCCGAGCTATGTGTCGAGCGGACTGCGCCGTGAGATCCATCAGCGCGCTCTTGGCCGATGTGAATAAATATCATGCTCATCGTAATGAAACCCGGCGCCACAGAAGCTCAGGTGGAAGAAGTGCTCAGCGTCATTCGCGGGCTGGGGTTCAAGCCGCATCCGATGCCCGGGGCTACTCGCACCGCGATCGGGATCACCGGCAACCCGGGCGCGATCGATCCTGCTCACTTCGAGATGCTTTCAGGAGTCGCCGAAGCCATCAGGGTCTCAAAGCCCTACAAGCTCGTCGGACGCGACCTGAAGCACGACGACACTATCGTCCGCGTCGGAGACATCGAGATCGGTGGGCCCGAGCCGGCAATCATCGCCGGACCCTGCGCAGTTGAATCATATGAGCAGACCATGGCCATTGCGGAGATTGTCGCGTCGTGTGGAGTAAAGCTCTTTCGAGGCGGCGCCTTCAAACCTCGCACATCGCCTTACTCGTTTCAGGGCCTGGGCGAAGAGGGGTTGAAGATTCTCGCAGAGGCGCGTGATCGATTCGGACTCAGCATCGTGACCGAAGTGCTGGACACCGAAACGGCTGATCTCGTCGAACAATACGCAGACATTGTGCAAGTCGGAGCGCGAAACATGCAGAACTTCTCGCTGCTGCGCCGTGTTGGCCAGGGTCGCAAGCCAGTGATGCTCAAGCGCGGAATGTCGGCGACGCTCGACGAACTGCTGCTCGCGGCTGAATACATCATGGCTGAGGGCAACTACAACGTGATTCTATGCGAGCGAGGCGTACGCACTTTCGCGGACCACACGCGTAACACTCTGGACTTGTCGATCGTGCCGGCGGTGCAGCATCGCTCTCATCTTCCGATCATCGTCGATCCTTCTCACGGAACGGGCAAACGTCACAAAGTGATTCCTCTCGCGCGCGCAGCGGTAGCCGCCGGCGCCGACGGGATCATGGTCGAAGTCCACAATCATCCCGAGCAAGCGCTGTCGGATGGCCCGCAAGCGCTGTTGCCGGAGATGTTCAAGCAACTGGTCGCCGAGGTCCACGCAATACACAAGGTGATACGGGAAGCTGAGGCGAGCGTTTTGAGATCTGGAACTGAAATGACAAATGGAAAATGACAAATGGAAAATGGAAAATGAGCTGAGCTGCCTGTTATTGCTTCGCTCCATTTTTCATGTTCCGTTTTCCATTTTCCATTTATCTTCCGGTGCTCAATCCAGGCCTCTTCGCAAACTGATTTCGTCCGTCAAATCAAGTCCGGTCCTCGTGGTGGCGGTGATCGCGGCGGCCGTGTCCTTCCTCTCATTTCTGTACCTGTTCTCAAACGGGATGACGAATGTCTACGGCGATGGCGTAGCTCACGTCAACATCGCGCGTAAAGTAGTCGATTCACCCGGCGACCCGCTATGGCAGCGCTACATTCAGATTGGCTCTCCCTGGCTTCCGCTTCAAACGGTGACGATGTTGCCGCTGGTAGTCAACGACTGGATGTGGAGAACGGGAGTCGCGGGCAGCATCGTATCAATGATTTCGTTCGTCTTCGCCGCCGTGTCACTTTACCTGCTCGCCAGGTGCTTCTATGGAAAAGAGGACACGGGATGGAGCGAAGGACTGCCCGCCCTGTCTGCCGCGATCTTCATTCTTAATCCCAGCGCGCTGTACATGCAGTCGACGCCGATGAGCGAGCTCGTTTTCATGGGAGCGCTGGTTGCTGCGGTTTACTTGCTGCAAAGATGGTTGAACGATCAGTCGGCGAGACGGCTAGCGGTCGCGGCACTTGCAATGACCGTGGCTACCTTAGCGCGGTACGAAGCCTGGCCGGTCGCTCTGCTTTCTATTCTCATCGTCGCGCTGACCTCACACGGCGACTGGATGGCGAAGATCAAAAGCAGCGCCCTATTCGCAGCACTGGTAGCAGTCGGTCCGGTCTACTGGCTATGGCACAACTGGGCGATCTATGGCAACGCGCTCGAGTTCCTTTCGGGGCCGAACTCGGCGCGAGGGATCCATCTCCAGAATCGAATAAACTTCGCCTGGTCGGCGATATTCATTGGGCACGCCGGGCTGGACATCTTGACCATGGCAGCCGCCACCGCCGTGTGCGCCGGTCCGTTAGTTCTGTTGCTGAGCGCCGCCGGCTTCGCAAGATCGCTTGCCGCAAAACGCAAATCGTTACTGGAACACTCACCGCTAATCTTGCTGATTCTACCGTTCTTTTTTCACGCCTTCGGCCTGTACCGAGGAGAAATTCAGGTAGTCCCCTTGAGCGCTTTCGGACTGCTCAATGTTCGATACGGCTTGCCTCACCTATTGGGTGTTGCGCTGTTTGCGCCTGCGTCCGTTCTGCTCTTCAAAGGCTCGGCCAGGCGATGGGCGGGCGGCATCGTGTGCCTGATCGTCGCCGCACAGTATGGATACTTGATTTCGGAGGGACCTGCGCAGCTCGCGGTCTATCAAGAGGGCTATCGCAACGGCGTGAACGCGCGGCCGGTACGAGAGCGCGCGCGGGTCGCTTCATTCCTGAAAGCGAATCCGCCAGCTCGGTTGATACTGATGCACAGCGGCGCGCTTGGACCGGTTGTGTCACAGGGAGGCCTGCGCTTCTCGGACATTATTCACGAAGGCACAGTGCGCTGGCATCAACTCAGCGATGGAATTCCTAAGGATGTCGCGACGGTGATAGTACAGCAGGGTGATCCGCTCGACTTGCGAATAGGTGGGAACCCGGCTCTGACACGTGATCTGTCGGCGGAGTTTGAGCAGCAGTTTTCGGCCGGGAACATTAAGGTGTATTCACGGCGGCCCAGAATAGAAAATGAAAAATAGAAAATAACGAGCCTCTTGCAAAACCCCCAACTTCAGTTGGGGGATCTTTCATTTCTATCTACGGACATCACAGCGCTTCCTCTCCGCCGATTTTTAGCTCCTCTTCCGCGGCGCCACTCGCGGCGCGAGTGGCGCCGCGGGAGAGGAGCGGACCAGACCGAACAATCGTCACCCACGCGTAGGCTGAACTTAACGATCCCCCAACTGAAGTTGGGGGTTTTTGCAAGAGGCTCTAACAAATAGAAAATTTAGATTGCAAATTGTTTCTATTTTCTATTTTCTATTCCTCGTCTCATCTGACGTCGATGCCTGAGTAGCTTCGGTGGGCTAGTGTTCGCACGCGGTTGCGTCCGGCAGCTTTCGCAAGGTACATCGCACGGTCCGCCATCTCAACCAATTCCTCTTTGTTCTTCGCGCCCGTCGGGTAAGTTGCTACCCCAATACTGGCGGTTACCTGCCCCACTTTTTTCACCGGCGTCGAAGCTATCGACTCCCGCAGCCGCTCGGCTACCTCCATAGCACCTTCGCGATCACACTGAGGGAGAATTATGACAAACTCCTCGCCGCCGTAGCGGGCACAAATATCGGTATCACGCACAGTCCCTTTCATTATCGCTGCGACATGACACAGGGTCACATCTCCGGAGCGATGACCGTGGGTGTCGTTGATGCGCTTGAGATGATCGAGGTCGAGCAGAATGAGCGAGACCTGTTGATTGTTGCGATCGGCGAGCTTCGTTTCGCGATCGAGTCGGTCTTGAAAGCACCCGTGGTTGAACAGCCCGGTTAGCGCATCGGTCATCGCTTGAGTCTGCACGTGCCGAAACAGGCGCGCGTGACTTATCGCCACGGAGAGCTGATCGGAAACAGTATTAACCATCAGTACTTCTTCGTCTTCCCAATTGCGAAAGGCTGTATCGTCCTCGATCCGAAGCCCACCGATAACGGTGTTACGATATGTGATCGGCACCTCCAGGGCGCACGGCATTGCCAACGGCTCATCGCTATCTCCGGCGCCGCGCGGCTTCGCGCGAAAGGTTTCGGACACCCGCTCACCGTCCGCGCGTTTTGTTGCCTCCTGTGCAGAATGCGCCTCTTTCTTCTGGCCGTTCGCTGCGCCTGCGTCCGCCGTTTTGGGATGCGTGTCGGGATCATTACCGTCGCGTTGAGGGTCTTCAGGCCGCTCGTAGACACTCATGCCCTCGAGCGTGTTTGTTCCTTCTTGCCAGAGTACGATAGCTGCACTGCGCGCCCTTAACGCGCGGCCGACCTCCTCGACCGCCGACTGAAGTATGAGCCCGATCTCGAGCGTGCTTGAAATCGCCGAGCTTATGCGATTGGTCGCCATCTCGAGCTCGTTCTGACGCTGCATAAGCATCGTCACCTTGGTCGTGAAAGTCAGCGCGAGCCTTAACGATGAACTGCGCGGAGTACAAGCGTGGACCAGCGTTTCAAACCTCTCGCGCTCCTGGGGTGTCTGAACGCTGACCCGCGCCATCAGGTATTCGATGGCGGTGAACACGACGTTGGGATCAAATGTCCAGACCATGTCATAAGCCGGTGTGAGGCCTATCATCTCACCGGGAACTACGCACGAAGTCAGCAGCCCGCAGAAACGGGGCTCCATTACGAGTATGAACGGACCGGTTTCGATTCCATGATAGTCACGTTCCTCCAGCGCCGTAAGCGTCAAGCCTTCCTCGGGTTGCCAGGCGCGCCCGCTGCACTCAGAGTCGCATGAGAAAAGGTAGACGCGGCGCGACACGGCAGCCAGAGTTGCCAGCCGTGCCTTCTGTCGTGCCGGCTCACCGCTCAAGCAACGACCCTCGATTACAAGTGCGGACAGTTTGTTCTCGGTTACGACGTCTTCAAAGTACCGGAGGAGACGCGACACCGTTTGCTCGTTGCAGCGCACCGGGGCGAACTCCTCGCGGTGCTGGTCAGTGAGCACATAATAGAGCGAATGCATGAAAGCAGGAGTTCTCTGGAATTCGGGGTTAAGACGCGTGGGGACTGAAGCAGCCTCGCTCCAATTCTACCTTGCGAACCGGGCGAGTCAATTCTTTTCATCTCGCTCTACTCTCTGCATTTGAGCGCGCGTTCGCAGGTTTGGAGTCCGCGAAACGACTATGTAGTTTTTTCATACGAAGATGGAAACTCCTACAGTGAACTGCGAATTATCCAAGGCCGCCAGCTCGGAAACGCCCGTTTTTGATCGGCAGAGCGTATGACCCACTCGACCGGCAGTGGCACGGTGCTCGCAGCACACTACCGTAAGCCGGGCGCGCCGAACGTTTAGCTGGCTTAATCTTTATCGTCGAACTATCGAACCTCAGGAGGTAGAAACGATGAATAAGTTGGTTTATGTCACTCTCTTGATGACGCTTGGGGTCGCATTCGAGTCGGGTTGCGCCACCAAGAAGTACGTGCGCAACCGAGTCGCGGAACGAGTCACGCCGGTCGAAAGCCGCACAGGTGAGTTAGAGGAAACCTCGCGCAGAAACACTCAGCAGATTGGCCAGCTCAGAACAGGCGTTGATGATGCCCGCATTCGAGCAGACAGGGCTCAAGCTGCGGCCGACCAGGCATCGTCTTCTGCCGAGCAGGCTAACACTCGAGTCTCGGGCGTTGAGCGCAACGTCGAAGATCTGCGCGCGAATCTCGATAAGTATACGATGCAGGCAACCTCGATGGTCTTCTTCCGGCCGGGGAGCGCGGTGCTGACCAAAGAGGCGATGGCGCAGCTCGATACACTCGCGTCGCAGATCACCGACCGTCGGGGGTTTGTGCTCGAGATTGTAGGGTACGGTGATTCAGCCAGGGCGAGCAATTTCAATCAGAGCCTCGCGCAGATGAGAGCCGAGGCGGTTCAGCGATACCTCGCGGACAAAGATAACGTTCCGCTGATGCGAATGTTTGCGGTCGGCTTTGGCGCTGCGAGGCCGTTGATTCAGAATGCATCCACGAGTGAATCATCTTCTTCTGGCAACGCGCAAACATTGCCTCGCCGTGTTGAAATCCATCTCCTGACCAATGCCGCCGTCGACCGAGCGCCGACACGGACCGGCACTTCGGGAGCGGCTGCTCGCTCAACACAGAATCCATAGTCACGGTTGCCGAACTACTGTGATTATTGGCGCACTTGGCGGCTATCACTTGTCCCCGTGATGGCCGCCAACTGGGATTTTCTTCCCTCCTACCGACCAGTCTCGCTAAAGCGAGGCCTATCCTCCCTAACAAATTCGTTCCAGACAGGTTAAGTGCTATAATCCTGGAGCAACCGGATTTAGGGTCATTGCATCACAAGCTGTGAGGTCATGGCCTACATCACAAACACGTTGACAATGCCCGTGACCGGCGAACGAATCCAACCAGCGTCGGACCAGGAACTGGCCAGGGCGGCGGCCGCTGGTGATTCGGCAGCGTTTGAAAAACTGTATGAGCAGCATCATAGGCGAGTCTACTCGCTCTGTCTGAGGATGCTCGGGAACGGTTCGCACGCGGAAGACCTGACTCAGGAGGTCTTCCTGCAAGTCTACAAGAAGATTGGGAGCTTTCGCGGCGAGTCAGCCTTCACGACCTGGCTGCACCGGTTGACCGTGAATCAGGTGCTGATGCACTTCCGCAAGCGGGGGGTTAAGCTCGAGCATACGAGCGAGGAAGGCGACTTCACCAATGTCGTCGAAACGCCACTGCAGAGCACCCGTCGAATCTCGATGGTCGACAAGCTCGCGCTCGAGAAGGCCATTTCGGAATTGCCGCCTGGCTACCGAACGGTATTTGTCCTTCACGATGTTGAGGGGTATGAGCATGGCGAGATATCAAACCTGCTGGAGGTCAGCATCGGAACATCGAAATCACAGCTTCACAAAGCACGCATGCGGCTGCGCGAGCTGCTGACCAAATGAACGAGGGTATCAGGTAAGATCAAATGGTTTGCAAGCACTGTCAAGAACTACTATCTGAATATATCGACGGAGCGCTCGAGCTTGGCGAGCAGGTCAACATCGAGCATCATCTCGGCGATTGTGAACCGTGCCGCGCGGTCCGCGACGACTTGCTTCAGATAGTTCACTTCAGCCAGCAGCTTCCTACGCAATCGCCGTCGACGGCTTTGTGGCCGCGTATTAGCTCAGATCTCGCCGAGCTGCAGCCCAGCTTCTGGTCCCGCCCGCTGAGGTGGTTGGCCGGCTTCGGAACGCTCAACTTCAATTTCTCGGTCCCGCAGTTGATCGCGGGGGCGGCGGCCCTGGCAGTAGTCGTCTCAATCGGTTTTATTGTGTCGCGCCACGACAACGGTCCCGTTGGGCCATCCTTAAGCGCGGGGCTTGCTGCGCCCCCCCAAGTCACAGCTCTCTCAAGGGCGGACATACAGCAGCTCGAGAATCAGATCAATGAACTAAGCCAAACGGTCGAGCAGCGCAAGGACTCCTGGGGTCCGGCGCTTCGGACCGCGTTTGAGCGAAATCTCCTATACATTGACCAGTCGCTGGTCGAGTGCCGGCATCAGTTGAATGACAATCCGGCCGATGATGTATCGCAGGAGTTGATGCTCAACGCATACCGGGAGAAAGTCCGTCTGCTGGAAGGCTTTGAAAAGTTTTGATACCAGGCGGTAAAGCTCCCTGCGTTGAGCGTCTGGTGTCGCCAACGATGATCCAAGAGAGCAGCCACACGAGACGCACAACGACGAGGTATTCGATACCGCTTTGTCTCTCGGTCTTCCTCTGTTTCACGATCGTTACGATCGCCGCTGACTCGCCTGCGCGGTTCGAACGCACGTACGCACCAGAACACTCTGCCCATCTGACGATTTCAAATGTGAACGGCAGCATCCACGTTTTCTCCTGGGACAAGAAGACAATCGTCGCGCGCGCTAGCGCCGCTCCTTACGTCTCGATCGAAGATCAGTTCATTGGCGACGATATTACGATCACCACGAAGCGCAACCTCAGATTGGGCCGGGCGGACTTCGATGTTTCCGTGCCGCCTGAAACATCGGTGACCATCAAAAACATCGTGGGCAACATCGAACTTCGCGGAATCACCGGGCATGTGAGCGTCCACTCGATCGATAGCGATGTTCACCTCGTCAGAGTGAATAGCCCTGCGGTGGACGTGTTAGTGACCAGCGGGGACATCGTCTTCGACGGGGAACTGCACGAAGGCGGTTCCTACAGCCTTCAATCGATGAAAGGCGACCTTGACGTCACGCTGCCCGGCGCAACACCCTTCAACCTCAATGCTCGGGCTCTCAGCGAGAACATCAACCTCGGCTCCTTTCTCTCGAGCCTGACTGGCTCGTCGCGCGGGCCTAAAGGCGTCTCTGGCACGTACCTCAAGGGCGGCTCTCGGCTCACTCTTACCGCGTTCGCAGGGCGCATCTTGCTTCATAAGAAGTGAATGACCAGGACTCTCGCGCTACCGGCAGCCCTCCCTTTTGCCCTTGAAGGCAGCCTTGATCTCGAAACAAAGATGAGACGGCTCGTCTACCGGAACATTTAGAGATCCAACTCGTAGTTTTCGGTGACAGGCGGCGACCGTAGATAAATTCTCCAGCCTATGTTATAAAATGATCGCTCGGAAGGAGCAGGCAGGAGGTATGGATGCTCTTTCAGCGGCCCCTGTATATTCAGGCTGATTCGATTGGATAAAGAGCTGCTCGTTGATGCATAAAGACGAAGTCAACTCCGATCAAGTAACCGCGCGTGTGGACGATTCGCCGCAGCGCGACTTCAGTGACATTTGCGGCGGCTACGACCCCTCCGACTTCAATAACAACACCGGTGATAAACCCGAGCGCATACGTCTGGATGCGCTCCTCCCATTTCTTGAGGAACGAATAGCATTCAAGATGCCCAGCGATCTCAGGCACCTCGACGGTGTGTTGGATTATTTGAACGAGCGAATGCTTCGGCTAGGCATTGTTAATTCCGACGACTCGGAAGTGTTGATCGCCTTAGACGAGGCCATCGTGAATGCGATCAAGCATGGGAATAAGTGCGATCCGCGGAAGGCTGTTCACATTGTCGCGGAATTCAGCGCCGACGGCGTTAGATTCATCGTCGCCGATGAAGGCGCTGGATTCGAGCTGGAGAAAGTACCTGATCCTACCGAGCCCTGCAGGCTGCTCGAGCCAAGCGGGCGCGGGCTTCTGCTCATCAACCACATAATGGATGAAGTTCGCTTTAATCAGTGCGGCAACCGTTTAGAAATGTTCAAGCGTCCCGTAAACAAGCCTCAATCTCGAATCCAATCGACAAACGGCAACAACACATCGAAGTGACCGGCTCGTAGTTCGGCCTCTAGCACATGCGGATCTGATTCTGGGTTAACAATCTCACGGTTGAACGCTCAACTCATGCAATGTCTAGGGGCCCAGTTACTCGGCTCGCGGCGCGGGCCCGCAGCATGCCCTCGTCGCTCGGGCGTTGCTCAGGATCAATCTCTGTTTTTCGCCATTGCGGACGCAGCAAGTTAAGAAGCGCCGTAGCTCGAACTCGATCAGCGAGGTCTTCGCTCATAACGCGTCGTGCGCATACCTCATCATAGCCGCATTTGATCAGCGCCGAGCGCAGCTGGTGCTGGCGTTCTCGCGTTCCGGTGTTCAGGGCATCGATGAGCGATACTTCAAACAGCGCTCGATCTTCGGCCGACATCCGCTTGATCAACGGCTCGCTCGGATCTTCACCCGAGCACAGCCGCTCAACCTCGTGCGTCACCCCCTTCGGATGACCGCGCGACGCTACCACAACTGAACCCGGATTAGCCCCCCTTAGCCAGCGCCTACGTCTCAGGCTTCCCAGGCGCATCAAGAACACCAACGCCCCAAGCTCAAATAGAGCAAGAGCGGTGACAAGCCACCACCAACTGGATTCACCTTGGAACACATCTATCCTCTGGACCGGTTCGCACGAGTCAGAACCCTCTCCTGACTTAAAGCTGTGTTGTTTGGTGCAAGACACGTTCCCCGAGCGAAAAACGTGTCTCCCGTAACTGGAATAGAGAATTAAGCTTCGGTTCAGCGCAAAACGCCTCGCGGATCGCCCCGCCGAACTGAAGGCTCAGACCCACAGGTCTGTTACTGAACGCCTCAGCTAGGGTGAGTGATGTGTCAGCAGGGCCAGAAAGAGGAAGGCGGAAAGGCAGAAGGCAGAAGGCAGAAGGCAGAAGGCGGAAGGCAGAAGGCGGAAGGCAGAAGGCAGAGGCAACTGCTTCTGCCTTCT
>Ga0137403_10010509_pt1 | contig 10249 bp, 8 predicted proteins | sample CZOMad2_1_16fung_FD_122057 | JGI IMG/M metagenome (GOLD analysis project Ga0137403, IMG submission 122057) | Vadose zone soil fungal communities from Angelo Coast Range Reserve, California, USA - CZOMad2_1_16fungal (Hybrid Assembly) | ecosystem: Environmental > Terrestrial > Soil > Vadose zone... | reverse complement strand
CATTTCGAATGAATTCGAGAGAAGACTGCGACTCATCAGGCTGCAGCACGTTTAATTCGACCTGCTGGGCGTAGCCGTTAACTCCTGCGGGCTGCAAACCGGCTTTTTGAAATTGATCGGTTACATAGGCGGCTGCTTTGGCGAAACCTTCCGTCCCGGTGCCGCGCCCTTCCAGTTTGTCGGCGGCTAGATATTGGATGTGCGCCCACCAGGCCCTGCCGCGCGTGTCCCAATCCCTAGCGGCACGGGAAACGCCAGCGAGCAAAATCAGAATAATGAGCGAGCGAGTGATGAGTTTCAACGTGGTCTCCCAAGAAATGCGAGTTGAAGATTCCGGGCTGAAGCCCGGCACTACGAACAAGGCAGCGGACAGTCCGCCGTTACAAAACCGAAAGTCAAAGGCACCGGTCTGAAGCCCGGCCGCTACAAAGGCGCGCGAGTCAGGGCTTTTAATTGCGCCACTTCGCGCACGGTCAGCGGACGAACTTTTCCGGTGGGCACGTCAAGTTTCAGGGGACCGAGCTGGACACGTTTGATTTTCTCCACCAGGAAGCCAGTGTTTTGAAACATGCGTCGGATTTGGCGATTGCGGCCTTCGATCAGAATCACTTCGTACCACGGATTGGGCGCGTCTTCGAGTAAACGGATTTCCGCTGGAGAAGTCTTCACCTGCTTGCCATCTTCGAGCGTGATCATTATCCCACGGCGTAAACGCTCGATGGCCTTCTCGCCAGGCCGGCCGCTGATTTTGATGTGATAGGTTTTCGGCATGTGCGAGCCGGCTTTGCTAAGTTTTTGCGCAAGTTCGCCGTCGTTGGTCATTAACAAAAGACCTTCGCTGGCGTAATCCAGGCGTCCGACGGGATAGAGGCGCTCTTTGCGATAGGACACGAATTCCATCACCGTTGGGCGGCCTTCGGGATCGCTGACCGTGGTGACGTACCCTTTCGGCTTGTTCAGCATGAAGTACAGAAGTTGTTCGGCGGGTTTTAGTGGCTTGCCGTCCACACGGATATCGTCCACTTGCGGATCGGCCTTGGTTCCCTGCTCGGTGACGATCTTTCCGTTGAGCGTGACGCGACCGGCGGCGATGATTTCCTCGGCTTTGCGGCGCGAAGAAATTCCAGCTGCCGCCATGATTTTTTGCAAACGTTCCGCAGCCATGCAGAAAAATCTCCAGCGCAGATCTACTCAGTGGACGATGCGAATTTCGCGAATCGTCTTTCCTTGCCGCTCTTAAATTCGCTTCGAAACGAATCCGCTTCCTTTTGCGAGAGTAGCCGGTAACGCCCGCGCGGAATTCCTTCCACCGTCAGCGGGCCGAGGGCTACGCGCTTCACTTTTTCGACGGGATGGCCTTCCTTGAAGAGCACCTTTCGCATTTCTTCTTTTTTCGAGCTGCGCATGCGCACTTCGTACCAGTAATTTGCGGTGTGGCCGCGCGTGGCGTCGGGCTGGCGGAGTGTTTGCATCTTCGCGCCGATTTCTTTGCCCAGGCGCTCGAGATCAAGCCGCGTCAACATGCCTTTTACTTTTATGTGATAGACCTGGTCGACATTTTCCCAGTGTTTGAGCATGTCGGCGGCAAAGTCGCCGTCGTTCGTTAGCAAAATCAGGCCGGAAGCCGCGTATTCGAGGTTGCCAACCGGATAAACGCGTTCCGGCATTCCGCGCAGTAGATTGCGCAGGGTCTTGCGGCCTTCGGGATCGGCGAGCGTGGAAACAATTTCCGGCGGCTTGTTTAGCAGCAGGTAGACTTTGCGTTCTTCGGCGGCGATTTTTTTGCCTGAGACTTCGATTTTGTCGGCGCCGGTGTCGGCTTTGCTGCCCAGTTCGCGGATGGTTTTTCCATTGACGCGGACTTGTCCGCTCAGAATGAGCTGTTCAGCGTGCCGGCGGGAAGCGATGCCGGCGCGGGCGATGATTTTTTGTAAGCGTTCTTGCATGGGTTGACTATGGTAGCTGAAATTGCGGGACGAGGCGAAAGAGCGAAGCATCTACCACAGAGACACAGAGATAGAAAAGAGTTCAAGGGTTGAAAAGAAGTTGCTAGTCAGTTATTCGCCGCGGAGGCGGAGTCTGCTTTCGGTGGCTCTTCGTCTAGTTCGCCGCTGGGCATGCCTTCGGCTGTGGATTCGACTTCGCGTTCGCGGAGGAATTCGTCGTCGGAGGGTGCGGGCGGTTCGCAAGACGATGTTGCAGGCCCGGGTGCAACAGCGGCACCTGTTACCGGAGCTGCGAATTCGGTGGGAACTAGTTGGTCGTTCTCGGCCAAGTCCTCGATGAGCGGATTGAAAGAATCGTGCGGCGTATTGGAGTGCCCCGAGGCCGGAGACTGAGCTGCCGTCAGATTTTCCAGCGTGTCGGCGGTTGGCGCGGCAAGCATCGCTTCCTCGGTGGTAGGAGCTACGCCCATGTCGCTGCCGAGGGCTTCGCGAGCCAACGCTTCGAATTCTTTCAGGCTGGGCAATTCCTGCAGGTCGCTGAGACCGAAACGCATCAGAAATTCTTTTGACGATTTATAGAGAATTGGGCGGCCCATCACTTCTTTGCGGCCTGCGGTGGTGATCAGGCGCTTGTCGAGAAGCGTGGCGAGCACGCCGGAACTGTTGACGCCGCGAATTTCAGAAATTTCCGGGCCAGTGACTGGCTGCTTGTAGGCGATTACGGCGAGCGTTTCGAGCGCAGGCATCGAGAGGCGCAGCGGCGGGCGCAGGCTCTTGATGAAGCGGCGCACTACGTCGTGATGCTGCGGCTTGGTGTACATCTTGTAGCCGCCGGCGACCGCGCGAATTTCGACGCCGCGTTCTTCTGTCGCGTAGCTGGCGACGAGTTCGTCGAGCGAAGTCTGCACGACGATTTTTTCTTCGCCTAACGCTGACGCTAGTTGTTCGATCGTGGCGGGTTCGTCGGCGGCGTAGATGATGGCTTCGAGAGCCGATTTGCGTTCGTCGTTCATAGAGTCCTTGAGGTAAGGAAGTATAGGAGGTTAATGAGGTAAAGGAGAAGAGCCACCGAGCCGGGTTTGTTGCCAAACGTGGAACCAGTCGGGCGCTCCACGAAAGCGGGCCTTGCCTTCATCCTGTACTTCCTCTACCTCGTTTATCTCCTCTACTTCTCTACTTATATTCTTCATCGATCAGGCGCATTTCGCCTTTTTCGTCGAACACGGTGTCGAAGGATTTGCTTTTGCGCAGCAGGATTTCGCCGAATTGTTTTTCCTGGACGATGGCGACGGCCTGCAGCTTGACCATTTCGAGCACCGCGAGAAAGGCCACGATCATGGCGTGGCGCGAGGGGCAGGCTTCGAAAAACCTCACAAGATTCACGCTGGAATCTTCGCTGGCAAGGATTTGTCCGCGCAGCTGCGCGATCATTTGCGCGACGCTGAATTGTTCGTGCTGCAGTTCGATGCGGGAAACTTCCTTGCGGCGTTCGAGGACTTGCTGAAAAACTTTTACCAGATCGACGAGCGAGACGACCAGTTCGCCTTCGGTGCCTTCGTCGTTGTACAGAGATTTGTCCGGCTTGGACCACACATTTTCTTCAATTTGCTGCTTCTGGTAGAGAAGTTGCGCCGCGTTTTTGAATTTCTCGTGTTCGAGCAGGCGTTGGACCAGTTCTTCACGCGGGTCAGCGGATGGATCTTCTGCTAAGGCCAGCGGATCGGGCGGCAAAAGCATTTTCGATTTGATGTAGATGAGCGATGCGGCCATGTAGATGAACTCGGAGGAGACATCGACGTTCAGTTCTTCGAGTTTGTGGAGGTAGTCGAGATATTGCGAAGTGATTTTGGAGATTTGGATGTCGTGGATCGACATTTCCTGCTTCTTGATGAGATCGAGAAGCAGGTCCAGGGGACCTTCGTACATCGGGATGTTGATTTTGTAGGGGGAGGCCATTTTTTAGCGACCAGAGGTCGGCGACCACAGATCAGTAAATTCGTGATGCGCATTCATCGTCATTTGCTTGCCGTCACCTCGGCGCGTTTTTTCTGCCAGCCGAAGACGGCTTCGCGGACGCGCTCCATCGTAACTTTGGCTACTTCGCGGGCGCGCTTCGAACCGGTGTCGATCACTTCGAGAACGCGCGCGGGATTTTTTTCGTACTGCGCGCGGCGTTCGCGAATCGGAGCGATCCACTCGATTAGGTGATCGGCCATTTTTGCTTTGCACTCGATGCAGCCAATGCCGGCGGAGCGGCAGCCCTCGGCCGCCCACGCCAGCGTTTCCGGGGACGAGAAGAGTTTATGCCAATCGTAGACCGGACACACGTCCGGATTTCCCGGGTCGGTGCGGCGTTTGCGGGCGGGGTCGGTGACCATGACTTTGGTTTTCTTGCGGATGTCGTCGTCGGATTCGCTTAGCGCAATGGCGTTGCCGTAGCTTTTCGACATCTTTCTACCGTCAAGCCCTGGGATGCGCGGGGTCTTCGTTAGCATCACCCCCGGCTCCGTCAAGAGATCTGGAGACCCGAAGTAGTTTGGATTGTTCCGAAGAACTTGTGTATATCTTTCGAGCCCAAGTTCGCTGCGCGCATGCGACAAGAAAACAGAGACTTCGCCGCTGGAGCTGGCTTCAAACCGACCACCCGGCAACACTGCCGCCACAACGTCCAGTGCCTTGCGCTTTTGCTCTTGGGTCAGGTGACCATGCATTCGTCCGGCGAAAAAGAAATTAAACCGCCTTACGATCTCGCGGCTTAGTTCTACGTGGGAGACTTGGTCTTCGCCGACGGGGACGAAGAGCGGAGTGTCGGGTTCACCTGCCACGGCAGGTAAAGAATACATGACGATGTCGGCGGTCTGCAGCGCGGGGTAGCCGAGGAAACCGTAGGTGTGGAGATCTTTGTTGGCTACGTTTTCGAAGGCTTCTTTGTAGGTGGGGACGCGTTCTAGCCAGCCAAGTGGCGTGACCATGCCCAGCAAGAGGTGGAGTTCGGCGTGTTCGGGGATCAGCGATTGCTGAAAGATAACGGATTTGTGTGGGTCGAGGCCGGAGGCGAGGTAGTCGGTGACGATTTCGATGGTGTTCTGTGCAACGGCGCTGGTGTCGGCATAATCGCTGGTGAGGGCGTGCCAGTCAGCGATGAAGTAGAAACATTCGTATGACGGATCGTTTTGCAGGCGGACCCAGTTTTGCAGCGCGCCGAAATAGTGGCCGATGTGAAGCTTGCCAGTGGGGCGCATGCCGCTTAGGACGCGCTTTTTTTGTGGTGTGGTCGGAGTGGTCGCCAAGTTTTGTCCGTGAGTTTTGAGTTGTAGGTAATAAGTTATAAGTTTTTGGACGTTCGCGCCAGTTAGTACCAGGCTGAAAGAAAGAGCCCTGCACTACACGAAGAAATTACTTCAGAAGGTCGCGGGCGATGATCATGCGCTGGACTTCGCTGGTGCCTTCGTAAATGGTGATGACGCGGGCATCGCGGTACATGCGCTCGACATCGGTCTCGCGGGAGTAGCCGACGCTGCCATGGATTTGCACGGCTTTGTAGACCACGCGATTTACCATTTCGCTGGCATAAAGTTTGGCTTTCGATGCGGCGCTACCAATGGGCTTTCCGGAATCTTTCCGCCATGCCGCGTAGTAGGTCAGGCCGCGCGCGGCTTCGAGTTCGGTTTGCATGTCGGCGATCATCCATTGGATGGCTTGAAAGTCGGAGATGGATTTGCCGAAGGCGCGGCGATGCTTGGCGTACTTGATGGATTCATCGAGAGCGCCTTGCGCCAGGCCGACGGCCTGTGCGGCGATCCCGATGCGGCCGCCATCGAGCGCGCTGAGGGCGATTTTTAGTCCCTGGCCTTCTTCGCCAAGACGATTCGCGGCGGGCACTTCACAGTCGTTCAACAGAATTTCTACCGAGGGTGACGAGCGCTGGCCCATTTTGTCTTCGTGGCGGCCGACTTTGCAACCTTTGAAGGACGGCTCGACGAGGAAGGCGGTGATTTCTTTTTTACCGGCGACCGCGGAGCGGTCGACCCCGCCAGCACTTGGCTCGGTTTTGGCGAAAATAATGAAGACGCCGGCGACGCTGCCGTTCGTGACCCAGGTCTTGGCGCCGTTGAGGCGGTAGGAAAAAGCAGATCCCTCGCTTCGCTCGGGATGACCATCCTGGGAGGTACAGCGGGTGGCGGTGGCTTGGATACCGGCGGCGTCGGAACCTGCTGCAGCCTCGGTAAGGCAAAATGAGCCGAGGATTTCGCCGCTCGCGAGGCGCTTCAGATATTTTTGTTTCTGCGCGTCCGTGCCAAATTGCAGCAGCGGGACTTGTACGGCGGAATTGGTTACGCCGAGCGCGGTGGACATCGCGGGGTAGACGCGCGCGACTTCTTCGATCATCAGCACGTATGAAACGGTGTCGAGGCCCGGCCCCCCCCACTCTTCGGGCATCAGCATCCCACAGCAGCCCAGATCCGCAATTTTCTTCAGCAGGTCGAGCGGAAATTTTTCGTCCCGCTCGAAGTCCTTCACAAGCGGACGAACTTCTGTCTCCATGAATTGCCGGACGGTGTCGCGAATCAGTTTTTGTTGGTCAGTGAGCGAGAAATCCATTGCGAGCTATATACGCGAGTACAGCTGATGCTAACACAATGCACGGACGTTGAATCAGTCGCTTCACAAGCGAGACGACGCGTTACTTGGGTAAAGACTGCCATTCTTCCTTCGGCGCCCTTCAACGCTCGTGCGTCCTCGAGTTCGATCCCACAGAACACCGCCGCAAAAACGCAGCCGTAGACTGCCGAGAAAAACAAATCCTTGCCACGAATCGGCTGGCCCCATCGATTACTAATCGACCAAGACAGCGACATAACGAGAAAGGTAAATAGAAAATGAGCGTTCGCAAAATTCAACGATTTCTCTGCGAAGCTCGTCTTCGCATTGGACTATTTGGCGATTTCATCGGCAACCTTCGGTGAGACCGAGCTAAGCCACAGATTGCTAGGCGTCAGAAGTATGCTCAATACGTCCGCCTTGGCTGTTCCCTTCAAATTTCGGATATCGAAACTCGATCAGATAGAGCTAAAGCTTAAACAGCTCGCGCAGGCGCTTGGTTTGCTGGCGGCTGACCGGCACTTCGGTCTGTTTTTTATCGTTCATTTTCAACATGAAAGTGGACTTGAACCACGGTACCACTTCCTTGATGTGATGTAGATTGACGAGGAAGGAACGGTGCGCGCGCCAGAAGGAATCGGAAGCCAGGGCGTCTTCAAGTTCGTCCAGTGTGCGGTAGTTCGATGTGCCTTCCAGATCGCGGGTGATGATGGAAATCAGCCCATCACCGATGGTGGCGAAGATCATGTCTTCGGCATCCACCAGCAACAACTTCTGTTGGGCATTGACCAGAATTTTTGATGGCGCAGGCGCTACAGCCTTGGCTGTAGCGGTTTTCACCACGCCCAGGCGATTGACCAATTGCTCCAACCGGTCGGCGGGAGAAACTTCCGATTCGATTTCGCGCCGCGCGCGCTGAATGGCCTTGGCGATGCGCGCCTTGTCGAACGGTTTCAGCACATAGTCCACGGCGTTTACGTCAAACGCTTTGACCGCATAGTGGTCGAATGCCGTCGCGAAGACCACGTGCGGCACCTCGATTCTCCGCTCGACCAACTTTTGCAGAACGCCAAAACCATCCAGGCCGGGCATCTGCACGTCCAGAAAAACCAGATCCGGAGCGTGCTCTTTGATCAGGTTGACCGCTTCCAGGCCGTTTTTTCCCTGCGCAACCAAATGAACGTCGGGAAATGATTTTAGAAGGAATGCCAGCTCCTCACGAGCCGGCTTTTCATCGTCAACGATGAGCGTATTGATCGTCATGGAGAATCGCGTCCAAGTATAGGCGCGGCGGGAGGCGGTCGCAATTGCCGACGACCAACGGGAGTCCAGAGGGGGCGCGCGCGCCAAGCACTTGTGGCTGAGATCTTTCGCCCGCCTGCGGCGGGCTCACCATGACAACATTCGGGGGATGGCGGGTTCTGGAAATGAACAAGGGCGGCTTGGAGCCGCCCTTGTTCCGTGCTTAGGCGAACGCTTGGTGTTTAGTGCTGGCCGTGGTTGCCGTTGTCGTGGTCGAAGTCGAATAGATCGAACAGGTCGCCGATGGCGGGGCTGTTCTTGGGAACGTAGGGGTTGGCATGGTCGGACTTGGGGTTCGGGAAGTTGTCGCGGCTGCGAGCGGTCAACGGTTGCAGGTCCCAGTTTCGTTCGATGAACTTGAGGATCGAGACGTGGTCGGTGTACTCGTGGCTGATGTGGCCGCCGCGGGTGAAGGGCGAAACGATGATCATGGGGATGCGCGGACCATCGCCGAAGAAATCCAGCGGTTGAATGTAGCCGGAGTCGTAGTAGCCGCCGCCTTCGTCAAAGGTGACGATCAGAGCGGTACGGGCAAACAACTCCTGATTGGCGTTCAGATGATCCACGATTTTCTTGAGCATGGCTTCGAAGAGATCGAGCTTCGAAGAGGCCGGGTGACCGTCCAGCAAGCCATCGGGCTTGACGAAGGAAACGGCGGGCAGGGTGCCGTTGTCCACGGCGGCGAAGAAGTCGATGGTGTCTTTGATGTGGGTGGCACGCTGATTGGGGTCGCCCATGATCGAAGTCGAATACGATTCAAAGTTGCAAATATTGCAGTACGCTGCGCCAACCTGAACACCCGGATTCTGGCTTTTGGGATCGTGCTGCAGATTCACGGCCGCGGTATAGGCGCCGCCATAGTAGGCCCAGGAGATACCCTTGTCGTTCAACGCATCGCCGATGGTGCGGATGTTGGTCGGGGGAACGGAGCCGCCACTGGCGATTCCCTTGGCATCCATGGTGCCGTCCGGCAGGAAGCCTGGGGAATCGTTGTTGACCATGTAGAAGTGGCCCGGCACGCAGTTCGGCTTGGGATCGTAGGGGAGCGACTTCAGATAGTCGCGAATGGGCTTGATGCCGGGCTGGTCGGGATTGCCGCACTCGGTGAAGTTGCCGTCGAAGAGAAGATCGACAGTGTACAGGTCATCGGTGCCCGGGAGTGGATCAGGGTTAGCGATGTGCGAAGGCGGCGGGGTGGGGTTGCCCTGGCCATCGGACCAGAAGATGGCGTCGCCGGTGCCCAGCATGAAGTGGTTGGCTCCGGTGCCGCCCATGAAGGATTGATGGAAATTGTCGCTCATCGAGAATTCATCCGCGAGGTTCTTCAGGACGGGAGCATCGCCGTTCTGTACGTTGTAAAACGCCATGGAGTTTCCGCCGCCGTTGTCGTCGAAGGCCGGAGGATTATCGAAGACGGAATCAATCTGATTGGTGTAATTGGTGATGACCAAAGGATAGAGATCGCTCAGGCAGCCAGACGGATTTTCGCGGGTGGCGTTCTTGACGTTGCAGTCGGATTGCTGCCACATCTCAAAGAGCCGGTGAGTGGTGTCCCCGGTGTAGGAATCGTAAGGCAGGCTGCGGCCTTCGAGTGGGAAGGGTCCGTTGGGGAGCGCGCTGAAATTCTCAACGCGGGTATCGGGATCTGGCAGGGTGAAGGTATTGCTGGCGCCCGAGGCGCCGGTGGTCAGCAGGTTCAAGTCGGTGGTTTCAAGCGACGGCTCGATCAAGGCGAGAATACTGGGCGGCGTGGCGCTGGGAAAAGGAGGAGGTGTCGTTCCGTTGGGGGAAAAATTCAGCGTCGGTTCCGGCAGTACGTCGTAGGGAGCTTTCTCATGTCTATCCAAGCTGATGAAATACTTGGTGCGGAATGGAGCCACGGCTTGGAACTGTTGTGCTTTCTTGAAATGCGGCCCCGGGGTGCCGTCCGCATTCACAATTCCCTTCGATAGCAGATTGCTGACGGATTCGCCGTGCCTCGGAATGTAGGTGGCGAAGACATGATCGAAGGTGCGATTCTCGCCGATGAGCACAATGACGTGCTGGATGGGAGATTGCGCCTTGTTATGCTGCTTCTCGTGATCTTGATCCGGTGGCGCAGCGTTTGCCAGAGTGCCGCCGAGCGAGAATGGCACGGCAGTCAGTATTGCCAAACTAACCCGCGCGGTGCGCGCGAGCTTCTTAAGAATGCGGTTTGCTGACATCGTCTCTCCTTGGACACAACCGAATCGCTGGGCGACGGAGAGTATTCATCCCGCTATGTTTCAGAACGGTTGAAGCAGGATGAAATTCATGTTCATAGCCGCGAACGCCAGGACCAATTCAACGCACAACCCTCACAAAAGAGAAAAATCGCTGCGATCCGTTATCATTCGAACGTGCAATTCGCAGTGCCGGGA
>Ga0137403_10010508_pt1 | contig 10249 bp, 7 predicted proteins | sample CZOMad2_1_16fung_FD_122057 | JGI IMG/M metagenome (GOLD analysis project Ga0137403, IMG submission 122057) | Vadose zone soil fungal communities from Angelo Coast Range Reserve, California, USA - CZOMad2_1_16fungal (Hybrid Assembly) | ecosystem: Environmental > Terrestrial > Soil > Vadose zone... | reverse complement strand
GCCGGAAAGTGGACTGCTGTTCACGGTGAAAATCATCGCCAGGGTCGGCTCGTCGATCAGCAACGGCTCAAGCGGCAAAGGATTATTGAGGTCGACGATGCTCTCGCCAATCTGAATGCCTTCGACGCCGGCAATGGCCACCAGGTCGCCGGCAACGACGGTCTCGGCTTCGTCGCGATCGAGTCCGCGGAAGGTGTAGAGCTTGGTGATGCGGGTGGATACGAGCTTTCCGCCCAATTTAACGATGCCGACGTCGGTGCCTCGTCGAATGGTTCCGCTGAACACGCGGCCGATGGCGATGCGCCCCAGGAATTCGCTGTAGTCCAAATTCATCACCTGGATTTGCAAAACGCCTTCGGGATCACCGGGAGGAGGCGGGATCGATTTGACGATGGCTTCAAACAGCGGCAGCAGATCTTTCGAGTCTTCTCCGAGCTTGCGATAAGCCACGCCATCGCGCGCATTCGTATAGACCACCGGGAAATCGAGCTGGTCTTCGGTGGCGTCCAGATCGATAAACAGATCGTAGATTTCGTCGAGGACTTCCACCGCCCGCGCATCGACGCGGTCGATCTTGTTCAGCACGATCACGGGAGGCAGCTTGGCGGCCAGCGCCTTTTGGAGCACGTAGCGCGTCTGCGGGAGCGGCCCTTCGCTGGCATCCACTAGCAGCACTACGCCATCGACCATGCGCAAGGCGCGTTCCACTTCGCCGCCGAAGTCGCTGTGGCCAGGAGTGTCCACAATATTGATCTTGGTATCGTGAAAAAACAGCGCCGTATTCTTGGCCAGAATAGTGATCCCGCGTTCGCGCTCCAGGTCATTCGAATCCATTACCCGGTCCACCATTTCCTGGTTGGCGCGAAAAATCCCGCTCTGCCGCAGCATGGCGTCCACCAGCGTGGTCTTGCCGTGGTCCACGTGCGCGATAATTGCGATGTTACGAATTTCTTGTTTCATTGTGCATGCGTACGGATACAAAAATAGCTGCTGAAAACAACCAGCAGCCCGGACGAATCTCCTCGTTTTCTCAGGTGCGGTCGAGCAAACAATAGTTTAACAGACGCAGGTGCAAGCGGCCAGCACAGGCGGAAGGCCCGTTGTAGAGGCCGTCCTTTTAGGGCGGCCCTCCGGGAATCCACCGCATTTATCCAAGGGGGGAGCCGGGGGTAAGCCCCGGCCCGTCCAGCCCGCACCGCGTAAGGCGCAGACAACCGCTGCCATTGCCATGATGTCGCGCTACGCTGTGCGTGGCTTTTTCAGCAGGTTCCTTGACCGCGCTACCGCAAGCACTTCAGCCATCCGCTGCGCCTCGGACGCGGCAGTCTCGTGCCCCAGCGCCGTCAGCCGGTAGTACCGCCGTCGTTCGTCGTCGCTCGCGTCCGAAGGTTTGGTATGCAGCTCACTGATTAGCCCATCGTTTACCAGCCGCTTGATGATTCCATAAAGCGTACCGGTGCTGAGTCGCACCTTACCCGACGTGCGCAGCTCAACCTCTTTCAGGATGGCATACCCGTGCAGGTCGTCCCCAGCCAGCGCCAGCAAAACGTGAAACATCGCCGGGCTCAGCGGCTCATGCGTTTCCGGAATGGAAGAGACTGACCTCATGTAATGGCCTCGTTCTCTCGAACGCCCATACTATGTCGTGGAACGCCATAATACCAAAAAAAAACGAAACGGCCCGACCCGGATTGGCCAGAACCGCGGCGATAGAAAGCAAAGGGCGCGGCAACTTCCCGCGCCCGTCGCACCTTCCGATTCCGCGAACAGATTACTTCTTTGGCCGCGATTCTGGCGGCACCATTCCGTTCACGCGGTAATACACCACCAGGTTGCCGTAGTGCTCCCCGGAATGTTCGATCAAGCCGTAGGCCAAGTCGCCTACACGGGTGAGCCGCGGCCCACCGGCATTTACGCTTTCATTCAGCCACTTGTCGCCCTTGGCTTTGATCAGGTCTCCGCCGTCTTTTACGCACTGCTTCACGAACGCCACCAAATCCGCTTTGCTGTTGATTTTCAGATCGGCTGGCTTGGGATCATCCGCATACCGAGCCTTCTTGTTTTGAGACAAATCCGTGAAGAAGTACATGGATGCCGAAACGTGCAGCAGCACTCCGCGGAACGTCCGCGAGTCCGCATTCGGCTTGTAGTCGTATTTGTCTTCCGGCAAGTCTTCTGCGATCGCAATCAGCTTCCTGCCGATTTCGTTCCACTGCTCCAGCAATCCCTCGGACGGACTCAGCGCTGGTTTCGGAGCCTCTTTCTTAGCCGCTTCCTGTGCCATCGCTGGTACCGACATCAACCCAAGGGCCAACACCAGGCCTACTACCAATCCCGCCAATTTGCTCCCATTGCTCATGTCTTTTCTCCTCCGTTTGGCTTCGTTCATGGACGCAGCTTCCCATCCTCAGACTCAGACGTGCTTGGCGCTCGGGCGTTTCTACGCCAAGTTGGCGCGATCTGACGCCACGCGGTAGCCCGCTCCATGGTACGCGTCAAAGGGTAGAGACAAAAGCACGCCCCCGCTACCAGCCAGGCCCGGTGCGCACCAGCATGTTAGACTGAACTGTTATTGCCTGGAGGCTGTGAGAGCGTGAACTGGGGATTTTTTCTACTGCGCATCGCGATTTTACTGGGTATTTTCACTGCGCTCTTTCTTTCGCAACGCTTTTGGTACGTCACCATCTGGCGTTTCACCGCGAACTGGGGTTCGCGCGCGCTTCGCGTTGCCGTCCGCCTGATCTATATCGCCGCGTTGTTCCTCGTGATGCTCGCCACTGCGGACAGTTTCCGCATGGGCCATGGGCACATCATTCCGCGCGGCACCATGATCACCGTCCTCGCCGGGCTGTGGTTTTCCAGCGCAATGTTCGCCTACCTGGCAGTCAAGGGCGTGCGCGGCATCGAGCGAATTTGGCATTGGCTGCATCGCGCAAGGCAAGGTAAGGCGCGCGCAACTTCCGGAAATTCCGCGCCGCATTCTGTAGCGCCCTACGCCGCGCTGGAAACACTGGCAGATCCTTCGCGACGCTATTTTTTCCGCACCGCATCCATCGCTGCCGGCGCAGCTCCTTTTCTCGGCGTCATGTACGGTTTCGCGGCCGAGCGGCTGAACTACCAGGTGCGCCGGGTAGAAATCCCTATCCCGAATCTGCCGGACGGGCTTAGCGGAATGAAAATCGCGCAACTCAGCGACATTCATTTGAGCGGTTACATGCCGCGCTCCCAGGTTCGCCGCGCCGTGGACATGGCCAACGATCTCGGAGCCGATATAGCCGTCGTCACCGGTGATTTCATCACCGGAGCGGGCGACCCGCTCGCCGACTGCATCGACGAAGTACGCCGCCTGTGCGTGCCGCTCGGCGTGTGGGGCTGCAACGGCAACCACGAAATTTACGCCAAGGCGGAAGACGCCGCGGAAATCCTTTTTCAGCAAGCCGGCATGAAATTGCTCCGTAGCGAAAATGAGCAGCTCATTTTCCGCGGCGCACAGTTCAATCTCATCGGCGTGGATTACCAGCGCGAACGCGGTCCCGGCGGCCGCCGCGTCGAGCTGCTCTCCGAAATGCAATCCCTGGTTCGCCGCGACATGCCCAATATCTTGTTGTCGCACAATCCTAATTCGTTCAATCGCGCGGCAGAACTCGGCATCGAGTTGTCGCTCGCCGGCCACACCCACGGCGGCCAGGTCCAGGTCGAGATTCTCGATCATCGCTTGAGCCCGGCGCGCTTTATCACGGATTACATCGCCGGCGAGTACCAGCGTCCGCTCTTCGCTCCGGCGATAAACGATCGCGCGTGGCAAGGATCGCCTAAGCGAGTGGACTTGCGCCTCTCCAATCTCGACGCAACGCGAGGTCACGCCGTTCTCTACGTCAATCGCGGATTGGGCACTGTCGGCGCCCCAGTGCGTCTTGGCGTACCGCCCGAAATTACACTGTTAACCCTACGCCGCGCCTAAGACCTGTGATCACCTGGTCCCGAGATGGTCTCCAAAGTTTGGTAGATTCCTGCGCCTACTCTACAGATTTTGAAAACCGAGCCATCTCGCCTGAAGCGCATCAGCTTCCAAGTTCTTGGTTCTTAAATGGGTTCAGGTTTCTTGTATTCAGGTGACAGCGGACCGCCAGTTGCTCCGGCTGCGCCGTCCAGCCGGAGCGAATCATTCTTCGCGACTCACGTGGGACGTGTTTCGTGCGGAAATCCGAACTGGAGGAAGACCGATGCATCGTTTGTTGAGGGCCAGGAAATTGCTCTTGGTGGCCGCCGCAGTGGCAGTTACCGTAGTTCCTTCCGTAACACTCGCGCAACACTACACCCAAAAGAATCTGGTCTCCGACATCGCCCAGCCCAATAACGCTGACGGGACCAAAGTCATTGTCGATCCAAACCTCAAGAATCCCTGGGGACTGACTCGCTCAGCGGGTAGCCCTTGGTGGATCGGCAACAACAATTCCGGAACGTCGTCGCTGTACGGCGGTGACGGAAATCCCATCAATATTTTCCCGGATCCTGCGGGCAGCGTTTTCGATAATTTCGTTTTCGTTCCGCCACCGGGCTTTGCCGCGGCTGGCACGTCGTCCACTCCGACAGGCGTAGTCTTTAACGGAAGCCGGACAGATTTTCTGCTGGACAAAGGCACACCCGCTGGCCTGCCAGCCGTTTTCATTTTTGCCACTGAAGACGGAACAATCTCCGGCTGGAATCCTGCCGCCAACGTTGCTTCCGGCGCCAAACCGCCCTCGATCAACGCCGTTCTGGAGGTGGACAATTCGGACAAGGGCTCGGCGAAGGGCGCCGTCTATAAAGGCGCGACATCGGCTGAGATCAACGGCAAGAAATTTCTGTACGTGACAAATTTTCGCAGCGGACGTGTTGAAGTCTATGACACTAACTTCAAGCCAGTAGACTTTGGCGAGGATGCTTTCGACCCCGACGGCGACGGAGATCATGATCGCGATGAGCGCGGCACCGAACGCGTTCCGCGCGGTTTCGCGCCCTTCAATATCCAGAATATCGGCGGCAGTCTGTTCGTGACTTACGCCAAACAGGATGCGGCGCGTCACGACGACGTGGCCGGCGACGGCTTAGGCTTCGTGGAGATCTTTACGCCGTCCGGCAAGCCCATTGGGCATTTGCAGCACGGACCTTGGTTGAATGCCCCTTGGGGTGTGGTATGGACGCCGCGTGACTTCGGCAAGTTCAGCAACTCGATCCTCGTGGGAAACTTTGGCAGCGGCTGGATTGCCGCATTCAATGGATTCACCTACAAGTTCGAGGGATTTGTGAGAAATCCGGACAATTCGCTTGTGTTCATCGATGGGCTCTGGTCGTTGACGTTCGGCAACAACGGCACCGCAGGTTCCTCGGACACGCTGTTTTTTACCGCTGGCATAAACGGAGAACAGGACGGCCTCTTCGGCACGCTGACTCCGGTTCCCGCGGAGGAGGACGGCAGCATCGAGTAACCACGCAGGGCGGAATTGTTTCTTACAGGCCAGCACAACAGAACGAAAAGGCGGCAGAGACCACTCTGCCGTCTTTTGTTTTACACTCTGCCAATTCACTCACCTGCTTTGTTGCAGGCAAGCTCAGAAGTTGGACAAAGCTCAGCGTTAACGGTGGACATGCGCGCGATGCTAAGATTCTGCGCCGTACATGACTGCAACTCAGGAAAAAAACTATTGGCTTATTACTACGGAGATTCCGGCATGCGTTTCCAATCACACCTTGCCGGATGCCGTGGACGTTGCGATTGTCGGCGCAGGCTTTACAGGATTGTCCGCCGCTCTTGCTCTGGCGCGGCGCGGTTTGCGCGTTGCTGTGCTCGAGTCTCGCACGATTGGATGGGGCAGTAGTTCGCGGAACGGCGGAATGGTTCTGACCGGGCTGAAGCTGCCGGTCCCCACGTTGATTAAGCGGTATGGGCTCGACAAAGTTCGCCGGATGTACGCGGCTTCGCTCGAATCGATCGATCTGGTCGAGAAAATCGTTGGCGAGGAAAAGATCGATTGCGATTTTTCGCGCTGCGGGCATCTCGAAGTCGCTTGCAAGCGGACGCATTTCAACAGCTACTCGGAATCCGCGGCTCGCGTCCGGCGCGAGTTCGGCCATGAGCTGCGCATCATTCCCAAGAGCGAGCTGCGGCAGGAAATCGGCTCGGACATCTATTTCGGTGGCATGGTGGATGAAAGCAGCGCCGGACTGAATCCCGCTCGCTACGTCGCCGGTCTGGCGCGCGCCGCACAACGCGCCGGGGCGTTTCTGTATGACCACAGCGAAGTAACCGCCATCCTGCCCCAGATCGTGAACGGTTCGCAGAAATTCGTGGTCTGCACCTCTCACGGCGCGCTGACTGTTCGCGAGGTGCTGCTCGCCACCGGAGCCTACACTTCCGATGTCGCCCCAGCGCTTCGTAGAAAAATCGTTCCGATCGGCTCGTACATCATCGCCACCGAAGTCTTGCCGGAAGCGCTGGCCCGCGAACTCAGTCCGCGTAATCGCATGATCTATGACTCGAAACATTTTCTCCACTACTACCGGCTCACGCCGGACAATCGCATGCTCTTCGGTGGACGCGCCGCCTTTTTTCCCGAAACCGAAAACACTGTGCGGCAAAGCGCGGAGATTCTGCGCCGCGGCATGATTGGCGTTTATCCCCAGTTGCGCGACGCCAAAGTGCAATACGTTTGGGGCGGCACGCTCGATTTTGCCTTCGATGTGATGCCGCATGCGGGCGCTGTCGACGGTCTGCACTTCGCTCTCGGTTACGCTGGGCATGGCGTTGCTGCCGCCACCTGGATGGGCGCGAAACTTGCCGGAGTCATCTGCGGTGAAAAACCGGCCATTCCCTTTGCAGAAATCCCCTTTCCCATGCCACCCGTCGGCCTGCGGAGCGGCAATACCTGGGCGCTTCCACTGGCTGGCGCTTACTACAAAGTGCTGGACTGGCTCACCTAGATTTACTGCTGCGTGCTCGTCGCAAGAGTTTTCTACGGCCGAACGCCAGATACGCGAGCGGGCCCAGCGCCAGCGCCGCTGGCCCCCACTTCAACGAAAAGCGATCGCTGCCGAGCAGCGCCACGACACTGATTAGCAACGGAGCGATCACTACGTAGGTCAACCCGGCGCGCCCCCAAGGAATGCGAAATGGCCGCACCAAGCCCGGTCTCGTTTGCCTGAGCTTCCACGCCGCGAGCACCGTCAGAATCGTTACCGCGACGCGCAGCCACGCATACACTTTGATCAACTGCGCGAGGTTTAGCGCGGCAAGCGCGCCGTACACCGCGCAGGAAACTACAATCGCTATCCACGGCGTACCGAAACGCTCATGTTTCTTGGTCAGGATGGGCGAAAGATACCCGTCCTCCGCCATCGCGGACGGCATGCGTGTTCCCGTCAACATTGTGGCGTTCAAAATGGAAATGTTCGTCACGCCAGCGGCGAGCGCCATCCAGAAACCAAGCCAGCTTCCGCCGATCAACCGGGCAGCTTCTGAGAAATAACCAGTGTTCCAGGCTTGCCAGTTTCCCAGCGCGGCCAACGCGAGCAACGTCGGCAAAAAATAAGTCGCGATCGAAAGGGGCACCACCAGCGCCAGTGCCCGCGGGTAACTCCTCTGCGGATTCTCCACTTCTTCCGCGACACTGGACATCTGCTCGTAGCCCGAATACAGCCAGATTCCCAACGCTAACCCCACGCCAAGCACCTGAAACTTCGGCACATGCTGCGGAATCAGCGGCACAAACGGATTGTGATGCCATTGTGTGGCAGCGATGACGCACATCACTGCGATCGGCAGCAAGATGAAAATCTCCAACACCGTAGCCACTGCGCCAACCATCTGAATTCCACGCACATTGACCCACGCGATCAACACGATCAGTGCGAGAGACACCGCAAAATGTTTCCACCCGGTCCACGACGGAAAAAAGAACAACAGGTAGTCGCTGAAGAGCACCGCATACACGCCGCCCAGCACAAACGACGCGCACCAGTTCCACCACCCCGCCAGAAATCCCCAGAAATCGCCGAATCCCGAACGCACCCAGCGATAGAAACCGCCTTCAACAGGAATCGCCGTGGTCAGCTCCGCGGCCACCAGCGACACAGGGATGCACCAGAAAAAAGGAATCAGCAAGTGATACAGCAGCGTCAGTCCCGGCCCGCTGTTGGTGACCTGGTCTTCCAGGCCAAACGGTCCCGCAGTGGTGTAGGCATACATCACGAACACCAACGAAAACAGTCCCGCCTTACGCGCCACCGCGTGGGCCGATTCGTTCGCGGCGGCCGGCAGATCGCTCAACGCAACCATCCGCAGCGGTGTGCAATGAAATCCAGCAAGCTCACATTGCGCCGGATTGTATCGCAAACCCGCCTCCCGCATTGCGTTTCAGGCGCCACGCCAGCCTTGACATTCCGCTCCTCTCATCTGACCATGCCACGCAACCGCATTTCGTATGAACCTTCGCCATCGCATTTACCTCGTCTCCATTTTGCTCGGCTCCGTGGTTGTGGGCGGCACCGCCGGTTTTCATTTCATCGAAGGCTGGAACTGGTTCGACGGCTTTTACATGACCCTGACCACCATGACCACCATCGGCTACGGCGAAATCCACCCGCTCTCCCATGCTGGCCGTGTGTTCAACAGCTTTCTCATCGTCGTCGCCGTGCTCAGCGGCGGCTTCACGATTGCCACCTTCAGCCAGGCTTTGCTACAGTTCGAGTTCACACAGGTCTTCGGCCGCCGCCGCATGGAACGCGAACTCGCGCAACTCAACGATCACTACATCATTTGCGGCGCGGGCCGCGTGGGCCGCACCGTGGCTCGCGAACTGCAAACCCGCGGGCAGCATTGCGTCTTCATCGAGCGCGATCCGCAACGCGCGCAGTGGGCCATCGACCAGAAATTTCCCGTCGTTATCGGCAGCGGCTCCAGCGAGGAGAACCTCAAGCAAGCGCGTATCGAGCGCGCCAAGGGCTTTGTCTCCGCCGTTGGCAGCGATGCGGAAAACATCTACATTATCTTGACCGCCCGCGGCTTTCGTTCCGACCTGAAAATCATCGCCCGCGCCAGCGAAGAAGAAGCCACCTCCAAATTGCTGCGCGCCGGCGCTTCCCAGGTGCTTTCTCCCTACACCTTCGTCGGCAATCGCATCGTCCAGCTTTTGCTCCGCCCCAATGTTTTGGACTTTATCGACACGGCCTTCGGTACCGAGCGTCTCGACGTGGAAATCGGCGAAGTGCGCATTCAGTCCGGCTCCGGACTCGTAGGCAAATCCCTCGGCGATTCGCTATTTCGTCAGCAAGCCGGAGTCATCGTTCTCGGCATCAAGCCCGCTGACGGCACCCTGGTCTTCAATCCCGCCCCGGAAGCCCTCATCCATCCGGGCGATTGCCTCATCGTCATCGGTTCGGACGCCCACCTCAAGCTGCTCGAAGGCTTAGCCTCGGCCTGATCCACGCGGCTTCGCGTTCGCCGCTCTTTCCCGCGCACGCAAATGCGCCACCACCAACCGGATCTCGTCGTACGAAGTCTCTTCCGGCAACGCTTCCTTAATCGGTTTCAGTAAATCCGTTCCCAGCCGCGAACGCGCTTCGGCAATCGCCGCGTATTTCGCCGCCGCAAACCATTCTTCGCGAAACTTCGCTTCCCCGCTCTCAATCATCCCCGCGACCATCGCCACTACCGTTCGCACTTTGCGTCCCCGGATCTGCGCGATTTCCTCGAACGTATGGCCCTTCTCCAGCAATTCCAGGGTTTCCTCGCCCGGACGCGACGCCTTGGCATGCCATTCGCTCGACGCCCGCTCGCCTTCTTTGAATCGCCTCAGCGCGGCAAGAATCTCGGCGCCGTAGACTTCCACCTTCTTCTCGCCCATTCCGGAAACGTGCAGCAGCGCCCCCAGGTTCGTCGGCTTCGCGCGCGCCAAACTCTCCAGCGTCGAATCGTGCATCACGATAAACGCCGCAATCCCCTTGTCTCGCGCTATGTTCCGCCGCCATTCGCGCAAGTATTCGATCAACTCCGCATCCGCGTCTGCAGCGAAGCGCTCCTGTACAAAACCCGCCACACTCGGCCCGCTGGGAAGCGCCGCGGATCGCGTTTTCTGCCGTTTCCTGCCGCTTTCAAGGGAGGGCACGGTTAGCCAGTCTGGAGGCGCCGCGCAGGCATCGCATTCCCCGCATTTTTCCCACTTCGGCGACTCACCGAAGTGCCGGCAAATGCTCAGTTGCCGGCATTCGCTGG
>Ga0137403_10010507_pt1 | contig 10250 bp, 9 predicted proteins | sample CZOMad2_1_16fung_FD_122057 | JGI IMG/M metagenome (GOLD analysis project Ga0137403, IMG submission 122057) | Vadose zone soil fungal communities from Angelo Coast Range Reserve, California, USA - CZOMad2_1_16fungal (Hybrid Assembly) | ecosystem: Environmental > Terrestrial > Soil > Vadose zone... | reverse complement strand
ATAGTAGAGCACGAAGACCTCCTGCCGGAAGAAGCGTGCCCGGGAATTCCATGTTCTTCGTACGATGCCCATATTGTTGAGATAGTGAATTGGATGCAAATACTGGGCCCTTATGGGCAGAGACAATATAATGATTAATAATTAATTATGTAGAAAATAAAATTGAAACTTCTATAGTTAAAACCCTCTATCATTCGTTCATATAATAAAATTTAAAGGCCATACAAATAAATTTCATAAAATGAAAGAGAGGCTATTTTGCTTATTAGTAATAGGAGGATGCTTTGCATTCAACCTAAAAGGTCAGTCGATCAATAGCAAATTAATGGAGCCAGAGGTAGGAAAGCCCTGTCCTGAGTTTGCATTTGATAAAATTGATTTTTATGGCCAAAAACGGGTCACGTTAAATGATTTTAAAGGCAAATGGCTTGTGCTTGATTTTTGGGACTTACACTGTTCCAGTTGCATTTCCAGTTTCCCTGTTGTTAGTGCTGAACAGAAGAAGTTTAAGGATAGTATTCAATTTTTAATGGTAGCTGGACAATTTGAAAAAGATGAGCGGTCTTTATATACTAATTATCGTAAAAATTGGCATCTCGAAATGCCTTGTGCATTCGATTCAAACTTATTCAAAAGTTTTAATGTAGGATTACTTCCCCACACGATTATCGTCGATCCTAAAGGCATCGTCAGGGTTATCACCGCGAAACCAACTGCTTCAAAATTGACTGAATTGTTGGACGGCAAATCTCCCATTTTTATCACGGCTTCTTTCGACCATGGACATGAGGATAAAAAAAGAAGAAAATATAATCCGTTTTTCCCTTTTTTGGTCCAAGGAAATGGAGGAGTTGACAGTGATTTTCTTTACCGATCGTTGCTTTCCAATTGGACGCCGGGAACTCCTCTTTACGAACAAGAAAAAATGGTTTATTCTGAATCGGAAAATAATGTATTTCATCATCCAGGAAGATTCGAACTTTGCGGAACCACTGTATCCCGTCTATATAGTGCCGCTTATTTAGGAAGATGGGGGTTTGCTATGGACGATTCAGCGTTTTATGGAAAGCTTTGGCCAAAGCCTATTTTTGAAGTACAAGACAGTACTTTGTTGAAACTTGATGTCATTACTGGAAAAAATTATTATTGCTATAGTTTAGTCATACCTCCTTCTAAAGCAAAGAGGGAATATATGATGAGAATTATGCAAAACGATTTAAAAAATTATTTTGGCTATGATGTGTCTATTCAAATAAGGAAAATGCCATATTGGAAAGTGATAACAACCGGGGAGGCAAAAGAAAAGCTACGATCAAAGGTAAACGGAGCTGAGCTTGTTGGAACTGAAATTAAGCCTTGGAGCAAGTATTCCTATAAAAATTTACCTATGTTCGAATTTATTAAAATAATAGAATTTTTTTCTGGAGTCACTAACGATGGATCACCTATTCTAGATGAGACAGGTATTAATGAGCCTATAGATATCACAGTTGAATGGTTTAAGAATGATTATAATAGTGTACGTAAAGCCCTGCAAAAAAATGGATTAGATTTAGTTAAAGGGGAGAAGGAAATGAAAGTTTTAGTAATACAAGATCCGCATGAAGAAGCTTGGCAAAAAGACTTTCTGGATATGGCTGAGTAAATATAAAATATTAATCCATTGCACCAGTTGAAATCCTGGTGCAATGGATGGTTACCTTCTGAATTAGACGGTTGCGAAAATGACAAAGCTAGATTTGCGAAAGGCTATTCTGCAATTGTCCACAAATGGTTTGAACAGGAATACACCGGGTTCCCACCAACAATTGTTGTGGCTCTTGTGTAAAGTGTCCTTTGAACATTATTTGTAGGTGCTTTGCAAAAATTGGTTTCCTGCGTAAGCGTACAGCTCAGACCAGTATGAGCAGCAGCACAAGCAGTGCCATTTTTTGAATATCCTGTTACGGACTTGACCTTAGTACCTGCTTTTGAGGCAAAAGCTCCTGCAATTGCCAAGGCAAATGCTGTTACTCCGAAAAATATATTGCTCTTTTTCATAATGTTATTCCACTTTGTAATTTAAAAGTGATAAAACTTTGGTTTAATGATATGCCTACTCTCTTTTAGGTTTTCGGCTACTCCTATTTATTCGTCTTGTCTGCAGTCAAGACAAATTCGTTTTTTATTCGAGCCATTTAATTTATGAAATATTTAATAATTCATTTTGCCTTAAACAAATGCTAATTGGCTTTTATTTTTGGACGCGGATGTTTAATTTGCACTAGATTTTTTGTTATGCCTATTCTTCAGCTTCCCACAATTTATTTGTGCTGGAAAACAGCTGGTTCCCACCAACAATTGTTGTGAACCTTGTGTAAATTGTTCTCAGCGCACCATTACTTAAAATTTTGCAAAGATAGTTTCCCGGCGTAGTTGTGCAGCTCAAACCAACATGAGCAGCAGCACAAGCACCGCTGCTTAATAATGAATATCCTGTTATAGAAGTAACTTTAATACTCGCTTTTGATGCAAAAGCTCCTACAATCGCCAGAATAAAGGCAGTTATTCCGAAGAATGCTTTGCTCTTTTTCATAAAAAAGGGTTAGAGTGATGTACTATAGTTTAAAATATGAATACTTAAGTACTATTCATCCAATAATAAAAATCCGACTTTATTCCTCATCTGATATCGCATGAGAAAATGAATGATACCACTGGATCCAGTCATTAAGTCGGGCTCAAGATCTGAAAATAAATCGACCGACCAATAATACCCCCCTTTCCCTTCGTCCGCTAAACAAGTATGATAAAATACATTGGCGATCCAGTCAACCCTTCGGCCCCATTCTTCCGTCATGAAAACTCTTTGCGCCTCCATATAAATCTCTCCAAGGCCAGCTAGTCCATATGATTGTGTATAATCAATATGCAATGGCTCTTTACGATGCGGATATAGTGCACTTTCTGCTATTTTTTTATGCAATGGTTGTTTCAGTAACTCATATGCTTTGATAAAAGTCAATACGATACCAGGAGTTCCCATAGAACTACCCCATGGATCGGGTGAGTTGCTTCGCGTACTGGTATTCCAATAGTATTCGCCTTTTTGCTTAATTGCATTCTTATGAAGCCAAGCCAACCCCTTTTCAATTGACATTATAATTCGATTGTCCTCATAAAAAGATGTGTAGATTAATAAAAAATATAAGATCCCTGCGGTTCCATGGGCCAAGCCGATGATATAGTCATTCTTTCTGCCATTTCTCATGAAATTATTCCAGGAGCCATCTTTCTGTTGATTAGCTAATAAAATGTCTATGTAATGTTTCAATAAAGGCTCGTAAAATTCGGGCGTTAAGCTTTGACGACACTTGAGTAAAGCAATTCCCTGGCCCGCAATTCCGTGGGCCAGATCCAGATTGGAGGTTACGGATTCAAAACACAATTTTAATTGGCTGGTATAATCTATGTGATTTAATAAACCACTTTTCATTCCTTCATTTATTGCCAAGGCGATTCCTGCTAATCCATCATATAACCCTGGCAATGTCTTGTTAGGCGAATCCAGGTAATGCTCTTCCAGATATTTCCAACTTCCCATATAACCTATAATACAGGGATCAATGTCAAAACCAAGTCTTTTCGCTTGACCAAGCATATATAGTACTCCTGCCATTCCTGTATGGATACCTGCCTGAAAATTCCGTGACATGGACTGGAGCCCAACTTCATCGGTTAGTTGGTTTCTTGAACTCCACACACCATCTTCTGCCATGATCTGTGGATTGTTCAGACCCATTATAGCTCCGTTAATCATATTATTTAGCTCCTCCGGATGTAATTCATATTGAACCAACACATTTCTTTTTGAAGAAGGGGTTTTTGACAATTCATTTCTATAGGTTTCAATTGCATGCATTATAGCCGTTATTGTTGGTCTTTTTTCAGGTTTTTTCTCCAGGCATTTACTTATTATGTCAATTATTTCATGGTTTTCCGTAAAGAAACTTAAATGAGTAGCTAGGGTTTTTTTTGTATTATTTTTATCAATTTTCAAAGGAGACAGCCCTGTAAAGGCAAAGAGAAATAAAGATCCCAAGGCATAAATATCTTCTTTAATTGTAGGAGTTATGAACGATAATTGTTCTGGTGACATATATCCAGCAGTACCTAGTTTAAATACAGGTAAAGGCTTTTTATCCATAATTGAATAGGCTAACTCCATATCGATTAAGAATATTTCCCCTCTTTTATCAACCAAAAAATTAGCAGGGGTTATATCCCTGTGCACATAGCCCTTTTCATGCAATTTTTTGATAGCTAGCAATACTTTCAGCAAATAATCGATTATGATCAACTTTTGTGAGGTAAGAAGCTGGAACCAACTATTGCCATTATAAAGCAACATGATCTTATCATCAAGGCGTATACCTTTTATATATTCCATTACTAGGTAGATATTATCCTGTTCCCAGAATAGATCAAATATTTTAGGTGTTGGAATACATCCAGAAAGATCTTTGTATAATTCATATTGCCACTTGATTCTGTCTATAATATCTCTCTCATAGTCATCGGCCCACATATTTTTTTTCCCCTCCTTAATAAGGCAAAGCTGGATATTAAAGAGGCTTTTGAAATAATTTCCCTGAATTACCCGACCCTTAGGGTCTGGTTTAATCACCAAAAGAGGTCTATATTTGTTATTCCAAAGTTGTTTGTTAGCGGGTTTTACTGGCAGTATGATCTCATCAAAAGGCCATCTTACTCTTTTGGGTAAAACAAAAGGAATGGTATAATGAGTAGGTTCAGCATTTGTACTTTCGTACATCGCAGATACCGTTCCTCCCAGGAGGCTATCAGTAGGGATAAACGGGGCTCTGAATTCCTGGGTTAATCTAATAAGAGTTTTTGCCAACATGACAGCCGCTTCTTCACTGACCGGGTAAACGCAGATGAGTTTACCTAGCTGAATATTTCCCAAAGTGCCGTCCAATAAATATTTGGCCGTAAGCTGATCTCTGGGGATTTTAAAAGGAACCTGTGTTTTTATAAGGGTAGGCAGAACGGTCTTTAACAGCGAGACAAACTGTGATTTGATGGATGAAACATGCAAGATCCAACCTTGGGAATGAACGATCTTGCCAATTTCCAGGTAGTAGCCAGTTTCGACATAAGGTAATCCATAATCCTCCAAAATTTCTTTGCAATCAATGGTTTGATCACTAGAATGAACAATGAATTCACTGACCGATGGTTCTATATTTGCAAGGCTGGTTTGCATTGAAGAAAGATAATTACTGAAATAGGTTTATTATAGTTTATTAATTTGGTCAATCAATTGATTCGTAGGGATTATTCCTTTAATCATTACTCGAAGATTCTTGTGCTTATCGTATAAAAGTGTGAACGGCGTGGTTGGTATTTCAAAATTTCTTAACATACTGAAATTAATATCTTTTCCTACGGTGATGTTGGGATAATTTTTCAACTTAAAATATTTATTAAATACTTTCATCCTGTCAAAGGAGTCTATTGTAACAAAATAGAATTGCACGTCTTTTAACTTCTTTATATTTTCAAGTATACCCTTTGTTTCTTCCTGGCAATGTTCGCAATCGGGGCTAAAATAAACTAACGAAATTGGCTTGCCTGTTGGAATATTATTACTATTTAATATTGTAGTACTGTCCAGGAGCAATAGATCGATACTAGGCATATCGCCTTTTTCATCTGTGCTACAACTATGTAGAATAGTGAAAAGGAAAAATGATAAAAATATTATTTTATATTTCATGTACTGGATTAGATTTTGAAAAATTTACCGGAGATGATTTCGCTTTTTGTTTCCCATGCAGCCGTATGCCTATTAGGGATAATATAGTGAAAACCGTGTTAAAGATTAAATGCTGCCTCCAAGTCATTTTGGTGATGATTCCACCACAGCTACAGGGACGATAGGGCGCGAAATAGATTATATAACCAACATATATAGTAAACATTAACATTAGTAAAAAAGAACCATACAATCCCCACTTCCGAAGAGAAGGAGTTAATAATAAAAATGAAACTATGAGTTCGGCCGTGGGCACAAATATGGAAAGTGGTCCAGCCAGGGGTTTTACCAGATCTACCCTATCAATAGTATATTTAAAATTACTGTAATTGATTATTTTGCTGACTGCAGTATAGACAAATAATAGGATCAGTAATACAGAAATAATCTCTACGATATTCTTATTTTTCATCTTGATTGATTTTACTAGCTATTATAAAAGCTTTTGCCGCCTGCGCACCCGGTATAATGCGCTTTTCTCCGGGATAAGCACAAATTCTTTTTTTTCTATTTTTGTAAATTCTTCCAGCCAATCATTGGTCACCATCCCAAAGGCTAATAGGACGATCATAGGTACAAATTGATATCTTAAGATATTCACCGTAGCGACAAGGCTAAATCCAAAATTCAGCAGTAGGAACACAGCCACTAGCCATTCACTTTTCCCCAGATCCTTTCTAAACCCTCTTTTTTTAGCAAAGAGCCAAAGCTGAAATGGGAAATACCCATTGAACATTAGGAAGAATGCCGTAAAAGGAAAGAGGATGATCCCTTGGAATTCGTTCGACCAACAGCGGATCTTGGTACTCCGATAATGGAACCAATAGCTGGCAATCGGTTCTACTTGATTGATACCATAATTAAACCGCTCCAAATGTGAAAGAGGAGGTATAAAATAATGAAATACATTCGGCCAGACAAAATATCGGAGATATGGAACCGGGTTGTTCAAGATCACCGTCTTTCCAAAGGGTTCCATGGCGGCTGAGGCTTTCCCCCAGTTGACTACACCCTCAAATTCGTTCTTCGATTGGAAATGCCTACTATAAAATTGCTTTAGAGGAGCTTCCGGCTGCCGGATAAAGAAATTCCCTACATAGGATTCCAGGCCATCTCTCCATTCATCAGCTTTTGTATTTTTAAAAAATTCTTGTGCAATCAGGTTAAGCTCCTTGGCTTCTGGTGTAGGCAACTCTTCGGGATCGATACTGATTTGGTCATAGATATATAGCGCATTATTGGCCAGTTGCCAGCCTGTGAACAGCGAGAACTGTTTTGTTCCAGTAAGCTGGTAAACTTTGTGTTGCGTATAGAGTATAAAGGGCGCCAGGAAGAGAATTGGCATCACGATACCTGCTAATTTATACCAGTTATTCTGGCGACTCAATAAAAAGGCAACAGCGGCCACCAGGGGATAGTAATAGGCATTGTTCCGAATAGTAAAACAAAGGAACACCAACAGCGCCTGAGTGATGATCAGGTATTTTTTGGGCCGCTTTATAACCCACAACAACTGCGTGAACCAGGCAATGCTCAACGCCCCGAACAGGGCATCGCTATTAATCGTATTACAGAGGTACAGGGATAACGGGTTGGCAAAGAGAAAATAGAAGAGCACTTGCCGGGTTAAATTGCTGGTATGGTAAAAGTATATTATGGTAAAATAAAAATAGAGCGCAGACAACTGTACTAACAAGTATTGGATGGCCACCAGCGCTGTATCGGAATAGGTAATATGGTGTACCCCCGCAAGGAACTTCGAATATCCTATCGGCCAGATGCTCACATCGAGATGGGCGTATGCCGCAAACAAATAACTATAGCTATCCGAAAAGAAATCGGGGTAGGGATAGAGCAGCTTGAAGCCAATGAAATAGACCACGCTGATGCCCAAGGCCCATAATAAGCTCTTTCGGTTCTCCGGCCGGCGGATAAATGCCCAGAACGATATCTCAGTGGATGGATTCATAATAGACGGGTTCCTGTTTTAAAGAAAGGATCGGTTTGCGGTCAGAAAAGGAATATTTGAGCAGGCAGAAAATGCTTCGCACCCCGTCCCGCCAGCGGATCTTCTTTCCTTCCGCATAGGTACGTCCATAATAGGAGATGCCCACTTCATAGATCCGGATCCCCGGGATCCTGGACACCTTAACATTCAACTCAGCGTCGAAGGCAAATCTTTTCTCCCGCATCGGGATCTCCCGCAGCATGGACGTCCGCATCAGCTTATAGCACGTATGTGCGTCGGTTAAGTTCAGGTTGGTAAATAGATTGCTGATAAAAGTCAGGAACTTATTTCCCAGGGTATGCCAGAAGAAAAGAATTCTATGTGGATTGCCACCCATAAACCTGGAGCCGTATACAATATCCGCATAGCCGGTAAGTATTGGTTCTAATAATATATTGTATTCCTTGGGATCATATTCCAGGTCCGCGTCCTGGATCAGGATATAGTCACCGCTCGCGTATTGGATCCCGGCATGCACGGCCGCACCCTTGCCCTGGTTCACCGGCTGGCAGAAATATTGAATCGGGGCTGCTGGGTTGTCCATTATATATTCCTTGATCATGAGATCGGTATCATCCTTCGAACAATCGTTGACCACGATGATCTCCTTTTCGATATGACCAATCAGCTCGACATCGCTTACCTTGTCCAGGAGGATGGAAATGGTCGATGCCTCGTTATACACAGGAATGATAATGGACAATCTGCGGATGGAGCTATTAAGGGGTGGACGTTTGACATGTTTGGGAGTCCGGCGTATAGTTGCCTCAATTCCCGGCAATGGGAGAATCTCATGCATACAAATAAGGTTTACAATGGTGACTACTGCTCTTATTAACGATTAGTCTGGGTATCGAATATACATTGATAGTGATCGGTCCTGGTTATGAATAAGGGATAAAAAAGAAATAATAAATAAAATCATGAATGCGGTAAAGAATAACTTATAATTTCCTGACGACCACCATTACGGATAAGCCAAATTGTTTAAATATCGATGGATCTGCGATTCGGAATATGGGCACCAGTTCTTCATATTCACTTATCTGCTCAGCTGCTGATTCCTTTTTATTTAACTCCGGTCCGGACAGCCACCATCCCGATATCCCTACTATGTTGAAAAAAAACGTCTTTAGGATCTCGAAGTCTTTGCTTAATAATTTTCTTATGACCTCCTGATTAGTGCCTATCCATTGCTGCAGCCCCTGACCCAGTCCATTAAAAAGCGCTGTGTTAGCAGGTAGCAATAGGATCATTCGTCCTCTCTTTTTCAACAATAGTTTTGCATTGGCTATAGTGCGTTTGTCGAGGCACTGATGATCTGTAATATTCAAAGCAAACACACTGCTGAATTGTCCTAGCATTTTGGCATACCTAGTCTCAAATTCGGGATGCCATAGGTCGAGCTTTAATACCGAAATTACATTTGGCTCTTCATGGAATTTCTCTTTTAATGCTTGCCGATGCCCATCTTCGGGATCGCTCAGGTAAAGATGTATCCCATGCCTGACAAATAAGCCCGAGATATTTCCCTCACCACTACCGATCTCCAGGACTGGGCTTGTGACATAACGTTTCGCTGTCTCAAAGAACCATTGATTCAATTTATTATCTTCTCGTATGCAAGGCAATGTGGTAACGCTTGTTTGCAGTAAAATGCCTGACAATTCCGGATTGCCCATGATGATTAGTTGTTTGGGAAAATGAAATCTATTTTTAACCACCTGACTGCAGCCCGGTCAGTACCTCATGGTGTGACCGTCCGAAAGAGTACAGTCCCGTTTTTATCTTAACTGGATTCTGACTCGGGCTGCATGCCAGGTTGGTTATATATGGAGATTGCTATGATCAGATCCTTGTCCTGTTGTATATCTTCTCTGTGGATATGAAGATACAATTGGTGAGAGTCTTTCCTTCTATGAATGCGGGATAAAAAAACAATAAAAGATTAAATGGGACCCCTCTTCCTGACGAAGCCCGGATTGTAACCAAAGTGTCTCTTGAAGGCCAGGGTGAAGGCCGTGGCTGTGGAGTATCCGCCGACCTCTGCGACATCCAGCAGCGGGATCTCCTCGTCTTGTAATTTTTGATGCGCGATCTCCATCTTGATCTCATGCACCCACTCCATCACATTAATACCATAGATAGATCGCCAGCCACTATTCAATTTATACGCGCTCAATCCCGTCCACTCGGCTACTTTGGGCAGGGACACATCCTCATCCATCTTCGCCATCACCTTCGTCTTGGCCGCATAGACCCATTCCGCCTCCGCCCTCTCGATGGGCGGCTTCTTCGGATGATTGCGGTTCTCTGCGATCCCCACCAGGGCTAGCACCAGGATCTCCATCGACAGGCTGTTGAGATAAAGGCGCCGCACGGCGCCGGTATACGTGCATTCCAGGATATGGTGGGTCAGCGTCA
>Ga0137403_10010506_pt1 | contig 10250 bp, 6 predicted proteins | sample CZOMad2_1_16fung_FD_122057 | JGI IMG/M metagenome (GOLD analysis project Ga0137403, IMG submission 122057) | Vadose zone soil fungal communities from Angelo Coast Range Reserve, California, USA - CZOMad2_1_16fungal (Hybrid Assembly) | ecosystem: Environmental > Terrestrial > Soil > Vadose zone... | reverse complement strand
GCAGCCACGACAGGGCGATCGCCAATCGCCAACATTCCATCAATCTGCGTCTCACGCATTTGTTCCATTACGCCGTGCGCCGCCACTTCCGGCGATTCGAATTTCACGGCAAGCGCCCGGTCGCCCCAGGGATCTTCCAGTTGGTGGCAGCGGTCCGTGACGTACACGAGTTCGACGCCCAGTTTTTTCGCGGCTTCATCGAAGCTCCGCGTCTGGTAACCAAGTTTCGCGGCGAAAAGCAGGATTCGTTTGTGCGGCATGGCGGCGGGAGAATTCATGTCAGACAAAACTGTCCGCGGTCAGCGTAGCGGGTTGCTGCTTCTTCACCGGGCCTACGCCGAGAGATACAAGCTGGTCCTTCGTCGGCTCGGCGCAGCAATACCAGGGCTCGCTTAGGAATGGAACACCTTTCGTTGGGGCCGGCGCTAGTTCAGGAATTTGAAGGCCGGCCGCTTCGTGAGCCGCCGCCCAAGTCGCTGCAAAAGTTTTGCTTCGCGGCCACTTCGCGGCGTCGGCAGCGGCGGCGATGTCCTGTATTCTCGTGCTGAGAGCGTCGAGTCTCATATCGGCGTTGCTCCAAGGATATACGAGGGACTCAGCGTCAAATGGGCCGACACTCGTTCGGATGTCGTCGAGTTCCAGCATGCGTGAGCCCTCTGGAATCAATAACCTGATGCCAAGCTGAACCGGCGCGACATTGTCAATTAGCGATTCCTGCCGCAGCACTCGCAGCAAGTCCAGGTAACTTTCGTGTGTGGTCCACGGTGTAAATGGAACGAAGGTCGGATGCAGTGTGAGCCCAACTTCACGGAATTTTGCGGCAACGTGCAGAAAGTCCGCGCGGGTGTGTCCCTTTTCCAGCTTTTCCAAAACTGTGTCATCCACCGACTCAACTGCGCTGATTACGAAGAGGCATCCAGTGTCGCGAAGTTTCGGCAGAAGGTCTTCGTGTTTTCGCAGGTGCTCGATCTTGATCGTCACGTCGTACGAAATACGCGGAAATTCACGGTGGAACTCTTCTATCAGCTTCACGGCGTGGCCGATCCCGTTGAAAAAATCCGGATCTCCAAACGAGATGTGTTGCGCGCCGGCAGCCACCTGGCGCCGCACGTCTTCCATCACGACGTCACGCGCAACAACACGAAACACACCTTTGTAGACGGGCACGATCGGGCAATGGCGGCACAGGTGTTTGCAGCCGCGACTCGCTTCCGTCGAACCGACAATCCGGTAGCCACCTTCCGGCAAAACAAGATGCGCGTACTTCTCTATTGCAGGCAGGCCAGTGCGGTCCGGGACGCGAAACGCGAGGCGCTCCATCGATGTAACGCTGGTTTCTTGCGCGCGGCCGTCCGATTCGCTTGCCCAAGTAACGAGTTCTGCCTCAAATTCGCCACCGATCAATTTTTCGACGCCGAGCGAACGCAGATAGTCGGCGTTCATTGGCGCATATAAGCCGTAACAGCAAATCCGCGCGTGGGAATTTTTCCCGCGCAACACGGGAATCAGCCGCGCCGCCAGGCGCGTGGCGGTGTGCATGGGAAGATAGATCGCAATTCGTTCGGCAGCGAGAATCGCGCTCTCATCGAGTTCCTGACGCGTTAAATCGAGGCACACAACTTCGTGTCCCGCGCCGCGCAGCCAGGCAGCCGGAGACACAAGGCCGAACGGCTGCCGGCCCAGTTCATACGTCGAAATCAGAACAGTCTTCACGGTGAATCCAGTATATCGCTGCGCGGCTTCGCGACACGAACTCACGGTGTCCTGGCCGGCAGGTATTTCCGGGACACATTGCAGCGACGTGTCACAACTGACTTTGTCAGATGCGGGCTACACTTGCGGTAATGAGGGAGAAAACCAGGATGCGGAGACGGATTTACACGCTGATTTTGGTCTGCCTATCGCAGGCTGCCGGTAGTTCCCTCCTCGCTTCCGACGGCGACAAGGGTCCACTCGATGTCGCGCGGCGGGACTATGCGCTTCATTTTCTGTCGGTAGAGGCCCACGTGGGGTTTGCGAAGGCTCTCTATGACAAAGGCGAGCGACTGCAAGCATTTTTCGTCCTGGAGACCGCCCGACGGCAGCACTTTTCGCAGGCAGAATTCGATGAAGCCTACCGGAAGATCTTTCGCAGCGAATCGTTTGACAACGGAGGGGAGCGTGAATCCGCCCTTCGCGCGGCGCTTGCCAAGAACCCGGACGAGTACGACGGTTTGACCAAACTCGCCGACGTTTACATTTCGCGCGGCGAATTCGAGAAGGCGACGCCGTTGCTTGAGCGGGCGAGCCGCATCCGGCCCGAAGAGTACTCCCCGGTGGAAGCTCTCACGGCGATTTATGAACGCACCGGGCGCGAGGCAAAAGCGAAATCGGCTCGATGGTTGTGGTTGAACGCGCATCCCGACAGCGTCGAGGCGTACGCGACGCGAATTGAAAAGGGAAAGCCAGAGCAAGGACTTGCGCTGCTTGACGAAGCTTTGAAGCGCTATCCGAACAGTGCGGTGCTTCACTACGATCGCGCGGCGCTGCTGCACAAGACGAGTGACGCGAAAGGAGCCGAAGCTGAATTCCATCGCGCGGCAGAGCTGGAGCCTAATTCCGCACTAATCGAAGGTTGGATGGCGCGCTTCTATCTGAAGACCGCCAATGACGCGCCACAAGCGTTCGATCACTATTTAAAGGCATATTTCCTGAATCCCGATTTCTATGACACGGAGTTTGCCGAGGAACGAATCCAAAAACTCGCAAGGCAATTGGCGGTTCAAGCTTTGGAGAAAGGGCTGCCTCCCGAAGGTCAGCGCGACGCTTTGCTTGACGAGTTGCGGCCAGCGGTGATGGGTCAAATTCTCGAGGCGCTCGGGCAAAGATGGGACCCCGATGCTCTCCCGTTGTTGGCCGATATGCTCCACGAAGACGACGAGCAGAACCGCTGGAATGCGATGCAACTGATCGCCAGTCACGTCGATGCGAGTTTCGACAAACAACTTACGCAACTCCTGGAAGACCCCGACCTTCGCGCACGCGGAATGGCCGGATACATTGCGGCGAAGCGTTGGGATAGAAAGGCTTTGCCGATTCTGGAAAAACGGCTCGGCGATCCCGCGGTTCTGATTCGGTTCGACGCAATTTCCGCACTGGCGATGGACGGCGGCGGAGCTGGGCGCGCCATCGTGCAGCGTTATGCGCAAGGCGGGAAGGAGCCGGATTCGCGGCTTCGAGAAATGATTCCAAAGATTTTAGAGGAACAAAAAGCAAAACAGGCAACCCACGCGAAGTGATGTGTTAACAGAATTCCGCCAAGTGCCAGCCTAATGTTGCAGTCCCCTTTTCAGCGCGGTAACACGCAGTTCGGGTATCATGAAAGATTCCACCGCATGTGAAAGGAAGCTGGGATGACCATCTCGGTAACAAACTCCTTCAGGACGCGAGACAAGCTGAACGTTGGCGCGCAGGCGTTCGATATTCAACGGCTGGAAATTCTGGAAACGCAGGGCGTAGGCACAATTGCCAAGCTTCCCTTTTCCCTCCGCATACTTTTGGAAAATCTTTTGCGATGCGAAGACGGGCGGTTTGTACGCGCCGATGACATCAAAGCCCTTGCCACGTGGGCGCCGGGCGCCAAAGACAAAGAAATTGCGTTCATGCCCGCGCGCGTGCTTTTGCAGGATTTTACTGGCGTTCCCGCGATCGTCGATCTCGCCGCGATGCGCGAGGCGGTCAACAAAATCGGCGGCAATCCAAAGCGCATCAATCCGCTCTTTCCCGTGGAACTGGTCATCGACCACTCGGTGCAAGTGGACAATTTCGGCACCAGCAATTCGTTCGCGCTGAACGCCGAACTCGAATTTCAACGCAACGTGGAGCGTTACGCGTTCCTGCGTTGGGGCCAGACCTCGTTTCAGAATTTCAAAGCTGTTCCTCCAGGTACGGGCATCTGCCATCAGGTCAACCTGGAATATCTGGCGCGCGTCGTTTGCGCGGTACCTTCGGGCAATCGCGTCGAAGCGTATCCCGATTCGCTTGTCGGCACGGATTCCCATACGACGATGGTCAACGCGCTCGGAGTTTTCGGATGGGGCGTCGGCGGAATTGAAGCGGAAGCAGCAATGCTCGGCCAGCCATCTTCGATGCTGATTCCAGAAGTCGTCGGCTTCAAACTGAGGGGCCGCTTAAGCGACGGCGCGACGGCAACCGACCTCGTCCTGACCGTGACGGAAATGCTGCGCAAGAAAGGCGTCGTCGGAAAATTTGTCGAATTCTACGGCAGCGGCCTTTCCAGCCTGAGCGTTCCCGACCGCGCCACAATCGCCAACATGGCGCCCGAGTATGGCGCGACGATGGGATTCTTCCCTGTTGACGCGGAGACGCTCGCGTATCTGCACTTCACTGCTCGCTCGCACGAACAAATCGCTCTCGTGGAAGCATATTGCAAAGAGCAAGCGCTCTTCCGTACGGACTCAACGCCCGATCCGCTGTTCTCCGACACGCTCGAACTCGATCTCAGCACGGTGGAGCCGACTGTCGCGGGGCCGAAGCGCCCGCAGGATCGCGTGCCGCTGACGAAGGCCAAGGCGTCTTTTACAAAAGCCGTGGAAGGCTTACCCGCAAAACAGGCGCGCGTGAAAAACAACGGCGACTCGTTCGATCTTTCGAGTGGCGCAATTGTGATTGCGGCGATTACCAGCTGCACCAACACTTCAAATCCATCGCTGATGCTCGGAGCGGGCTTGCTGGCGAAAAAAGCCGTCGAGCGCGGCTTGCAAGTGAAGCCATGGGTGAAGACGTCGCTCGCGCCCGGTTCGAAAGTCGTTACGGACTACCTCGCTGCGTCCGGTTTGAATATCTACCTCGACAAGCTGAAATTCAATCTTGTCGGATACGGCTGCACGACGTGTATCGGCAACAGCGGGCCATTGCCGGAAGCGATTGGCGCGGCCATCAAGGAGAATAGTCTCGTCGCCGTGGCCGTACTGAGCGGCAATCGCAACTTCGAGGGACGCATTCATCCTCTCGTTCGCGCGAATTATCTGGCATCGCCGCCGCTCGTCGTCGCGTATGCGCTCGCGGGACGCATGGACGTCGATCTGACTACCGAGCCATTAGGCAATGGTTCCGACGGCAAGCCGGTTTATCTCCGCGACATTTGGCCGACGCCACAGGAAGTTGAAGCAACGGTTCGCGCGTCGGTGACCAGCGAGCAATACCGCAAGGAATACAGCGCCGTCTACGAAGGCGACGCGATGTGGAAATCCATGCCCGTGCCGCAGGGCGATCTTTATCAATGGGACGCGAAGTCCACATACATCAAGCTGCCGCCGTACTTCGAAAATATGTCGAAAGTGGCTGCGCCGCTTGCCGATTTGCAGGGCGCGCGCGTCCTGGCCGTGCTTGGCGACAGCATTACGACCGACCATATTTCGCCTGCCGGCTCAATCGCGACGGAATCGCCAGCCGGAAAATATCTCATCGCCAACGGCGTGAAGCCGCATGATTTTAACTCCTACGGCGCGCGGCGCGGCAATCATGAAGTGATGATGCGCGGCACATTCGCCAACATCCGTTTGAAGAATCAACTCGCGCCGGGCACCGAAGGCGGATGGACAAACTATCAGCCCGTCGGCGAGCAAATGACGATCTATGACGCCGCGGTGAAATACCGCGAGGCGGGCGTGCCGCTCGTCGTGATCGCCGGAAAAGAATACGGCTCCGGCTCTTCGCGCGACTGGGCCGCGAAGGGTCCGCGCCTGCTCGGCATCCGGGCCGCGATTGCGGAGAGTTTCGAACGCATTCACCGCAGCAATTTAGTCGGAATGGGAATCCTTCCCTGCCAGTTCATGAACGGCGAAACGTTACAATCGCTCGGATTGACAGGCAAGGAAACGTATTCGATCGAAGGCGTTTCAACACTGACGCCCCGAAAAACGCTGACGGTCCGCGCGAAATCCGACGACGGAAAAGAAAAGCAGTTCAGCGTGTTGGCGCGAGTGGACACGCCGGAAGAAATTCTCTACTACCAAAACGGCGGAATTCTGCAATACGTCCTGCGCCAGATGATTTAACGCGGCAGGCGAGGCTTGCGTAAACTTACGAGGAACGCTAATCCCAAAATTACTGATGCCACGCTCGCCGTCTGTGCGTTGGACATCCCGAAAAACGAACGCGGATTGATGCGAATCAACTCAACAAGGAATCGAGCGACACCCGTCAGAATGAGATAGTAAAAGAAAATCCTGCCGTTGGTTTTTTCGCCTTTTTGAATCGGGCCGCTGGCGAGTTTCCACAAGATCAGTGCAATCACTAGCCAGATCAAAAACTCGTAGATCGGGGTGGGATGAACCTTGCAGTCGGCCGGAAGTCCCCATTCCAGGCACTTCCCGGTCGTAGACTCGACACCGTTCGGAAAACTCATTCCCCAGGGGAGCGACGTCGCTCGCCCGTAGTCGCCGTCGCCGGACAACAAACAACCGATGCGCCCGATCGCATAACCGACGCACGCCGCAGGCGCGCAGGCATCGAGAAATTCCAGCATGGGAATCTTCTCGTGCCGCGCCATCAGGATCAGCGCGATGAAACCTCCAATCAATCCGCCGAACCAGGCAAATCCATACCGGCTTGCGATCATCGGCCAGGGATGCGCAAAAAACTCCTGAGGCGATTCGAGGACGTGATAGAGCCGCGCTCCCACAATTCCGGCCAGGCCCGCGATGCCGATGATCAGAAATGCGTCGGCCTTCGAATTCCGTCGCATAAAATCCGCCTGCAAAACGTAGGCTGCCGTAAAGAGACCGGTGGCGACCATCAATCCGAAGGTCGGAATCGATAGCGGTCCAAAGTGTAAAAATGGAATCATGTTTTTGAAACTGTCCTGAAGCCTTCAGCAGTATACATGCGCCGTTATTTCTTTCCGGCAGCCATCAGGTAAAAAGCAAGACCGAGCGCCAGCCAAATCGTCAACGCAACCCATTCCGCGTTCGAAAAGTGGCCGGGAAAAGCGGGCACCAGCTTCATTAGCAGGAGCAGTAGCGACACGGCGGCACCGGTGCCAGCGATGATCCGCGCTCGAAGATCCTTCTCGATCACCAAAAAGGAAACGCACGTCGCAAGCCAGCCGAAGGCGGACGCCATCGAGCCGACTTCCGTCACCGGGACGAGCAACGAATCGCCGAGAAGCAATCCGATTACCGTCATGATCGCAATCGCGCCTACGGCGACGTACGGTGTCTGGTACGCCGGATGAACAGCGCTGAACGGCCGCGGAATTGTTCCGCGCCGCCCAAAGGAAAACAGCATTCGGCTCGCGGCGACAAAATTCCCATTGAAGCACTGGAACAACCCGAGAAACGCCATTGCCAGTATCACGCGCACCGGCCACTGCGCTCCCAAAGCCCGTTCGAATGCAACGGCCGTTGCAAATTTCTGCCCGAGCAAACCCTGCCACGGCGTCGCAAAAGCCACCGCACCGATTGCGAGCACGTAAAACGCCGCGCCAACAAACAACGCCATCGCGATTGCGCGAAAAAAAAGTCGCCCGCCAAATCCCGGCGCCGCTTCCTCGGCGGCCTTCGGCACGCTTTCAAATCCTGTCATGAAATACGGAACAATCTGCAGGGTCAGCAGTACGGAGGCTAGCGGCGCCACGGGAAACACCGGCCGAAAATTCGTGAACGACCCGTGCGCGGCGCTCGTCGCCACGATAACGCAAAACAGAAGCAACACGGCGGTCGTAATCCATTTCTGAAACGACGCGCTCGCGCGAATTCCTTTGTAGTTCAGAAATGCCAGGAACACCGTCATGCCAATTCCCAGCGCGAGCCTCGGCAAAAAAACCGTGTGCCCTCCGACGCTATACAATTCGTAGCGGTCCAACCCGGGATACAAATACGCGGCCAATTTTCCAATTGCCACCGCTTCCCACGGGCATACGATGAAATACGCGAGCAACATGATCCAGCCCGTCGCATAGCTGAAGAAGGCCGGGAATACCTGCGCCGTATAGGCGGCTTCGCCCGAGGCGTCCGGCAAACGTTCCACCCACTTGCCGTACACCCAGCCAACCGGTAGCAGCAGTATCCCGCCAATGCCGAATGCCAGCATCGCTCCCGCGGGGCCGCCGCGGCCGAGCCAGTCGTCCATCACCACGAGCCATCCCGCGCCGATCATCGTTCCGAACGCCAGCGCAAAGTAATCACGTGCAGACAGTTTGCGGGCAAGCGTGGTCATGGAATTGACAGGGCAGATTCTATACGTCTTGTGCGCCCGGCCAAAATGCTCGTTGGCGCCCGCGCTTCTGTACTAAACTTTCGCGCACCATGAAGAATCACAAACTCGCCAAAACGTCGGGAAAACTTGCCGAGCCGTACCGAATCGCGGAGGCAGAGCGCTTTCGCCTGAAGGACTTCGATCCGGCCGACACCGGCAAGCTGCATTCGAAAGACGCTGCGACGGAAATGCTCGACGATGGCGTCAAGCTGCTGAGTCGCATGCAGGAAAAACTCTACGCGCAGGACCGCTGGTCTTTGCTGATCGTGATGCAGGCCATGGACGCCGCCGGAAAAGATGGCGCGATCAAACACGTCATGTCGGGTGTAAACCCGCAAGGCTGCGACGTTCATTCCTTCAAAGCGCCAAGTCCCGAGGAACTCGATCACGACTATCTCTGGCGCGCACACAAAGCTGTGCCGGAGCGAGGCAAAATCGGCATCTTCAATCGCTCTTATTACGAGGAAGTGCTCGTCGTGCGCGTACATGAGCATCTGCTCGCCGCGCAGAGAATTCCAGAATCTCTCGTCACGAAAAATATCTGGGAAGAGCGATTCGAAGATATCCGTCGCTTTGAGCGATATCTCACGCGCAACGGCGTGGTCGTCGTCAAATTCTTCCTGCACCTTTCGCGAAAGGAACAGAAGAAGCGCTTCCTCGAACGGCTCGACGACTCCAAGAAAAATTGGAAATTTTCGATGGCTGACGTCAAGGAGCGCGGGTTTTGGAAGGACTACCAGGCCGCTTACGACGAAATGATTCGCAACACGGCCACCAGGCACGCGCCGTGGTACGTCGTGCCCGCGGACAACAAGTGGTACACACGGCTCGTCGTCGCCTCCGCCATCATCGACACGCTCGACGGACTGAACCTGCGTTTCCCCGACGCCGACGCAGAAGTGAAAAAAGAACTGCAGAAAGTCCGGGCAGGCCTGCTCGCAGAGAAATAAGATCGGCGACTCGGATGGTCCGTCAGGCCCGCGTTATTCGCGTGACGATTTTTCGTTTCTCAGCGTAAAATGCCTGTTCGTTGCGCTCGCAAATTCGCCCTCGGGGAGCCGCTCACATGAAACATTCCGTCGCCATCATCGGTCTCGGTTTTGTCGGCAGGGCTCACCTCGAATCGCTCCGCCGCCTGGGAATTCCCGTCAAAGGTGGCATGCTCAGCACCGCGGAACGCGGAAGCTCCGCCGCAAAATCGCTCGGTCTGGAAAAATCCTACGCTAGCCTTGCTGAACTCGCCGCCGATAAAGAGATCACCTGCGTTCACATCTGTTCTCCGAACCACGTCCATTTCGAACAGGCCAGCGCGCTGCTGCGCGCCGGCAAGCATGTTCTTTGCGAGAAGCCTCTTGCAATGGATTCTCGCGAATCGCAAACGCTCAAAGGCATCGAGAGGGAAACGGGCTTCGTCGGCGGCGTTGCGCACAACCTGCGTTATTACCCGCTCTGCCAGGAGGCACGCGCGCTGGTGAAATCCGGCGCCATCGGCAAACCGCTGCTCGTTCACGGAAAATTTCATCAAGACTGGCTGCTCTTTCCTTCCGACTGGAACTGGCGACTCGAATCCAAACTCGGCGGCGACCTCCGAGCCGTTTCGGACATCGGGACGCACTGGATGGACCTTGCCATGTTCGTTACCGGAAGCCGCATCACGGAAATCTGCGCCGACCTCGCCACGATTCATCACACACGCCGCAAACCGCGCGGCCACGTCGAATCGTTCGCCAAAGCCGGTGCCGGCGCTTATGACGAAGTCCCGATCTCAACCGACGACTACGCCAGCGTTCTCGTTCACTTTGAAAACGATCTGCGCGGCTTTTACAGCGTTTCGCAGGTCAGCGCCGGCCGCAAATGCAGCCTCGGCTTCGAAGTGAACGGCAGCGAAGGTTCGCTCGCCTGGAACGCCGAAGATCCCAACACGCTCTGGATTGGCCGCCGCGAAAAAGCCAACGAGTCTCTCATCAAAGATCCGTCGCTGCTCAGCCCCG